>JAEEGJ010006876.1_pt1 | contig 33501 bp, 33 predicted proteins | sample 8958761 | NCBI WGS metagenome assembly JAEEGJ01 (sample SAMN16246546, study PRJNA631951) | gut metagenome | biome: gut microbiome; feature: rumen; material: RS-attached | host: Bos | place: Iran: Karaj | collected 2018-10
GCATCGGACACTCGCATCCGCACTATATCGAAAAGGTGACGGAGCAGTTGCAGAAGATTGGATTCTACTCCAACTCAGTGATCAACAAGCTACAGGTGGAACTGGCTGAGCGACTGGGCAAGATCTGCGGTTACGACGACTACCAGCTGTTCCTGATCAACTCAGGTGCAGAGGCAAACGAGAACGCCCTGAAGCTGGCCTCGTTTAAGACTGGTAAAACACGTGTGCTCAGCTGCGAGAAGGCATTCCACGGACGTACGAGTCTGGCTGTGGAGGTGACTCACAATCCTAAGATCGTGGCACCCATCAACGACAACCACCACGTGCGTTTCCTGCCTCTGAACGACCTCGAGCCTTGGGTTCGTGAGTTGTCGAAGGGTGGTGTCTCTGCCGTTATCCTGGAGTGCATCCAGGGTGTGGGTGGTGTCCAGATGGCTACGCCTGAGTTTGCTCAGGGTCTGGCCTACGCCTGCAAGCGTTATGGTGCTGTCCTGATCTGCGACGAAATCCAGTGTGGCTATGGCCGAAGCGGTAAGTTCTTCGCTCACCAGTGGCTGGGCATCAAGCCTGATATCATCACGGTGGCCAAGGGTATCGCCAACGGATTCCCCATGGGAGCTGTCCTGATCTCACCTGATTTCGAGCCAGTCTACGGACAACTGGGAACGACCTTCGGAGGCAACCATCTGGCCTGTGCTGCTGCGCTGGCTGTGCTCGACGTGTTCGAGGAGGAGAATCTCGTGGAGAATGCCCGTGTGATTGGCGACTACCTGATCGAGGGTATCAAGGGCATTGGCAGTTCGCATATCCTGGACGTTCGTGGTCGTGGACTGATGATCGGTATCGAACTGGATATGCCCCACGCGATGGCACGTAAGCCCCTCATCAAGCATGAGCACTGCTTTACTGGCTGCGCTGGGCAGAACATCCTGCGTCTGCTGCCACCTCTGTGCCTGACCAAGGCAGAGGCCGATGACTTTATCGAGAGACTGATCAGAGTGAAACCAGAAGAAATGTAATTATGAAGATATCAGTAATAGGAGCCGGAGCCATGGGAGGCTCCACAGTCGAAGGACTGATCAAAGGCAATACATTCAAGAACGAGGATATCACCGTGAGCGATCCTTCACAGGCTGTTGTGGAGAAGTTCTCGAAGTTGGGTGTCTCAGTGACAACGGATAACAAGCTGGCAGCAGACGTGGCAGATATCGTCTGCGTAGTCGTGAAGCCTTGGCTCGTAGAGCGTGTGCTGAAGGACATTAAGCCTGAGCTCGACCCCAAGAAGCAGATTCTGATTGTGATTGCAGCAGGCGTATCGTCGGAGAGCATCAAGAGTTGGTTGGGCGAAAGTTGTCCCCCACTCTTCCTTGCGATACCTAACATCGCCATTGCAGAGATGGCCTCGATGACCTTCATCGTGCCCGTCGGCGCCTCAGAGAAGGATACCCAGACGGTGGTCGACATCTTCGACGAGATGGGTAACACCCTGATTACAGACGAGCAGCACCTGGCAGCAGGAACGACGCTCGCCTCGTGTGGCATCGCCTACGCCATGCGCTATATCCGTGCTGCCTCTGAAGGTGGTGTGGAGCTGGGTTTCAAGGCTGACGACGCGAAAAAGATCGTGATGCAGACGATGAAGGGTGCCGTAGAACTGCTCGAAGCCAGTGGTATGCATCCTGAGGCAGCCATCGACCTGGTGACGACGCCTGGTGGTGTCACCATCAAGGGTCTCAACGAGATGGAGCATGCAGGTTTCACCTCAGCCGTTATCCGAGGGCTGAAAGCTGGACTGAAATAAACAAATGAGACAGATGATCAAATTCTTGACAGAAGGACAAAAGGAACATAAGGGGTTCGCTCTTTTTGTTCTTATGTTCTTATGTCTGAATATCCTACCTGCGTCTGCCCAGGACACGCCTAATTCCCGTCAGGCCAAGAGGGTGTTTAATACAGCGTGGAATCATATCTTCGGGCCTGATGGTGTGACATTCCACTATAAGATTGACATCCTGCACCTCTATAAGGAAGAAGGTACGTCGTGGAACAAGGGCGATATGGCCAGGTCGGAGTATAAAGGCTCGAAGATGTGGAACGACGGAACGGTCAAGCACATTGTCAGAGAGAAAAAGGGCTACGTGGAGATCCACGACCCCAAAGTGAACAAGGCTGATGAGAAACTCCAGATGTTCAAGTTTGAGCCCGACAGCTACGAGTATTACATCGCCAAGGATCCAGAGGGACTGAAGGTGACGCTCCTGGCAAAGCCTGGTGTCAAGGTGAAGATGAAGAAAATCATAGCCTTGCTTGAGCCAAACACCTACTATCCGAAGCGGTTGCGCATCAAGGTGAGCATCTTCTGGTGTACTATCACCTTCTCGAATTTCCAGGCAGGCAACATCAGCGATGATGTCTTCGTATTCCCCAGGGAGAAGTACAAGAACTATCAGTTCAAGGACCTGAGGTAGGATTTAGTTTAGAGTTTAAAGTTTAGAGTTTAGAGTAGAAAAATTAAATATATGGACGAACAACTGAAGCAAATAGGCGAGCGTCTGCGTGGATTGCGCGACGTGCTCGACATTCCAGTGAGCGAGATGGCAGAGACCATCGGCATCAGCTCAGAGAAGTATGAGAAAATCGAACAGGGCGAGTTGGACATTACCATCTCGAACCTGATGAAGATTGCCAATAAGTATGGTGTATCTACAGAGGAACTGATCTTTGCAGAGGCACCCCACATGAAATCGTATTACGTGACGCGTAATGGACAGGGTATGTCTATCGAGCGCACGAAGGCCTACAAGTACCAGTCGCTGGTGGGCGGTTTCGTTAATCACAAGGCTAATGTGTTTATCGTGACGGTGGAACCGAAGCCAGGTGCACACACCATCTACAAGAACACCCATCCTGGACAGGAGTTCAACATGGTGCTCGAAGGTAAGATGGAACTCTTCATTGGTGGCAAGACCATCATCCTCGAGGAGGGCGACTCAATCTATTTTGACTCATCGAAACCCCACGGCATGTTGGCCGTAGGCGATAAACCTGTGAAGTTCCTCGCATTCACTGTTGAATAATAATTAGCAACGGACTAGAAAAAATATATGGTAGAAAGATTTTTGAAGCAGACGAAGTTTACGTCTGTTGAGGATTACAACAAGAACCTGGAGTTCATCATCCCTGAGAACTTCAATTTTGCCTACGACGTGATGGACGCGTGGGCTGAGGAGGCACCTGAGAAGCTCGCCATCCTCTGGACAAACGATCAGGGCGAAGAGATTCGCACGACGTATGGAGAGTTGAAAGAGCAGACCGATCAGGCCGCCTCTTATCTGATGTCGTTGGGCATTGGCAAGAACGACCCCGTAATGCTGATTCTGAAGCGCCGTTATGAGTGGTGGGTAGTGATGCTCGCCCTGCATAAGATTGGCGCTATCGTGATTCCTGCCACCCACATGTTGACGAAGAAAGACATTATCTATCGCAACACCCGTGCTTCTGTGAAGGCCATCATCTGTGTGGACGATGCATACGTAGTCAGCCAGATTCAGGCAGCTATGTCAGAGAGTCCCACAGTGAAGCAATATATCACCATTACCGATCATGGCAAACCCATTCCTGAGGGATTCCACGACTGGCAGAGCGAGTGGCAGCAGGCACCTCAGTTCGTACGTCCCGCCTTCGTGAACGACAATAACGACACGATGCTGATGTACTTCACCAGTGGTACCAGTGGTGAGCCCAAGATGGTGGCTCACGATTACCTCTATGCGATGGGCCATCTGTCGACAGGTGTGTTCTGGCATAACCTCCATGAGGGTTCGCTCCATCTGACCGTAGCCGATACGGGCTGGGGCAAAGCCGTATGGGGTAAGTTCTATGGTCAGTGGTTCGCTGGTGCAACGGTGTTCGTCTTCGATCATGAGAAGTTCAACGCTGACACACTGCTGCGTCAGATTGAGAAATATAAGGTGACGAGTTTCTGTGCACCTCCCACCATCTACCGTTTCATGATTCGTGAGGACCTGTCGAACTACGATCTCTCGAGTCTGGAGTACTGTTGTACAGCCGGTGAGGCCCTGAACCCTGCCGTCTTCGACAAGTTCTACGAGAAGACAGGCATCAAGATGATGGAAGGCTTCGGACAGACGGAGACCACGATGACCTTGGGCACCTTCCCCTGGATGGAGCCCAAACCAGGCAGTATGGGCATCCCCAATGCCCAGTACGACATCGACCTGGTTCGTGCAGACGGAAGCAGTTGTGAGGATGGAGAGAAGGGTGAGATTGTGGTTCGCGTAGGCGACCGCAAGCCCATCGGACTCTTCAAAGAGTACTATCGCGACCCAGAGCTGACACGCGAAGCCTGGCACGACGGACTCTACCACACAGGTGATATGGCCTGGCGTGACGAGGACGGTTACTACTGGTTCGAGGGTCGTATCGACGACGTGATCAAGTCATCAGGCTATCGCATTGGTCCGTTCGAGGTAGAGAGTGCCCTGATGACCCACCCCGCAGTCGTAGAGTGTGCCATCACAGGTGTACCTGACGATATCCGTGGTATGGTGGTGAAGGCTACCGTAGTACTCGGTAAGGAGTGGAAGGACAAGGCTGGCGACGACCTGATCAAGGAGTTGCAGCAGCACGTGAAGAAGGTGACAGCCCCCTATAAGTATCCACGCATCATCGAGTTTGTCGACGAGCTGCCGAAGACCATCAGCGGTAAGATCCGTCGTGTGGAGATTCGCAAGAAAGACGCGGAGAAATAAATCGTAAATCCGTAAATCGTAAATAAAACAGGTGGCGGCGCATAATGAGCTGGGGAAGTGGGGCGAGGAGCTCGCAGCTGAGTATCTTCAGGAGAAAGGTTATGAGATCATTGAGCGTGACTGGAAGTCAGGACACCACGACCTCGACATCATAGCGAAGGAAGGCGGCACACTGGTTATCATCGAAGTAAAGACCCGTCGCACTCGTCTTTTTGGCGACCCAGAGGAAGCCGTTGACTACAGAAAACGCCAAAGTCTCCAATCGGCCATCAACCATTACGTGAAGTCGCACCATGTCAAAGCAACAGTGCGTTTCGACATCATCAGCATCGTCGGCACTATAGGCTCGACACCAGAGATTGATCACATCAAAGATGTTACATTGATATGAAGAGAAGGATAGTAATCAAAGTAGGCTCAAACGTGCTGACCCGTCAGGACGGGAAGCTCGACGTCACACGGATGTCAGCACTCGTTGACCAGATAGCCTGGCTCAGGAAGCAGGACATGGAGGTCATCCTCGTGTCCTCAGGAGCAATGGCCTCAGGACGTGGAGAGCTGAAGGTAGACCACTCGCTCGACTCAGTGGAACAGCGACAGTTGTTCTCGGCCGTTGGACAGGTAAAGCTCGTAGGTCTTTACTACGACCTGTTCCGTGAGTTTAACATCCACGTTGGCCAAGTGCTCACGATGAAGGAGAACTTCCAGCCAGGAGAGCAGTATCGCAACCAGAGGGCCTGCATGACGGTGATGCTCGAGAACGATGTGCTGCCCATCGTGAATGAGAACGACACCGTCTCAGTCACTGAGCTGATGTTTACAGATAACGATGAGCTTTCAGGCCTTATTGCCCAGATGATGGAGGCCGACACACTGATCCTGTTGTCGAACATTGATGGAATTTTCGATCGTCATCCTGACGACCCAGCAGCCAAGCTCATCAAGGAAGTGGCACCTGGTCGTGACCTCAGCGAGTATATCCAACCTGAGAAGAGTGCCTTCGGACGTGGTGGCATGCACTCGAAGTACACCACAGCGAGCAAGGTGTCGCAGGCTGGCATTCGCGTGATTATCGCCAATGGTGAGCGCGAAAACATCCTCCCCAACCTCATCGAGCATCCAGAGACCACACCGCATACGGAGTTTATGCCAAAAGAATCATGACTATGCAACTGAAAGAGACATTCGAAAAAGTGAAGCGTGCCAGCAAAAGTCTGGCCCTGCTGAGCGACAACCAGCGAAACGAGATTCTGCTGGCTGTAGCTGAGGCTATATTAAATAAAAAGGAGAGAATCCTGGAAGCCAATGCACAGGATCTGGCCAAAATGTCGAAAGAGAATCCCCTCTACGACCGTCTGCAACTGACGGACAGTCGTCTGGAAGGTATCGCCAGCGACATGCGCAATGTAGCCACCCTGCCCTCACCCCTTGGACATATCACCAAGCAGAAGACACTGCCCAATGGTCTGCGCCTCTGTCGTGTGAGTGTACCCTTTGGTGTCATAGGCATGATCTACGAGGCACGTCCTAACGTCACATTTGACGTCTTCTCACTCTGTTTCAAGAGTGGTAATGCCTGTGTGCTGAAAGGTGGCAAGGATGCTGACTGTTCGAACCGTGAGGAGGTGGCACTCATCCACGAGATTCTCGAGAAGTATGGTGTCAGCCCTGATGTCGTCGCCCTTTTGCCAGCCACCCACGAGGCAACAGGTGAGATGCTGAATGCCGTAGGTTATGTAGACCTCTGTATCCCTCGTGGAGGCAGGAAGCTGATTGACTTCGTGCGCGATACAGCCCGTATCCCTGTGATCGAGACAGGTGCAGGTGTGGTGAACACCTACTTCGATCAGGATGGTGACCTCGAAATGGGCAAGGCCATTATCAACAATGCCAAGACCCGTCGTGTCAGCGTCTGCAATGCGCTTGATTGTCTGCTGATTCACGAGAGTCGTCTCAACGACCTGGCAGCCCTTTGTGAGAAGATGGCTGAGAAGAATGTCATCATCTATGCCGATGCCCAGGCTTACGCCGCCCTCGATGGCAAGTATCCTCTGCTGGAGCATGCCACAGAAGAGAGTTTTGGCACAGAGTTCATGGACTATAAGCTCGCTATCAAGACCGTTGCCTCGCTCGAGGAGGCCCTCAACCATATCGACGATAATGGCTCAGGTCACAGTGAGGCCATCGTGACGATGAATGAGGCAACAGCCCGAAAGTTCCAGGCTCACGTCGATGCAGCCTGCGTCTATTGGAATGCTCCCACTTCGTTCACGGATGGTGCCCAGTTCGGACTTGGCGCAGAGATTGGCATCTCCACCCAAAAGCTTGGTCCTCGTGGTCCCATGGCACTGGAGGAGATCTGTACCTACAAATGGCTTATCGAGGGCGAAGGACAAGTAAGAAGTTAATAATTTAGCAAATAGATTATGAAGAGTTTTATTAATGTACAGGATATCGGTCCGCTGGGTAAGGCGATGGCCGAAGCATTTGAGATTAAGAACGACCGTTATAAGTATCAGCATCTGGGCAAGAACAAAACCCTGATGATGATCTTCTTCAACAATTCGTTGCGTACCCGTCTATCAACCCAGAAGGCAGCCATGAACCTCGGCATGAACGTCATCGTGCTCGATGTGAATGCCGGTGCCTGGAAACTGGAGACTGAGCGTGGTGTCATCATGGATGGCGACAAGAGCGAGCACCTGTTGGAAGCCATCCCTGTCATGGGCTGCTACTGTGACTTGATTGGCGTGCGCAGTTTCGCAGGACTCACAGATCGCGAGTACGACTATGCGGAAACGGTACTGAATCAGTTTATCAAGTACTCAGGACGTCCTGTCTTTGCTATGGAGACAGCTACCGTTCACCCCTTACAGGCTTTTGCAGACCTCATCACTATCGAGGAGCATAAGACGGTAGAGCGTCCTAAGGTCGTTTTGACGTGGGCTCCCCATTGTCGTGCCCTGCCACAAGCTGTGCCTAATAGCTTCGCCCAGTGGATGAACGCTGCCAATGTCGATCTCGTGATTACCCATCCTGAGGGTTATGAGCTCGATCCGAAGTTCATTGGCAATGCCCGTGTGGAGTACGACCAGAAGAAAGCCTTCGAAGGTGCTGACTTCATCTACGCCAAAAACTGGAGTAACCCTGGTGTGACCAATCCTGCTGACTATGGCAAGATTACCTCCAAGGATATGTCGTGGACAGTAGACACTGAGCACATGTCGTGGACCAACAATGGCAAGTTCCTCCACTGTCTGCCCGTACGTCGAAACCTGATTGTTACTGACGATGTGATTGAATCACCCAACAGTCTCGTCATCCCAGAGGCAGCCAATCGCGAGATCAGCTGTTCGGTTGTTATTAAACGTATGCTCGAAGCATTATGATTTCCTTCGAATGCGACTATAACAATGGTGCTTGCCAGCAGGTGCTCGACTACTTGGTAAAGTACAACAATGCAAAACCCACGCCCTATGGTTTCGACGAATTCTCTGAACGTGCGAAAGAGAGGATCCGTGAGGCCTGCGGGTTGCCTGATGCGCAGATTTTTTTCCTGACAGGTGGCACCCAGACCAATGCCACGACCATCGACTCGATGCTCTATCAGTATGAGGGCGTCATCTGTGTGGGAAGTGGCCATATCAATGTCCATGAGGCTGGTGCTGTTGAGTTTACAGAGCATAAGATCATCACCCTTCCTGACACGGTGGGAAAGATGGAAGCCAAGGTGCTCGAGAAGTATCTCGACGACTATATGCACGATGGTAACAAGGACCACGCTGTACACCCAGGTCTTGTATATATTACCTTCCCCACAGAATTTGGTACGCTTTATACCGCCAAAGAACTCGATGGTATCTATCAGGTATGTCAGCGTTACGAGATACCACTCTACATTGATGGTGCCCGTCTGGGCTATGGACTGATGGCAGAGGGCAGTGACATCACCCTCCCTTATCTTGCCCGTCACAGCGACGTGTTCTACATCGGAGGTACAAAAATTGGAGCCCTTTGTGGCGAGGCTGTGGTCTTCACCCATCAGAACGCCCACAAGCACTTCTTCTCCATCCAGAAGCAGCATGGAGCCGTGATTGCGAAAGGGGCGCTGATAGGACTGCAGTTCGAAGCACTCTTTACGGACAAGCTTTACTTCAAGCTCTCAGAACATGCCATCAAGATGGCCATGCGGATGAAAGCCCTCTTTGTCCGCAAAGGCTTCGAATTCTACGTGGACTCGCCTACCAACCAACAGTTCATCGTTCTCGACAATGAACAGGCAGAGAAACTGGGGCGCAAGGTGGTATTCTCCCACTTTGGGCAGACAGACAGGCATCATACCATCTGTCGCTTCGTGACTAGTTGGGCAACAACAGAGGAAGAAATAGACGAACTGGAAAGAATCCTTTTTAACGAACTGACAAAGATTTAGTCACCAATCCTGTATAAGTGTTGATTGAAATACAAATGGAATCAGCAGCAATACTATCAGTCAAAAGACTGACATAGGCTTTGGTGGAATAATATTCCGGCACCTTGTTCTGGTCGTGATGCAAAGTGATGTAACGAATCGTTGTCTGATTAGGATTGACAATCAAGGTATCAGAAATAAAGGATAATTTCTGTACAGCTGTTGTATCATCAGTCACACCAGTCTTTAACTGTAGATAAAGATTCAGGTATTTACCAGACTTGCTGAGCCACATGCTCTCGAACTTGACTGGATCCGTACGAAGATCCTTCTTAAACTCCGCCAGAGTCAAAATGCGTGGGCAAGGAACCTCACCGATAGAGACAAGTTCGGCTTTGCGATTTTCCACCTTATTATAATATAGCATGCAACGATACAGCGTATCAGGCGTCTTGATCCATTTATCGGTATAAGGTTCAGACAAATCAAACTGTTCTCCATCATCTGTGGTGAAGGAGATCATCTGACGATTACCATCCACTTTAGCCTCTATAAAATCGCCTCGCATCAGAGAGTACTTGCCCTCGCCCTTCTCATAACTATCTGTAGTACATGAGAAGAAGCACAATGCCATGACGAGGATATGAGGTAATCGTTTCATAGGGCAGCAAGATGATTGATAAGAGGATTGGCATACATCGTCAGCATACGCTCACGGAGGAAGGGCTCGTCCTTCTCCGGAAGCGTAATCTTTGCCATCTGCCCTTGCAGATAACTCTCAAAGCGTTGTTGATCGACAGCCGTGTAATGATCTGCATATTGGGTGCTACCATTCAACTCATCGAGAGCAATATAGTTACATGGATAGAGTTGATAATTTCGATGGATTTCCTTGTCCATACGCTCGCCTAAAACCTTGTAGAATTCTGTCTTAGGCATATCGGCCAATTCATCAATCCATGTATTAACGGGAGCGGCAGAACGATAAACCACACGCCCTTTATAACCAAAAATACCGATGCGCATATTGTCAAGATCATCCTGACGGGATTTCTTGAAACCAGCCTGATCACGTTTCTGCTGGAACTCCTGAGCCTTCAGGTAGTCGCAAGGGTCATATTCGTAACTGATGGTCAGTGGCACGATATTCAGATCTCGTAGTTTGTCCACAAGTGCCGTAGCAGAGTCAGAGGCACCCATCGCCAACATCTTCAGCACAGCATCCTGTGTCCGATCGTCAGAGTCCTTCGCTCTTCCCTCACGCTGGGCTATCCAGATATTTTCCTTTTTCTCAGAAACAGCGAAGTGGATATAACGACTCATCAACTGACTGGAACGTAGGGTTTCCTTAGGTGTCAGACCACGACGCACTGTAAAAGCCTTGTTCATCCTGACCAGTCGTTTGATCCATGGATAGATCAAGAGGTTATCGCCAATACCGATCTCGACAGTAGTAGGATAGCCAGCCTCCACCAACATCACATCGAGGAAAGCAGAGTCGAGCACAATATCACGATGGTTGCTGACAAAGGTAAAGCGGTCATCAGCTTTCGAAATACAGCCTGCCAACTTACTGTCGTCAAAGACGCTACCATCAGTATGCCTGCGCATAATGAGTTTGACAAGAGGTTTCATGAAACGTTTCTGGAAACCCAATGGTGTCCTTACTCCCAAAAATGCCATACGCAACAACCCATTGCGCAACGACTTAGGCAGCCAAGGCACAAAACCCTTCAACACCAAAGCAAACTGACGGTCATTCAACAAATCATTGAATGCCTGCTGAATCTCCTCCGGCTCGTATGGCCGGATCTCGTCAAACTCTTCTGGTACTATCATTTACACAAACTGGTTTTCTACGATATCCGTCAGCACATCTGTCATCGAGAGACCAGCAGCACGTACCTGCTGCGGAATGAAACTGGTAGCAGTCATACCAGGTGTCGTGTTCACCTCCAGCATCGAGATCTTGCCCTCCTTGGAGACGATATAGTCAACACGGATGATCCCGTTGCAATGCAGGATGTCGTAGATACTGGACGTTATCTTGCTGACCCTGTCTGTCACATCCTGAGGCAGACGGGCAGGGGTAATCTCCTGCACCTGACCATTGTATTTGGCATCATAGTCGAAGAACTCATTGGACGTCACCACTTCCGTAATGGGGAAGATAACCTGTTTGTCACGAGTCTTATAGATACCCTGTGTGATTTCTGTTCCTTCGAGTAGAGCCTCCACCATGATCTCAGGGCTCTCCATCATCGCCTTACGAATGGCAGGAGCCAACTGATCCTTATTCTTTACCTTCGACACACCAAACGAAGAACCATCAGCAGCAGGCTTTACGAAACAAGGCATTCCGATGCGCTCCTCAATCTCATCGTCGGAAACCAGTTCCTCATAACCCTTACGGATCAACATCGAATCAGCAACACTGACACCATAAGCCCTCAGGTAATGATTCAGGACAAACTTATCAAACGTCATGGCCTCCACCAATACACCACTCGTGGAATAAGGCAGTCCGATCAGATCGAAATAACCTTGAAGCAGGCCATTCTCACCTGGGGTGCCATGAATGGTAATATAGGCATAATCAAAAAGACGCGCCTTGCCATTCTCGATAAACGAGAAATCATTGCGGTCGATCTTAGCCGTGGTGCCATCAGGTAGTTCCACATGCCAGTCCTGTCCCTTGACATCCACTATATAAACATTGTAACGTTCCTTGTCGAAAAAAGAAAAAAGACCCTGTGCCGAACGTAACGACACATCGTGTTCTGAAGAATCACCACCACAGACAATGGCTACTGTTCTCTTAAAGTTTTTCATTGTTTTATCTTATTTAAAATATTATTCGTTTACCTTGATATATTTTCTCCATTTCTCAATCAGCGCCTTCATATCGTCAGGCCACTCTGATGAAAAATCCATCTGCACCCCATTGGTCGGATGCACAAACCCCAGCGTCTTTGCATGGAGGACCTGACGAGGACAGAGTTTAAAGCAGTTCTGAATATAGGCCTTATAGCTCGCCGTCCGTTCCCCTCTTAAGATTTCCGTGCCCCCATAACGTTCATCACCAAACAAAGGATGTCCGATATGCTTCATGTGAGCTCTGATCTGATGGGTGCGCCCTGTCTCAAGAATACACTCCACCAAGGTTGTATAACCATAGCGTTCCAACACTTTGTAATGGGTCACCGCTGGTTTCCCTACCTCAGAGTCAGGAGGAAATACCTCCATCCTCAGACGATCTTTCGGATCACGACCGATATTTCCTTCTATACGTCCCTCGTCCTCCACAAAGTTGCCCCACACTAACGCATTGTAACTACGATGGGTCGTCTTGTTGAAGAACTGCTTCCCAAGTGAGGTCTTTGCATCAGGTGTCTTTGCAACAACGAGCAGGCCACTGGTATCCTTATCAATACGATGCACCAACCCCACCTCAGGATCATTCGGATCGTACGACTCCAAGTCTTTCAGATGCCAGGCTATGGCATTCACGAGGGTGCCATTGAAATTACCGCATCCAGGGTGAACCACCATCCCTGCAGGTTTGTTTATCACCATAAGCTCATCATCCTCATAGACCACCTCAAGAGGGATATCCTCTGGCAGGATGGTCGTATCATAATGGGGGCGATCAAGCATCAGTGTGACGACATCTCCTGGGCGTACCTTATAATTACTCTTGACAGGTTTGTCGTTGACATGAATGAAACCAGCATCAGCAGCCTTCTGGATACGATTACGACTGGAATGCGGTTGGTGTTCAGACAAGTATTTATCAATCCTGACTGGTTCCTGACCTTTGTCTACCTCCATCCGAAAGTGTTCGTACAACTGTCCGTCACCTTCCAGTTCTTCAGAAGGGTCATCAGTCATTAACTCCAGGTCATCTATCTCTTCCAGCATGTCCATCACTCTGTCACCTCTTCAAATTCGTCGACATGATCGTTCTCCATCATTCGGTATTCAGGCTCTACATAGTCAATATCCTCACCAGCATCATACTCTCCATTACCAATCATCAGCGTCAATGGTGTCTCTATGGAGACCTGATCACCTGTTGAAACTCTGCGTCCCCGACAAAGGATACCATATACCCAATCCTTCTCACCCATCACATATTGAGGTGGCAAAAGTTTGAAGCCGATAGCCATCAATTTTGCCTCCGCCTCCCTGTAGCTACTGTTATCCACGATATCAGGAATAGGGAAAGAAGGTGAGGAGGGTGAATTCACCGTGACATAAATCGTATGACCTTCCTTCACAGAAGTCCCTGGTCCTGGATTCTGGGCCAAGACACAGTCTGCAGGCAGACGCTTATTGTAACCTGAGTCAGAAACAATGATATTCAATTTAAGTTCCTCTATCATCATTCGGGCATCAGCATAAGATTTCTTTTCCAAGTTAGGCACTTGAATACCTTCCCCATGATGAGTATACCATGACAGTCCGTAATGCATTCCAAACATCAAGGCTATTACCACCAAAAACATGGCTAGCAGATTACCAATCAGAAACTTACTGCAAAACTTGCCAAAGAATTCCTTTGTATTCATTCTCGATATCCTTTATTTTGCGCACAAAGTTAGTGTAAATTGAGCGAAAAACCAAAACAAAGTCACAAAAAAAACAGAAAGAAGCAAAGAATCTTCTCTACTTCTTTCTGTTTTAACCATTTTTTCTGTGAAAACCAGAATTTACTTTCCGTGGTTCTCGTCAGATACTGTCAACTTCTTGCGACCCTTTGCACGACGTGCAGCCAGAACGCGGCGGCCATTCTTGGTGGCCATTCTCTCACGGAAGCCGTGCTTGTTGACGCGACGGCGATTGTGGGGCTGGAATGTTCTTTTCATTGCTTTTTAACTATTTATTTTGTTATTATTGTCACTTTTGGGCTGCAAAAGTACTCATTTCTTTTGAATTACGCAAGTTTTACGCGAATATTTTTGGTTTTTCGCGCAAATTGCACTAATTTTGCACCCGAAAACGATACAATAGTAACATTTTATAGGTTTATGATTAATTCACAAGACATTAAGAAAGGCACCGCTATTCGCATGGACGGTGGTATTTGGGTGTGCATCGATTTCCAGCACAGAAAGCCAGGTAAGGGTAACACAATTATGATTATCAAGGTGAAGAACGTTTCCGATGGTCGCGTTTTGGAGCGTCGCTTCAACATCGGTGAGAAACTGGAGGACGTCATCATTGAGCGTCGTCCCTATCAGTATCTCTATGAGGATCAGAGCGGACGTATCTTCATGAATCAGGAAACATTTGAGCAGATTCCCATCGACAACGAACTTGTTATCGGTCATGAGTATATGAAGGAGAGTGACATCGTGGAAGTAGTTTCCGATACAACTGATGGAACCATCCTCTATGCTGAAATGCCTGTTAAGACCGTGCTCCGTGTCACTCACTCAGAGCCTGGTATCAAGGGCGACACTGCTACCAACACCCTGAAGCCTGCTACACTGGAGACTGGTGTTGAGGTACGCGTACCTCTGTTCATCAACGAAGGCGACCTGATTCAGGTTGACACCCGTGACGGCAGCTATCTGCAGCGCGTAAAAGAATGATTGAACATTGAAATATTCAATCATCGTTCCTGTCTTTAATCGTCCCGATGAAGTGGACGAACTCCTCGAAAGCCTATCTAATCAGACACTGAAGGACTTCGAGGTCATTATTGTGGAAGACGGATCGAAAAAAAACTGCAAGGATGTTTGCGACAAGTACGCAGACATCCTTGCATTGCATTATTACGCCAAGGAGAATAGTGGCCCTGGTCAGAGCCGTAATTACGGAGCTGAGCGTGCCAACGGCGATTACCTGTTAATTCTTGATTCCGATGTCGTATTGCCTGAAGGTTATATCCAGGCAGTCGAAGACACTCTGAGAGAGACTTCTGCAGAAGCCTTTGGCGGTCCTGATGCAGCCCACCCCTCCTTTACCCCAGTGCAGAAGGCCATCAGCTATTCCATGACTTCCTTTTTCACTACTGGTGGCATCCGTGGTGGTAAAACCAAACTCGACAAATTCTATCCCCGTTCGTTTAATATGGGTATCCGTCGTGATGTCTACCTCCAACTTGGAGGATTCTCAAAGATGCGTTTTGGTGAAGACATCGACTTCTCCTATAGGATTGTAGAGGCTGGCTATCGACCTCGACTATTCCCAGAGGCATGGGTATGGCACAAACGACGTACAGACTTCCGCAAGTTCTTCCGACAGGTCTATAACAGTGGCATCGCCCGTATCAATCTCGAGAAGCGCCATCCAGGAACCATGAAACTGGTCCATCTTCTTCCCACTGTCTTTACAGTCGGCGTCATTGGACTCATCCTGATTTCTGCCGTAGGCCGTGCCCTGATGCACTATGTGGATCGCGATCAGTTCTATTGGATGTGCTTCGCCCCATGGATACCTATTATATTATATAGTCTGCTGATCTGCGCCGACTCGACCATAAAGAACAAGAGTCTGAAGGTGGGCCTACTCAGTGTGCCTGCGGCCTTTGTCCAACTGATGGGCTACGGACTGGGATTTATCGAATCATGGTGGAAACGATGCATACTACGGCAAGACGAATTCACTGCTTTCGAACGAACATTCTATAAATAAAATAAACACTTTAAAACTTAAATGAAACACTATGGAGAAACTCAACATCAACCAATGGGCGGAAGAAGATCGTCCACGAGAGAAGATGGCAGTACTCGGTGCTGATCATCTGACCAATGCAGAGCTGCTGGCTATTTTGATTGGTTCGGGCTCGCAGAAAGAAAGTGCCGTTGACCTGATGAAACGGTTGCTGGCAGACTGTAATAACAACCTGAACACCCTTGGGAAAATGACCATTCGCGAACTCTGTGACTACAAAGGCATCGGAGAAGCCAAGGCCATCAGCATTCTGGCTGCCTGTGAACTTGGTAAGCGCCGACAGGCAGGAAGCGCAGAAGAACGGCCTGACCTTGGCACAGCCACCCTGATCTATAACCACATGCGGCCAAAGCTACAGGACCTCGATGTAGAGGAGTTCTGGGTGCTGCTTCTGAACCAGCACTACCGTCTCATCAAGAAAGTGCGCATTTCGCACGGCGGAATCACAGAGACCTCCGTCGATATCCGTATCGTCATGAAAGAGGCTGTTCTCGCCAACTGCACCATCCTCGCAGTCTGTCATAACCACCCCTCAGGCAACCTCTCCCCTAGCAAGGCTGACGATGAATTGACACGAAGTCTGAAACGCGCCTGCGAACTGATGCAAATCCACTTCCTTGATCACGTCATCATCACTGACGGACAATACTACTCCTATCATGAGCAAGGGAAATGTTAATGGTCAGAGACGGTTCTTCTCGTCGTTACCTGCGCCTGTTCCACGATATTTCGAGCCTGCGACGTTGAAGTTGTAGCTCAGGGTAAGTCCCACGCATTGCGTATAACTGTAGACATCCTGTGCCGTCTGGCCGATGGCATAGTAAGTAGTCATCTTGGTCCTGGCCGTACGGAAGATGTCGTTGGCATACAGGGTCCCTGTCAGGCGCCCCTTCAGGAATGACTTCTGAAATCGGGCATTCACCAGGAAATTGTCACCACGATACATGAATCCCCAGTGGTTGGCGCCCATATAGTTGATCTGTATCAGCGCCTTCATTGTTTGACTGATCTCAAACCAACTATTCAGATTAAAGCTGAATTCAGGCTTATTCAGTTTCTCTGGCGCACCATATTTCTCTGCATCGAATATCTGTTGATAATAATGCAGAGTGGCCTGTGGCTGCCAGAACCCGAATTTGGGCGATACGACGAGTGTGGCATAGACACGATCCTGATGGGCAAAGTTATCTGGACGGAAGATGGCTATCTCCTGCACTTCATCGTAGACCTGGCCCACATGGGTAAAGAAGTCGTTTTCGCGAGTAAAGCCAGTGACAAAGTTCAGCCATGAATAGGTGAGGTTGAAGTCGATGCTCTGCCTTACAGAGGGACGCAACAACGGGTTGCCGCCTTCGTAAAGGATTCGGCTGTCGTATATGATCATAGAGGTCAACATATTGTATGGCGGACGAGTGATACGCTTGCTGTAACTCAGCTGAGCACACCACTTGTCTTTCTGCCAGGCTGCTGAGAAATTGGGGAACCAATCATTATAGGTACGGCTGGGTTCCTCCTGCCAGACGCCAAACGAGGTGTAGTCCGCAGAGACATGCTCAAAGCGCAGGCCAGCATTCAGGCGCCACTGGCCTAGTTGTAACTCGTATTCAGCAAAGCCAGCAATATTCTTTTCCTTCATCTCGGTGTCCGACTCTGGTATAATATTCTCCAGGTTGAGGTTACCACCACGGCTCATTGTGCTCGTCGCTTCAGATCCTGCGCTTAGCTCACCCTTCCAGACGGGATAGGTCAGCACCAGTTTACCTGCTACCATCTTACGATCTTCATTGGTCAGGGTGGTGATAGTGCGATTGCCATATTCCTGACTCAACTCATACTGATTGTTATCATTCTCTGATTCACGTCGTAATATGGTTGCGTTCAGATCGATTCCCAGCTGTCCTATCTTACCTACATAGTAGGTATTCAGTTCCCATACAGGCTTGTCTTTTTCGCAGATATCTGTTGTCAGATAGACATTACCATCAAAGACACCGTTCTTCAGGTAGTGCTGCTTCATATCCGACTGGAAACGATTGTAGAAGTTCTTTTGCGATGAGAAACTCAAACCTATAGAATGGTCTGTGTTGAAGTCATAACTCAGACCTGCCTGATACTGAATCTCCGTCCACGAACTCCTGACAGGTAATTCCGCAGAAGCATTAATTAAGTCCTTGCTGATATGCAATTCTTGGTCGATATCCTGATCATTACTGTAGTGACCATTATCGATTGCTACGTTGGCAAAAGCCTCCAGACCGCCTGTTCGATATTTCAGCGTCAAATCGTCGTAGGTGCTCCACTTGTTGTTTTTCCAAGTCTGACTGGTGACCATCAGACTAAATCCATCGCCCTGAGGCTTCAAAGTCTTGATGATGATCACAGCATTCACCTCAGCATTGTATTTCGCACCAGGGGCAGTAATAACATCGACACTCTTGACATCTGTCGATTTCAGTTTTTTCAATTCACCCATATCGCGCACCTTCTTATTATTGATATAGATCTCGGGCTCACCCTTGGCTAGCACCTCAAACTTACCATCCTTGCCCTGCACCATCGGTATTATCGACAACAGATCATCAGCATTTCCGATGTCGTGAAGCAGCGAGTGTTGCACATCGACAGTTACGCCACCCATTGTTGGTTTGTATTGAGGTATCTCGCCTTTAATCTCAATACCTTTCACCATATAGGTCTCAGGTTGGAGGGTAATGGTGCCGATGTTGCCCACGCTGACGTTTCGGGTAACGGTCTTATAGCCGACATACGACACTTTCAGCGTGATGCGCTGAGCCTTACAGGGTATTACGAAATCGCCATTTTCATTGCTCACGCCTCCGTTGATATATGTGGAATTTTGATCATTGCTTTGTATTTCTATGGCATGGTGCAATGAGATGTTGGCGAATTCTATGGGTTGTCCACTTTCGTTCACGATGTGGCCTATTACCTTGGCATCTTCCTTTTGGGTACATTCTATAAAGATCTTGTCATCATCGTAAGTCACCTTCATCGGATAAAAGCCAACGACCTCGCGGATGGCCTCTTTGATAGGAAGATCGCTGAAGTGGCTGGTGACAGTGAAGTCCTCCAATTCATCATAGATGAAATAAATGGTCTTATTGTTGGTGGCTGTATTCAAGTCTTCGAGTACCTTTGACAGTGACTCGTTTTGGTAGTTGCGACTAATTCTCTGTGCCTGAGCACACAACGTCAAGCCACAGAGCAATACTGTGAATATATAATGTTTCATTTTGTGTTGGTTCAAGTTACTCTACAATCAATTTCTTGTTCTCATGAGCGATATGGATGCGTTCAAACTTGTTAAACGTATCGACAAGATCGTCTATCGTCTGTTTCTGGTCCCATGTAAAGTAGAGACGGATATGCTTGCTGCTCTCACTCTTATAGACGAGTTCAACCTGATAGTATAATGCCATCTCTTTCAGGATGGTTGTCAACTCTGCATCTTCGTAGACGATGGTCTTGTGCAGAGTATTATCCTGATCAGCGAGTTGGGCATTGTCAGATGAGTGTTCTGTGTTTACTGTCGCTGCTATCTGTTCTTTCTGTACCCTCTGCGAACTGTTATTTATTATCTGCACAGCAGCATATGTAATACCAGAGAGCATCAGTACTCCAATAAATATTGCAGCTATCTTGAGAAACGAAAACCTTTCACTCTTTACATTTCGCTTTTCGGTTCCAAAGTGTTCTGCCTCAAACTTCGTCCACTCCTCGTCGATGATGTCCGATGTGTCTATATCGTCATCGTGGAGGGATTCCAGGGTATACATCTGCCTGAGGAGTTGTTCCAGTTTGTCATTTGATTCCATAATCCAATGATTTAAAATGATCCTTTAATTGTTTCAGCGACTGCGACAGATGGTTATGAACGGTAACCTCACTGACTTGCAGTACCTTGGCAATCTCGCGGTACTTCAGACCTTGCTGATAGCGCAGACGAAGTATCTGCTGCGAGAGTTTGGGCAACTGCGTGTCGATGTAGTGGTAAAGCATCTGTAGTTGTTCCTGTTCAGCGGTCTGCTCTGGGGTGATCATCTCTACCACGACGGCCTTCTGCATCTGCTGCTCTTTCTGCCTGTGCACCAGCAGATTGATACAACGATTACGTACGCTTGTCAACAGATAGGCCTGAAGAGTGTCCGACCTGAGATCTGTGCCGCTATGAAGCAGTTGGGCGAACACGTCGCTCACAACATCCTTGCTTTCAGCCTCATCGCCCAACATCCTTAGTGTCAGTCGGAACATCCCGTCATAATGACGTCTGAAAACCGTTTCGAATTCTCGTTTGTCGATCATCTGTTTTGCAGTCTTTTTCTCTTAATACAATCAAGCCCTCCATTTTCCTAAGCAAAAATACTAAAAAAAGTTGTAACGTATAGCAAAATTTAATAAAAATACGTATCTTTGCAGCGAATATGACACAAGAAGAGAAAACAATGATAGAAGAGCGGATCGTTGATGTGCTGAAGACCGTCTACGACCCAGAGATTCCCGTCAACATCTACGATCTGGGAATGATCTACAAGATTGACGTGCAAGATGATTATTCTGTGGAACTGGAGATGACTTTTACTGCTCCCAACTGCCCTGCTGCCGACTATATACTAGAAGATGTACGCACGAAGGTGGAGAGCGTAGAAGGAGTAAAGTCCTCTAACGTGAATCTGGTTTTTGAGCCCGCCTGGGATCAGAGTATGATGAGCGAAGAAGCCAGAGTAGAATTAGGATTCGACTGATATGAAACCCATCTATTTCCTCTCCGATGCCCATCTCGGGTCGTTGGCGATTCCACACGGACGAATGCAGGAACGCAGGTTGGTTCGTTTTCTTGACAGCATCAAGGAGAAAGCTGCTGCCATCTATTTGCTTGGCGACATGTTTGATTTCTGGTATGAATATAAATATGTGGTACCAAAAGGCTATACCCGATTCCTCGGAAAACTCTCAGAGCTCACTGACATGGGCGTGGAAATTCACTACTTTACCGGTAACCACGACATCTGGGCATACGAATACCTTGAAAAGGAGTGCGGACTGATACTGCACAAGAAACCTGAAACCACAGAGTTATACGGAAAGATGTTCTTTCTGGCTCATGGCGACGGACTTGGCGACCCGAATAAGAGCTTCAAGCTCATCAAGAGCATCTTCCACAACAAGATTTGTCAATGGGCATTCTCCGCTCTACATCCCCGTTGGGGCATGTGGTTTGGACTTAACTGGGCTAAACACAGCCGCATGAAGCGACCTAACGGCGAGGAACCTGCCTATATGGGTGAGAACCGCGAGCACTTAGTACTCTTCACCAAGAAATATATACAGTACCACTCCAATGTCGACTACTTCATCTACGGCCATCGCCACATTGAGGTCGACCTTCAACTGACAAAAAAAGCCCGTATGATTATTCTTGGCGATTGGATTACCCATTTCACCTACGTTGTTTGGGACGGCAATCACCTCCTCATGTCACAATACATCGAAGGCGAGAGCCAACCCTGACACAAAAACGAAGCAAGATATGAACAGACAGAAAATAGTAACTTTTGGAGAATTGCTGCTCAGATTCTCAAAACCAGGACAGCTCAGACTGACTCAAGGCGACATGTTCACTAGTAAATATGGTGGCAGTGAGGCGAACGTGGCTGTATCATTAGCCACACAAGGCGAGGATGTAACCTATATTACACGTCTTCCAGACACTCCAGTAGGTCATGCAGGGGCGATGAATCTGGCGCAACTAGGGGTCAACACCAGTCAGGTTCTTTATGGTGGTCAGCGTATCGGCACCTATTATTTTGAGCCACCTGCAGGGATGCGAGCTGCAAAGGTGATCTATGACCGTAGCGGCTCTGCCTATTATGATCTCAAACCTGGCATGATTCCCTGGCGGGAGATCCTGAAGGATTGCGCCTATTTCTGCGTGTCGGGCATTACCGCTGCTATCTCGCAACATGCCGCTGATGCTACATTCGAGGCTCTCGACATCGCTGACGAGATGGGGGTGACCATCTGTTTCGATATCAACTACCGCAAAAACTTATGGAAATACGAAGGGGCTGAGCCTCGTAAGACATTAAGTGAGATGCTCTCGCGTTGCGACATGATGTTTGGTGATGCCATTGAGTTTGAGTGGCTCTCACAACACCCACAACCTCCGTTTACAGCGACAGATTCCAATTTCCAAATGCAGATGAAAGAATATGGCGAGTGGTTTGATGAACTCCATGCCAACTACCCTCGACTGAAAAACTGGATGATGGGTATGCGTAACATCGTCAGTTCCAATCATCACACTCTGACAGGTCTGCTATGGACTGAAGGAACGCTATTGCAGGCCCCTATCATTGATATTCCTGACGTCGTTGATCCTGTAGGTGTAGGCGATGCCTTTATGGGAGCCTGGCTGCACGCCATCAGGCTTTTCCCTGATGACAAGCTGAAACAATTGAATTACTCATTGGCTGCAGCCTCACTGAAGAACACCATTCCTGGCGACTTCAATCTCTCGACGGAGGAAGAAATCTTGGATGTGATGGAAAAGCGTTACGACACCTCAACGCTTTATAAACACATCTCATAAAGAAAATGCCGGAAGTAAAACTCTTCCGGCATTCTTATTATATTCCATAAGCTTTTTTCATCCATTCCATGCGAGAATTAAACCACTCCTTTAGATTTTGAACCTCGTTCTGGTAACTACCCCAGATATCGTACTGCTTATAAGTATAATGGTAGAACGTACCCCAGCGATTCTGATTTTCCTGAGCAGCATACTTCAGATAGTGTGCATCCTGATTAATATAGGCAATGAAATCATCCTTATGATTATAGAAATAGATAAAGCGCTGACGCAACTTTGACAGGAAAGCAGGATCCTGCATCAGTCGCTGATACCACAAAGACCATTCAAGCATAAATCCTTCAGGCAACATGGCCTCTGACCCAGCCTCTTTCACATTACCAAAAGCAATATCAAAATCCCAGATGGGACCCATCTTCAGTTTTCCACCTCTCTTAAGATTCATATAGGTACTGAAATGGAACATGGAATCTTCATTTTTGGAGATCTCATGAATGAGATACCAATCAACGAAGGAATCTATATCCATATACTTTTGCCAACCTTCCTGAGGATCTGTAAAGTTCTCCGAGAATAATGCATCATCGGCCATTTGGATAAAGTTGGCGATGTAATTATAGTTCTCGTCACCAAACGACACGTCTTCAGGTTCCTTAATCTCAATGGAGTAGTTAATATGAGGTGCATAGAAATATACACATGAGGAATCTCCCATTGCACGCTCATCAACCTCTATAATAAAACCATCATCGCCAACAGCCACTCTATGGTTAGACACCTTGATTTTTTCACATAGCAGATAGGTTCCATTGTATTCACCATTAAGGATCAACTCCACGTAATGGCCACTGGGAGTCCAATCTAAAAGGCTTCTCTTGCCCATGGTCAGAGCAAGGTCATTACGAATCATGGACTTATCTGGATAATTGGCTATCAAAACCCATGACTTGTCTTTATGTTCACCTAGCAGAGCGACCTTCTCGTTAAATTTCAAACGATAAGGCTTCTTAGGCTGACCCCATGTAGAGTTTCCACGACCTTTAATCTGAAGATCGGCCTCCACAGTCTCTCCAGGGCCACGCGTCACAAGGTCTTCCGTCAGACTCATGTGAGCATTCAGATACACTGTTTTACTAACGATATCCTGACCACCCTCGGTATCAATGCGCATAATGGGCAAACCCGTGTAATTATAGACATAGACCTGATACTCCACTGTTTTCCCACCGCTCTTTACTTCCAATTTGACAGGACTGGAAAAATCGTATTTTGTAGTACCACTCGTCGCTTTAACTCCATTAATGGTTATTTCTGTCCCCAGGAAAGAGAATCGGGGAATCAGTTCCTTACTTCCAGAGTATTGTGGGAGCCAACATTCTATAGTCCCAGAACCTGATATCTCGCATATCAGATCTTCTGTTAATATAGGATTCTCAGCTGCAGAGAAAGCCATGGCCACCAACACTGGTGGTGTAGACTGTTTCTCTATTGCTTTGGCAAGGCTATCAAGCGTAGCCTGCAATAGTAAGGCCTGCTTTTTCAGTTGCTCATTAGCGGCCTCTAACTCCTGGTTTTTCTGTGCCTGTGTCTGATTTGCTGCCTCCAACTGGTCTGCGCGATTGTAATATTCCGTCAGATCCTCCTCCTTTGTACAAGCAACCAGACAGAAGCTCAAAATGATAAAATATAATATCTTTCTCATGACTTACATCTTGCTAAACTCCTGTTTCAACCAATCCATACGACTCTCTATCCAAGCCTTCATATTGTCCACTTCCTTCTGGAAATAAAGCATACCCTTCTCTGCAGGACCATAACTATCGTAAAGCCCCCATTTGTTATTATTCTCTTGTGCCGAATACTTCAAGTACTTGGCATTCTCATCAATTTCATTCAAGATATCGTTCTTGTGAGAATAGAAATAGGTAAAACGTTCTTTGACCTTTGCAACAAAGGCAGGATCCTGGAACAAACGATCAAACCACTTTGCATTCTTGACCACGAAGCCACTGGTACTACTATCATCTCCATTTCCAAAACCATTACGGAAATCCCACAGAGGTCCCATCTTCAGTTTCTCTCCGTTCTTTTTATACATATAGCAGTTGTGTTGGAATACGGCATCGTAGTTCTTGGCAATCTCATTGATGAGATACCAGTCAACAAATGAGTCGATATCCATATATTTCTGCCAACCCATATTCTCAGTTGTAAAAGCGACAGAGAACAAAGCCTCCTCCGCAGCATTCATGAACTGGCGAATATAGACATACTGTGTATCACCAGTCATCAAAGATGGTGCCATGATGCTGACAGGCTGTTCCAAGGTATTATAATTCATATAGATACCCGTGGTGGATTCATCGATTTTCAACAGATAACCATCAAAGCCGATGTTTATCCTTGAACTGGAAACTTCAAGGCGTTCCCCCAATCGATAGTTACCATAATAGCGACCATTCAACATCAGATCAACAAAATGGAACTTTGGTGTGAAATTCAACTGACTGATGGTACCCATAAAAAGACCTGTCTGAGTGCGGATCAATGTCTTGTCATCCCTGTTAGCAGACAGTTCCCAGTCTGTATCGGCAGCCTCACCTAACAAAGAAACTCTATCATTAAAATTGAGCACATAATCATTCTTTGCCATCTGGCCTGATGTGTGGACTTTCGAGATATAATAATCAAGAGGCGGCAGCCCTTTTATCCTGACATCAGTCTCAATCACATCACCAGCTGCACGCGTCCTTACACCCTCAACTAGTTTCAAACCAGCATTATAATACCAATTGGTTTTGATAATATCGACACGACCAACCGTTTCTATCCAAAGGAGGGGAAGTCCTGTGTAGGAATGCACATACACCGTGTAACTGACTGACTTCTGATCACCTTTAACAGTCAGTGTAACAGGCTTGCTGAAATCAACAGCAGTCACGCCACTCTCAACATTTTTGCCATCAATGGTCAGGCTCTGTCCTATAAACTGAAAACGAGGAATCAGCGTCTTACTACTCATGATATTCAGAACCCTACACTCCACATTATTGTCCTCAAGGATCTCTGCTCTTGTATCCTCGATAACTTGCATGGGATTATCACAAGATAAGATCTCAAACGACAAAAGCTTCGTAACATCCAACTGATCTGTTAATTGGTCGATCTGATTTTCTGCATTATCAATATCACTTTGCAACTGATCACCTTCTTTGGCCAACTGGTCTCCTTGTTTCTTCAATTCCTGTCCTTGACGTTCAAGCTGCGCGATGCGATCTTCTATTTCTTCTGTGTCATTATTTCTACTACATGAAAGTAGAAGAGACACCATCATCAAAGAGAATATTATCTTTTTTGCCATAACTTAAATAACCTACCCTAAAGACTTTACAACTTGAGTTTACGATTTGCGCTGCAAAATTACTGCTTTTTTTTGTAAAACATACACTTTATTTCATATTTTTGCATAATCTTCTGATATTTAGTCATTCCCATCACTCAAAAGCGCCAAAATAAAAGCCGAAAGCAACATACTTTCGGCTTAAATGATATATGGAAGGTCTATCAACTTTTACAGCAGATTCATCGTATCTGTAGCAATCATCAGCTCCTCGTCAGTAGGAATGACAACAACCTTCACCTTAGAATCATCAGCGGATATGATGCACTCCTCACCACGTTTGGTATTCTTAGACTCATCAAACTTCACACCCAGGAACTCAAGGCCTTTGCATACCTCTGAGCGCATGCTAATCTGATTTTCACCAACACCAGCAGTGAATACAATCACGTCGACACCACCCATTGCTGCGGCATAGGCACCAATGTACTTCTTTATGCGATAGAAATACATTTCCTGTGCCAAAATAGCACGAGGCTCGCCTGCCTTGGCAGCATTCTCAACATCACGCATATCAGAGCTGCCACCTGTAATACCTGCAACACCACTCTTCTTGTTGAGGAGATTGCTCATACCATCGGCATCGAGGCCTAATTTCTTCTCAAGGAAAGTAACTGCTCCACCATCGATATCACCTGAGCGGGTACCCATGACAAGACCTTCCAGAGGGGTAAGACCCATTGAGGTGTCTACACACTTACCATCGACAACTGCTGCGATAGAACCGCCATTACCCACATGGCATGTAATCACCTTTGTGCCTTCGGGCTTCATGCCCAAAAATTCGAGCGCACGAGCAGACACATATCGATGGCTAGTTCCATGGAATCCATAACGGCGAACGCCATACTTCTCATACAATTCATAAGGAATAGCATACATATAAGCCTTGGCAGGCATCGTCTGATGGAAGGCGGTATCAAAGACACCTACCTGAGGAAGACCAGGCATCAACTCCTTCACAGCATTGACACCCTTAAGATTCGCAGGATTATGAAGGGGAGCCAGATCTGAGCACTCCTCAAACACCTTCAGCACCTCGTCAGTCAGAAGAACAGACTTATTGAACTTCTCACCACCATGCACCATGCGATGGCCAACAGCATCTATTTCATCCAGACTCTTGATAACACCAATCTCTGGATCTGTCAACAAAGAGAAGATGAACTTTACGCCCTCAGTATGCTCAGGGATCTCGTGATTGATCTGCTTCTTTTCACCATTGGCCAACTTAACCTTTACAAAAGCACCGTCCAAGCCAACACGCTCAGCACCACCACTGGTCATCACACTCTTATCGTCCATATTGTACAAAGCGTACTTGATAGATGATGAACCGCAATTCAATACTAATATCTTCATTTTAATGTTTAATCTTTAATGCTTAATGTATTACTTCTTAGCGTCCATAGCCTGACAAGAGGTGATGGCAATCATGTAATAGATGTCATCGATAGAACAACCACGAGAGAGATCGTTAACTGGACGAGCGATACCCTGGAGCACCGGACCAATAGCGATAGCATCACCCAAACGCTGTACCATCTTATAACCGATATTTCCTACTTCGAGGTTGGGGAATACAAGTACATTAGCCTTACCAGCGATATCAGAACCAGGAGCCTTCTTGGCACCTACTGATGGAACCAATGCAGCATCAGCCTGAAGTTCGCCATCGATCTTCAGATCAGGCGCCATTTCCTTAGCCAGACGTGTAGCCTCGATCACCTTGTCGCAAACCTCATGCTTAGCACTTCCCTTGGTAGAGAAGCTCAGCATAGCTACGCGAGGATCCTGGAAACCAGCTACAGCCTTTGCCATCTGAGCGGTGCAGACTGCAATCTGTGCCAACTGATTTGCATCGGGCATTGGGGTTACAGCTACATCGGCAACCACGAGAACACCATCCTCACCATACTGCTTCTGCTTAGAGATAAGCAGCAAGCCACCGCTTACGCAGGTAATACCAGGCTGGCACTTGATAATCTGGAGGGCAGGACGCAGGGTGTCGCCTGTAGTAGAAAGGGCACCAGAAATCTGACCATCAGCACCTTCGGTCTTGATAATCATACAACCAAGATAAAGCGGATTCTTAATAAGCTTGCGGGCCTCCTCAATGGTCATACCCTTGCTCTTACGAATCTCAGCTAATTTCTCAGCCAGTTCCTCACTCTTCTCATAGTTCTCAGGATCAATGAGAGTAGCCTTACCGATGTTTGTCAGCCCCTTCTCTTTGGCAAGAGCCTCAACCTTAGCAGGATTACCAATCAGAATGATATCAGCGATATCATCACCAAGAGCCTTATCGGCTGCACAGAGTGTACGCTCCTCTTCTGCCTCAGGGAGCACGATGCGCTGCTTGTTACTCTTAGCACGCGCTACAATTTGACTTAATAAATCCATAGTTTGTTTTATTTAAAATGTTAGAATTGTCAAAGTGAGATTGCAAAATTACAAAAAAATATCCGAAATCCATGCAGGAATCGGATTATTTTTCAGAATTTTAAGTGAAAACCTTTACGTTAGCTCCATCAGCTCATCCGTCAGGAAGATCTCAAGCTCCTCAGCAGTCATGTGAAGTTTAAATTTTCCCTTAATGGCTACCGATATACCGCCAGTCTCTTCAGAGACCACGATGGCAAGTGCATCAGTCTCCTGAGAGATGCCCATGGCAGCACGATGACGCAAGCCCAATTCCTTTGGAATACTCAGGTCGTGGCTGACAGGAAGAATACACCCTGCAGCCCTGATACGTTTACCTTTGATGATCATAGCTCCATCATGTAAAGGGGCATTCTTGAAGAAAATATTCTCAATAAGCTGCTGATTGATATTGGCGTCGATATTATCACCCGTTGCCACAATATCGTCCAAAGACATCTCACGCTCAACAATGATCAGGGCACCAACCTTTCCCTTGCTCATATTAATCACTGCCATGACAATAGGTATCACTGTTATCATCGTCTCCCGACGACCTATCTCCTTATCTTTCTCTTTCTTATTAAAGAACTTCTTGATGGCCTTTACACGCTGATGAGCACCCAGGTTATAAAGGAATTTACGGATTTCATCCTGGAACAGCACTATCAAGACAATCACACCAACACTGACCAGCTTATCGAGGATAGAACCGAGCAGACGCATCTGCATGATTCGCGAGACAAACAACCACGTAATGACAAAAACCAGAATACCTATAAACACGTTCAGCGAACGCGATTCACGCATCAGCCGATAGATATAATAGAGCATCGTAGCCACCAGGAAGATGTCTATCAGGTCCTTGATTCCAAATTCGAAGAACATATGTTTTGATATAATTTGATACACTCTACAGCCTCCCTGACATCATGGACGCGCAGGATGGAAGCACCTTTCATCAAAGCTGCCGTATTCAGGATTGTCGTTCCATTCAAAGATTCATTAGGAGTGCAGCCAAGCACCTTGAATATCATGGACTTACGGGATATACCCACCAACAAGGGTAGTTCCATGACACACAATTTCTCTAATTCATTCATGACCTGATAATTTTGATTTACTGTCTTTCCAAAACCAAAACCAGGATCAAGAATAATATCCTTGGCACCCAAATCGCGAAGGTGCTGGACACTCTCGGCAAATGTGAGCAACATACCACGAATGGACGGCTGCTGTGATGTTAATATATAAGGTACGCGCAAACGGGAAACCATTCTGAACATGTCTGCATCGCCACCACTGATATCATTGATAATGCCAACATCAAACTCCTCGACAACCATACGAGCTACATCAGGACGAAACGTGTCAACTGATACCACTGAATACGGGAGTTCACGACGAACGACATCAAGGCCAAAACGAAGACGTTCCATTTCATCAGCTTGAGAGACCTCAGAGGCTCCTGGACGAGTGGAATAGGCTCCAACGTCGATAATCGTAGCACCTTCAGATAAAATCTGATTGGCACGTTCAGCAATCTCCCGTTCCGTTTGCATCCGACTTCCTTCATAGAAAGAATCGGGTGTAACGTTCAGGATTCCCATCACTTGAGGCTGGGAGAGATCCATCAATCGACCATTTACATTAATCGTATAATCCATTTCGCCTACAAAGATACAACAAATTTACGATTAACTATTTACGATTTACGTTTTTTTTGTATCTTTGCAGCAAAAATTACGAAGTTTATGAATATTAAGGAACTATACAAGCTTTATCAGCAGCATCCATGCATCACTACTGACAGCCGCGATTGTCCTGAGGGAAGTATCTTTCTGGCCTTGAAAGGAGAATCTTTCGACGGCAATCAATTTGCTCAGTCAGCCCTTGACAAAGGCTGTGCCTATGCTATCGTGGATGAACCGGAATTTTCCAAAGGCGAGCGTTTCATTCTCGTTGACGACTGCCTACAGACGTTCAAGGACCTCGCCCGTGAGCACCGCCGCCAGTTCAACATTCCCGTCATCGGCATTACAGGCACTAACGGCAAGACGACAACCAAGGAACTCGTTGCCGCTGTACTCCAAGAGAAGTTCAACGTGCTTTATACCCAAGGCAATTTCAATAACGATGTTGGAGTACCCAAGACATTGTTCCGCCTGAACAAAGAACATGAGATAGCCGTCATCGAAATGGGAGCCAGTCATCCTGGAGACATCAAGACACTGGCTGAAACAGCAGAGCCCACCTGCGGACTGATTACCAATGTAGGAAAAGCCCATCTTCAGGGATTCGGATCATTCGAAGGTGTCATCAAGACCAAATGCGAGCTCTATGATTTTCTGCGTAGCCGAGAGGATGGTCTGGTATTCCTCAATGCTGACAACGAACATCTTGTTGATCAGATAGCAGATGAGGATACGCTATGGATCTCTCCCTACTCTACTGACCCTGAGAAACAATACACCTGTATCAGCGGTGAGGTTATCGCCTGTGACCCCTTCCTGAAATTCCGCTGGAGGGAACCTCTGATGACCCTTGAGGAAGAGGGACGCTCTACAAAATGGCACAAAGTACAGACACATCTCATCGGTTCCTACAATATCGATAACCTATTGGCTGCTATCGCCGTAGGTATCAACTTCGGTGTTGACCGTAAGAAGATATGTGCAGCCCTGGAAAATTATGTGCCATCGAACAATCGTTCCCAGATGACCGTTACAGAACGGAACCATCTCATCGTAGATGCCTATAATGCCAATCCCACTTCCATGCAAGCTGCCCTCGACAATTTCACTCTGATTCAAGCAGACAGGAAAATGGCCATTCTGGGACAAATGGGCGAACTTGGCTCCGAAAGCGATAAGGAACATCGACGGGTAGTCAGTTATCTGGAGGCAGCCCATTACGATGAAGTATGGCTCGTGGGTGACAACTTCAAGGACATCGACTGTCCCTTCCGAAAATTCCACGATGTAGAAGAGGTCAAAACCGCCATTAAGGACCAATGTCCTGAAGGCTACTATATACTCATCAAGGGCAGTAACAGCAACAAGCTCTTCCAACTGCCAGAATTGTTATAAGACATGATGCGCACGATTTCCGCCTACATAGGACTGCTATTGCTGTTGATGGTCACAAGCTGTCAGCAACGGGAACGTCTGGCGGAAGAAAATGCCGTTTATTACTGGCGTACTGACTTCAGGCTCGACTCTACAGAACGTGCATTTTTAAGTCTATATAATATTAATAAGGTGTATTGCCGATATTTTGACGTGGTAATGAGCGAGGAACAAGGTCCTATACCCAATGCGACCATCACGTTCTCGGATTCTCTGCCTACGGGAGTAGAGATTATCCCTACGATATATATCACTGAGGACTGTATGCACCAAGAACCCAAAGGACTGGCTGAGAAACTGGTGAAACGCATCCAACAGATGAATGAGACCAATGACATCAAAGGTGTCCAAGAAATACAGATTGACTGTGACTATACTTCTAAGAGCAGGAAGGTCTATTATCAGTTCCTGAAAGAAGTAAAGGCTACCTGGAAACAGAGACTCTCAACCACCATCCGTCTGCATCAACTCTCGATGGAAGAGCCACCTGTAGACTATGGTGCTCTGATGCTTTACAATACAGGTGATCCCAGGAAATGGACTGAACGGAATCCCATCCTCGACGCACGTGACGTCTACCCTTACGTGAAACGACTCGACGATTATCCGCTGCCATTAGCTGCAGCCTACCCAGTCTTCTCATGGCTGCGAGTCATTCAGGGGGTCAACATCGAACATACTGTGGAGGCAGATGAAATCATTAAGGTGAAACAGATGGTCGAGAAAGAGCGCAAGGACTTATGTCATGCCATCATCACCTATCATTTAGACAAAGAAAATATAAATCGATATAAACCGGAAACCTATGAAGAGATTTTTCATCACTAGTTTATTGGCTATCCTGGTAATACCCATGATGGCTTGCGGTTGGGTTGGAACCAACAACTATTATCTGTTCAACGTCTACAACAGCGATGATTTCAGTAGGCGCGTAGACGAAATCAGCAGAGACAACTGGAAAGCCTATCTTGGCATGTCTTCCAACGACTATTTCTGGTTCAATGCCAGTGACATCATCAAGGCAGCCCAGGAGAAAAATGATCCATTAATGGTCAGCTACGTGCAGAACCTACAGAAATATCTCGACTGCTGCGACATTGAAGAACGGAAACTATACGAATGGAATTATCCTTCGAAGGAGGACATAGCCACATGCAATCAGACTCTACAAACCGTCCGCACCTATGCTTCCAGTAAACTGAAAAGCCGTTTGCGCTCTCAGCATGCCCTACTCTTCATGCGTTGTAACATGATGTTGGGACGCCATCAGGAGAATATCACTTTCTGGGAAGGTACGGCTAGTCAGTATATCGAGACAGTCTATAAGGACATGATGAAGAACATCTATGCAGGAGCCCTCTATAAGACTGACAAGGAAGAAAAGGCAGGAGAACTGTTTGCAGAGATGGGCGACTACAACAGTCTGATGACCATGTATTATAAAAAGCGCTCTTATTTTGCCATCCAGCGCGAGTATCATCTGAATCCTAATTCGAAGGTACTCCCCTTCCTGCTACAGGACTTCGTCAATAATGCCCAAGAGGCTGACGATGCCACAAATCCCAATGCCGCTGGCGTAGGCGGAAAGCTCTTCATCCGCGATATCAGTCAGAATGAAGCCAAGCAGATGATCACGCTTTGCGAACAGGTAATCCGTGAGGGAAAGACAGAAACACCCGCCTTATGGAAAACGGCTAAGGCATGGTTGGAATACATGTTCGGCAGCAAGCAACAGGCTCAGAGCGATATTGCCGAAGCAGTCAAACTTGATGGCACAGAGCGCATGCAGAGTGCTGCCCGCGTCATTCGCCTCTACATCGAATCAGCAATGGCACCTAAAAGTCAGGACTTCGACAACTGGTTGGAGTCCGAGTTACAATGGCTGAAGAAGAAGGGCGAAGAGGATGGTTTCTACCACAGTGCAGCGGACCGTATCACCCATCAGGTTCTTACCAAACGGTATGAAGACCGTCCGATAGCTGCCATCGGTCTGCTGAAAGCCGTTAACAGTTACCAATATGACTATTACATCGATACCATGAAGGTGGAGGGCCTGGAGAAATTCTTCTACTTCACAC
>JAEEGJ010006881.1_pt1 | contig 33479 bp, 30 predicted proteins | sample 8958761 | NCBI WGS metagenome assembly JAEEGJ01 (sample SAMN16246546, study PRJNA631951) | gut metagenome | biome: gut microbiome; feature: rumen; material: RS-attached | host: Bos | place: Iran: Karaj | collected 2018-10
AGCCATGATGTGAGGTATCTGTATCTGACCATCATGCGTGACCTGCGGAAATACTGTGAGCGGGGCTATTGTGAGACTGAGATCTGCCTGTATCACTTTGTTGCCCTGCCCAACAGTCTGATCAAGCGGCTGCTGAACAAGTTGCCGCAACACCGAAGAATAGCGCATATCATCATCGACTGGAGCGACTACGCATCGGTACACCGCTTTATGAGGGTGATGGTGGCTATTGTCTCTCAAATCAACAGCTGCCCCTTTGACAGCAAGGCTTTCAACGAGGCATTCGAAGAATTCGCACAATACATCACAAAAGGAAAGAGAGGTCGGGATTGACCTCTCTTTTCGGTATCACGGGTATCACGGTATCATTGGTATCACGATTGGGTACGGCTCACGGGGGGACAGGCACGCGGTGACCTTCGGCGGCATACATATTCAGGTGCCTGTCACTTTGACTACTCAAAAGTAAAGCGGGCCTTGCGGCTCGCTTTTGCTTGATGTCTTTCAACTTGTCATTTCCTTAATTTATTGTAACTATCATTAAGACTCTTGACGAGTGCGTCGATGATGCCTGATTGCTTCTTGTCCTTGTCAGGATAGTTCCAAAGGTCCCAGGTCTTTCCGAAGTCGAACTCATCGTAGTAGTCGGCGATGTTCCATTTCCAGACTTCAACTTTGGCGCCAGCTTCGCCCCAGATGCCAATCTTTCCGTTCGATGTGATTGAGATGGGGGTCTTTTCGGTCGGACGGACATTCAGCTTCATGTCTGCTGCCAGCTGTGGGCCTACTGCGACATAGGGTCCGGCTACGTCGTAGAATTCGACATCGCATCCGAGCATGAGTCCTACTCCTGCATTGACACTGAAGGTGGCTGCTATCGGCGTGAGCTTGAACTCGCTCTTGGTAATCTCGCCACCGGTCAGGTTGTGCCATTTTGAATCCTTGTACTCGGCACCTACCTTGAACTTGCTGGCGAAATCGTACTTGATACCGGCATAGAGGTAACCTTCGCCCTTGAGTTTCAGCTTCAGGTAGGCATTGGGCGTGATGGTGATGATGACGGGGATGCCATAGATATTGAATTGCAGGGTCTTGCCGGGGAAATCCTTAATCTTGATCTTCTGCTTGTCCTTAGGCAGTTCGATCTTCTTTGAGAGTCCGATGGTCAGCTCGGGAGAAGTCTTGAACTCACCGTCCATGCAAGCGCGGAAGTAGTCGAGTCTCGGGTTTGCGAGGCTGCCGCCAGGCTTCATGTTGATGATGTAGTTGACCTTGCACTCCATGGGGGCTTTCAGTCTGATGGAGATGGTGTCGCTTTCTGCCGATCCGAGCTTGAAATCCTTCTTGAGTGTCAGGTTGTTCTTGAAGTGGAGCAGTTCGCCGGTAAAGTTGCCTGCCTCGTTGCCGTCGATACAGAGATCCCAGAAGAACTGGCCGATGCCGAAGGGATCGAGTATGTGTTTGCCACTCTCAAGCACTATATCTAAGATCTTATCGGTATTATCTGACACGAAATCTACAAAGTCATTCCAGGTGTCTTCAACCCAGTCAAACCAACCTCTTGTCTGTCCCTGTCCCGAGGCCGAGGCCAGAAGTTCCAATGGACTGTAGTATACGTCGGGCATGTTGCTGCTACGTGTCATCTCCTCGTCAAATCTGATGGCAACGGGGTGGAAGCAACCATCTTTGTCTATAGACATTTCTTCCATTATCTGGCTCAGGTCCTTGCCTTCATCGCCACGTGTAGCAGTGTTTACCAGAGCGTCGGGGTTCACGTAGACGTCGGTCTTCAGCGTAATGTCTTTTCCGATAGGGAGAACTTCTGCGAGCTCAGCCTTGACGACGTCAATGATGTAGCGGTCGCCTGCCAGTGTCTGCTTGGTACCCCTGCGCAGGAACGATGCCTCACGAAGGTTCAGCCAGATACCCATTGGGCGGTTGACGAAGTTGTCGATGCCCTTCTTGTCGGCCAGTTCCTTGCTGATAGAGATCTGTGTGGTGTCGGCATTCAGGATCTGAATGTCCTCAGGTGTCAGGAAGTCGTTGAAGATGAAACCTACAGGCTCCTTGGGCTCGTTGTTGAGAACCTGGGGTTCTGATAACTCGTTTATCAGGTCTGCGTCGTCTGTACATGCTGTGAACGACACTGTGACTGCGGTAATGATGCTCATGAGCACCGACTTTACCAAAACTGTATTCTGCTTCATAATCGTAATCTTTTATTTGTTATACTTGTTTTATTATTCTCTTGTGTCATCTGTCGTTTCTGACTTTTGACACTGCAAAAATAGGGCGATTATGAACTAATTCCAACTTTTTTCGTGTTTTTCGCTCCGACTTGTTGCGACAGGGGAGGATATTTGCGACAAATCGGTGGAACGTTGTCATAGTTGTCGCATGACTAGGCATTCTTTGGTCGACATAATCTTTCGGAAAAATGTGCGGATTTGAGATTTTATTCGTATCTTTGCGGCCGTAAGCAAAATGGTTGTAGAATATAAATGAATAAGATATGAACCGATCACAGAAGATTATCCGGACCAGTATCATCGGCATTATAGCCAATGTGCTGTTGGCGACATTCAAGGCCGTAGTGGGCATATTGGCCAGCAGTGTGGCTATCGTGATGGACGCAGTGAACAATCTGAGCGATGCTCTCTCGAGTGTGATTACCATCATTGGCACGAAACTTTCTGAGCGTCCTGCCGATCGCGAACATCCCTTCGGATTCGGGCGCATCGAGTATTTTAGCGCCATCATCATCGCCGTCATTGTCCTGTCGGCAGGCATCACCTCACTGATAGAGTCGGTGAAGAAGATATTCGACCCTACGGAGCCGTCATATACCACGGTGACACTGATGGTGATCGTGGTGGCTATCATCGTAAAACTGATGCTTGGCCAGTATGTGAAGCGGCAGGGTCAGCAATTAAAGAGCGACGCCCTGATTGCTTCCGGTTCTGATGCGCTCTTCGATGCTGTCATCACCTTGGCGACATTGGTCTCGGCGGGCATCATGCTCCTCTGGCAGGTGTCGCTCGACGGTATCCTCGGCGCATTGATCTCTGTTGTGATCATCAAAGCCGGTATCGAGATGCTGGCCTCGCCCGTCAATGAGCTGCTGGGCGCCCGTATTTCTCAGGATCTGCTACACGACATCCGTCAGGAGGTGTCTGCCTTTGAGGGGGTTCATGGCGTGTTCGACATCATCCTGCACAACTATGGTCCGAACGTACTGATTGGTTCGCTACATGTGAATGTCAACGACACAATGAGCGCTCATGAGATTCACGGGCTGACGCGTAGTATCTCCGAGCAGATGTTCGCCCGCCATGGTATCATTATGACTGTAGGAGTGTATGCCGTTGCTACAGGCGATAACCGGCGGGCAGCGCTGCAAAGTCAGGTGATGCAGGCACTGGCCAAGCACAAGGAGATTGTGCAGGTGCATGGCTTCTACTATTTCGAGAAAGAGCATCGTATCTCAGTCGATGTGGTGCCCGACATCTCCGTTCACGATGAGGCTACCCTGTCATCGCAATTGGCAAATGAAATCAAGGCACTTGTTCCTGAGGAAGAAGTGACCATCGTGATAGATCATAATTATAGCGAGTAGCGCTGTCTATCTTTGCTTTTTCAGCTTTAAGATGCGGCGCACGCTCTGGTCGAGGCGTGCTTCGGTGATGGTACCGTTTTCGACAGCGGCTACGATGGCGTCAAACGCCTTGACGAAGTTTTGTGGTGAGAGCACGATGTCGACACCAGCCTGGATACAGCCCACAGCAGCCTTCTCGTTGGTGTACTGCTGCATGATGGCTCCCATATCCATGGCATCGGTTACGATGATGTTCTGATAGCCCAGTTCGCCGCGCAACTTGTCTTGCAGGATGACGGACGACATAGTGGAAGGGATATCCTCGCCGATGACGTTAGGCGCACCGATATGGGCGGTCATGATCAGCTGGCAGCCCCACTGGATGCCTGCACGGAATGTGATAATCTCACAATTGAGCATCTCATCCCAGGTCTTCAGTGTCTGCGCGTAGCCGTAATGCGTATCGGCCTTGGTGTCGCCATGACCAGGGAAATGCTTGATGCAGCCTGTGATGCCGGCATCCTTCAGTCCCTGCAGATAGTTGGTCACCATGGGCGCTGCCACAGCAGGATTGTCGCTGAAAGAACGGGCACCGATAACGATGTTGTCGGGGTTGGTGTTTACATCGGCCACAGGGGCAAAATCGATGTCGAAGCCATAGTGAGTAAGATAGGTGCCGATGGTGTTTCCGCACTCGTAGGCATTCTTCGGATCGCCTGTAGCGCCGATGGCAGACATCGACTCGTACTTCTTCACGTGGAAGTTCTCATTGTTGGCGATACGTGCCACACGGCCTCCCTCCTCGTCGATACACATCAGCGGCTGGCCATTCAGTGCTTTCAGTTGCGACATGAACTGCTTCAGTTGTGCCTCGTCCTTGATGTTCCAAGCATAGAGGATGATGCCGCCTACAGGATACTTTTCGTTTACGCCCTTCATGCAGTTGTTCACACCCTGCAGTTCAAAAGCAGGGAGGTCGGCATACGCCTTCCAATGGATGGTGGTGTCGAGTGCCTCGGGGCGAACAAAGAACAATTGACCAACCTTTTCGCGTAAGGTCATCTTCTGCAACTGTTCTTCTACTTCGTCGGCAGGTGGCACTACGGGAATATCGTTGGTGCTACACGAGGTCAGTACTGTGATTAAAGCCAGAAAGGCGGATTGAAACCAATAAAATTTTTTCATCATGGTAAGAATTTGAGTTATTATTCGTTGTCTCGTTTGAGATTTTCAATCATTTCGTCGATCTTGCGCAGTTCGCGGGGGATACGGATATTTTGCGGACAATGGGGCTCGCACTGCCCACACTGGATGCAGTGGTCGGGCTGACGGTCGCGCGGCACCACACGGTCGAGTGAAATCAGATACTGCCGACGATGCTTGCGATAGTCCTTGTCGCCAACGCCCATCGGCAGTGAACCCTCGTTCTTGCATTTATTATAATGTACGAAGATGGCGGGAATGTCGATACCGTAAGGACAGGGCATGCAATATTTACAGTCGTTGCAGGGGATATTCTCCAAACTGACGATCTTCCTAGCAACTTCATCGTCGAGGTAGCGCATCTCTTTCTCGGAGAGGGGCTCCAGCGGACAATACGAAAGCAAATTGTCTTTAAGGTGTTCCATATAGGTCATACCGCTCAACACGGTGAGTACGCCCTCGGGGGTGCCTGCATAGCGAAAAGCCCACGAGGCCACCGACTTCTCTGGGGCATGGCTCTTCAGCTCGGCCATCAGATACTGAGGCAGATTGGTCAGACGACCTCCCAGCAGGGGTTCCATGATGACGGCGGGGATGCCTCGCTTCTGAAGTTCTGCATAGAGATAGCTGGCATCGACATTGTTCTTGCTGATCTCATTGGCATAGTCCCAGTCAAGGTAGTTGAGCTCGATCTGCACGAAGTCCCAATGGTATTTATCCTGCATGGCAAGTACCTCGTCGAACACACTCTTGTGGCCGTGGAACGAGAAACCGAGGTTGCGGATGCGTCCTGCCTCGCGTTCCTTCATCAAGAAGTCCATGATACCGTTGTCGACATAGCGGCCGTTGAACTCGTCCATACCGCCACCAACGGCATGCAACAGATAATAGTCGATGTAGTCGACCTGCAGTTCCTTCATCGAGTTCTGGTACATCTCGATAGCCTTCTCCCGCTTCCAGTAGTCGCGGTTGAAATTGGAGAGTTTCGTGGCCAAGAAGAACTCCTCGCGCTTGTGATGTTTCAGGGCGATACCTGTGCAGCGCTCCGACTGACCCTGACAATAGACGGGAGAGGTGTCGAAATAGTTCAGGCCATGCTCAATGGCATAGTCTACCTGTTTGTTGATCATGTCCTGGTCAAACTCATTGTCATTGTCGGGCTTTGTCGGCAGACGCATCATGCCATACCCCAGAATCGACACTTTCTCCTTGGTTTTTGGGTTCTCGCGGTAGGTCATCTTGCCTACGGGAGGTTCCACTTGGTTCTTATATGCCTCAGCAGCCTGCTCGCCGGCCTTGTCGCTGCCCTTGCAGCCTGCCAGTGTGGCGGCTGTGGCTACGCTTCCCGCACCAAAAATCTTCAGGAAGTTGCGCCTCGATATATTCTTATCCATCTTGGTCATCATTTATAAATTATATTTTCTTATGCACCTCGTGGCCCTCGACGTAAATGGCTGAGAAGGGTCGCGACGGACATACATACTCACAGGCGCCGCAACCGATGCAGGCAGCCTCGTTGATAGCTGGAATCATGGGTGATGCCTCATCGTTTTCATCAAGGGGTACCATCTCGATGGCACCGGTGGGACAGTGGCGGGCGCAGTTGCCGCACTCCACCTCGTCGGTGATGGGGACACAGTTCTTCTTAATCCAGACAGCATGACCAATCTGGATGGATGATTTCTCGTCTTTGTCGACCTTGAGGATGGCACCTGCAGGGCAGACCTCAGAACAGCGGGTACACTCCGGACGGCAGTGGCCCTGCTCGTAGGACATGACAGGCAGCATGAGGTGCATCAGGTCGCTACTGGGACGGAGCACCTCGTTAGGACATTCTGAGACGCAGAGTTGACAGCCTGTGCAGCGCTGGGCAAAATGCTCGAATGACAATGAGCCAGGCGGGGTGAGGGGTGTCTGACGGGCAGGGGCAACCTTATCCTCGAGTTCTGCCAAACCGCCATCCATCAGCTTTTCCTTCTTCTGGGCCAAGGCGGCTGTAGAGACCAGTGCCGAGGCTAAGAGGAATGATCGCTTGCTGGTATCGATAGGGCTGGTCTCACTGGATTTACCTGCTTTTCCAACCGGGCCAGCATACTTTAGTGCACCGAATTTGCAACTCCCGATGCAATTGCCACAGACCACGCAACGGCTATAATCGACCGTATGGTTTTTATAATCGATGCAGGCTGCTTTGCAGTTTTTCGAACACATCGAGCAGTTCTTGCACTTATCAGCATCGAAACGGACTTTCAGAAAGGAGAAACGGGCGAAGAACGACAGGACAGTACCCACCGGACAGATGGTGTTGCAGTAAGTGCGTCCCCCTCGCCATGCCAGCACAAAGAGCACCACAAGGGTGACGGCGGCAATGATGAATACCGGCAGCGACTTCATCCACACATCGACGGTGTAGAAGGCATAGCTGTCGGCGCGCTCTGCAAGTACAGCCAACATATTATTACCGAATTGCCAGACTGGTTGGAAAATCATGGTGGCGATACGGCCGTAGGCACTGTAAGGCGCCAGCAACTGGAATAAGGAGCCGATGCCGGCCACTGCGGCGACGATGAAGACCACCAGCACGGGATAGCGCAGCCAGCGCACTTCCTTGGAATAGCTGTACTTATTCTTCTTCCGATGGAAACGGGCAAGGATATCCTGAAAGACACCTAGCGGACAGATGACAGAGCAGTAGATACGCCCGAAGACGAGGGTCAGCAACAGAAGTGCGACCACAACCACTACGTTGAGCGCCATCACGGCAGGCAGGAACTGGATCTTTGCCAGCCACGAAAGCCAGTGGTGCAATGTCCCTGTGAAGTCGAGGAACAGCAGGGTGATAAGTACGAAGAACACCGCTGCAAGGATCGTTCTGATTTTACGAAGCATAATCTATAAGTTTTGTTTAGTCTGATGATTTCACAATGAGTATACTCAGTTCGTAGAGCAGCCATATCGGCAGCGCCACAATGAAGAGTGTAAAGGCATCGGTCGTGGGGGTGATGATGGCTGCAACCACCAGAATGGCGACAACGGCATGCCGACGCATGGCACGCATCATCTGGGCATTGATCAAGCCCATCCGGCCTAATATCCAGCTGACTACTGGCAGTTCGAAGATGATGCCCATTACAAGGTTCATCATCAGCATGGTATCCATATACGACTGCAGGGTCAGCATGTTCGCCACATCGGGGCTCACCTGATAGGTTCCAAGAAACTTCACCGTCAACGGGAAGATGAGGAAGTAATTCAGTAGTGTGCCTAGCATGAACATCAGGTAACCACTGGTGCAGAGCAGGGTGGCGTATTTCCGTTCATTGTCATAGAGCGCTGGCGAAATGAATCCGAAGAGAAGATAGACGATATAGGGTAGGGCTACAAGTACGCCCGCGTACATCGCTGTTTTCAAATGAATCATGAACTGTTCCGTCAGTCCGGTGTTCATCAGATGGATGCTGAAGGGTTCTACCCCCATGAGTCTGTAGGTGATGAAATCGCTGGAACGGGGTGCCAGTACGATGTCGAACAACTGCTCCTTCAGACAGAAGGCTACAGCGGCAGCCACCACCGTCACGACCATCGTCCTGATGATCACCGAACGAAGTTCGTCGAGGTGATCCCAGAAGGTCATGGTCGGCGTCTCACTCATCCTTCTTCTCGTCCTTTTCGTCCTTTGTGATATCCGTCACTTCATTCATCCCCTCCTTGAAACTCTTCACGCCCTTGCCGAGGCCCTTCATCAATTCAGGAATTTTCTTGCCGCCGAAAAGCAGCAGCACAATCAGTGCAATGACCAATATCTCTTGCATTCCAAGTCCAAATAACAATAATGACTCACACATAATACCTTAGTTACTAGTTTCTTTGTGCAAAAATACGAAAAAACTTCGTATCTTCATCATTCTCTATGATTTATTAACATATTAATCAATAGTCTACGTAGGGTTCCAGTCGTTTGATGGCTTCTGGCGGGAAGTCTTTGGAGAGTCGCAGATCACTCAAAGCGTGGAGGGGGCCATGTAGGCGACGGTATTCGGTAATGGCCTTTGCCTGATAGAAATTGAGGTAAGGATGTTTCCGGAGCTCATTGAGCGAGAGGGTGTTGACATTGAGTTTACGGGGCGCAGCGTCTTCGATCGTGAGATAATCCTTGGCATCGAGCGGAAACCCCTCGATTTCATCGAGCTGATCCACGCTGACATAACCGCCCAGACGCTGGCCATACGCAATGATCTTGCGGGCATAATAGGAGCCGATGCCAGGTACTGTTTTCAATGCTGTCGTGTCGGCAGTGTTCAGTACAACATGCTCGCCGGCCTTGATCTTTTTCTGATAAGGGGCTCTTACAGAATCGTATGCAGCTTCGCTCAGTGCTTTGCCACGGCGATAGGATGTGTCGCGGTAGACTACTTTCGTGCGGACATAAACCGTCTTGGTCTGCTCACGATAAGGCTGACGACGGGTGGAATCGCGATAGTCGTGTTTGACAAGGACTGTGTCTGCGGGCGTCAACTCGTTCGACTCGTTGCTGCCCCCTGTCATGAAGATTACTACCAATGCAATCACAATGACACTGAGTAGTGTAAGGATGACCTTGCGGTCTGACTTCCTCAAATAGAAAAATTCCCGAATGTAGTTCATAGATTAAGATGTAAAGTTATTCAGCAGGGTGTGTCGTCAGATGATTCCAAACTGATGCATAAGAATCAGCAGGATGCAGACAGGCACAATATATCGGACACAAATCAGATAAAAGTTGAAATACGATTTGCTATTGGAGGTTTCCCAGTTGGTAAACTCTTCGCGGACAATCTTCTTCGAGGCGCACCATCCCACGAGGATGCTCGTCAGCAAGGCACCGGAAGGCAGCATCAACTGAGCCGTAACAAAGTCGCAGAAGTCCATCAGTGACTTGCCCCATAACTGGATGTCGGGTTTCCCAATGGACAGAGAGCAGAAGATAGCGATAATGCTGCACACAATGGTCAGTATCCAGGCAGCATTTGAGCGTTTGATGTGCATCTCCTCGTGGAAGAAAGCTGTACCGATCTCATGCATGGAGATGGTAGACGTGAGAGCAGCGAACACTAGCAGGGCATAAAACAGGATGGAGATGATATAGCCCAGCATTGGCATGAAGCTGAAGGCTTGTTGGAACACATTGGGCAGGGTGATGAAGATGAGCGATGGCCCGCTGTCAGGCTGTACGCCTACAGAGAATGCCGCAGGGAAGATCATCAGGCCTGCCATCAAGGCTATCAGGAAATCGATGAGCGCTATCTGTGTCGCTGAATATAACAGTTTGGTCTGGCGTGAGAAATAACTGGCATAGGTGCAGAGACAAGCTGTACCAAGACTCAAAGAGAAGAATGCCTGCCCTAAGGCTTCGAGACAAACCTTGCCACTGACCTTTGAGAAATCGGGCTTCAGCAGGAATTCAATGCCCTTGAAAGCGCCAGGCAGTGAGCAGGAGGCGATGACGATGATCAGTAAGAGGATGAACAGGAGGGGCATCAGTAGCTTAGAGGCCCGTTCGATGCCATTGCGCACTCCTCGGATGATAATGAAATGGGTGATCAGAATAAAGGCCACGCCCAAGACAGCGGGCTTGATGGGATCACTGGAGAATGATTGGAAATAATTATGCACAAAACTGGCATCGCCCCTTAAACTCCCTATCGTTGAGGCACCCAGATAGTGCAGGCACCAACCTGCCACCACAGCGTAGAAGCCTAGGATGATGGTTGAGGTGATAATACCCAAGATACCCACGAATCCCCAGACTTTTCCATGTGAGAAACTGGCATAGGCACGAGCGGCGTTTGTCTGTGAGTGACGGCCAACGATGAACTCGCTCACCATGCCGGGAATACCGAGTATGATAATACAGGCCAGATAGATAATGATGAAGGCAGCTCCACCGTTCTGACCTGTCATGTAGGGAAAACGCCACACATTGCCCAGACCTACGGCAGAGCCTGCTGTTGCCAGCACAATACCTAACCTGCTGCCGAAGTTGCCACGCTCTGCCATGATTTCACCCTTTTTTTAGATTAAGCCAAACTGATGCAGGAAAATAAACAGGATGCAAATAGGACAAACATATTTTACCAGGAACAGATAGAGGTGGAAATACCGTCCGACACGCAAGGTGCTACAATTGGTAAACTCGTCGTGTACCAGTTTATGGGGGACAAACCAACCAATCAGAATACAAGTCAGGAATCCCACGATGGGCAGGAATATCTGTCCTGTCACGAAATCGAAGATATCGAACAGCGGTTTCTCAAATAAGTGGAGCGTCGTTCCTGAGGGTCCCAGCGAGAGGGAACAAATGATGCCCATGATGCAGCACGAGACAGTGACGATGATGGCTGCAGCCTTACGCGTGAGACGGAATTCCTCCTGGAAGAATGAAGTGCTTACCTCGTGAAGGGAAATCAAAGAGGTGAGTGCTGCCAACGACAGGAGTAGATAGAACAAAACGGAAATGAAATAGCCTATCAGCGGCATGCCGCCAAATGCCTCTTGGAACACGCTTGGCAGGGTGATGAAGATCAACGAAGGACCACTATCGGGATTGACACCTACGGAGAAAGCTGCAGGGAATATCATCAGTCCGGCCAGAATGGCAACGAAGGAGTCGATGACACCTATCTGTACTGCAGATGTCGTAAGGTTCGTATGCTTCGAGAAATAACTAGCATAAGTACAGATACATCCCATGGCAATGCTCAGCGAATAGAACGACTGTCCGAGGGCACTCAGGAACACATCGCTATTGATCATCGATTTGTCGGGCTTAAACAGGAACTCTATACCCAGCGAGGCATTGGGTAACATGCACGAGGCCACTACGATAACCAACAGAAGGATAAACAGAACGGGCATGAATAATTTCGAGGCCCGTTCGATGCCATCGCGTACGCCATGCTCGATGATGAGGTAGGTGGCCAATAGCATGAGGAATGTCCAGAAAATGGGCTTTACGGGATCTTGTGAAAAATTAACGAAATAGCTTTTGAAGAATTCCGGATTGCCTCCGTCGAGCTGACCTATTGCCGAGGCCCAGATATATTGCAAGCACCAGCCTGACACGACGGCATAGTAGCCCGTGATAAGAAATCCGGTGAATACGCTCATATAACCGATATACGACAAGGGATTCTTGCCACCTACTTTCATATAGGCGTGGGCTGTATTCGACTGGGCATGACGACCGATAATAAACTCACTGATCATGCAGGGAATGCCCAGCAACAACACGCAAACGATATAAATGATAATGAAAACGGCACCTCCATTCTGACCTGCCATATAGGGGAAACGCCAAACGTTGCCTAGTCCCACAGCGGAACCAGCAGTTGCCAGAATGATGCCAAGTTTGCTTCCAAAACTTGCTCTCTCCAGTTTTGCCATATGCGTTTTATTCATATTTCTGCTGCAAAAATAGTAAATTATTTGCAATTATTACATTTATTTCTTAATTTTGCGGCAAAAATATAGGTAAATATGCATTTTCTCTATCAATATATCAAAAAATATCCCTTTTCAGCGATTTGTATCTCTTTGATATGGATACTCTCATTATTACCGTTTTTCCCGGAGACTCCGCTTGATGATGTGGCGTTTATCGACAAATGGGTGCATTTAATCATGTATGGTGGCACTTGTCTGGTAATTTGGGTGGAATACGTACAGAAACACAAGTCGCCAGATTATGAGAAACTTTTCTTTTGGGCCTGGTTGGTGCCTGTCATCATGGGTGGCGTGTTGGAATTGATGCAAGCTTATTGCACAACGACGCGTAATGGTGACTGGCTCGACTTTGCTGCAAATAGTACGGGCGTCACCCTCGCGGGCATTGTAGGACTAATAGGCACAATCGTCTATTATCACTTCCAGAGAGAGAAGGGATTGACGCGTAAGTGAGCGTTGTAGTATCGCTTGTCGCCTGTTACTTCCTCACCGATGAAATCGGGTTTTTCATAGGGCTCATCTTCTGAATTAAGTTCCACTTCGGCTATTACAAGTCCTTCGTTTTCGCCGTAGAACTCATCTATTTCGAAGGTGTGTGCGCCACTTTTTACAAGATAGCGCGTCTTGTCGATGAGGCCTGGCTCACAGAGTTGCATCAGGTGTTCCGCTTCGTCGAGTGTGATTTCCTTTTCAAACTCATAACGGCTCAGTCCGCCATTGGTGGAGGGCCCTTTAATAGTAAGGTACCCGCGCGTGTCACGGATACGCACTCGAACGGTGCGACCGTGACCGCTGCAGATATACCCCTGGCAAATGCGGCTACTGGCAAATGCCTGCTCCTTGTAGCGCGCGTCTTTGACTAGGAATTTTCGCTCGATTTCGAATCCGCTCATTAGGAAACAATAAAGACGGAGTAAACTACGAATGCGATGGCGAGCAGAATCAGTACGCCAAAGATCCAATTAACAACTTTCTTACCTTTGTCTTCAACTTTCTTCTGATAAGCAACCTTTTTCTCGGTTGATTTTGATGCTTTTGCAATCTGTGCCATAATAATTAATGTTTAATATTTAGTTCTAATTTTAATTCTCTTCGTCGTTTACAGGGAACTCCATCAGATAGGCTTTGATGAAGTCGTCGATCTTGCCGTTCATTACAGCATCGACATCTGTGGTCTGGTAGTTGGTACGGTGATCTTTTACGCGACGGTCGTCGAAGACATAGCTACGTATCTGAGAACCCCATTCGATTTTCTTCTTTCCTGCCTCGATTTTGGCCTGAGCTTCTAAACGCTTCTTCATCGCACGGTCGTAGAGTTGCGATTTTAACAGGGTCATCGCACGCTCCTTGTTCTTGGGCTGGTCGCGTGTCTCAGTATTTTCAATGAGGATTTCTTCTTCCTCACCCGTATCAGGGTCGGTATACCAGTAACGCAGGCGTACACCCGATTCTACTTTATTCACATTCTGTCCACCGGCACCTGAACTGCGGAATGTGTCCCACGACAGTTTGGCGGGGTCGACATATACCTCGATAGTGTCGTCAACCAGCGGTGATACGAATACGGAGGCGAAGGATGTCATACGCTTGCCTTGGGCATTGAAGGGGGACACACGCACGAGCCGATGTACACCATTTTCACTTTTCAGGTAGCCATAGGCGTAGTCTCCACCCTCTATCTGCATCGTTACACTTTTAATGCCGGCTTCATCACCGTCGAGTAGGTTGGAGATGGTGACTTTGTAACCATGTGCCTCAGCCCAACGCATATACATACGCATGAGCATCGAAGCCCAGTCCTGAGCCTCTGTACCACCAGCACCGGAATTGATCTTCAAAACCGCTTCCATCGGGTCTTCTTTTTGACGGAGCATGTTTTTCAACTCCAGATCCTCAATGGCTTTCAGTGCCTTGGCATAGTTGTCCTCAACTTCCTCTTCTGTGACCATCTCGTCTTTGAAGAAGTCGAAAGCCAGTTGTAATTCGTCGGCCAGGGTGCGCACCTCTTTATAGCCATCAAGCCATCGCTTGATGCCCTTGACTTTCTTCATCTGTTCCTCGGCCCGCTTGCGGTCGTCCCAAAAATCAGGTGCCTGGGTCCGCAGGTCTTCCTCTTCGAACTCCATCTTCTTTTTGTCAATGTCAAGGTAGCGATGCAATGCATCTGCCCGTTCTAATATATCTTTCAGTTGGTCTTGGGTAATCATGTCTGCAAAGGTACAACAATTAATTGGAACCGCCAAACGCTTTCTGATTATTCAGCGTACATCGCGTCGATCTCTTTCTTGTAATTCTCGTTCAGCACCCGTCGTTTGATCTTCAATGTGTTAGTGAGCTCACCTTTCTCTATCGAGAAATGGTGTGGTAGCAGGGTAAAGCGTTTGATTTGCTCATAATGTGCCAGTTGTTGCTGCAAGGTGTCGATGCGCTCTTTCATCATATCATAGATCTGCTTGTCGGCACATAACTGCTCGCGATTTTCAAATGGGATGTGATGTTCACGGGCATACTCCTCCAATAATGGAAATACGGGAATAATGAGTGCAGACACAAACTTTCGCTGGTCGGCGATGATGGCAATCTGGTCGATGAACTTATCCACCAACAACTTTGATTCAATCATCTGTGGTGCAATATATTTGCCGTTGGAGGTCTTGTAAAGATCCTTGATACGCTCTTTCAGAAAGAGTTCGCCATCCTTCAGATAGCCGGAGTCGCCTGTCTTGAAGTAGCCGTCTTCGGTGAATGCAGCCTTCGTTAGGTCATCGCGGTTGTAATAGCCAATGGTAATCGTCGGACCTTTCAACAGCACCTCGCCCTCATCGCTGATTTTGATATCGATGCCCTCAATGGGGATGCCGACACCACCCACGGTGAAGGGCTCACCAAGATGGTTACAGCTCACTGTCGCCAGACTTTCAGTCAAGCCATAGCCTACCACCATGTTGATACCGATGGAATGGACAAATTCCTCCACCTTCGGGTTGACCGTTGCACCTGCCGTCGGGAAGAAGTGGGCATTTTCCAAACCTAATTCCTTGCGGACCAAAGAGAAGACGGTCTTATTGAGCATCTCGTATTCAAAGTGCAAAGCCAAAGGGGGCCGCTTGCCTTTCGCAAGGTAGTCGATATTGTGTTTTTTGCCTACTTTCAGCGCATGCTGGAAGAGTTTACGCTTGGGCGCACTTGCCTTGTCGATCTGCTCTTGCACGCCCATGTAAACCTTTTCCCAGAAACGGGGCACACTTGACATACAGGTAGGGTGGGTTTCGCGCATCGATTGCTGGACTTCCAAGGGGTAGGTGTTGACAATCAGACGTGCGCCCTCTGTCAGGCATAGAATCTTCCATCCTTTTTCAAAGATATGTGTAAAGGGCAGGAAATTCAGCACACGGTCGTTCTCACCGACAGGCACACACTTGTTATTGGCTTCCATGGCTGCATGATACTGTCCACAGGTCAGGATAACACCTTTGGAGTCGCCTGTCGTGCCAGAGGTGTATAAGATATTGGCGATGTCGTCCATCTTGGCCTGTGCCTGTAAGGCTTCCACCTCCGTCTGTCGTGGATAGCCCTCACCCAGTTTCAGGAAATCGTCGAAATACATCGCATTGGGATCGTGAGTAGAGATATGCACATTACGGTCGAAGACGATAATACGCTCCAAGGTCTGACACATTGAAACCACACGACGTGCCTTATCGTATTGCTCCTGTTCGCCAACAAAAAGGAAACGCACTTTGGCATCGCTCACCATGAATTGGATTTGCTGCTCACTGCTGGTAGCATAGAAGGGGATGGTAACTGCCCGAATACCCCATGCACCAAAATCACAAAACAGGTATTGCACGGAATTTTGCGAGAAGACACCAATGTTTTCCTGTACTTTCACGCCAAGGTTCAGCATCGCGTTCGACACCTTCTTGACCATGTCGGAGAACTGATTCCATGAGAACGACTTCCATTCCTTGCTGCCGAACTCTTTGTATATCAGTGCCTCGCGATCACCATATTTCTGGGCCTGATCTTGAATTAACCGTGATAAATGACTGTTTGTCTGCATATATACTCGGATTGTGGTTTTTTAATAATTTTCCAATAACTGGACATATGTTTGGATGGCATGCTCGATTTCTGAGATGCGGATGAATTCGTCGGCAGAATGGCTGCGTGAGGAATCGCCGGGGCCTAGCTTGAAAGAGGGGAAGGACATGAGAGCCTGATCACTGAGTGTCGGCGAACCAAAAGGCCTCATCCCCATGGCGATACAACGCTGTACCAGAGGATGCGTCTCTGGGATGCTTGACGAATGAAGGCGGAAAGAACGCGCTTCAAGGCGACATTTCTTCATCTTCTTACGTAGGAACTCATAAAGGAACTCATTCTGGTAGTATTCGTTTGTGCGCACATCAATGACGAAATGCAGATGATCGGGAATAACATTGTGCTGGGTGCCGGCTTCCACGACAGTCACTGTCATCCTTGTGGGACCTAACAATGGACTGGCCTTCCGGAACTGATAGTCGCGGAGGAAAACGAGATCATCAAGTGCCTCATAGATAGCGTTCACACCTTCCTCTCGGGCAGCATGTCCGCTGACACCGTCTGCATAGCCATCGATAACCATCAGTCCTTTCTCGGCGATGGCAGGCTGCATGCCAGTCGGCTCTCCGACAATCGCCACGTCGATATTGGGTAAGTGGGGTAACACACGACTGAAACCATCCTGTCCGGAAACCTCTTCCTCTGCTGAGGCTACCCAGAGTAAATTGTAACTACGGGGCTTGTGGAGTAGGATGCGGTAGGCTTGAAGCAGTGAAACCAATCCACCACCACAATCATTAGAACCCAAACCATAAAGTAAGTCTCCGTCGAATATGGGTGTAAACGGATCGCGTGTCCATGTAGCAACGGGTTTGACTGTGTCTAAATGCGCATTGAGCATAACAGTGGGACGATTGTTATCCCAATCAGGACAACCAACCCATAGATTGTTTCCTTCCCGACCATAGGGGAGCCCCCAGCGGTCAAGGTACCGCCCTATCAGATTGGCGGCATTTGTCTCATCTCTGCTTACTGATGGTGTTGCGATCAGTGCTTTGAGCAGTTCAATGGCATCGTGTGTATAATCTCTGAGTTCCATATTCACATCAATTATTCTTATCGTCTCTTATCTTCCCAGCCATGATAGTGGGTTCAGGGCTGTATTGCCACGGCGGATCTGGAATTGCATAATACCATCGCCTCCGATTCTGCCTAATGTCTGACAGGCTGTTACTCTTTGGCCATTGATGACACTAGTGGCCGCGAGATTGGTATAGACTGTAAGATAAGTACCGTGTGAAATGATGACGACCATAGCACCGTCATAACCGAATACCGCACTTACCTTGCCGTCGAAAACACTACGAGCATAAGCACCGGGCTGTCCTTTGATCTTAATACCTTTGTTGTCGAGGGTGATATTACCCTTGACCCCGTCAACAGCATACTGGCCAAAACGATTCACAATCTTGTAACCGCCTGTCAGTGGCATAGGCAAACGGCCGCGGTTACTCTCAAAGCTGCCCCCCAATTTACGGTCTTCAGTACTAACCGTCCAGTCGTTCTCTTCCTTGACTTTACGTTTCTCCTCAGCAAGTGATTTCTCACGAGCCTTCGCCTCTGCAGCTGCCCTCCGTTCTTCTTCCTTTCGTGCACGTTCGGCTTTACGGGCAGCTTCTTCTGCTTTCCGTTTTTCCTCTGCACTCTTGCGGGCTGCTGCACGGGCTTCAGCCTTGGCTTTCTCCTCGCGGGCCTTTGCTTCTGCAATACGGCGGGCATTCTCACGGGCAGCAGCTTCGGCGGCAGCTTTCTTCCGGGCTAATTCCTCGGCACGTTTCTTAGCAGCTTCTTCTGCAGCTTTCTTTTTACGTTCCGCTTCTGCACGAGCCTTGGCACGGGCGATTTCCTCAGCAATCATCTTGTCAATCCGTGCATTAAGCTCAGCATCCTTCTTCTGTTGCTGACTGATGATATTCTGTATCGCCTTCTGTTCCTTTTGTAGTGATGTAACAACATTCTGCTGCTCCTGTTGCTTGCCCTCTAAGGCTTTCTTCTCTTGTTCACCACGATAGAGCAGATCGTTTTTCTGGCGCTTTGTGTCCGACAGTTCATCGGCAGCCTTTTTCACCTCCTTCTTCATGGCTTCCACAGCCTCGCCTTGTGCCCGTTGATAAACAGCGTATTCACGCACAAAACGCAGACGGCGGTACATTTGTGAGAAATTGTTTGCACTGAATATGAACATGAGTCGATTCTCGATATTCCGGTTTCTGTGCATGTAGCGCAACGATTTCATAAAGCGCTGCTTGCGGGTGTCAAGTTCCTGTTCCAATACCTGGATGTGCTTGTTCAACTCGTCGATATTGGTATCGAGTCTGCCAATGTCATGGCGGATTGTGTCAATCGTTTTACGCTTATCGTTAATCTCGTTATTGATGACCATCAGGTTCTGCAGTCGCTGCTTGACGTTACGCTCGTTTTCCGCAAGTTTCCGTTTCTGTTCCTGAATCTGCTTTTGAATCTTCTGTTGCTCGTTCTTTAGACTCTGCACGGTAACAGTTGGTTGTTTAGCCTTGGTTGTTTTCGCCTTCTGAGTCTTAGTCGCGGGCTTCTTGGCGGGCTTCTTTTTTTTGGTGACAACTGTCTTGGTGGTGGTCGTTTTTCGCTTGGCAGAAGTGTTTCTCTTCTGCTGGGCAGGAACAACCATCACCATGCACAAACAGAGTAGCAGGGTGAACAGACGGTTCATCAGAGATTACAGAGACATGAAGCGGTTCAGAATCTCGTCGATTGTCACTTCACGGTATTTGTTCGACACCTCGGTGCGTGTCTCCCAATCAGTATCGTGCTTGATATAATTGAGCGTCATGCCGAGTTTCACTTCCTTATTCGGTGCGGTTACTGTGATCAGTGATTTCTTGGGGAACTTCTTGTTGTTGACTAATTCAAATTCCTCATAATCCCAGTTCAATTGCGAAGTGATGTTGTTGAGCTTGTCCTTGTAAAGCATGTTGGCCATGCGAATCTGACCGTCTGCTCTGCCAGCCAACCAACTATACAGCATTTTGCCAGCCTCGAAGTTGATAACCATGTCATCACCGTTCTCAATCATTGTGTACTGAGCTGTATCGGTGGGCATGGCATCCTTGTTAAGGCTGTATTTGGCTGGTTTCGAGAGCTCATTCCAGAAGAGGGCCTGCATGGTGTTGAAGTTCAGACCGTTGTTGCGCATGAAATCTACCTGGACATAGGGAGCCTTCAGGTATTGTTTGTTGATACGGTCCATAATCAGGATATAGTCAGGCGTCAGTTCAATACGTCCTGCCTCCACGAAACCAAAGGCCATCAACTGCAAGCGAATACAGTCGTCACGTTTCATTTTCAGGTTACCTGTGAGTGTCAGTTTCTGTGCGCCAACTTCCACAGAGAACTTCACCTTAGAGGTGACAAACTTCTGAGTAAGGGCATTCTCCTGCACTTTGCTAATGAAACCCTTAGTGGCCAACTGCTCAGTGGTCAACGGTTTGTTTTCAACTACGGCCTTTTTCTTAGAGGCACACGAACTCAAAATTAGCGGCATTACCAGCGCTGCAATTTTTAAAATACCAGTTGCTTTCATTACTTTATGTATTTTTTAAGTTTGATTTTTCGTATTAAGACCTGATTCTCAGGTGCTGTCTTCAGAGCATCCTGCCAGTAGGCCAAGGCTTGGTCGGGCTGCTGACAAAAAGAGTAGATGTCACCTGCATGTTCCAAAATAACCGAGTTGTCTACAGAGTCATCTTTGTTCTGCAGGGCTTGGTCTATATAGATGCGAGCCTCGCTATAGCGCTGCTGCATGAATAATATCCAGGCATAGGTATCGAGATAAGTGGCGTTTTTCGGCTCTGCTTTGATGGTTTTGTAACTCATCTGTTCGGCCTTGTCAAGTTGCACACCCTCCTCGCTTAGATAATAGGCATAATTATTCAGACAACCAATATTGTCGTCTTTCCATTGCAGACAGGAGTCGTAAGCGGCATAGGCTTCTTCAGCTAATCCCTTTTGATGAAGGATGTCACCCATGACGGCATAGAAATCAGACACGATACGTGGGTTGCTGTTTTCATTGATGACCCCGATACCATTCTGAAAAGCCGATAGAGCCTCGTCGAGTTTATCCTGTTTGTAATAGGCGATGCCTTGGTAATAATAGAAGGCCATCTCGTCGGGGTTATACTGACGGGCAGCCTGACAAAGGTCTACAATACAGTCCATGTCTTCTGCCTCCCAGGCATTGGCCACTAGTTGAAGACGAGCGGCGGCGTTGTCTGGCGCGATATCGAGTACATGTTCCAAGACAGGATTGATACTATCCTTTGGCATCTTCTTCAAATCCATATAGGAAGCTTGGAGAATTAGCATGTCGGCATCGGGCTGCAGCGTGTTCATTTTCCTGAAAAGGGATAGCACTTTGGTGCTGTCACCTCCGTTAGCCTCGCTTGTCATAATTTCCTGGCGGAGCAGGTAGACTTTATTTTCTTGCTGGGTGTTGCGACTTAACAACAGCCGTTCCAACAAAGAATCTGCCGCATGGCTGTCTTCTTTGGCCTGATAGTAGTTGCGCAGAGCCATTAGAACGCGGCTGTTGTCGGGCTCTTCTGTCAGCACTTTCTCAAACACTTTCAGGGCTTCCTTCTCTTCACCATTCATCATGAGCATATCTCCATACAGGCCCTGATAGTTTAGGTCGTTGGGATATTGCTTGGCCAGTTCTGCTATTTCTGTGATGGCAGCCTTCTGGTTTCCCATCTGTGTATAGCACTCGCTTTTGGCCATCGACAACCGCTCGCTTTTCCCGTCGATATTCTCAATACGCTCTAAGACAGAGATAGCACTAGAATAGTCCTTCACCTGCTGATAGAGCGAGAAAAGCATTTCCAACAGGTCCTCCCTGTCTTTGTTGCGGTCGTAGAGACGTTCTACTACACTGATGGCTGTCTTATAGTCCTTTTGTTGGATATGAACCTGGGCCAAGGTCTCCATGTAGGTCTCATTGTCGGGATTCAGCTCCGCAGCTCGCTGAAAATGAGCTAGCGAAAGGGAGTCTGCATTAAGGGCATTGTAATATTGCGCCAGGAAATAATGGGCCTCTGAAGCATTCGGATTGATGTCCAGACAATGGCGCAGCAGGTCGAAGGCTGCATCAGAATGACCTTTCTCACGTGCAAGGATGGCATCCAAGAAGAATTGGTCATATTTCCGCTGCTGTTCCGCTGACAGCGGCTTGACAATGGGAGCCTGAGTGGATTGGGTAATCGCATTCTGAACTTTACCACAAGCACAGAAGGACGTTGCAATTGCAACGGCCAATCCTACCCGCCCAAATATGCTCCTCATACTATTCATGCTTGCTTCATTTCACACCAGTGTGGCCATATCCACCTTCGCCACGAGATGTCTCGTCTAAAACCGCAACAGCCTCGAAATCAGCTTGTTCGTGTCGTGCGATTACCATCTGGGCTATGCGTTCACCGTCCTCTACAACAAAGTCTTCCTGCGAGAGGTTGATTAAAACCACGCCAATCTCACCGCGATAGTCGGCATCGATGGTACCTGGCGAATTCAGGACTGTAATTCCTTTTTTTAGAGCCAGTCCACTGCGTGGACGAACCTGTGCCTCGTAGCCTGCAGGCAGAGAAATATGAAGTCCTGTGGGAATCAGACGACGCTCCAAGGGTTTCAGCGTAATGGCCTCGTCAAGATTAGCTCTCAGGTCCATGCCTGCACTCTGACTGGTGGCATACTGCGGCAGTGGTTGATGTCCTTTGTTTACTACTTTTATCGTCAACATGTTTTCGAAAACTCAATTAATAATGTGCAAAGGTAAGCATTTTATGCCATAGATTGTGCAGATTAACACCTATTAACGTTGTTTTTATGGAAAATATTGTAACTTTGCGGCCAAGTTATGATGAATTGGCTGCAATTAATATCCAACAAGCGTCTCGGACAGGAGCATAAGCACCCCGAGCGCCACGATGATCGGACAGAGTTCAAACGCGACTATGACCGTTTGATTTTCTCGGCTCCTTTCCGTCGTCTTCAGAACAAGACACAGGTATTTCCTTTGCCTGGAAGTGTGTTTGTACATAACCGTCTGACCCACTCTTTGGAGGTGGCCAGCGTGGGCATGTCGCTGGGCAATGATGTCGCCCGTCAGCTCACCATCCGGCATCCGGAGTTGGAGAATACGCTTTTCTCTGAGATTGGACAGATCGTGGCAACGGCCTGTCTGGCCCACGATATGGGTAATCCACCCTTTGGACATAGTGGTGAGAAGGCCATTCAGACCTATTTCACCGAAGGACCGGGTAGCGGACTGCAGCGTGAGGTCAGTCATCAGTTCTGGGATGATATCACTCACTTCGAAGGCAACGCCAATGCCTTCCGCCTGTTGACCCATCAGTTCAAGGGTCGGAGAGCGGGCGGATTTGTCATGACTTATTCCATGTTGGCAAGTATCGTAAAATATCCTTTCTCCTCGTCTGCTTCGGGCAAGAAAGGAAAGTTCGGATTCTTTAATTCAGAACGCGATATTTTTAGAAGGATTGCCGATGAATTGGGGATTATTTGTCAGTCTGAGCCTGGTGATCCCCTGAAATATGCCCGCCATCCACTTGTGTATCTGGTGGAGGCAGCTGATGATATCTGTTATGAGATCATGGACCTCGAGGATGCACACAAACTTAAAATTCTTTCATATGAAGAAACAGCTGGACTGCTGCTAAGTTTCTTTGATGAGACAATCCGTGAAAAGATCCTGCAGCGCATCATCGACGAAGGACTGACTGATGACAATGAGAAGATCGTTTACATGCGTGCCTGTGTCATCGGAATATTGGAAAGCGAGTGCGTGAAGGTGTTTGTAGAACACGAAGACGATCTCCTCAACGGCACCTTTGAGGGTGCGCTCATCGATCATATCGCACCTCAGCCATGTGAGGCTTATAAACACTGCGCTGCCCTTTCTGTCAAGCGCATCTACAAGAGCCGGCCTGTGCTCGATGTGGAGTTGTCGGGTTATAAGATCATGGAGACACTGATGACGCATTTCATCGAGGCGGCTCATCATCCCGATCGCTTCTACTCAAAACAACTCATCAGCCGCGTCAGCAGTCAGTATGATATTGATTCTCCTGACCTTGAGACGCGACTGATGGCTGTCATCGATTATATCAGTGGCATGACCGATGTCTATGCCCTCGATGTGTATCAGAAAATATGCGGCATATCCCTGCCCATCGTTTGATGATTATGCGATGTCGATCTGTCTCGACAGTTTCACTTTCTCTTCAACGAGCTTAGGCAGTTCGATGGTGAGAACACCGTGCTCTACCTTGGCGGAGATATCCTCCTTCTTCACATCGTCGGGCAGGATCAGCGTCTGCTCGTACTTTGAATAAGAGAATTCGCGACGCAGGTAGCGCGTGTTCTTGTCCTCTTCCTTCTGGGTTGTCTTCTGCTCCATCTTGATAATCAGGTTGCCCTCATCATTGATGTGTACATTGAAGTCCTCCTTTTTCATGCCCGGTGCAGCTACTTCTACCGTGTAGGCTTTGTCGTTTTCCTTTACATTGATGGCCGGTGCTGTACAATTAGCTTTCGGCATGAAATCTGTGTCAAACAAATCGTTAAACACTGATGGAATCCAACTGTTTGTTCTCATAACTGGCATCATAATTGTTACCTCCTAATTCTATTTTTAAAGATTAAACATGTTGCATTTTTTTTTGTGATAGCCTTGCGGTTCACACTAAGCAATATGCAACCTAAATGCCAGAATGATAATGATTGTCATTTTGTCAGAAACGTATGACAGGTTGGCATATTTGAGACAAAAGCCGTCTTTGTAAACAGGGCAACCTATCGAAAAGTGTTAAATATCGTCATTTAACTATTGAATTCTTCTTTTGTTTCGCATCTTTTTCGTAATTTTGCATACTAATCTATAATTATCAGTATATGAAGAATAGAACGAGATGGATGCTAGTCTTTGCTGTGATCCTCTGCATTCATGTAGTGCAGACAGCTTCTGCACAGGACGAGACGATTGTTTTTACGCCTCAGTGGACGGCGCAAGCTCAGTTTGCAGGCTATTATGTGGCTGAGGTCAAGGGCTTCTACCGTGAGGCTGGCGTGAAGGTGAAGATAGAACACCCGTCGCCCACATATCCTGCCATGAGCCGCCTGCGTAACAATAACTGTCAGGCCACGACACTGCAACTTTGCCAGGCGATGGAGATTGTGGACAATGGCATTCCATTAGTCAACATCCTTCAGACATCCATGAACAACGCGATGGTTATCGTATCGGCACGCGGTAAGGATCCGCTGACACAGAAAGGTGCCAAAGTGGGTATCTGGAGCGTAGGTTTCGGACAATTAGCCATCTGCATGAGTATCAAGGACCACCTGGACTACGAGTGGATTCGCTTTGCCCAGAACACTAATCTTTTCGTGGCAGGAGCCCTCGATGCCACGCTGGCCATGAGCTATAATGAGTACTATCAGCTGGTGCAGGCAGGCATTGAGATGAACGACAAGAATGTGTACCGCTTCTGCGATCACGGCTATAACGTGCAGGAGGACGGCGTCTATATGACCCGTGACTACTTCGAAAAGCACCGCGACCAGGCCGTGAAATTTGCAAAAGCCAGCCGAAAGGGCTGGGAATGGGCTGCCCAGCATCCAGACGAGACGCTGGACATCGTTATGCAGTACGTGGATCGCGAACACATCGCCACCAACCGCGTGATGCAACGTCTGATGCTCAAGGAAGTACTGCGCCTGCAGGTGGACCGCGAATCGAAGAAGCGCGAGTTCCGCCTTCGTCCCGACATGGTGCAGCAGGCCAGCCACCTGATGGTGGAGAACAAGATGCTCTCTCGCGAAATCACTTACAACGAATTAATGGACAAATAATGATGTTAATAAAACAACGAATTAAAACGAATGACACGAATTATACGAATTCATTTTTAGAATCAGTACAATTCGAAATAATTAGCGCAATTCGTGAAATTCGTCTAAATTCGTTGTCGAAAAAAATATAGAGGTATGAAGGAAATCTTTGAATATATCCGTCGGAAACTGTCAGTGAGGGTTAGCCTGTGGGTGGTATTGTTTGCTGCCATCATCTTCAACGTCGCCCTCGGTTTCCTGTTTTACCAGGCCCGTGATACCGTGCGCCAGGAGGCTATCAGTCGCGCCACGCAGATTCTGGATAAGACCTCGCAGCGTGTAGAGGGCATCCTGAACCGCGTCGAGGTAGCCTCAAACATGACCAAGTGGCTCGTGCAGCGTCATCCCAACAAGGCCGACTCAATGTTTGTCTACAGCCGGAGCATGTTACAGAACAACCCCGACTTCTACAATTGCTCCATCGCCTTCGAGCCAGACTATTTCAAGGATAAGGGCCGCTATTTTTCTGCCTACACCAAGCACATCGGCGACAGTCTCCGCACCATACAGGGCGGTAGCGACAATTACCAATACTTCTATACGGACTGGTATCTCATGTCCTCCTTGCTCGACAAACCGTGCTGGACGGAGCCTTATATGGATTTTGATGTGGCATCGAACACCAGCGAGATGGTGACCAGCTACTGCCAGACCATCAATGATGAGAACGGACAAAAGATAGGTGTCATCAATACCAGCCTCTCTCTGACTTGGCTTTCGCAAACCATCTCAGCCGTCAAACCCTATCCTAACTCCTACAGCATCATGATAGGCCGAGGCGGTACCTACTTCGTTCATCCAGACACCACTAAGATTACTCGTCAGACCATCTTCACCCAGACCATCGAGACACAAGATACTGCCATGATCGCTTTAGGTCACGCCATGCAACACGGTGAGGAGGGTGTGAAGGAGATGGACATTGACGACATGCATTGCTATGTCTTCTATAAGCCCCTCGGTCAGACTGGCTGTTCGATGGCCATCGTCTGCCCCGAGAAAGATATCTTTGGCGGATTTGACCGCTTGCGTCGCACCGTCATGACCATCGTTGCTGTCGGCCTGCTGCTGATGCTCTACCTGTTCATCCGCATCATTACCCGCGAACTGAAGCCCCTGCGACGTCTGGCCAAGGAGGCAGAGACGATCGCCTCTGGAAAACTGGATGCCGAACTGCCCGATTTCCAGCGTGTCGACGAGATCGGCCAGTTGAGCCACTCATTCGGCAATATGCAGCAGTCACTGGTGAAATACATCGAGGAACTGAAGGACACCACCGCGCAGAAAGCCTCGATTGAGAGTGACCTCCGCATCGCCAGCGACATACAGATGGGTATGCTGCCTGAGAATTTCCCCACCAAGGCCGACCATGACGATGTGCAGCTCTATGCATCGCTGACCCCCGCGAAGGAGGTGGGTGGTGATCTGTTCGACTTCTACTTCCGCGATGAGAAGCTCTTCTTCTGTATCGGCGATGTCTCGGGTAAGGGTGTGCCCGCCTCTCTGTTCATGGCCGTCACACGCTCAGTTTTCCGTACCGTCTCAGCCCATGAGTCGATGCCTGATCGCATCATGACCACCATTAACAAGACCATCGCCGACATGAACAAACGCAATATGTTCGTCACCCTCTTCGTCGGTGTGCTCGATCTGCCCACAGGCCGTCTGCACTACTGTAATGCCGGTCACGATGCACCGCTGCTCGTAGGTGCTGGCGTCGGTGAACTGCCCTGCGATCCCAACATCCCCGTTGGCTTCATGCCCTCGTGGAAGTATTCGTTGCAGGAGGCACAGATTTTCACCGGCACCACCATATTCCTTTTCACCGATGGACTAACGGAAGCGATGGACGCGGACTACGCGCAGTTCAGCATGCAGCGCGTCAACGATACGGCCTTCAAGGCCCTCTCCCAGCAAAAGCAGGAGCCAAAGCAGATCATCGAGATCATGACCGATGCCGTCCACCAGTTCGTGGGCAATGCCGAGCAGAGCGACGACCTGACCATGATGGCCATCCAGTACATCCGTCAGCAGAGTGACGTACTGATGCGCAAGAGCCTCGTACTGCTCAACGATACCAAGGAAGTTCCAAAGCTGGCAAACTTCGTGGATGAGGTTTGCGAGGCCGTGGGATTAAGTCCCGAAGATACCTCCCAGGTAAAACTCGCCATCGAGGAAGCTGTTGTCAACGTGATGAACTACGCCTACCCGCCGGGCACGCGCGGTGATCTGACCATTGAGGCCGCATCGAACGATGTGCGCCTGAAGTTCACGATCATAGACTGCGGCAAGCCCTTCGACCCGACGGTCCAAGATAAGGTAGACACCACGCTTCCTGCTGAGGAACGCCGTATCGGTGGTCTGGGCATCCACATCGTGCGCCAGATGATGGACTCCATCAATTATGAGCGCATGGATAACCTCAATGTGCTGACACTGAGAAAGAAGTTAAACAACAATAAATAAAAACGAAAATGAAAACAACAATTCAAGAACAAGACGGCAACATGGTTGCCATTCTGGAAGGCAATCTCGATACCGCTGCCGCTGTTGAAACCGAAAAGGCATTGAGTCCGTTGAAGGAAGTGGAGGGTAAGGACATCATCCTCGACTGTACAGACCTGGCGTATATCTCATCAGCTGGTCTGCGCATCTTCCTTGGCCTCCTGCAGAATGCACAGGGGAAAGGCGAGCATGTCTATATCAGAAACATCAACGACAACGTCCGCGCCATCTTCACCATCACCGGCTTCAGTAACATCTTCGAGTTCAAGTAAAAAAGATGGGAAAGACAGTAAAACTGGATCCACACGGCGAGGCCCTGCTGCAGCAGTACCGCGACCTGCGCCCCACGCTAGACAAACTGTCGCAGGAGGCTTACAACCTGCTGAGCCAGGCACTGCGCGAGCAGGATATCTACGTTACCGCCATCGAGCACCGCGTGAAGACCGAGAAGTCACTGGCAGGGAAACTGGAACTGAAGGGCGCGAAATACAAGACCATCGACGATATCACCGACCTTGTGGGCATGCGCATCATCACCTTCTACAGCGATGAGGTCGACAAGGTGGCAGCCATCGCCAAGAACGTCTTCGACATCGACTGGAAGGAGAGCGTCGATAAGCGCAAGCTGCACGAGCTGAACAGCTTCGGCTACAACTCGCTGCACTACATCTGTCGGCTTAAGACCGGCGGACCGCGCTTCGAACTACAGATGCGCACTGCCCTGCAGCACGTGTGGTCGACCATTGAGCACGACACCGGCTATAAGGGCGACGTGAAGATTCCAAACCACTACAAGCGGCAGTTCAGTCGCTTGGCAGGTATGATGGAACTGTTAGACGACGAGTTCAGCCGTCTGCGCACGGCACTCACCGACTACCGCCGTCAGACACTAGCACTGGTCAAGAACGGACAACTCGACGATGTGCCGCTGTCCCGCGAGACCTTCCGAGGCTATCTCGACCTGAAGCCCTTCGACCGTCTGAACCGTCGCATCGCTGCTGTCAACCAAGCCGAGATCTATCCTGTCTCGGTGATGTCATACATCAAGGTGCTCGAATCCTTCGGACTGGAGACCCTCGGCGACGTGCAGCGTTTCATCGATGAGAACAGCGACGATGCCTACCAGCTGGCACTCTCGCAGCTGGCCATCACCGACCTCGACCTGCTCTCTTCCAATACAGCCTTACAGTATCTTTGCCTGGTCTATGTGCTGAAGCACGGCGGCGGGCGCGACGGTCTGAAATCGCTCTACGACATCATCAATGGCGAAAGCGAGGCCAACGCCATCGTTGCTGATCTGATGATGGAACAAGCTAAGACACTACCGTTTATGCAATCAAAGAAATAAAGAATAGGATTATGAACAAGAACGAGAAATATGTCATCACAATCAATCGTGAGTTAGGAAGCGGCGGTCGTACTGTTGGCCGCAAGTTGGCAGAGAAGTTAGGGGTGGCGTTCTACGATAAGGCACTCATCAAGGCCTTGCAGGAGAAGTTCCACCTCACCGTCAATGAAATTGAGCGACTGAAGGGTGAAAAGAAGGACTTATGGAGCGAAATCAAACGCATCATGCAGATAGGTCCGGGTATGAGCGCCAACTACTATCTGCCGCAAAAGGGTAGTGGCGCTGATCTGCTGGACACCAAGGAGATATTTCAGGCTGAAACACTGATTTTGCAGGACATCGCTGCAGAGGAGTCATGCGTCGTAGCTGGCCGTAGCGGTTTCTACGTTTTCCGCGAGCATCCTAATCACTTGAGTATTCTCATCCAGGCCTCAATGCCTTTCCGTCTGGAGCGGGTGATGCGCAAACAAAATCTGACGGAGGAGCAGGCCCGCAAAATCATTGATAAGGTGGACAATATGCGAGAGAACTACGTGAAGGAATACACCAAGACCTCGCGTTACGACACTCGCAACTACGACCTCGTCATCTCTGCCGATGGCAAAAGTGAGGACGAAATCGTGGACATCATTATGCATTTTATCGGATAAAACTAGGAATAGTGACCGCAGTATGAATTATAAAAAGCTATTTACTACCGCTCTGCTGGCTATAGCCCTGCAGACCTCCGCACAGGAGCAGTTGTATGTTGGCGGCGATATCTCGCTGCTGCCCACCTACGAGGAACATGGCGCCAATTATATGGATAAGGAAGGACAGAAGATTACCGATCTGTTGTCGTTCTTAAAAGAACAAGGTATGAATGCTATGCGCGTACGCTTGTTCGTTGACCCGAGCAGGGCATCGGCAGAGCATAAGGGACAGGGTGTGCGTCAGGACCTCGACTATGTGAAGAAACTGGGCAAGAAGATCAAAGATGCCGGCCTGAAGCTGATGCTCGACTTCCATTATAGCGATACGTGGGCGGACCCTGGTCATCAGGCTACGCCATACCTGTTTATATCTGTAAATACGCCGGCAACATCTTATATATATACCTACACCAAGGACTGTCTGGAACAAATGAAGGCTGTAGGTGCTACTCCCGACTTCATCCAGACGGGCAATGAGATTTCGTGGGGTATGATGTATGACGTCGGTTGCAAACTGGAAGCCAAGAGTGATTGGAGCGGCTATAAGGATACGAACTGGGATAACTTCTCTACAGCGCTGAAGAATGCGGGAAAAGCCTGTCGTGAGGTCTGTCCTGAGGCCAAGATTATTATCCATACTGAACAGGTGGGGAATACGCCGCTGGTCACCGATTATTACAAACGGTTGCAGCAGTATGACATCGACTATGACATCATCGGAACCAGCTATTATCCCTATTATCATGGTAATCTGACACAGTTGAACAAGACGCTCACGGCTTTCGAGACACAATTCCCCAGCAAGAAGATAATGGTGGTGGAAACGGGGTGCTCCTACCGTGAGAAGGTTGGCGACAACAATCAAGGCTATCCGCTCACATACGAGGGTCAGCGGCAGTTTACGGCCGATCTGATAACGACGCTGAAATCGCACCAGAACGTGAACGGATTGTTCTGGTGGTTCCCCGAGGCCAACGAATATGGACTCAACTGGTACACGGAGCGAGTTACGGATGGTTGGTATAATGCAGGCCTCTTCGACAACAAGACAGGCCAAGCTCTGCCCGCCCTTTATGAGTTGAAGAACTTTTCGGGCGGCAGTACCAGACTCAGCTACGTTACCCTTAATGGTACAGATGATGACTATTGGTATACCATCAGCGGCATTCGCAGTTTCTCTGTCCCTTCCAAACCAGGGCTATTTATCCATAACGGTCAGAAAGTGACCATCAGGTAGATGCTATCAGCATTTGCCTAACTCGTGATAGGAGTAATACTGGCCATCGGTCACGATGACATGATCCATGAAATGGATGCGCATCACCTCGCAGGCTTTCTGGATGCTTTTGGTGAGTTCATCGTCAGCACGACTAGGTGTCAGGTTGCCTGAAGGATGATTGTGGCATACGGCCAGAATGGTGGCATTGGCAAGCACCGCCTCGCGGATGATGATCCGGATATCAACCGCCGTTTCCGTGATGCCACCATGTGAGATACGCACCTTCTTGATCAGACGGTAGTGCTGGTTCAGAAGTAATACCCAGAACTCTTCTACATCGAGGTCTTGCATCAGGTGATGCATGTGCCGATAGATTTTGGTCGCTGTGCTGAGGTCGGGACGTTCCTCAGGCGTTTCTGCCTGGCGGCGCTTACCGAGTTCACAGGCTGCTAGGATAGTGATGGCCTTGGCCTCACCGATGCCTTTGTACTTACAAAGCTCGATGATGCCCTTCTTACCAAGGGTGTTGAGGTTGTTGTTGCAATCGGCGAGTATGCGCTTCATCAACTCTACGGCACTTTCATCGGGAGAGCCCGAGCCAATCAAGATAGCCAATAACTCGGCATTGCTCAGTGCCTCAGTACCGAGGTCTGCCATTTTCTCACGAGGGCGGTCTTCACGTGCCCATTGATTGATGTTGAGTTTTTCCATAGGAGTAAATTAGTGATTAAAAATTAATGATTAATAATTATGATTACTCGATACCCTTGGATGTTTTTATGATTTTTGTTAGGATTCGAATAATGGAATTATTGTCATCTATCAAAGAGTTGTATTGTATTTCTGTGATGTAACCGCCTTTGTAAATCCGGTTTAGCCAGAATAAGGTTTCATTAGCTTCTTTTAAAGCAATGCTTAATTTGCTAATAAAGTCCATTCGACTCTGTGCAAATTTGCTTTCAGAAACATTCGCACCAATGCTTGTACCACTTCTTAATATCTGTTTTGATAATATCTTTTCCTTTTTCTTATCAATTAGAAATTGATACAAGCGAATGATTCTGTCTGAAAAATCCTCAGTCTTTGTTATAATGATGTTTTCTTTTCTCTGTAGCATAGTCTAAGGTAATCATAATTTTTAATTATTCATTATTAATTCTTAATTATAAAAGTTCTTCTCGAACGCTTGGAATTCGTCTTTCTTCAGTATACATCGCTTCCACCAGGATTCGATGAAGCCGAGGCCGTAACCCATCAGTTGGACGAAGGCCGCAGGGATGGAAAGCAGACCTACCCATAGGCTGCGGTTGCGGATGCTGGAGTCGATGAAAATGATGAGGGAATAGAAAAGCAGGGGCAGTAAGGCGAGCACACAGAACACGAAACCTACGCCTTGATGCATGTTGTCGGTAGAACGAAGGTTGTTGGCATCGAGCCATTCGCCTTCGGCATATAGGGCTGCTCCCAGCGCGAAGAGCAGGATGCATGCAATCACGCCAAGTGTAAAGACGGTGGGTAGCAGGTGGACGAGTTTCAAGGTGCCGGGATGGCGTTTCATCAGGTTGATACGGGCAATGCCGCTGTTGTATACCTGCCGGAAAAACTTGCGGAAGTCCGTACGGCGCTTGTGCCATACCCAGGCGTCAGGGAATAGGCGCGGTTGATAGCCTGCCTCGACGATACGGTAGGAGAAATCGATATCCTCGCCGAAGCGCATCTTCGTAAAGCCGCCCAGCTCCAGATAGACGTTACGACGGATGCCCATGTTATACGAACGGGGATAAAATTTGTCAAGTTTGGCCTTGCCGCCTCGGATGCCACCCGTGGTGAAGAAGGAAGTCATCGAGTAGGAAATGGCTTTCTGTACAGGGGTGAATGAGGGGTGTGCAGCATCAGGACCGCCAAAGGCGGCAAAGTTTGAAGTCTGATGGCTGATGGCTGAGTCGACGGCGGCGAGATAGCCTTCTGGCAAAACCACGTCGGAGTCGAGGATAATCAGCCACTCACCGTTGGCGCGTTCCGCACCATAGTTACGGCTCTGCCCCGGGCCGCTGTTCTCCTTAGCATAATAATGCAAAGCAAGGATGTCTGCGTATTTATCGCAAACATCCTTGCAAGGTTTTACCGAACCATCCTCCACGATAATAACCTCGAAATCCTTTTGTGTTTGATTAGATAGGCTTTCGAGGAGTTCGTCCACTTCGTCAGGACGATTGTATACGGGGACGATGATCGAGTATTTCATTTACTCTTTCACGCGGTTCAGATAGCTGCCGTCGCGGGTGTCAACCTGAATTAGGTCGCCTTCGTTGATGAAGAGGGGCACGCGCACCTCAACGCCAGTTTCCAGAGTAGCGGGCTTCAGCGTGTTGGTAGCGGTATCACCCT
>JAEEGJ010006884.1_pt1 | contig 33462 bp, 35 predicted proteins | sample 8958761 | NCBI WGS metagenome assembly JAEEGJ01 (sample SAMN16246546, study PRJNA631951) | gut metagenome | biome: gut microbiome; feature: rumen; material: RS-attached | host: Bos | place: Iran: Karaj | collected 2018-10
TAAGCGGAAAGGTTACTGTTATTGGCACAAGTAAGGTCGGCGACAAATCCTATATGACCCTGAGACTCACCGACCTTCGCTTTGATGCCATTGACCATACTTGTGTCTATACGGTCAATGGCACAGTGGAATACGAGATATGGGACATTCAATACGAATGATGCCATCCTCCGCTAATAGAGGATGAACAATCAAGCATACTGATTCAGCCTGTGATATTTTCTGGCAGTTTCAAGCAGTTTATTAAAACGTTCCAGCCTGTCAGCAGGAAGCAGACCTTTAACGATCTGCTTCTTGTTGTATTTAATCCAGTTAAGCATCCTATGATCTTCCAGTCTATGTCTTGAAGGACATCGATGATTCTGCTCCATGAACAACATGATTTCATCATAGTGCTTTTGCCAGCTTTCTTCCTGTTTCATTCCAACATGCTTTTAGTCTAAACTAATCCAAAGGCAGATAATATAGCCGTTCATCATTGTTCAAGAACAGTTTGCCACCTGCTATTCCAACACCTCGAATGGGAATGGTCAGTTGTATCTCTGGAATACCTTGAAGAGATACCAGCCAAATATCCTGCCTGCGACTGGTGGGAGAATAGACACACATCCAATCGCCAACCATACAAAGAGGCCAGTAAAGTGAATAGGCAGGGAATGTCTCGGATATCCTGAGTTCCCTGTCAACCATGAATATGTCGCCGTTTTCTGTAATCACAGGAAAGTGCACGCCGTCCGTGGCGATGACATCAAACATGCTCTTGAGATTATAATAGGCATACACAGGCTGAGTGATAATTGCCCTCAACTGGCTATGTTCCTTCACATCCCAAGGTGAGACCGTCACAGTGGAATCGTCAAGTTCATGTTTATAGGCCAGTCCGTCATCAAAAAGCATGAAAGCGCCTTCCGGATTAAGCACCGCATCCTCCACCATATCCTTCTTCAAGCTCAGCATGTTCATAAACTGGCATTCTCCTGTGCGTTTGTCAAAGGCAGCAATAAACGGACGACCCATCTTCGTGCGCTGCTGTCCGTTCTTCAGACCGAATCCCAGATTGAACATATAGAGCGTGCTGTCATTGCAGACGAGTCGGGAAAAAGCCGAAGTCTTTGATGGGAACTCATAACTCCAGACTGTTTTCATCGTTTTATCAAGGCAGACCACCTGCTCACGGTCGGCAAAGTAATAGAGCGAGTCATCCTGAACGACATTGGAGTGCAGCTGATTGATGACGTTAGGGCCTACGACTCCCACCGGATAAGCAGCGTAGCCCGTTGCCATTGCACCAGCCACAGCCGCGCCCGCCATGACCAATCCCTGCAGGAGAGCCCCCTTGACATCACTTACACCCGTCTTGGCATCAAACGCACAGACTTCGCCTGTTTGGATATTCAGGCGATTCAAGTCGTCGGCCACAACAAGCCAGTGAACAGAGTCCTCACGGATGACATGGTTCCAGCCCCAGTTCTTGTCATGTGGCATGCTGGCTGTCCATAACAACTGCCCCGTTGTCATGTTATAGCCGCTCAACTTGCTTGATCTTGGTCCGGAATAGCCCAGAACGATATTGGTAGAATCATCAAACTGAACTGGTGTAAACTTGCCTTGCCACCTGACACTACCCGTATTCGCATCAAGCATCGTGAACTTATTCCCCTTAGCTACACCCACTCCAGCCTTTGTACAATAGGCAGATGAATTTCTGTAATCAAACGGATAAGTCCACAACAGCTTGGAATCCTTTATGCTATACGCACCTATCTCGCCTTTGAATTGCAGCCATTTCCCGCTTTTGGTCGTCTCGCGGAATTTCAGCAGCATATAGTCAAGTCCCGAATGGATGACCACACCTTCTATGCGCCGTCCGAAAGACTGGCTCTCAGCCACAACAGCCGTGCTGTCGATGGTCAGGCCGACTGTTACTTTGTTGGTATCGTCTGCCTTGGATGGCAAACACACCAATAGTAATAATACTATGAACTGAAAGTTCCTAATAAATGCCTTCATTTATACTATGTAGTTATTTCGTGTGCAAAATTACTATCTTTTAATCAAATAGACTTATCCTTTTATGTTTTATTTGCCCAAAAAGTTAAAGTTGGCGAATAAAAACACTTAATTTGAACGGTTTTTCGTATCTTTGCCACAAATTGGAGATTGCGGATGAAGAAGATGCTCATAGCATTGCTGGCCGCTGCATCCTTACAAGCGACGGCACAGACAGAAGGGAACGACACATCGTTTCCCAATGTGGTTACAGATTCTGTCATACCGATGAAACAGGCCTTATCTTCTCTTACATCAGACTCTGTGCTCCCAAGCATCATGTTCAGGAGACATGCTGACGGCCTGAAGCTTAACCAGAATTTTACAAACTATGACAGGACATCCAACCTAAGTTTTGCCAACCAGTCCTTTGCTCCGTTCCATCTCTGGAAAGGTGCCGATGTTATCGTCACGGGGTTTCAGGATGAGATGCCGGGACTGATGGCCACCTCTACAGGACAGCTGGCACTCCATCAGGGTTTCGGCCGATTCCAGATTACAGCGGTGGGTATGGCCAACAAATACTGGATGCCTGCACAGAATACCCTTTACACCCATTTCGGCTATGGAGGCAATATCAGCTATCAGGTCAACCAGAGCCTTACGCTGAATGCCTTTGGCTACTATTACAATCAGAATCCCCTATTTGCTGCCTCAATGGCACCATATCTCAGCACAACATCTTATGGCGGCTATGCAGACATCCGCATCAACGAGCATTTTGGTTCTAACGTTGGTGTGCGCAGGTATATTAATCCCATGTCAGGACGCTGGACTACAGAGCCGATTGTCACGCCTTATGTTAAATTAGGAAAGTCGAAGATGGAGTTTCCCATCGGTAATATTCTAAAGACATTGATTTGGGGTGACAGGGATAATCCCATGAGGTTCAGGCCACCTGTACCTCCCCCACAACGAAAATAAAGAAAAGCGATGAATACAAAAGTGAAAACAATATTGCAGCTGCTGCTGCAGAGTCCACGGCGCTTTCCTGTTGAACTGGCCCTGGGAATAGTGTTCTTTGTCATAGCAGTGTGGGACAGTGAGTCATCCACATGGAACGAGACATCGGCACGGATGGAGAGCGCAGTCAACAGTGACATCTTGTGGTTCTTCGTACCGTTGATGGTGCTGACGTTCTGGCTCCATCGAGTCAACCGCTGGGCCTACTTTGCCTCGTTCTTCCTCTTCCTGCCACTGATGGCACTTGATTTGAAACCGTTCCTATGGACATACGGTTTTGCGTTCACCTACGTTCTGGCAGGTATTCTGCTGCTTGTGGGCAATAGGAGGATGGACAACCGACCGTTTGCGGCTCATGCCCTCCATGTGGCCACTCAGATGTTCTTCGGTCTGCTCATTACGGGCATTCTCAATATGGCAGTGATGGCCATTGTGGCCTCGTTCTTCTATATCTTCGGAATCGAAGAACCCAAGCATCTATATGAGCATATCATTCAGTTCATCTGGTTCGTACTGGCTCCGCAGGTCTGCTGCACCCTTATACGTCAGAACGAGGACGAGGTCACCGAACCCTTCAAGGTACTTCGGCTCATCCTGAACTTCATCCTCTCACCAGCCGTTATCATCTACACCGTTATCCTCTATACTTATTTTATAAAGATAGTCTTCGAATGGGATTTGCCCAAGGGCGGCGTAGCATGGATGGTGATGGGATTCGTCACGGTAGCATTGATAGGACGTGTGGCACAGTCTATTCTCAGTCAGCGTTACTACGACTGGTTCTACAACCGTTTTACGCTGATAGCCATTCCTCCGCTCATCATGTACTGGATTGGTTCCATTTACCGCATCCGTCTCTATAGCTTTACTGAGAGCCGTTTCTACCTGATGGTGGCTGGTGTACTGATGACGCTCTTCGTGCTGATGTTATGGAAGAAACGTACGCGTAAGTACCAGCTTATGGCACTCATCTTCGGCGCAGCCATCATCCTCTTTACCTACATCCCTGGCATTTCAGCCAAGAGCATCGGACTGAGTTGCCAGAAGCAGCGACTATCCCAACTCATCAGTGAGCTCAAACTGGCAGATGCCAAGACGGGGAAATTGAGTGATGATATCGACATAAGACGCATCAAACAAGATAGTCTCTTGTGCGAACAATACATGGATTTCACTAGCGTAGTCAACTATGTCCGCAATGAAATAGGAAACGATGAGTTCAAGAAACAATTTGGTGAATGGTCGCACCCTGAATATGGCTTCAATTACAACAAGTCCAAGAACCTGTATGATAATGGAAACTGGTATGAAAGGCGGAAACCCGTTAATCTAGGCGAATACTGTATCATGCTTCCGGACAATCAGTATACTTGTAATTTTGGAAACAAGAAAGTTATCGTCAAGAACAATGACGTGGTGGTTCTTGAATACCCGATCAATTCCATCATCAGGCAGGATACAATGCTCCTGCATCATCCAGACCAGCTGCTCACCTATCGCAACGATTCGCTCATGCTTGTGCTACAGGACATCTGCATAGAAGACACCATTGTCACAGATGTCAGGTGCTACGATTTCCAGCTATTCAAGAAGCAGGTGAAATAAAGGTTATCATAGATTAAAGGTATATGGACGTAACCGAGTTGCACGACGAAGAGAATCTGCTGGTGCAGATGCAGGACAGATGGGAGAACTACGGCAGTCTTGACGGGATTGCCGATACTAACGACCCGTTTGATCTGGCAGGTGCGCCAAGGTTCGAGCTGTATGAGAAGATTAACAGCCTGCTGAATCATGCGCTCACAGCAGATGAGAACCTGCTGCTTCGCCAGACACTTGGCATGGGATGTAAGCAACGGTCTATAAAGGATCTTGCCCAGCAGATGGGAACAACCCAGAAAGCCGTTCAAAAGCAGCTCGTTGACATCGTTGAGAAACTGCGCCATCATGACGATTCCATTCAACTCTGGAAGTATCTGAACCGTTAAGTATATGACACAGACAATAGTATATACCCTCATTTGCATCAATGTAGTGACCTTCGTTGTCTATGGCATAGATAAGTGGAAGGCCAAACAAGGTAGTTGGCGCATATCAGAGGCCACCTTGCTTTCTCTCGCAGTTATCGGTGGCAGCATCGGTGCATTATTGGGCATGCAAGTCTGGCATCACAAGACGATGCACAAGAAGTTCAAGTATGGCCTGCCACTGATTCTGTTAGCTCAGATAGCACTTATTTATTTGATAATCCAAAAAATAGAGATACAATGAAGAAGATTTTATTCGCATTTACAATGCTGCTGGCAATAGCAGCCTGCACCACAGCAAACGATAATCCGGCGAATCCACAGCCAGAGGTTAATCCCGCCATCAACGAACTGCTGACAGACTTCGTGAAGACCGTGCCAGGCATCGAGAAGTATCAGCAGACCCAGGCTGACTACTCGAAGACAGGCAACTGGATGGTGGCCGAGACAAGCGGTGCAAAGGATGTTGATGTGTTCTATATCTACCCGTCGAACTATACACCCGGCGAGGGTGAGCCCTCCATCGGCGACATCGACAATGCCGGGATGCTTAAAGGTGCGCAGGCCATCTACGAGCGGCAGGCGACAGCCTTCAGTACCGTTTGCAACTTATATGCCCCCTACTATCGTCAGGTCGATGCCACCTTCTGTCTCAAGTTGACCACTGAGCAGGAGTGGAGCCTTATCCGCTACCAGGCCTCGCAGGACCTTAGCCGCGCTCTCGACTACTATTTCGAGCATTGGAACCAGGGCAAGCCGTTTATCATCTGCGGACACTCCCAGGGATCAGAGAATACATTGGCGTTGCTGCAGGACTACTTTCACAAGGACGCAAGCCACAAGGCATTGCTTAGCCGCATGGTGGCAGCCTATCCGATAGGCTTCAGCGTGACCGACTCCTACCTGAATGATAACCCTGACATCCCCTTTGCCACCAGTGCCACCGATACGGGTGTTATCGTGAGCTGGAATACGGAAGGCCCAGCAAACAAAGGCAAGCATAACGCCGTGGTGAAGCCCAACACCCATAGCATCAACCCTATCAACTGGAAAACAGATGGGACACCAGCTCCCGCTTCCGACAACCTCGGTTCACTGACCAGTACGGATGAGGGCATCGTTATTCCTGGCATTGCCGATGCAACGGTTGACGTGGAGCGCGGAGTCGTGGTCGTCTCTGCAGAAGCAGCTAAGTCCTTCGCCGTCCCCGCCGCAATGCAGGCCCTCTTTGGACCAGAATCGTATCACGGCCAGGACTACGGCTTTTTCTACTTGAATATCCGCCAGAACGTGCAAGACCGTATCAACGCTTACCTGAACAAAGGGAACTGAAACAAAAAACAAAAGTAACAACAAATTAATGATGACGATGATGACTATTGATACTAGCAATATGTGCTCGCACCTGCAGAAGAAGCTGTTTGAAGAGGATGGCATCTACCATCATCTTTGGCTTGCCATGCAGGATGATCCAGAGCTGACTGCTGTAGTCCGCTCGCGCCAGCTGCATATCTATCGAAATGGGAAAAAGGTGTTGGTGCTGGCAGGAAAGTCTGCTCCAAAAGTTATCAGGGAAGATAAACTCTGTGAAACGATTGAGATATGAGCATACTGATGATTCTATCCTTCCCATTGGCATTTCTCATACATGATTTGGAGGAGATTCTTGTGCAACACAAATGGATGTCGGCATATAAGGAGGATTTGCTCAGAAGGTTCCCAAGAATTCAACCGATGATTCTTCACCTAAGCAGTCTCACTACCAAGGCATTCACCATCGCAGTTATAGAGGAGTTGGTTTTACTGCTTCTTGCTACGGCATATTATCTTGCTGACGGCCCTTATGCTTTAGAGATATGGACAGCCTTGTTCGTGGCATTCTCCGTACACCTGGTAGTCCACATTGGCCAAGGCATTATCATCAGAGGTTATGTACCAGGTCTCATTACATCCATCCTGTTATTGCCCTACTCCTATTACGGTATCAGCTGCATCTGTCAAGAAATGAGCTCTGGCAAACTCATTTTTTTAGGAATGATTGGATTTGCAGCCATAGTAATAAACCTATGGTTTGCGCATTGGCTGGGAAAGAAATTCAAATAGTATGCTTAGAAACTTCATCGCCATCGACTTCGAGACGGCCAATCAGGAACCGTCGAGTGTCTGCTCCGTCGGGGTGGTCATGGTGCGTGACGGGCAGATAGTGGACTCGTTCTACAGTCTGATCCAGCCTGAGCCGAACTACTATAATTATTGGTGTCAGCGGGTGCATGGTATCTCACAAGATGATACTGAGGATGCACCCGTGTTTTCCAAAGTGTGGCAGCAGTTGGAAGAACGAATAGTCGAAGTGTATTTCTCAAAACAAGAGAATGATGACATAAGATACCAAATAGCTACCCTACCCTTTGTCGCTCATAATGCTCGCTTTGACGAAGGTTGTCTGAAGGCCGTGTTCAAGGTGTATCAGATGGACTATCCTGACTACCGTTTTTACGATACCCTGACAGCTTCACGTCGGCAGTTCGGCCATTCTCTGCCCAATCACCAGCTTCAAACCGTAGCTGCTGCCTGTGGCTACGACCTGCAAAACCATCACCATGCCTTGGCTGATGCCGAAGCCTGTGCAGCAATAGCATTATATCTGTTGTGACAGCCATTGTTTAAATGAGTTTAAAGGATCGTCGGTTAAGTTTAACTGAGTTTAAATTCTGTGCCATCCTGACTATCTTCAAGTGCCATTTTGTCAATCGGCACGATAGTTGTACTATGTCTGGTGAAAGCCGACGCTACAAAAGCCGAGGCGATCACAACATACATTAAACTAAAAGTATAATTAGGAGGTATTGATTATGTTACCAGTGATGTTTAAAAACAGTTGGTTCCCAACAGTATTTGACGATTTCCTGAACACTGATTTTATGCCTCGTGCCAACAGTACAGCACCTGCAGTCAATGTCAAGGAGAGTGAGAAGGCCTACACGATGGAACTTGCAGCTCCAGGCATTAAGAAAGAATATTGCCGAGTCAGCATCAACGACGAGGGCAACCTTACCATCGCCATCGAGAACAAGGCCGAGCACAAACATGAGGACAAGCATCATCACTATCTGCGCCGCGAGTTCAGCTACTCGAACTACGAGCAGAACTACACGCTGCCTGATGATGTCGTGAAAGACCAGATCTCTGCCAAGGTGGAGGACGGCATCCTGACCGTCACCATGCCGAAGATGGAGCCGAAGCAGAAGGTCACCAAGGCCATCGAGGTCTCATAATTAAGGGCATTTTATAAACAGCAAGGGACGGCATCCGCGATGGATGCCGCCCCTTCATTAGTTTAGCGGATGGTGATCCAGACGGGCTCGCCCCTACCCTTGGCCTCGACGATCTTCTGCTTGAGTTCGTAGAGCCACTTGCGCGATTCGAGCACTTCGCCGACGCGCTGGTTGCGGCCCACGAGGATACAGCCTTGCGTGTCCTTGACGGTGTTGCCGGCATGGATGCGGATGCCCTGCCATTGCTTGTTGAACTCGGGGCCACCGAGGAGGATGGGCAGCCAAGCCTTGAACTTCGGACTCCAAGAGATCACCACGGCATAGCGGCCTTCGGGTATGGCCGAGCGGCCTTTGATTTTATAGGCTCCGTGCTCATAATCTCGCCAGGTGGGTTCGAGGGTGTCGCAGAAATACTTCTTGGCCGTACCGGAAGAATACTCGTCGATCACCGGCTCGAGGATGGAAAGCCTACCGATGGTGTAGGCCTTCCGTTTTGCTATACGTTCTAATATCAGTTCCATAATCTTGAATGACCTTAATGTTACATTGTTACAAAGTTACTTTGTGACGTTGACTTTACTCCAGTGGTGGCGGTCGGTCTTGCTAATCCAGCCGTCGCGCATCCAACGAGAGATGATCATACGAATGGCTGTTTCTGAGCAGTAGCCGCGTTTCAAGGCACGGAGGTCATCAACAGTAAATGTTGGTGCAAGCTGGTCGAACACGGAGTGGTTGACTCCATATCGCTGGCACTCATCGCTGGCATCGACGTACTGATTTTGCAGGGCCTCACCGAAAGTCTTGATCTGCTGACTCAGGCAATATTCTGCCATCATCAGCGCGAAGTCGAGACATTGTTTCGATTCTTTGTCTTTTCCAGACAATAGATAGAATATAACCCCACAGCGGAAGCCGATGACGGCGGCACGCTTGCGATAGACGTCCTTCACATGGTCGATGTCCTTGGCGGCCTCTACACGTTTCTCTTCCACCCACGCCTCGATGGCCTTGCGAAGACGAGGGGTATCGACGAGTCCGCTAAACGAGCGCAATCTGGTGACTGCCTCCTGGATTCGGGCTTCATCCTCAGCCGAGCGCTTGCCGAACTTCGGCATCTTCTGAAATGAGGAGTCAGGCATTTCAGCTACGAGGATTCGAGAGGAAAGACCGTTCTCGATATTGTCCGACTTGAAGCACTTCCGCATGGCCCCATACGTGCCGAGCATGGTCCAGTTATAAGCGACTTTCACGACACCTGATTCTGCCTGATCCGAGTTGTAGTCCTGACCCCACTCGCCCTTATCGAAGCTCAGGCGGTAGATGTCGTATTTGCTCGACCATGAGCCAGCACCGTTCGTTTTTCGGAGGGTATCCAACTCTTCACCAAAGCTGTACAAGGTATGTCCGTTGGCATTCTTGAATCGCTTCAAGAGCGTTGAACAAGAGACGGTTACGGGAACCATCCTTATCAAGACATGCGGATCCTCGGGAGCCTTCTCATTGGCCTTGCGGCCTTTCTTTCGCTCCTTCCATTCCTCCTCGCGCTTGCGAGCCAAGGCATCCTCTTCTTCAAGTTGTCGCTTCCAGACATCGATGGCATTCTTCACCACACTCTTGTTCGAAGCTTGCTCACCGCGAATGATTGACATCAGCCCGAGGTGATGGATATTGCCGTCACAATACTCCACCTCCACCTGGTCGGCGTAGGCTGCAGCCATCGGCATGATGCCACAGAGCAGGGGCATGTGCATCGACACTGGCACACCAACAAGGCTTTCTTTCAAACCTATCGGCAAGGCTTTGACATTCACTTTCACGCCAGTCTCTGCCTGAACGGCCTCGGCATCCTCGATTTCATCCGAAGAGATACCCATCTCGAGCGCACTCACGATCTGGTCCATCAGCCGTGAACCCTTGGTGGGTTCCTTGCAGGCCGAATGGATGATGCTCTTCATCTCCTGAACGGACAGCCCGTACCTGGGCATCACCTCCAGCAGCCATTCCTCGTTGTCATCGCAGATAGCCCGCAGATTCGCCGCCAACTGATGGAGTCGCTTATTACGCTCACCTTCGCTGGGCTCGCCACCGTTTCGATGCCACCACTCGGCAATAATCGAGCTATAGGGGATGCCCTTGAACTCCTGTGGGTACTGCGCGCAGCCGCTCCCATCCTTTGTAAAGGAGGGGTGGCCGGAGGCCGGGGTGGTATCAGTAACTTCTTTCTCAGCACAGACCCCACCCCCGGCCCCTCCCCTTGAAGGGAGGGGAGCAAGGGTTCTTGTCCCTTGTGTGTCGCCCTCGGGCACCTCAAACAACTTATCCGAAACATATCGGGTATGATCCTCAGGCACCATATAGATGCAACGGTCTACACCTTTTACCTGCTTGTCGGGCTCGAAACCGGTTGCCTCTTTCATCAGCTGCTGAGCCGTTTCGGCATCCATCCCTTCCGGCAGTTCCACCAGCACATGAGTGCCTCTTCGGGCTGATTCTTCAATAAGCAGAATCTGCATTCCATTGATGTCAGGCTGAGCCGCATCTTTCAGTCGTTCAACGATATCATCCGTATGCCCCTTCTCATCGAAGTCCATCATCAGTCGGCGAAGTGGCTTAAGGGCATCTGCCTGAGCACGATGGTTATCACGGAATTCAGCACACGATGGTGTCCACACCGGCAAACGATGCTTCAGCTCCTCGTCACCTTTCTCTATACGTGCGCACATCTGCGCGAGCCAGGGCTCCCGTCTCAAAGCCTCCCAATCTTCTCGGGTGGCAGGGAGGCAAGGGGCGCCGTGCCCCTTGCCAATGCATGTGAATTTCTTTCTCAAAATCACTTCCATATCGTTTCCTCCTTTCTTGTCTTAAAAAATGACATGATCTCGTCGGCTTCCTCCTCGTAGAGGGCCTTGGTCAGAGCTAGCCCGTATTTCTTCGGGAACTTGAACACGACATAGACATGTTCCATATCCATGCGGCGCTGACGTCTGCCGCGACTGGAACCATAGATAGGTCTGGTCATCTTCACAGCTCCGTGAGCCGTCTCGTAGAGAGTTTCCAACTTCGGGCCGTTCTTGCCGTCGTTGTAACGTTTCACTCGGGTGCGACCATCGGCATCCACCTCGATACCGGCACGATAGCGAACTCGCTCACCGTTAGTCACCTCCTTGTCTGATTCCCAGGGGCACGGGAGGATGTTGATGTCACCGTTGGTCTGGAAGTTAATACTGCCGTCCATCTGGACGTTCTGAACTAAAAGCTGTTTCTTAAATGTTGTTGCTCTCATTTTTAATCGAAGTCTTCTGCGTGAGGTGGGAAGCTTTTGAAACGCTGGCCAGCTTGTCTCATGAGATTCCTCCGGCTCACCAACCTCGATTGTTAATAATGTTAGTGGTTAAATCATTTGTAGATAGTCTGGTTAACCGCTCCAAACCCTCCTTTGTTCATCCGGCGCCTGTTCAGAAGCACCATCTGCTGTCGATTCTTACGACCTACCGTCCATGCTGGATAGTATGAAATACACTGTACTCTTTTACCTTTTGTCATCTTTTCTCTATTACCGCCTCCTTCGAGCGGGGTCTTAATTAGTACTGCGGAAGTAATTCTTTCGAGTCAACCTCCATAATACCCGGAAGGCCCCGCTTATTTCAGGGAAAACGTTAGGGAAATCTTTAGGGAAAGGCCATGTCAACCCCTGCAGACTGACAAAAACGAAAAGCGGAACCCCTTGTGTTTCAAAGAGATTCCGCTAATTGCGAAAATTTTTCAAAAAAAGTTTTGCTTTCCCTAAGGGATTCCCTAATGTAACAGAGGGACGGTTCTTTTGTTACATTATCGCTTGTGCAGATTCAAGTCCTGATGGTCGTATGGATCGTATTCCGACTTGAAATCCTCATCGTCGTCATAGTCGCCATAGATCAGCTGCTCCGGGCTGGCCTTCATCAACTTCACACATTCTTTAATAATAGGTAGGGCCTTATCGTTGGCAGGGTTGCCCTTGTCAAGACCTGTAAGCCAAGCTCCATTGGTATCCTTGAAGTGGCCTTCGAGAATGGCAGACAACGTAAATCCGTCGGCAATCGTCACGAGTCCCTCGGCAACACACTGCTTAAACAACTCCACGAGCGTGCCCTTGCCAAACATGCCTTTCCACGTCAGCCCGCAGTCCTCGTCGATCTTGCCAGAAAAGAGTGCCTTGAAGTCGGCTTCGTTACCATCTATCCATCCCTTTTTAACCAATACACGATAGAGCAACGTCAAGTGACCGTCCGTCACACCACCCTTCCTGCCGAAGGTCATCGTCTCACGCGGCTTCTCTGGCTTCTCGCCGCTGTCTTGCTTGCCACGTTCAGCCGCAGGCTTTGCAGCCTTAGCCGCACTTCCGTTATTGATCTGAATGCCGATGCCGCCAGGCTCCACGTTGGCCACTTCTTGCTCCACATGCTTTTCAAGCACCAAATCGCCTGCCACCTTGATGCCACTCTTGCCGATGGCTTCGAGAGCCGCGATTAAATCTTCCTTTTTCATTTCTTCTTCTCCTTTCCGTTAACACTAATACCCGTGCCGCCAGCCGCCACGTGTTCCACTTGGTGCTCCACGTTCTTTTCCAAAACATAGTCACCTTCCACATGGATCCTGTCTGCCTCCTGCTTGGCCAATATCTTTTCTTGTATCTGAGGTGAGCATTTCAGCCAAGTAGGATTCTGAGCCAAGAGCGTCGATACGCTGCCAAACAATCCCAAAGCCAGATTCGTTGGGAATCGCAGGAAAGCCGCCGTCAGGTCGTCAGCCGATATCTTGTCCGACTCTACGTCCTTCACGGCATTAGTCAATTGTTCCAATACCTTATTATACCTGTTCGTCAGATCGTCCACAGCCGCCTCCAATTCCTCATAAGTCTTCGGGCGAGACTGCTTCAACACCTCTTCCATCACCTTTGGGAAGAGAATGCCACAGAGTTCGTTGAGGGCATCAGACTGGGGCGTCGCCTTGATGATCTGCTCCATCCTCGCCAGATGCCTTTCTGCCTGCCTTCTCACACTCTCGCCGCTATGAGTGTCTATCAACCCTTCTGGGCAGAGCGTGTCGAACTTGGCCTTGAAGGCTTTGTAGAACAGATGCATATAGGGCCGGCTGGTCTTACGGTTGCAAGCCGTGTTGGCCAGGGCGGCGAAGTTGTCGACTCGCATACCGACGATGTAGTGAATCAACACAGAATACATGTACTTCAGGAATCCCCAATTAAGTCGAACCTGTCCGAACAACTCGTTTTTCTTCTCTCTTGAGTGAGTCGTCAGCTCTATCATCGTGATGCCCATCAGCAGACAGTGCATCTCACTCCGCTTGAAGTTACCCGACTGACGAGCCTTGGCCAGTTTCGTTTTCAGCGTTTCGTATACTTCCTGCCAGTCCGTCGAGTAGTCACGCTCCAGCATCACTTTCATCATCCAGTAGAAAAAATTTGGATCATGGTTGTCGGCCATCAACTGATCTGCCCAGTTCTCAGCTGCCTGCACAATGTCGACGTCATTCAGAATCCTGCCCGCATAACGGCCTTCACCCTCCAGCAGTTCCTGTAGACTCTTCTTGGCCTGAGAGTCAGTGTTGCCGTTGCGAAAGAAGCACTTATCGGCCAGCAACAACTTCTTATAATAGGGAGTCAAGGCTTCACGCACATCCCAAAATCCACCGTCACGCCTGTTTCGGCGAGCACACCATCTGAGTTCCGACCAATCCACATCCTTCTCTGTCAGATAGCCGTTCAGATAGCCGTCGAGTGGTTCTATTATCCCATCTATTATATCTTGTCTCATATATTTGCAAATTAGACTGCAAAGATACTATTTTTATTCGATAAAAAACCATTCCACTCACAAAATACACATCTTTTAATATATGCACAATATACACACAGATTGTCACATTGTAACTTTGTCACAATGTAACATTAAGGAATTTCCAAATTGCACAAAGGGTAATTAAGAATATATAATAATTATAATTATTATATATTTATATAACACTGGCCAGCACATAGCCATGTGCTTAATGTTACAAAGTGACATTGTTACAAAGTGACGTGGGCAGCCTCGATAAAAATCGCTCAAATTCGTGCTGAAAATCGGCTGAATTGGAGGGCGGAAATTTGGAAATGCGATGAAAATGTTGTACCTTTGCATTGTCTAAGAGAGGATGAAACGGAGCGGCGGATTGAAGGCTGCAAAGGGAGAGTCTGAAGAAATGAAAGTCCGGGTTTCATGACTGAAAAACTCTAACACCTCACGAGGACACGAGAGAACTACTAACTACAATTACTAACCAACACAAAAACTAAAAAAGATTATGGCAAGAACTAACATTCCAATGATTATCAACCTTCGTCAGAACAAGAACGACGACTCGACCGCCTTCGGCAAGTACTTCGCCGAGGCTGACTCGAAGGAGCCGCTGAACCTGAAGGGCTTCGCCAAGCACATGACGAGCCACGGCAAGATCGCCGACTACCAGATGTGCGTGCTCGTGCTGGGACAGGTCGTAGACTGTATGACCGAGCTGCTCTCGCAGGGTCAGCCCGTGAAGCTCGACGGCCTGGGCACGTTCTACCCCTCGGTGGACGCGCAGAAGCTGGGCAAGAACTCGGTCGAAGAGGCCGTCGCAGCCGGTGCCGACGCCATCATCAACGGCATCCACATCAACTTCAACCCCGAGAACTCCAAGGGCGAGAAGCTCACCTCGCGAGCCTTCAAGGAGCAGTGTATCTTCGAGTTCGGCTACGTCGTCGAGTCCGTCAAGCGCACCGTCGGCGGCAAGGAAAAGCGATTCCAGAACAAGACGCCGATCAGCTATGTGCTGGCCCCCGCGGCTGACCAACAGGGCAACGGCTAAGTATTAACAACAACGGATTTGACGGATTAAACGGATTTCGTTCCCTTGAAATTAATCCAAAAGATTAAGAATCCGTAAAATCCGTTCAATCCGTTGTTTAAAGAAAAGAAATCAATGTCTATGAAGAAACAACGCATCATCGAGCTGGCGGTGAAGGTCATAGTAGCCGCGCTCACAGCATTCCTGACGGCCATCTCAACCACAAGTTGCATGGGCCACGGACCGTTCTAACACAAAAAAAGACCGCTGACTTTTCACAAAGTCGGCGGTCCGTATGAAAAAACAATCTTACATTTCGGAGTCGAGGTGACAGGACTCGAACCTGCGACAGCCTGGTCCCAAACCAGGAACGCTACCAACTGCGCTACACCTCGCTCCAAATAAATAAACCTTGTTAACCTTAAATCTAAAACACGATAACCCGCTTGTTATCTCCGGGTATAATCTACAATAATTAAAATTAATTTACGCTTTAATAATCCCCTGCTCCACGAAGATCTTCTTCAGGGCCTTGACGGAGCGCTCCACCTGTTCCTCGGTGTGCGTGGCCTGTAGAGCGTAGCGCACAAGTGTATCCTGCGGGGCGCATGCGGGAGGCACGACGGGATTGATGAACACGCCGGCCTTGAAAGCGAGGGCGGTCATGAGGAACGTCTTGTTCGCATCGCGCACGTAGAGCGGGATGATCGGGCTCTCGGTGTCGCCGATCTCGAAGCCCTCTTCGCGGAAACGCTTCAGGGCGTAGTTCGTCACCTTCCACAGACGCTCGATGCGCTCGGGCTCCTGCTGGATGATGTGCAGCGCCTCGAGGGCTGCAGCGGTGGCTGCGGGCGTGTTCGAAGCGGAGAAGATATACGAGCGGGCATTGTGGCGCAGGAAGTTGATCGTGTCCCAGTCGGAGGCGATGAAACCGCCGATGCTGGCGAGCGACTTGGAGAATGTGCCCATAATGAGATCCACCTCGTCGGTGAGTCCGAAATGGTCGCACACACCCCTACCCTGCTTGCCGAAGACGCCAATGCCGTGGGCCTCATCGACCATGATGGAACAGTTGTATTTATGCTTCAGCTCGACGATCTCGGGCAGCTTGGCCAGATCGCCTTCCATGGAGAACACGCCGTCGACCACAATCAGCTTGACAGCCTCGTAAGGCAGCGTCTGGAGGATGCGCTCCAGGTCTTCCATGTCGTTGTGCTTGTAATGCAGCTGCTTGGCGAACGACAGTCGGCGGCCGTCGACAATCGAAGCATGGTCGCGGTCATCGCAGATGATATAGTCGTCCTTGCCGCACACCACAGCGAGCACGCCCTGGTTCACGGAGAAGCCCGTAGAGAAACAGAGGGCCTCGGCCTTGCCGATATATTCTGCGAGCTCCTTCTCCAGCTGTACGTGGAGATCGAGCGTACCGTTGAGGAATCGGCTGCCGGCACAACCTGAGCCGTATTTATCGAGAGCAGCCTTCGCGGCGTCGATGATGCGCTGGTCGCCCGTGAGGCCTGTATAGGCGTTCGAGCCGAACATCAGCACCTTGTGTCCGCCCATCTCAACCTCCGTTCCCTGCTTGCCCGTAATCTCACGGAAATAGGGATAGACGTCGGCCTCCATGAACTTCTGAGGCACGCGGTAGCTCTTGAATTTCTCTTCTAATTGTCCCATTTCTGAATAGGTAAATCTTGTCTTTGTTACTTTCAGCGTGCAAAGTTACACAATTTTTATCAATTCGTGCAAGATTTTCTTAAAAAAGTTCTATTTTTCTATTTTTCTTGCATATTTACTTGGTATATTAACCGATTTTCGTAATTTTGCACGTAATTATGAGCAAGAAGAAGATCGTATTTATCATCAATCCTATATCGGGTACGCACTCGAAGGATGAAATCCCCGCCCTCATCGAAAAGCGGCTGAACCATGAGCTCTACGAATACGAAATCCAGCTGACGGGCTATGCCGGTCACGCCACCGAGATAGCGCGAGCCTGTGCGGAGCGAGGCGTCGACGTGGTGGTGGCCGTGGGAGGCGACGGCACGGTGAACGAGGTGGCGCGCGCACTCACCCACACCGAGACCGCCCTCGCCATCATGCCCTGCGGATCGGGCAACGGCCTGGCCCGCCATCTCTGCATCCCCATGGATCTGAAGAAGGCGCTCGGCGTGATCAATGCCTGCAACATCGAGGCCTTCGATTACGGCGTCATCAACGATCTGCCGTTCTTCTGTACCTGTGGCATGGGCTTCGATGCGTTCATCTCGCTGAAGTTTGCCGAGGCCGGCAAGCGCGGACCGATCACTTATGTGGAGAATGTGCTGAAAGAGGGACTGAAATACAAGCCCGAGACCTACGAGGTGGAAGCCGATGACGGAGCCCACCGCTATAAGGCGTTCCTCATCGCCTGCGCCAACGCGTCGCAATACGGCAACAACGCCTACATCGCCCCCGGAGCCACGATGAAAGACGGTGAGATGGACGTGATCATCATGGAGCCCTTCGATGTCTTCGAGGCCCCGCAGATTGCCGCCGACCTGTTTATGAAGACGCTGCCCAGCCACTCGAAGATCAAGACCTTCCGCACCAAGCACCTCCATATCCGCCGCAAGGAGCCGGGAGCCATCCACTACGACGGCGACCCGATCATGACCAACCCTGAGGTCGACGTACACATCGAGCCTCTGGGCATCCGCATCCTGACCGACCCTGAGATGGTGGAAGACGCGGGCCAGCCCAACTTCCTGCTCAATGCCTTCAGCGACTTCTTTAATAATATTAATAATGTACGCGAGGACATCGAAAAGCGCGGCCATCGCATCCAGGTGATCAACAAGGTGCTGCTCCGGAAACTGAAGAATCTGTAGGAAAGAGGAAAGTGGAAAGAGGAAAGAGGAATGTATTATGTGGCAGATGTATGTGGTGATTGTGATTCTGGCTTTGGCCGTCGGCTATGCCTCGTATCGCGTCTACAAAGCCTTGACGGCAGAGAATGAGGCCTGCCAGGGCTGTGCTTTAGCGAAAAATTGCACTCAGAAGCGAAAAAATCGGAAAAACATTTGGCAGTGTCGAAAAGAATGACTACCTTTGCAGCCGCAAATGAGTTGGTGCCCTGACCGACGGTCTAGACACCTCGCGCTCGAAAGAGCCGATGCGAGCATCGCTCTTTACTCGCTTACTCGGTGCCTTGGATGAGTGGCTTAGTCAACGGTCTGCAAAACCGTCTACGGCGGTTCGAATCCGCCAGGCACCTCGCAAGAAGAACCCCCGCCCGATTGGAGCGAGGGTTTCTTTTTTATCGCGCTATCGCGCACGCTTACAACGCTTATTCCTCTTCGTCGAAGAGATGCTGGATCTCATTGATCTCCTCCTCGTCGAACCATTTTGAGAGCTTCTCCTTGGCATTGGCGATGATCTCGGGGTCGATGCCCGTCCACACCTTCTTCAGCACATAGAGCAGCACGGCCAGGTCATCGGTGAGTCCGGCGATGGGAATGGCATCGGGAATCACGTCGAGCGGACTGATCATGTAGCCCAGGGCTCCGATGATGATAGCCTTATCGGACTTGCTCACCTTGTCGCTCTGGAGTGTGTAATAAAGGATAAGCGCCGCGTAGACCAGCTTGGAACCGGCACGCTTGGCGATACGTGAGATTTTTTCCACAAAGTCCTTTTGAGTGAACTTGTTGGCATAACTCATAAAATCAGGTAATTCCATTTTCATATCCAGTTAAGTTATTATTTGTTGATTCTAATGATTCTGATACCAGTGTGAGAGGGATGTTGGCGCAAGTATTGCCAGAGCGTCATCGGCTCCTCGACCACCCGCTTGTGCAGTTGTGAGGCATTGAGCAGATGAAGGTCACCGTCCTTCCAAACGGCGAATCCCAGATGGGCGATGTCGAGTCCGGCCTTATTACAAGTGATGGCGATGATGTCGCCGTCTTTGACTACCCCGCGCAGCTCCGAGCTCCGCCCTACCCTCGACTTGGGGATATAGCGGAACGTCTGACCCGTCACGCGCTGCTCCATCCGACGGATTTCTGGCACGTATTCGGGGTGCGCCTTCAGGGCCTTGTAGCTCTGCGGGTGCTGACTCATATAGTTCACATTCACGGTCTGAACGGCGGTAAACGGCGGGTTGGGCTGCTGGATCTCTGTCACAAGGCCCGCCTTCGAGTTCTCGGTGATCCATTCGGTGAAGTAATGGATGCGACTCGTATAGTTGACGATCTTGCCATTCCGATAGCGCATGGCCTGGAGGGCGGCACGATAAGCACCGTAAGTGTATTTCTTCTGATAAGCGCACTTGGTCAGGGCGGTCACCGTCTCAACGAGCGTCGTGCAGTCCAGCTCTCGGGTGTTCACCACCAGCCGTTCTTTGTCACCCACCTCCAAGGTATGGGCCACGTAGGGCTTGCCTAAAAATCCACGGGCAAAGAACAGCGGCAGATTGGCATCGGCAGGCAGTTGACGGGCATTCTTGAGCATGATGCATATCTTGATGCTATCAGTGCTTGCGGCATCGAGTTGTCGACCTTGCGCGTTAGATGTGGAGACAGAAGAAGACAGGAGAAGACAGAAGAAGATAAAGGACAATAGTTTAGTAGGCAGGATAGCTGCAGACAGAGTCATGTCCTCTATCTTCTGACGCTGCAAGCGGCTATCTACTTCTATCTTCTTATATCTTCTTCTCATCATCATCAGAATTTTCCAAGTATCCGGTCCATCGCCCAGTTCACTGGCGTGGCCGAGTTGCTGGTACAAGTGCAGACCGACAAGCCCTGCAAGTGCTCAATCACGTTCTTGATCAACGGATACTGCACGTAAGGCGGGTTGGGCACCATGATCTGCTCGTCGCCATCGCTGGTCTGCAGACGGATGGGGTTATAGTCGAAGACCGAGAAGCTGACCTGTCCCTCGGTACCGATAATCTCAATACAGTCCTCGCGTGCACTCTCGTGGGCTACATAGCACCAAGAGCCGCTGCCAGGCAGACCGTTCTCGAAACGGAAGCAGGCACTCACGGAGTCCTCGGCCTCGTAGTATCCGCCACGGTTGGAACAGATGCCGCGCGCTTCAAGAATCACACCGAACATATCCTGCAAGAGGTCGAGCTGGTGAGGGGCCATATCATAGAAATAGCCGCCTCCAGCAATCTCCGGCTGAAGGCGCCAAGGCAGAGGCTTGCCCTGTTCGATGGCCTCGGCATCGGCTGCGCGCAAGGGTTCGGTATAACGTATCTGAACGTTGATAATCTTACCGATTCTGCCGCTCTTCACAATCTCCTTAACCTTCTGGAAATAAGGCAGGTAACGACGGTAATAAGCCACGAAACAAGGGATGCCGGTCTGCTCCGAGATGCGGTTAATGCGGGCACAGTCATCATAGCTCGCGGCCAACGGCTTCTCCACATACACCGGCTTACCGGCCTTCATCGCCATGATGGCATAGGTGGCATGACTTGACGGCGGCGTGGCCACATAAACGGCATTCACATCAGGGTCGTCAATCAGTTCCTGGGCATCCGTGTACCATTTCTTGATACCATGAGTGACGGCATAGGTGCGGGCACGCTTCTCCGTGCGGCTCATCACAGCCACAACGCTCGAACCATCCACCTCGCTGAAGGCGGGGCCGCTTTTGCGCTCCGTCACTTCACCACAACCGATGAATCCCCATTGCAATAGCTTCATGTGTGCGTTACCATTATATATCTGGGTGCAAAGATACAATTTTCGGCGAATATGGAACATTTAACATTAAACATTTTAAATCCGTTTTAATATTATTAACTTACGCAAGCGCAAGAAAATCGTAAATCCTAAATCGTAAGTCACAAATTATCACTAACTTTGCACGCAAAAAGCAGTAAACAAATGGAAAAAGACAACGAAGATATCCTTCTGAAAGACCGTAGTAGCCGCGCCTGCATCAGTGCCGGATACCGCCTGTTTATGTCAAACTTCAAACGCATCTTCCGCGCTTCATGGCTGGCAGCACTCGTTTTTGCAGCCTTGGTCAGCGTGGGTGGAACCATGATGATTCTCCAGCCGCAACTGGCACTCATCGTCATGCCCGTGACCATCCTGATTGATGTTTTGTTCGTCACCTATGGCTTCTCTGCCCTGAAACAGCATCAGGAGACCGGCAGCATCGCGTGGACCGTCCGCTGGTACAGTTTCGATTCGCACATCTTCTTCAGAACGCTCGTCGCATGGCTCTGCACGTTTGTCATCAGCCTGGTCTTTGGCAGTCTTATCGGTGTCGTGGCCGTCCTTCTGGCCAGCTACCTCTCTGAATACACCGCCTTGGCCTCCATCGCTATCGTTTCGTTGCTGGTCTTCGCACTGATCCTGCCGATGACCTATACCAATATGCGCTATGTACTGACCGACGGAAAAGGTTATTGGGGCAACCTCTTCGGCTATTATGGCAGAGGCATGCGCCGCTGGGGATTCATCTTCCTCGTGGTGTTCATGACGGCCCTTATCGGAGGCGTTTGCTATATCTTCACGTCGCTGCCTGCCATCATTCTCTCCTTGGCGGGAAATGAGGCCAACACGGGATTCCTCTATGGCGACCCATATAATATGCCGTCGTATATCGGCTGGCTCTCGGCTGTGGTGTTCCTTCTGATTGGATTCATCCAGGCCTACATCATGCTCTCCTTCCTGTTCCCGTTGTACTACATGTATGGCTCTATCGAGGCTCACGAACAGGAGAAGAATAAATTTAACAAAGAAGCTATATGAAAAAGATTCTCTTCATCGACCGCGACGGCACCCTCATAGAGGAACCTGCCGACGAGCAGATCGACTCGTTCGACAAGTTGAAGTTCGTTCCTGGCGTCTTCCGTAACCTTAGTTTCATCCGCGAGAAGCTGGACTTTGAGTTCGTCATGGTCAGCAACCAAGACGGCCTCGGAACAGACGCATTCCCTGAGGACACCTTCTGGCCCGTTCACAATTTCATCCTCCAGACGCTCGAGGGCGAAGGCATCACTTTTGACGAGATCCTGATCGACCCGCACTTCCCAGAAGACAATGCACCTACCCGCAAGCCCAACACAGGACTGGTGGAGAAATACATGAATAATCCAGAGTATGATATCGCCAACAGTTACGTAATCGGAGACCGCGAGACCGACCGAACCTTTGCTCGAAACATCGGCTGTAAATCACTGATATTGAGTGACGAAGGAATGTCGTGGAACAAGATTGCCGAACTACTGTTTGCTGGTGAACGCATCGCTGAGGTCAGCCGGAAGACCAAGGAGACCGACATTCAGATTAAGGTCAATCTTGATGGTACCGGTAAGTGCGATATCTCAACCGGTCTCGGCTTCTTTGACCACATGTTGGAGCAGATTGGCAAGCACGGTATGATGGATCTCATGATCCACACCAAAGGTGATCTCGAGGTGGATGAACACCATACGATAGAAGATACCGCCATCGCCTTAGGAGAGTGTATCCTCATGGCTCTAGGCGACAAACGAGGCATCGAACGCTACGGCTATTGCCTGCCCATGGATGATTGTCTTTGCTCTGTAGCCCTCGATTTCGGAGGCCGCCCGTGGCTGGTGTGGGATGCTGAGTTCAAGCGTGAGAAAATCGGCGAGATGCCTACTGAAATGTTCTTACATTTCTTCAAATCCCTCAGCGATGCCGCAAAGATGAATCTGAACATCAAGGCGGAAGGTCAGAACGAGCACCATAAGATCGAAGGCATCTTCAAGGCCCTCGCACGTTCGTTGAAGATGGCCGTCAGGCGCGATATCTACCACTACGAACTGCCCTCAACCAAGGGATTGTTATAGATTTCTATCGAAAATTTGGCCAATTCAGAAATTATTCGTACCTTTGCAGCCCATTATTATAAATAAGGTATAGAAAGAAAGCAATGATTACAGTTACAAATCTGCAGATACAGTTTGGAAAGAAAGTCCTCTATAAGGACGTCAACCTGAAATTCACGAGTGGCAACATCTACGGCATCATCGGTGCTAACGGTGCGGGAAAGTCTACCCTGCTCCGTGCCATCAGCGGTGAGCTGGAGCCGAATAAAGGATCAGTGGAGATGCAGCCAGGCGAGCGCCTGAGTGTGCTCGAACAGGACCACTTCAAATATGACGAATTCTCCGTGATGGACACAGTGTTGATGGGTCATCAGCCGCTGTGGCAGAACATGAAAGAACGCGAAGCCCTCTATGCCAAGGCAGAGATGACTGAGGAAGACGGTGTCAGAGCCGCCGACCTCGAGATGGCCTTCGCTGAGATGAACGGCTGGGAGGCCGAGAGTGAGGCCGCGCAGCTTTTACAGAACCTCGGCGTGGCAGAGGCACAGCATTATAAGCAGATGGCCGAGATATCGAACAACGAGAAGGTGCGCGTGATGCTGGCCAAGGCTCTCTTCGGACACCCCGACAACTTGTTGCTCGACGAGCCCACCAATGACCTCGACCTCGACACCGTACTGTGGCTGGAGGAATACCTCTCGAATCTCGAACAATGCGTGCTCGTGGTATCTCACGACCGTCACTTCCTCGATGCCGTCTCTACCCAGACCGTGGATATCGACTTTGGTAAGGTCACCCTCTTCTCGGGTAACTACTCCTTCTGGTATGAGAGTTCACAGTTGGCTTTGCGTCAGGCTCAGAACCAGAAGATGAAGGCCGAGGAGAAGAAGAAGCAGCTGGAGGAGTTTATCCGTCGTTTCTCTGCCAATGTGGCCAAGTCCAAGCAGACCACATCCCGTAAGAAGATGCTGGAGAAGTTGAACGTGGAGGAGATCACACCCTCAACGCGTAAGTATCCCGGCATCATCTTCTCCATGGAGCGTGAACCCGGCACTCAGATACTTGAAGTGGAGGGTTTGAAGGCTGTGGAATCGGATGGCACCGTATTGTTCGACAATGTCAGCTTCACCATCGAGAAAGGCCAGAAGACCGTCTTCTTGAGTCATAACCCCAAGGCCATGACCGCCCTCTTCGAGATCATCAACGGTAACCGCGAGGCCGATGCCGGTACTTTCAAATGGGGTGTGACCATTACAACAGCCTATCTTCCACTCGATAACACGGAGTTCTTCCAGAGTGAGATGAACCTCGTGGATTGGCTCTCACAATGGGGTCCCGGCAACGAGGTGACGATGAAGTCGTTCTTGGGTCGTATGCTCTTCAAGGAGGAAGATGTGCTGAAGCATGTTAACGTACTCTCCGGAGGTGAGAAGATGCGTTGTATGATTGCCCGCATGCAGCTGAAGAACGCCAACTGCCTCATCCTTGATACACCTACGAACCATCTGGACCTTGAATCGATTCAGGCCTTCAACAATAATCTGATTCAGTTCAAGGGCAATATCCTCTTTGCATCACACGACCATGAGTTCATCAATACCGTGGCCGACCGTATCATCGAACTGACACCCAAGGGAACCATCGATAAGCTGATGACCTACGACGACTACATCTACGATGAACAGATCAAGGCCAAGAAAGAAGAGTTCTATGCTTGATGGCACGGAATTTGCATGAGGACTTGCACAAACATTAAAACAAAGCAATTATGACAGAAAAAGATATCAATATCGAAGACGAGGAGACGCTGAACGAGCAACCCGTTGAAGAGACTGACAAAGAGGCAGAAGAGAACGCTGCCGAGGAAACGGCTGATGACACTCAGGAAGAAGAGATGGATCCGCTGGAAAAGGCCCTGGCTGAGAATGCGGAGTTGAAGGACAAGTGGTTACGTTCCGTAGCTGAGTTTGAGAACTACCGCAAACGCACCCTGAAAGAGCGCGCAGAACTGATTCTGAATGGCGGTGAGAAGTTCATCACGGCCATTTTGCCAATCCTTGACGATATGGAGCGCGCCATCGAAAACGGTGCTAAGACAGACGATCCCGAGGTGCTCCGTGAGGGTATGACATTGATTCACCAGAAGTTCATGAAGACCCTCGAAGCCCAAGGTGTCAGTAAGATTGACACAGAGGATGCCGACTTTGACACAGACGTTCATGAAGCTGTGGCCATGGTGCCTGGCATGGGCGACGATAAGAAGGGTAAGGTCATCGATTGTCTGCAACAGGGATATAAACTAAACGACAAAGTCATCCGCCACGCCAAAGTGGCTGTAGGCCAGTAATCATCTGTAAACTGTAACAACACAAATGGCACAGAAAAGAGACTACTACGAGGTACTTGGGGTCGAGAAGACCGCCTCGGAAGACGAGATCAAGAAAGCGTACCGAAAGATAGCCATCAAATATCACCCAGACCGTAATCCGGGTGACAAAGAAGCTGAGGAGAAATTCAAGGAGGCAGCAGAGGCATATAATGTGCTGCACGATCCGAAGACCCGTCAGCAATATGACCAGTTCGGTTTCAACGGTCCCGGTATGGGCGGTGGTTTTGACTTCAGCGGATTCGGTGGAGGCTCCATGAACATGGATGATATCTTCTCGATGTTCGGCGACATCTTCGGAGGTCATGGCTTCGGAGGTTTCGGTGGTGGCTCGCGCCGTCCCCAGCAGCATCGTGGCAGTGACCTGCGCCTGAAGGTGAAGCTCACATTGGAAGAGATCAACACGGGTGTTACGAAGAAGTTCAAAGTGCGCAAGGATATCCCATGCCCTCATTGCAGCGGTTCTGGTGCCGAGGCTGGCAGCGGTAAGGAGACTTGTCCGACGTGTCACGGTCAGGGTGTTATCACCCACACCACTCAGAGTATCTTCGGCATGATGCAGCAACAAAGCGTCTGCCCGACCTGTAATGGTGAAGGCCAGGTGATCAAGAACAAATGTAAACATTGTGGCGGTACAGGTATCGAGAAAGGCGAAGAGGTCGTCGAGATCAACATCCCTGCTGGTGTCGCTGAGGGTATGGTCGTTAATGTGCCTGGTAAGGGTAATGCCGGTAAGCATAACGGTGTGAACGGCGATATTCAGGTATTCATCGAGGAGGAAGAGAATGATACTTTCGTTCGCGATGGCAACGACTTGATCTATAACCTGCTACTCGACTTCCCCACGGCAGCTTTAGGTGGTGAAGTGGAGATTCCCACGATCGAAGGTTCCAAACTGAGAGTGAAATTGGAGAACGGTACCCAACCCGGCAAGACACTCCGTCTGCGCGGTAAGGGTCTTCCCGCCGTACAAGGATATGGTAGCGGCAAAGGCGACCTCGTGGTAAATATCAGCGTTTACGTTCCCAGGACTCTCTCCCGTGAGGAGAAGCAAGCCATCGAGTCGTTCCGTGGAAGTGACAATTTCAAGGGCGATAAACAGACCAGAGACTCCATCTTCCAGAAATTCAAGAACTATTTCAGTTAAATCGTAAAGAGTCTGTATTATGACCTATCAAGAGACGTGCGAATACCTGTTCAATGCCATGCCGATGTTTGAGCGGCAGGGAGCCAGCGGCTACAAGGAGGGACTTGACAACACCTTGGCGCTGGATGAACATTTCGGACATCCCCACAAGAAATTCCTGTCCATCCATGTGGCAGGAACGAATGGCAAGGGGTCCTGTTCGCACACGCTCTCGGCCATACTCCAGATGTGCGGTTATAAGGTTGGTCTCTATACATCACCCCATCTCGTAGATTTCAGCGAACGGATCCGAGTCAACGGTCAGCCCATACCTGAAGAGTATGTTGTGAACTTCGTCGAGAAAGAGAAATCATTCATTGAATCCCTTCAGCCTTCATTCTTCGAGGTAACCACAGCGATGGCCTTCAAGTATTTTGCAGAGAAGGATGTGGACATTGCCGTCGTCGAAGTGGGACTTGGTGGCAGACTCGACTGCACCAACATCATCACCCCCATCCTTTCCATCATCACAAACATTGGGATGGATCATACCCAATTTCTGGGAAATTCACTCGAACAGATTGCCTTCGAAAAGGCCGGCATCATCAAGTCAGAAGTACCCGTCATTATCGGAGAGACCACCCCAGAGACACGACCTGTCTTTGAAGCCATGGCCACTGAGTTACATGCCCCCATCACGTTTGCCGAAGACCGTCTTGAGGTGATTGAGAGCAAAGCCAAGACCTTGGAGAATGGCTTTACCTATTATACCGAGCACTATGGCATCTTAAACGGAGAGTTGGCCGGCTATTATCAGGCAAAGAACACGAATACGGTGCTCTATGCCGTCAGACAGTTGGAAAAACTTGGGTTCATGCACCCCATCAACTGCGATCCTGAGACGGAATGTCAGAATAAGGAAGTCAGGGAGGGTTTCAAGAATGTTTGTGAGCTGACAGGTCTGCAAGGCCGTTGGCAGACGGTGAAGGAGAAGCCCAAGACTGTTTGCGATACAGGCCATAATCTCCCAGGCTGGGAATATCTGAGTGAGCAGTTAAACGCTGTACAATGCAATCAGATGCATATCCTCTTCGGAATGGTCGATGATAAAGACATTGAAGGTGTCATGGCATTACTGCCGAAAAACGCCATCTATTATTTCACAAAAGCCAGTACCCATCGGGCGGTTTCTGAGAACATTTTGAAACTTTATGCCCAGCAACTGGGTCTGAAAGGCGAGAGTTATCCCAATGTTGTTAGTGCTTACGAAGATGTCAAAAGTAAAGCCAAAGATAACGACTTTGTGTTCATTGGAGGTAGCAGTTATGTGGTTGCAGACTTCCTAAAAAACTGTATTTAGCGTTTTTTAATACATCGAAAACATTTTTTTCGGTGTTTCTTTCTTCTATTTCCTTTTTTTTCTGTTACTTTGCAAAAAATATAGTAACTAAAGACATATTTTTATGGCAAACACAACAGAAACAGCGAATGCATGTGGTCTGAAGCGCGAGAACTTCCAGGCCACCGTGAATGGTAAGAAAACCGATTTGTACATCCTCAGAAACCGCAAGGGTTTTGAAGTAGCCATCTCTAATTATGGTGGTGCCATCTGTGCTATCATGGTGCCAGACAAAGACGGTAAAGTAGGTAACGTGATCCAGGGTCACGACAGTATCAAACAGCTCACCAGCGGTCAGGAGCCTTATCTCTCGACGCTGATCGGCCGTTGGGGTAACCGTATCTGCAAAGGGCAGTTCACGCTGAATGGCAAAGACTATCAACTGGCCCTTAACGACGGTCCTAACCATCTCCATGGTGGTGCTGTCGGCTTCAACGCCAAGGTATGGGATGCCCGTCAGATGGGTCCCCGTTCTCTGGCCCTCCATCGCATCTCATCGTATGGTGAGGAAGGTTATACTGGCGAGCTCGACGTCACCGTGGAGTTCACTTTCACCGACCTCAACGAGTTGGTAATCGAGTACATGGCCACAACAAACAAGAAGACCATCGTCAACCTGACGCATCACGCTTTCTTCTCTCTGTCTGGTACTGCAGACCCCACCCCGACGATTGAGGATCAGATCTGCGAAATCAATGCCGACTTCTATCTGCCCACTGATGCTACCGCCATTCCTACAGGTGAAATCCTGAAGGTGGAAGGTACGCCGTTTGACTTCCGTAAGCCGAAGTCTTTCGGACAGGACATCAATGCAGACCACGAGCAGATTAAGTTCGGAAAGGGCTATGACCACAACTATGTACTGAACAAGCACGAGGAAGGTGAGCTGAGCTTCGCAGCCAGAATTACCGATCCGAAGAGCGGACGTACATTGGAGTGCTATACCACCGAACCTGGCATGCAGCTTTACACGGCCAACTACGCCAGTGGTTATAAGGGTGCCAACGGCTGCACGTTCCCCTTCCGCTCGGCTGTATGTCTCGAGACGCAACACTTCCCCGATACGCCTAACCGCCCGTATTTCCCCAGTGTCATACTCCGTCCGGGTCAGACATACAAACATAAGACGATCTATCGCTTCGGTGTCGTCGAGTAAATTCCAACATAAACTGAAAAAGACTTTATTATTTTAATATGAGTAATCAAAAAACAAACGGAAGTATCATCGCTATTGTTACGATGATGTTCCTATATGCCATGATTTCGTTTGTAACGAATCTTGGTGCGCCAATTGGTGTAATCTGGAAGAATCAGCCTGAAATCGGTGGTTCTAACGTGCTCGGCATCATGGGTAACTTCATGAACTTCTTTGCCTATCTGTTCATGGGTATCCCCGCAGGAAAGATGTTGACAAAGGTGGGTTATAAGAAGACAGCCTTGATTGGAATCGCAGTTGGTTTCATCGGTGTGCTTATCCAGTATCTCTCTGGTTTCTCTGGAGGAATCCCTGGCTTCTGCATCTATCTCTTTGGTGCGTTCATCTCTGGTTTCTCCGTCTGTATCCTGAATACGGTGGTGAACCCGATGCTGAACCTGCTTGGCGGTGGTGGTAACCGTGGTAACCAGCTGAATATGATCGGAGGTACTTTGAATTCCCTCGCTGGTACGATGACGCCGATGCTTGTGGGTGCCCTGATTGGTACGGTGACAGCCTCTACACAGATGGCTGACGTCAATCTGGTGATGTATATCGCCATGACGGTCTTTGCTGCTGCCTTTGTAGCACTTATCTTCATTCCTATCAAGGATCCTGAGATGGGTAAGGTTACCGCTGAGACGGTGTTTGAGCACTCGCCATGGTCCTTCCGTCACTGCCTGTTAGGCGTGATCGCTATCTTCGTTTATGTAGGTGTGGAAGTGGGTATCCCTGGTGGTCTGAACTTCTACCTGTCTGATACATCAGCCAATGGTGCCTGGGTAAATCCTGATGCCGTTGTGAACGCAGCAACGATTGGTGGTGCCGTGGCAGCCATGTATTGGCTCCTGATGCTCGTCGGTCGTCTGTGCTCCAGTTTCATTGCAGCTAAGGTATCTTCTCGTTATCTGATGCTGATTGCTACTTTCGCCTGCATGATCCTGATCCTGGCTGCTATCTTCACACCTAAGAGTGTAACCGTCAGCATGCCGTTGATCTCGATTCTGGAGGGTACGATTACATCAACCACAGTACCACTGACGGCTCTGCTGCTTGTGCTCTGCGGTCTGTTTACCTCCGTGATGTGGGCATCTATCTTCAATCTGGCCACAGAAGGTCTTGGTAAATACACTGCTCAGGCCTCTGGCATCTTCATGATGATGGTAGTAGGTGGTGGTGTATTGCCGGTAGTACAGAATTTCTTCGCTGATATCTTCGGATACATGCCCAGTTACTTTGTCTACTTCCTGGCTGTAGCCTATATGTTCTACTATGCACTCATCGGCTGCAAGAATGTGAACAAAGACATCCCTGTTGATTAATACACCTTATTTATATATAAATGGATATTGAATTTGTAAGAAGCCGTTTCATCAAGCACTTTGATGGTAAGACCGGCAACGTTTATGCCTCTCCGGGGCGTATCAATCTGATTGGTGAGCATACAGACTATAATGGAGGATTTGTATTCCCCGGCGCTGTTGACAAAGGCGTGATGGCTGAGATGCGCGCTAACGGAACGGAAGATACTGTGATGGCTTATGCCATCGACTTGAAAGACCGTGTAGATTTTAAGTTGAGCGACCCCAATGGTCCTCGAGCCAGTTGGGCCCGTTATATTTATGGCATCTCCTTGGAGATGAAGAAATTGGGCGTACCCGTTAAAGGATTTAATATTGCCTTTGCCGGTGATGTACCTCTGGGTGCCGGCATGTCTTCATCTGCTGCCATGGAGAGTTGCTTTGCCTGTGGACTTAACGACATCTTCGGTGAGAATAAAGTAAGCCAATGGGATATGGTATTGGCTGGTCAGGCTACCGAACATAACTATTGCGGTGTGAACTGTGGTATTATGGATCAGTTCGCCTCTGTCTTCGGAAAGGCAGGCTGTCTGATGCGCTTGGACTGCCGTAGTCGTGAGTTCGAGTATTTCCCGTTCAAGCCCGATGGCTATCGTCTGGTACTCCTCGATTCTGTCGTGAAGCATCAGTTGGCTGGTTCTCCTTATAATGATCGTCGTCGTTCGTGTGAGAATGTGGTCAAGCACATCGCAGCCAAGCATCCGGAAGGCCAATTCGAGACCCTGCGTGACTGTACCTGGGAACAGCTCGAAGAAGTGAAGGACGAGGTCGGTGCTGAAGACTACAAGCGCGCTAAGTTCGTACTCGGCGAGAAAGACCGTGTGCTGGCTGTCTGCGACGCCCTGAATGAAGGCGACTACGAGAAAGTCGGTGAGATGATGTACAAGACCCACGAAGGACTCTCCAAGGATTATGAGGTATCTTGCGAAGAACTGGATTTCCTGAACGACATTGCCAAGGAAAACGGTGTGACAGGTTCTCGTATCATGGGCGGCGGCTTCGGTGGCTGTACCATTAATCTTGTACGCAATGACCTTTACAAGAAATTCATCGAGGATGCCAAGAAACGCTTCAACGAGAAGTACGGACATGAACCGAAAGTCTACGATGTAGTCATCGGCGATGGTTCTCGGAAACTTTGTTAAGAGCGCGACAACATAGCCAAAAAAGGTTAAATTACGGCATAAAGTGTTATTTTTACACTTTATGCCGTTTATTTATGATATAAAGTGTTGTACAATTCAAATATTAATTGTAATTTTACACCCAAAATAAACGCTATATCATCAATTAAACTTAAAACGTATTAAAATGAAAGTACTTAAAGGAATGCTTTTAGGACTGAGTGCAACAGCATTGCTGTTCTCAGCCTGTGAGAAAAAGGAGCAGGCTCCACAACTGACGGTTTCTGGCTTAGACGTTGCCAAGTTTGACACGACCATTCAAGGAAAGCCCGTACAACTCTTCACCTTGAAGAATGCCAACGGCATGGAAGTGTGCATCACAAACTATGGTGGACGTATCGTTTCGCTAGTTGTACCCGACAAAGATGGAAAGCCCACGGATGTTGTTCTTGGCTTTGACAACATTGCCCAGTATGCCGACACCCTTAACAGTCCATCCGACTACGGATCAAGCGTCGGCCGTTATGCCAACCGTATCAAGGAGGGTAAGTTCACCCTTGGCGAGACGGCGTATCAGCTGAAGAAGAACGACGGTCCGAACTGCCTCCATGGTGGTGGTAACACGGGCTGGATGCATCAGGTCTACGACGCTGAGCAGATTGGCGACTCTATCCTGAAGCTGACGATCGTAGCAGCTGATGGTGAGAACGGATTCCCCGGCAAGGTGATGGCTGTCACGACCTATAAAGTGACGGCAGACAACATCCTCGACATGACTTGGGAGGCTGAGTCAGACCGTCCGACGATCATCAACCAGACCAATCACAACTATTACAATCTGAGCGGCGACTTCACGCAGCCGGCTTACGATCAGGTGCTCTATGTGAATGCCGATAAATTCACGCCGAGCGACAAGCTCTATATCCCCACTGGAGAGATCAAGTCGGTAGAAGGCACTCCTATGGATTTCCGTACACCGCATGCCGTTGGCGACAGCATCCAGTCTGACTTCGACCAGATTCAGAATGCCACAGGCTACGATCATAACTTCTGCCTGAATACCTATAAGGACGGTAAGGGTGACGACACACAGGTTTGCGCCAGCCTTTATTCTCCCAAATCAGGTATCTTTATGGAGATGTACACCAACGAACCTGGCGTACAGGTCTACAGTGGCAACTTCCAAGGCGTGGGTGCTGACGCAGACATCATCCGTAAGCACGGCCTCAAATACCCCAAGCACGTAAGCGTCTGTCTCGAGAGCCAGAAGTATCCCGACTCTCCTAATCATCCTGAATGGGTTCAGCCTACTCTGAATCCTGATGAGAAGTACTACAGCCACGCAGCTTACAAATTCTCAATAAAATAATCACTAACAATTAATACAATAAGCAATGAATTGGACTTCAAATGAATTTGAATGGCTTGACTGGTTAGTTCTCGCTATCGGAGTCATCGTCATCGTGTGGGCGGTCTATCGCGCCATCAAGAAAGACAAGGAGAAAATGAAGGGTGCCGACTCTCAGGACTATCTGTTCGGTAAGGGCGAACCCTGGTATGTAATCGGTATGGCTATCTTTGCAGCCAATATCGGCTCTGAGCACCTCGTAGGTCTCGCTGGTACTGGTGCGAAGGACGGTGTGGGAATGGCTCACTGGGAGATGCAGGGCTGGATGATCCTGATTCTCGGTTGGCTGTTCGTACCCTTCTATCAGCTGTTGAACAACAAGATGGGCAAGATTATCACGATGCCCGACTTCCTGAAGTTCCGCTACACCCAGCGCACAGGTTCGTGGCTCTCAATCATCACGCTGGTGGCCTACATCCTGACGAAGGTCTCAGTGACAGCCTTCACTGGTGGTATCTTCTTTGAGTATCTCATCGGCCTGCCC
>JAEEGJ010006885.1_pt1 | contig 33460 bp, 29 predicted proteins | sample 8958761 | NCBI WGS metagenome assembly JAEEGJ01 (sample SAMN16246546, study PRJNA631951) | gut metagenome | biome: gut microbiome; feature: rumen; material: RS-attached | host: Bos | place: Iran: Karaj | collected 2018-10
CGCTCGCTGCGTGTCTTAAAGATCCTGCGCCATAAACTCTTTTTTGCCATTTCTTCAGTCCTCTTTTTTCCTTTGTTTTCCAATTTCAAACCATAGTAAACTATCATAGTATTCTACCATCATTTGTCAAACTTGTCAAACAAATTTATGTGGGTATAACAACATAAAAAAATACATTGTAAACTAATATCCTTTGTGGTACGATAGTGTGGATGAATACTCAAAGAAGTATAAGGAGACTATTTATGCGACTTAATGAGAATACAACTATCGGAGAGCTTCTTGATGCAGCGCCCGAAGCAAAGGATATTTTGGCAAATATGGGGATGCATTGCAGCAGCTGTCCTACAGCAAGACGTGAGAGCCTGGCCCAGGCGGCTGAAGTACACGGCATGGATATAGATGACCTGCTTGAGGATTTAAAGGGCTTTTTGGAGGGATAAATGAAGGATAAGAAAGATTCCCAGCTAAAGGTATTAAAGAAGGTATTTCCCTTCATTAAGCCTTACAGAGGATATTTCGCCCTTACTATAATGCTGGCATTGTTTTCGGTAATATCAGCGCTTTATCTGCCAATCCTTACAGGTGATGCGGTTGACCTGATAAAGAAGCTGGCTGATGGTGGCGAAACGATAGGCGAAATATTTGTCCAATATACATCTGCGGATTTTTGGAGTGATTTTAAAAAAGTGCTTATTACCATGGCGGTAGTCATACTTATTGGAGCATTGGCTCAATGGGTTATGACTATGGTAAATAATAAGATAGTATTTTCTGTAACCGCTGATGTCAGAAGAAAAGCCTTTAAACAGATACAGAAACTACCGTTGAGTTATCTTGACAAAACATCTTCGGGAGATATGGTCAGCCGTATGATAGCGGATGTCGACCAGTTTGCAGACGGACTGCTGATAGGATTTACACAACTTTTTACAGGCATTATCACGATTCTCGGAACCCTTATATTTATGTTTGCTGAGAATGTAATGATAGCACTCGTAGTATTCCTTGTTACACCTCTTTCACTGTTTGTTTCTTCATTCATTGCCAGAAAAACATACGGTATGTTTAAACTTCAGACCAAAACCCGTGGTGAGCAGACAGCACTGATAAATGAAATGATAACAAATCAGAAGGTTGTACAGTCGTTCAATCGTGAAGAAGCTGTTATAGACCAGTTTGACGAAGTAAACGAGAGATTAAAGAAGTGTTCCTTAAGAGCCACCTTCTTTTCATCACTTGTTAATCCGTCTACAAGAGTGGTCAACAATATAGTATATGCCGGAGTTGCCCTGACAGGCGGTCTGTCAGTTATAAAAGGAGCATTGACCATAGGTCAGCTTACGATTTTCCTCTCTTATGCCAACCAGTACACAAAGCCCTTCAATGAAATATCAGGCGTTATCACAGAACTGCAGAATGCATTGGCATGTGCTGACAGGACCTTCAGTATCATTGAGGCTGAACCTGAGGTGCCTGATGCAGACGACGCTGCAGAGTTAAAGGATGCTCAGGGTATAGTAGATATATCTAATGTAAGTTTTTCATATGTACCTGAGAAGAAGCTTATCGAAGGTCTGAATCTTCATGTGGATCCCGGTCAGAGGATAGCCATTGTAGGACCTACCGGATGCGGAAAGACCACTTTGATAAACCTTATCATGCGGTTTTATGATGTTAATGCCGGAGAAATCAGTGTTGATGGGCATCCTATAAAGAAACTCACCAGACATTCCTTAAGACGTAACTACGGTATGGTGCTCCAGGATACATGGCTTAAGAAAGGTACGATAAGAGACAATATCATAGTGGGCAAACCTGATGCTACCGACGAAGAGATAATAGCTGCAGCAAAGAAATCACATGCACATAGCTTTATCAGGCGTTTGCCGCAAGGATATGATACAGTTATAGCAGAAGACGGCGGATCGCTCTCAGGCGGTCAGAAACAGCTCCTGTGTATCACGAGAGTCGTGCTTTCACTTCCTCCTATGCTGATCCTCGATGAAGCAACTTCATCTATTGATACCCGAACGGAGTTAAAGATCAGAAAGGCCTTTGATACCATGATGGAAGGCCGTACAAGTTTTGTAGTGGCACACAGACTGTCCACTATCAAGAATGCTGATGTCATCCTGGTCATGAAGGATGGACATGTCATAGAGCAGGGTAACCATGATACGCTTCTTTCTAAGGGCGGATTCTATGCAAACCTCTATAATAGTCAGTTTTCAGCATAGGCAAATATAATATTGAGAACATCATATAGTATTATCTTCGTGTCATCTTGAGCGAAGTAAAGAATCTAAAATTATTGAGTATATAGATTCTTCGCTTTGATCGGGGTGACACTGTTTTTTAGACTTCAAAAAAGATTTTGACAAGTCTGACAAATAGTGATAAAATACTATGATAGTTTACTATGGTTTGAAATTGGAAAACAAAGGAAAAAAGAGGACTGAAGAAATGGCAAAAAAGAGTTTATGGCGCAGGATCTTTAAGACACGCAGCGAGCGTGAGATAAAGAGAATTGAGCCTATTGCACAGAAAATAGAGGATTTGGAGCCTACCATGCAGGCCAAGTCGGATGAAGAGCTGAGGGACATGACCCGTCAGTTCAAGGAGAGACTTGCGGGCGGGGAGACTCTGGACGATATACTGCCTGAGGCATTTGCAGCAGCAAGAGAGGCCGGTGTGAGGACATTACATCAGAGAGCATTCCATGTACAGCTCCTTGGTGCTATTGTACTTTCACAGGGACGTATCTCCGAGATGTTTACCGGTGAAGGAAAAACACTTACATCTTCACTGGCTATATACCTCAATGCACTTGAGGGCGAAGGCGTCCATGTAGTAACAGTAAATGATTACCTGGCAAAGCGTGATGCCGAGAACATGGGTCATATCTATGAGTTCATGGGACTTACATGCGGTTACATTCTCAACACCATGGACAATGATGAGAGACGTGAGGCATATAATTGCGACATCACCTATGGTACAAACAATGAATTTGGTTTTGACTACCTCCGTGACAACAGAGTAGTGTATAAGGAGCAGATGGTTCAGCGTAAGCTTCACTTCGCCGTTATCGACGAGGTTGACTCCTGTTTGATAGATGAGGCACGTACTCCTCTTATCATATCGGGACCTTCCGGCAAATCCACAAAGCTTTACGAGATGTGTGATATCCTGGCATGTCAGATGCAGAAGGGTACCGAAAAAGAGCTCAGTAAGATGGAAACTGTTATGGCAGCAAAGTTCGGCGGTGAAGAGCCCGAGGAAACAGGTGATTTCGTAGTAAACGAAAAGGAAAAAGCCGTAAACCTTACTGCACAGGGTGTTGCAAAGGTAGAGCAGTTCTTCCATCTGGACAACTTTGCAGATGTAGAAAACCTTGAGATCCAGCATAATATCATCTTGGCATTAAAGGCTCATTACCTTATGTTTAAGGATAAAGATTACGTAGTAAAGGATAATGAAGTACTTATCGTAGATGACTTTACCGGACGTATCCTGCCCGGCAGACGTTATTCGGATGGTCTTCATCAGGCGATAGAAGCTAAAGAGCATGTAAAGGTTAACAGGGAGTCAAAGACCCTTGCTACCATTACACTCCAGAACTACTTCAATAAATATCATAAGAAGTGCGGTATGACCGGTACAGCTATCACAGAGGACAAGGAATTCCGTGAGATCTACGGCATGGATGTTGTTACCATCCCTCCGAACAAGCCTGTTATCCGTATAGACTATGAGGATGCCGTATACTGTACTCATCAGGAGAAAATTGAGGCTATCATTGATGCGATAGTAGAGGCACATCAGAAGGGACAGCCCGTACTGGTAGGTACCATCACTATCGAATCCTCTGAAGAGATCAGTTCATACTTAAAAAAGAGAAATATCAAGCATAATGTCTTAAATGCAAAGTTCCATGAGATGGAAGCTCAGATAGTAGCGGAAGCCGGACGATATGGTGCCGTTACCATAGCTACCAACATGGCAGGCCGTGGTACCGATATCAAGCTCGGCGGAACATTTGACGAGGGCATGGATGAGGCCGCTTACAATGCAGAGGTTGAAAAGGTAAAGGCAGCAGGCGGGTTAAGAATCATAGGTACAGAGCGTCATGAGTCCCGTCGTATCGATAACCAGCTGCGCGGACGTTCAGGACGTCAGGGTGATCCGGGTGAGTCCAAGTTCTTTATATCCCTTGAGGATGACCTGATGCGTCTCTTCGGTTCCGAGAGGATGATGTCAGTATTTAAGACCTTAGGTGTACAGCATGGTCAGGAAATACATCATAAGATGCTGACAAACGCTATCGAGCGTGCTCAGAAGAAGATAGAAAATAACAACTTCGGTATCAGAAAGAATATCCTTGAGTACGATGAGGTAAATAACGAACAGCGTGAGATCATCTACGCTGAAAGAATGCGTGTACTCGACGGAGAAAACATGCGTGACACGATTCTCAGAATGCTTAACGATACTGTGGACGGCTGTGTAAATGCCTGCATCAGTGATGATCAGGTACCCGAGGAATGGGATATGAAGTCACTCAATGACATGATACTTCCCATTATCCCTATGGAGCATATAGTTCTATCTGAGGATGAGCTTAAGAAGATAAAGAAGAAGGAACTTGAAGAGAGAATACAGAACCGTGCACTTGAATTATATGAAGCAAAGGAAGCAGAATTCAATGTGCCTGAAGAGTTCCGTGAGGTAGAACGTATCGTCCTGCTGAAGGCTATTGATACCAGGTGGATGAACCACATCGACGATATGGATCAGCTGCGCCAGAGCATCGGTCTCCAGTCATATGCTCAGCGTAATCCTATTGACTCATACAAGCTCCAGGGCTTTGATATGTTCCAGGAGATGACGGACGGCATAGCTGAAGATACAGTTAGAATGCTGCTGAGGGTTCAGGTAGAGCGTAAAGTAGAACGTGAGCAGGTAGCTAAGGAGTCAGGTACCAACAAGGATGAATCCGTGGCAAATGCACCTAAGCGCCGAATCGCAAAGAAGATCATGCCCAATGATCCCTGCCCTTGCGGAAGCGGAAAGAAGTATAAATTCTGCTGTAAGGCCTCAGGTAAGTTTGAGAATTGATAAAAAATAAGAGGATGAAATGGTAGCATTAGATCAGGTAAAATACGAATTAAATCAATATACAGCACCCTTAAAGGAAGTCGGTGAGTCACTCGACCTCGAGAAGAAGTCCTTCAGGGTTGAGGAAATAGAAGGCATCATGGAAGAAGAAGGCTTCTGGAATGATGCTGACAAGGCTCAGAACTATATGAAGGAGCTCAAAAACCTCAAGGATACCATCCAGGAGTACAGGGACTTAGAGACCCAGTTCAAGGATCTTTATGATCTTATCGATATGGTAAATGAAGAAAACGATGAGTCCATGGTACCTGAGGTACAGGCAGAGTTTGAGAAATTTACCAACAACTTTGAAGAGGTAAGACTTGCAACGCTACTGGATGGTGAGTTTGACAAGAACAACGCTATTGTAACCTTACATGCCGGAGCAGGCGGAACAGAGGCATGCGACTGGTGCAGCATGCTTTACAGAATGTATTCTATGTGGGCACAGTCCAAGGGCTTTTCGCTTGAACTGCTTGATTTCTTGGAGGGTGATGAAGCAGGTTATAAGTCAGTGACATTACAGATAAACGGAATGAATGCATATGGACATTTAAAGAGCGAGCATGGTGTACATAGACTTGTACGTATTTCTCCTTTCAATGCCCAGGCAAAGCGCCAGACTTCATTTGTATCCTGTGATGTAATGCCTGATATAGAAGAGGATCTGGATATAGATATCCCTGATGATGATATCCGTATAGATATATTCCGTTCATCGGGTGCCGGCGGACAGAAGGTCAACAAGACTTCATCTGCTATCCGTATCACCCACTTCCCGACAGGTATCGTTGTATCATGTCAGAATGAGCGTTCACAGTACCAGAACAAGGATAAGGCTATGCAGATATTAAAGTCAAAGCTCCTTATCTTAAAGCAGCAGGAAAATCTGGATAAGACAGCCGATATCCGTGGCGAAGTAAAGGATAACAACTTCGGCAGCCAGATAAGATCATATTTCTTACAGCCTTATAAGATGATAAAAGATCTTCGTACAGGTGTCAGTACGGCTAATGCAGATGCGGTATTAAACGGCGGTATAGATTTGTTTATCAACGGATACTTAAAGTGGCTCAAGCAGGGCTGTCCTCCTTATAAGGGAGGAGACCTGACCGAGTAATAGTCTCAGATAAACAACCTTGTGGACTTTAGCTGATGGAGGAACCGGAATGAACAAACAGGTTATTTGTGATATTGACGGACAGTTCTTCAGTATGGATAGTATGTGTGTCCGCAGTATAGAAAACGGAAAAGCAGAGATGGTACTCGGGGGTGCTCCCGATTTTGTTGAAGGCATCAGAAAATTCAGGGGAGAATGGGTTCCGATAGTGAGACTGCGTACCTTGCTCGGCATAGACAGGAGTGAAGAGCCGGTATTAAGCCAGTTGATTTACCTGCGTACCGAAAACGGGACAATGGCATTCAGGGTTGATAAGGTTGTCGAGATAGACCAGCTTGTCGAGGGTGAATTCCAGACTATCCCCATTATAGTTAATTCAGGAAAATCAGCCTATGTTTCGGGAGCCTGCAGTCACCATGGACGTATAATAATTGTTGTTGATCATAATAAACTGTTATCCCATGACGAAGCGCTTCAGGTAAAGAACGGACTTAAAGCGGTTTATGAGGCTGAAGAAGCAGAAAAACGCCGCAAGGAAGAGGAAGAAGCAAAGCGTAAGGCTGAGGAAGAAGCTAAACGCAAAGCAGAGGAAGAGGCTAAGAGCAAAGCTGAGGAAAATACCGGCGAGAATCCTTCGACTGAAGAAAATGATAAAAAGAATAACGAAGAAATAAAGGTTGAAAAGAAGTCTAAGAAAAAGAAAGAAAAAGCAGAAAAGTCAAAATAAATTTTTTAGAGAAAAAGCGGGCGATGTAGTTTGTATATCTCCGCTTTTAATTTACCGGGTAAGAAGATGGATCATTTTGTATTACACAGCGATTTTAAACCGACAGGCGACCAGCCGGAGGCGATAAAGACATTAGTGGACGGGTTTAAAAAAGGGAATCAGTTCGAAACCCTGCTCGGAGTCACAGGCTCCGGTAAGACATTTACCATGGCAAATGTCATAGCGGCACTCAATAAACCTACCATAGTCATAGCACATAATAAAACACTTGCAGCGCAGCTCTATGGTGAATTTAAGGAGTTTTTTCCTGAGAATGCGGTGGAGTATTTTGTATCATATTATGATTATTATCAGCCTGAAGCATATGTGCCTTCAACTGATACATACATAGAAAAGGATTCTGCGATAAACGACGAGATAGACAGATTGCGACACTCAGCTACGGCAGCTCTTGCAGAGAGGCGCGATGTCATAATAGTGGCCAGTGTATCATGTATATATGGTATAGCGGCCCAGGAGGACTATACGGAGATGACACTGTCTCTGCGCCCCGGTATGACGGTGGACAGGGATGATATGATCAGGCGGCTCGTTGACATGCAGTACATAAGGGACGAGATAGATTTTCACCGAGGAACGTTTAGGGTACACGGTGATGTGGTAGAGGTTTATCCCATTGCGTCAGATGAATACGCCTACCGTATAGAGTTTTTCGGTGACGAGGTGGACAGGATATCTCAGACTGAGGCTCTGACCGGCAAGGTAAAAGCCACACTGGAGCATATGATGCTTTTCCCTGCTTCACACTACGTAGTGCCTGAGGACAGGATGAAAAAAGCCATCACAAATATAGAGACAGAGCTGGTAGAGAGAGTAAAGTATTTCAAGGACAGGGAAAAACTTCTCGAAGCCCAGAGGATAAGCGAGAGGACAAATTTTGATATAGAGATGCTGAGAGAGACCGGCATCTGTTCAGGTATAGAGAATTATTCAAGGCATCTGGCAGGCCTGCCTGCGGGAGCAACTCCGCATACCCTTATCGAGCACTTTGGTGATGATTATCTGATGATAGTAGACGAGTCACATATGACGATGCCACAGTTCAGAGGTATGTTCAACGGAGACAGAGCCAGAAAAACGGTGCTTGTGGACTATGGGTTCAGACTCCCTTCGGCACTTGATAACAGACCGTTAAAGTTTGATGAGTTTGAAGCAAGACTTGACCAGGTGATGTTTGTATCGGCTACTCCCGGACAGTATGAGGCAGACCATGAGCTGCTCCGTACAGAGCAGGTTATCCGGCCTACCGGGTTGCTTGATCCCGAGGTAGATGTGCGTCCGGCAGAGGGTCAGATAGATGACTTGATATCAGAGATAAGAAAAGAGATTAAAAAGGCACAGACACCTGATGAAAACGGTGAGAAACCGATTGCGGGCAAGGTACTTGTTACTACTTTGACCAAGAGGATGGCAGAAGAACTGACAGAATATCTCAGACAGGCAGGTATAAGAGTAAAATACCTGCATTCAGATGTTGATACATTGGAGCGTTCAAAGATAATCAGGGACATGAGAATGGATGTTTTTGATGTCCTGGTCGGCATTAACCTTTTACGAGAAGGACTTGATATCCCTGAGGTCAGCCTTGTGGCAATACTTGATGCTGACAAGGAAGGTTTCCTGCGTTCAGAGGTTTCACTCATACAGACCATAGGCCGTGCAGCGCGTAACGAGCACGGGCATGTTGTAATGTATGCTGATACCATGACTGATTCTATGAAAAATGCCATAGATGAGACCAACAGAAGAAGGAAAATCCAGTCAGAATACAACGAGAAAAACGGTATAACGCCAAAGACCATAGTTAAAAAAGTCAGAGAGCTTATCAGTATATCCAAGAAAGTGGATAAGGATTACTATGGCATCAAGAAGGATCCGGAGTCAATGAGTGTACATGAGCTTGAGGCAGCAGCCGATAAGCTTATGAAGGAGATGCAGAAAGCCGCCGCTGAGCTCGAGTTTGAAAAGGCAGCAGAACTCCGTGACAAGATGATGGAAATACGCCGCAAGCTGGCGGAGAAATAAAATCAGAAACAGGAAACAAAAAAATGAAAAACGATATGGTAAAAAATTACATAAAAATCAGAGGAGCAAAGGAGAATAACCTCAAAAACCTGAGTGTGGACATACCCCGTGACAGCTTTGTAGTCCTCACGGGACTTTCGGGCTCCGGTAAATCTTCACTTGCTTTTGATACGATATATGCGGAGGGACAGAGGAGATATATGGAGTCGCTCTCTTCATATGCCCGTCAGTTCCTGGGCATGATGGAAAAACCTGATGTTGAGTCCATAGAGGGTCTTCCACCGGCTATATCCATAGACCAGAAATCAACAAACCATAACCCTCGTTCCACTGTAGGCACGGTTACGGAAATATATGACTATTTCCGTCTGCTTTATGCAAGGATAGGGATACCTCATTGCCCCAATTGTGGGAAGGAGATAAAGCGTCAGACCGTGGACCAGATGGTGGATGAGATCATGGCACTGCCCGAAGGCACCAGGATACAGCTTTTATCCCCTGTTGTCAGAGGCCGAAAAGGTGAACATACAAAAGTATTTGAACAGGCCAGACGTAGCGGTTATGTCAGAGTATCGGTAGACGGACATATTTATGATCTAAATGAAGAGATAAAGCTTGAAAAAAATAATAAGCACAATATTTCTGTGATCATCGACAGACTGGTAGTAAAGGAAGGTATAGAAAAGAGACTTTCAGATTCGCTGGAAAGCAGTTTGAAGCTGGGCGGCGGGCTTACTGTATGTGAGATTATGGGCACGAGCCCGAGAAATGCGGATGCTCTAGGAGACAAAGAAAAGACAAAATCAAGCAGCAGCAAATCAGAACTGCCCTCGGAAATCACTCTCAGTCAGAATTTCTCATGTCCTGACTGTGGTATAAGTGTTGAGGAATTTGAACCACGAACATTTTCATTTAATAACCCTTTTGGTGCCTGTCCGGATTGTGCGGGCCTCGGATCACGCCAGGAGTTTAGTCTGGATCTGATCATACCGAATCAAAATATGAGCATCATAGAAAAGGACGCCATAACCATACCCGGCTGGAAGTCACTCCCGGACAAGAGCTCATACGGACGTGTGATACTCGATGCACTTGCAAAAGAATCTAAGATAGACCTTTCAAAGCCGTTTAATAAATTGAGTGAACGGGACAGAAACCTTATACTGTACGGTACGGATGGATACAGATTAAATATTTACTATAAGGGTGCTCATAGTGAAGGAACCTTTGATACTGCATTTGACGGTATCATGGGAAATATCAGACGCAGATACAGGGAAGCTTCGGAGTCTGCCAGACAGGAATATGAGCAGTACATGCAGATCATCCCATGTGAGACCTGTAAGGGTAAGAGGCTGAAAAAAGAGGCACTTGCCGTAACTGTCGGAGATAAAAACATATCCGAGGTTACTGATCTGTCCATAGTTGAGCTTTCAAAATTTATGAAGGCACTTGAACTGACAGAGATGCAGAAGAAAATCGGCGGATTGATATTAAAGGAAATAAACGCACGTATCGGATTCCTGATCGAAGTAGGACTCGATTATCTGACTTTGTCCAGAGCCACAGCCTCTCTTTCGGGCGGTGAAGCACAGCGTATCAGATTGGCTACACAGATAGGTTCCGGTCTTGTAGGAGTAGCCTATATCCTGGATGAGCCCAGCATCGGACTGCATCAGAGGGATAACGGTAAACTCATAAAGGCGTTAAAAGACCTGAAAGACCTGGGTAATTCCCTTATAGTTGTCGAACATGATGAAGACACAATGAGGGCAGCAGACTGCATCATAGATATAGGTCCGGGAGCAGGCAGCAATGGTGGAGAAGTAGTAGCTATAGGCACTGCAGATGAAATATCGAAAAATAAAAAATCCATCACCGGCGCATACCTTAGCGGAAAATTAAAGATACCGGTACCTGACAAGAGGAGAAAACCTAACGGATATCTCACGGTAAAAGGGGCACGGGAAAACAATCTGAAAAACATAGATGTAAATATTCCTCTCGGAGTGTTTACATGCATTACCGGTGTCTCGGGATCGGGAAAAAGTTCACTGATCACGGAGATATTGTATAAGAGACTGGCCAGGGACTTGAACAGAGCCCGCACCATAATTCCCGGAGCGCACGATGATATATTAGGCATAGAGAAGCTTGATAAAGTAATCGATATAGACCAGTCACCTATCGGAAAAACACCCAGATCAAACCCTGCAACATATACAGGAGCCTTTGATCTGATAAGAGACCTGTTTGCATCAACAGTAGATGCGAAAACCAAAGGATATTCCAAGGGACGTTTCAGCTTTAACGTAAAAGGCGGAAGATGTGAGGCCTGCTCGGGAGACGGTATCATAAAGATAGAGATGAATTTCCTGCCCGATATATATGTACCCTGCGAGGTTTGTCAGGGCAAGAGATATAACAGGGATACTCTGGACGTAAGATACAGGGGCAAAAATATTTACGAAGTGCTTGAGATGCCCATCGAAGAGGCAGTAAAATTCTTCGAAAATGTACCTTCGATCAAACGTAAAATAGAGACCTTGAATGAAGTGGGTTTGGGATACCTGAAACTCGGACATCCTTCCACATCCCTCTCGGGAGGCGAAGCACAGCGTGTCAAGCTGGCTACAGAGCTTAGCAAGAGGAGTACCGGTAAGACCATATATATTCTTGACGAGCCTACTACGGGACTCCATTTTGATGATGTAAAGAAACTGATAGAAATACTTCAGAGACTGACTGACGGAGGCAATACCGTAGTCGTAATAGAGCATAATCTGGACGTGATAAAGAGTGCTGATTACATTATAGATATCGGTCCTGAAGGAGGTGCAAGAGGCGGTACGATCGTAGCAGAGGGCACTCCTGAAGCAATAGCAAAAAACAAAAAATCATATACAGGCGAATATCTGAAGCCAATGCTTTGATATTTATAAAACAAATCCCGTCCCGGGCAAAAACCGGAGGACGGGATTTTTACATTCAAGTGTTAAGATTACATCCACACACTAAAACTTGACTGACCTAACCCGGAATAGGAGTATCCTCCGGTTCTGGTGTAGGCAGAAGGACCTGCGGCGGAAGCAATAGCGTTTGACCTGTTCAGAAGCTGTGAAGCGTAAGAGCCATAGCCTTTGAAAAGTGTCTTAACGGCGGAAATATCTGCCTTGTCAAGCTTATCCTGGTCAAAGGACAGTTTATTGTCTTCACCGACAGCTATCCCCGCTTCTGAAAGCAGCTTGGAATTTATGGAAGTGGTTTTAGTCATCCAGGCACCGTTCCTCAATACTGACATGGTGTTTGAGTTACCTGCGCCTTCAACAACTTTATTGTAATCTTCGGTAAATTTCTTTAGAGCTTTCCCTATTGCCTCGCGGTCATAATCCTGTTTAACGGTCTTTTCACCTGTCTTTTCATCCGTCTCTGTAAATTCCTTCTTTTCCCAGAGAGAATCCTTCATGACATCCTTTATGGTACTGCCCATAGTAGTAGCAGTCTGGGATGTGAGTGCTGAAGGGTTATCTTTGGCTTTTAAAGTGCTTTTTGCAGAGGAGTCATTGGAATAGTAGGCATTCATCAGTTTACGATATGTACCGCTTGAAATGATACTGTAATCTGAAAAATTGATGCCACTAAGTCCTGACAGAGATGAAAGATTTGAGTTCTTGGAACTGTTTCCGTAGCTGTTATAGGAACTGAATAAATTGCTATAAGAGCTGTAGGAATTTGACCAAGGCTCTGATGCGTAACCTCTGATGTACGGCATAACGTTTACCTCCTTTCCTTGAATGTAGGGTAATAAATGTATACTACCTCAATTCATATATCGGCATTTTAATCAAAAGATTTAACAGTCTTGGGTTGAAATACAATATTCGTTGTTTTTCAACGGAGCGTTGAATGACAAATAGAAAATTATGTGGTATAATCATTCTGATTAGAATATTGTCTATGTGAAAATCAGAATATTTAGCTTAAGGAGGGCTTTTTAAAATGAGGGATTTTATTTTACATCTAGCAGACGGATGCTGTGGAATTGATATTGAAGCCACAAGTAAACGCATCGGTAGTCTAATAGAAAGAAGCGGGCTAAATGATAAAGAACTTAGTGAGAGAATGAACGTATCAGTCCAAGCTATTAATAAATGGCGTCATGGAAAAGGTTTCCCAGACATAGAAAACCTTTGTATATTAAGCAGAATACTTGGATACACAGTTGATGATTTGCTTGTATTTCAATGGAAAGACAGAATAATACTGGATATTACTTTGGAAGAAAGAAAAAAGGCATACTTGGTATCAGAGATAATGAGAAAGTACTATTTTATGATAGCCGCTATTGTGCATTCATATAATAACGGACTAAGTGGAAAACAAGGATTTAAGTTGAAGCCGGAAATACTCGCCGGAAATAATATTTCATAAATACAAACCCCGTCCTAAGAGAACTCATAGGACGGGGTTTTGCATCCACACACTAAAACATGACTGTACAAACTATGGATTTCTGCCACTTTTCAACGCTGAGTTGAAAATACGGCATTTTAGCAGCCTGTCAAACATGTTTTTTCAACTAAGCGTTAAATGACAAAAAATAGGAACTGTGCTATAGTGGTTTGGCCAAGGGAAAAGGCAGTTTTAAATATGTCATAAGGAGGACAGATGAAATGTCAGAGAAAATGTTAGTAACACAGGCTTTGGATGAAAGGGACCTTCTTGTTAAAAAGATAAATGACAAGATTCAAAAAATGCAAGTGGTTGATACAAAGAAACATAATGAAATAAAAACTATAACAACACATGTAAGTGTAGAGGAATTTGGTGATAATGCAATGTCAGCATATCAACAGATATTGGACCTGATTGACCGTTATCAGCGCATAGATGCAGCTATAGTTGCCTCTAATGCTTCGACAATGATCAAAACAAGTTATGGAGAGTATACTGTCGCAGGAGCTATAGCATTGAGAAACCGCTTAAAAGATAGCGGTATATATGATGACAAGGCAGATTTTGAGGGACTACTTATAAAGCGTATGGAACATCAGTATAATATTAGTGTTGAATATGCAGAAAGCAAGAACAAAATGCTTGAGACACAGGCTGAAACCATGCGATTGAGTATTTTAGGAAAAGATAGTAAAGTAAAGGATGCAAAGCCACTTGAAGTGGTGGATGCATATATCAAGGAGAATACCACTGAAATTATTGATCCGCTTGAAAGTCAGAAGAAGGCACAGGAACTTAAAGAGAAGAAGGATGTGCTTTTAAGCGAATTGGACACTCAAATAAAGGTAAGTAATGCTACAACAATGGTAGAGTTTTAAGAAATTGGCCTGCCATATGAAAGCCCTAAACCCGCTTTCCCTGCAGAGGGGTTATTCTGCTACTTGGTTGCCCGTCACCCCAGAACGGGCTCATTAAGGCTCAGAGTAGAGCCACTACAAGCCGTTAACAGTAGTTCAGTGGATTGAACACATGACCGGAAATCATGAGGACGCAGGTTCAAATCCTGTCTGTGATGAAAATGGCAGATAAAAGCTACTTAACTGTTTTATGTGAATTGTCTTTTATGAACCAGGAAATGTCATTTGTCAAAAAGGATCAACGGTAATAAGACAATGGACAACGGATAAGCAGGCATGGTAAACATGCTGAAATCCATGAGAATGGTTTGGTGATAAAGCGGTTGACCGAGGGTTATCCACATGGCTGTATGGCAGGCATTTTTTATAGAAAGAGTAAGGTGAGAATAATGAGCAGAAAATTAGCAAGTATACAGAAAATAATTAGCATTGAACCTATAGAAGGTGCGGATCGTATAGAATTGGCGCATGTTCTTGGTTGGCAGTGTGTGGTCAACAAGGGGCAGTTTAAACCAGAGGATATGGCAGTTTATTTTGAAATAGACAGTTTTCTGCCGATTAGACCTGAGTATGAATTTCTTAGGGCATCAAGTTATAAGAAGAGCGATGTTTTGGGAGAAGGATTCCGCTTGCGTACTATGAATTTTCGAGGACAAATATCACAGGGACTATTATTGCCGGTCAGCCAGTTTGAGGAGATTGCTGAAGGAGCACAGGTAGGTGATGATGTAACGGAAATCCTTGGAGTGTGTAAGTGGGAAATTGAAGAAAGAATAACATCAGGTGGGACTGTTATTGGAACTCTACCTAGTGATATACCCCATACAGATGAGACTAGGGTTCAGGAAAATCCGGAGCTTATAAAGGCATTTTCAGGTCTTGAGTATTATATCAGTACAAAAATGGATGGAAGTTCGCATTCTATAGGAATAGATGAACATGGGTTCCATGTGACGGGTCACAATTATGAGTTTAAGAATGATGGTTCCAGTGCGTTTTATAACCTTGTAAATGATCGTGGCTATAAGGAGAAAATGGAGCAATATATTACGGAGCAGGGCATAAAGACATTGACTATACAGGGAGAGTTATGTGCACCCGGTATACAGAAGAACCGCCTGAGATTAAAGAAACCTGAGTGGTATGTATTTACTGTCAGGGTAGATGGAAAGCGTGTGGGATTAAACAGAATGCTTGAGATATGTAAGAAGCTGAATATGACTTCTGTTCCTATTGAAGAGGTGGGAACAGATTTGCCCTTGAAGTATCCAACGGTTGAATCATTACTTAAAAGAGCTGATGGTGATTATCCTAATGGTGGAAAGAAAGAGGGCATTGTTATAAGACCAACTGAACCGGTATTCTGTAGTCTTATATCAGCAGCACTTTCGATGAAGGTTGTTAGTAACAAATACTTGTTGAAAAATGAGTAAAAGAAGATTAGCAGGGGTGGATATAATGAGGAAGATATTCGATATAGGAATGTTGATAGGTTGGTCGATCATCGGCATCATTTGCCTGGTTACAGAACATAAGCCTACGAAAATGGAATATGCATGCATATGGGTTTGTTATCTGGCTGAACTGGGCATAAAAGTGTTTACTAATCGTTATGATGATAATGACAACAACCAAAATAATCATAACTTTAGAAACAATAACAAAATGCTGTCAGTTTAAAAGAGGATAGATAATTATGGGCACTCGTAGTACTATAAGGTTTATTGAAAAGTATGAAAATAGAGAAACACAGTTAGTAAATATTTACCAACAATTTGATGGCTATATTGAAGGTGTTGGATATGAATTGGCTAAGTGGTTAATAAATAAAACTATAGTTAATGGATTTGTCAGCAATGACGAGAAAAACAATGCCAATGGAATAGGATGTTTAGCTGCACAGTTTATAAAAGATTTTAAAAAGCATATTGGCGGATTATATATTGTTGGCTCAACCAACGCACAAGAATATAATTATGATGTGATAATTGATGCGAGGCAAATCGGAAGGGTTAATGATATAGCATTAATCAGAATATCCAAATATGATGAGAAAGCCCCTGTTTTTATCGGAAGACCAAGTGAGCTTTTAACTTTTAAAGAACCTGAGGATGATGATGCTGCATAAATAAAAAATGAGTAAAAACAGCTTAAACGCAGGTATAGCTACGTTTTGCAAAACAGCTTTTTTGTGTTATTATAATTATAGAGGAGTGTTTATAAAAAGGATAAAGACATAATCTTGCTAGGCGGAGGTTATTATGATTACTTTTATTGTAAAAAATGTTTCAGTATTGAAGGTTGTATATAAGTAGATGATTAGTGATGAAAATAGGAAAAGGGTAATCGAAAAGATGTCGGCTTATCTTGTTGAAAGACTTATGTCAGAGAAAAATCTATCGAGAGATATTGCCGGAGAAACATTAAAGAAATCATTGTTATACGAGATGTTATTGGATTCGGAAACGGATATGTATCTGGAATCCAGAGAATCTTTATGGGAATACTTAACGGATGAGATGAATGGACATCCGGAAAATTTGTTGATATTTTAATTTGATCACCTTGCTGTGGGATGAATTCATCGAAAGATGAACCTGCAACAGGGTTATTTTTTTACGATACTGTGACGATATAGATATTGGAGAAGTATGTGCATTAGCAAGGAGGCTAACATGATAACTGGAACTTTATATGAAGCCGGTAAGATGATGGTTATGCAGAATAAATGGGAACAGAAAAAGTCTACCGGAAATATCAATAGAAAAGAGAAGAAAGAGCTGACACCGCAGGAGAAGGAGCTCCAAAGGTATAAGGAGCAGCTTGAAGAAACAAAGAAGGGCAATGAATACAGTGCTCTTTACAGTAAGATACAGAGCGGCCAGAAACTAAGTCCTGCCGAAGAGGATAAACTAAAAGCACAGGATATGAAAGCATATCTGGATTATAAAGCAGACCAGGCAGAGCAGAAAGCATTTGAAGAGAAGCTTAAGCATTGCAAGACTAAGGATGAGGCTCAAAGGCTTAAGACTACAAAGATGCAGTCGAATTTAAGCAAGATTAAGAATGTTGAGAATGACCCCTATATTTCTGATTCTGAAAAATTGAGGATAGCCCGTCAGATACAGGGGGATACAACTGCTACGGCTAAGATATTTGACAAATTTACTCAGTCCGAGGAATATGAGAAGATGCCTACTGAGGCAGAACTCCAGCAGATCAGAAAGATGCAAAAGGATGCCGAGAATGCTGCTATGTTGAGTGAAACTGAGGATACTTCGCAAGTTAATGAAGAAAATGTTTCGGAAGATATAGTTAATGAAAATATAGATGAAACAGGAGCAAAAAATATTGTTTCTGATAAAAACGACAGAGCAGAAAATCTTGTATTGGATGCAAAATCAAAGGAAAAAGAAGCGATAAATGGCGATGATGCCGTTATGGCAGAGATGCAGGCCATAGTAAGTAAGCTTAATAAGGATAAAGAAACAGGTGGGACTATAGATGTTTTCGCATAGAAGACCGGAAACTATAGGTGATTTAGGAGGAGTATATACGAAATGAAAGATTATAGTGAAGAGGCTAAAAAGCTACATAGGGATGGAGAGAGATGTGCGGCAGCGGTATACAAGACTTTCGGCGACATTAATCAAAACAGTGACGGAGTAATCCCTCTGCCAAGAAGCGAAGAAGGTAAATGTGGAGCCGTTATAGCGGCTGAAAAGTTAATCAGAGAGATGCAGTTAGGTGATGTAGCTGATTTTGATGCCGAGTTCACAAAACAGTATGGCTCTTTGAAGTGCGCTGAACTTATCAAGCAGCACGGACGCAGATGTAATGAATTTGTCGGCTTCGCGGCCGGATATGTAGGCGGTAAGGTATCTAAATGAAAAATCTGCCGAATCTGCTGAAACCGCCAATCGGCGGATTCGGCGGTTTTATAAGAAAGGCATCAGCAGATACTATCAGTTATATTGCATGATTGTTGGTATTTGATATAACAAGATAAGCCATATTGAAGACAGAATAGTTCTTGACAATTTCGATATTTTTTCTACAATATAGTTAGAAGAACGCAGATATTGGGACTTTACAACTACTTATGCGTACAAAAAAGGACTTCAGCTTTTCACTGAAGTCCTTTAACCAAGAACAGGGATAGCAGGATTCGAACCTACAGATGACGGAGTCAGAGTCCGTTGCCTTACCGTTTGGCGATATCCCTATCTGTTCAACAGATGGTATTATAACGCATAGTTTTAGGTTTTGCAAGTCTAATTATTATATAAAATTACTTAAACAGTCTGTAAGTTATTTCATAATGATAGAATTTACAGATTGTTTTTACACTTTTGATATAATATTCAGAAACGATACAAATAAAAAAGGACTGATATATAATGAGAAAAAGAATTCTGGCATATATTAAGTATATGAATGAGCTTCTTGACCGTCTCGAAGCAGAACAAAAAACTAAAAAGGTTAGTTCTGACCCGGCAGAGGCCGAGAAACATAGGGCTGAGCTTGAAAGGATCAAGGCTGAGCACCTGACTCAGATTGCTTTCTTTCAGCATGAGCGCCTGATACATCTGATAGTGACAGTACTTTTTGCTGTACTCGAGTTTTTGTCACTTTTTATGTGCATGATGATTCCGAGTATCGGGACGATGCTGTTGACGTTTGCTGTACTGGTGCTCCTGGTACCTTATATCAGACACTATTACCTGTTGGAAAATGAAGTTCAGAGGATGTACACCCAGTACGACAGGATGCTGGCACTGATAGGAAAAGGTTCATTTACCATGTAGACAATAACCTGAGTAATCGCTCGGTAAAACCTTTGACAACACAGGTTACAAACCATAGAACAATCGTTAGTAAATCCTTTTACAATTTTACTTGCCACATTTAAATTTATGTGATAGAATAGTTTTATGAGGTGTGGAATGATAGGCAAAAACAATAAAATATATCGATTTTTATGTATACTGGTTATAGCTTGCATGATAGTGACCGTATCTCACGACATTTATGTATCTGCGGATGAGATCGATGCTGCGGAAAGTTATGGGGAAGATACCGAGGTTACAGGCACAGAGTATACATTTAATGGCTTAGTATATTATGTAGATACCGCTAAAAAAACGGCTGTAGTTGCAGGCAGTGCTGAGTCGTCTGTTAAAACACTTGATATCCCTGATACGATCACTTATGAAGGAAGCAGTATCAAGGTAGTTGGGATTGGTGCTTATGCCTTTGAAGCAAGCAGTCTTACAAGTGTAAAAATCGGAGCAAATGTTTTAGAGATAGGTGATGGAGCATTTGCATTTTCTGAAGAAATAAAAAAAATAACTGTTCCAAAGAAGTGTACCAGGATAGGCAATGCCGCTTTCTTTATGTGCGACAGTTTAAGTAAAGTATCCTTTAATAAAAAGGCGAAGCTAAAGTCCATAGGGGACGGTGCATTTGCCGGGACTGCCATAACTGCTGTTACTATACCAAGCGCAACTACTAGTATCGGTGATGCTTCATTTGGTGAGTGCAGATCGTTACAGTCTGTAACCCTTGGTAAGAAACTGAAAAGCATTGGCGAGGGTGCATTCGCAGGATGCAGTGCACTTACCACGGTAAAGAAGGCTTCGGGCAACAACAGTTTTGTAATTGAAGATAACGTAATCTATTCTGCAGGGTATGCAGAGCTTGTATGCGGTACAGCTGCTAAAGGTAATTATAAGATAAAAGAAGGCACACGGGTGATCAAAGCCAGGGCATTTGAGGGGAATGAAGCAGTGATTTCCGTCGAAATCCCTGATAGTGTGACCTTGATTGGGGAATGTGCATTTATTAACTGCCTTTCATTAGAGAAAGTGACGGTTTTGGGTGGTTTTAAAGAAACAGAAGCAAATATCTTTTATGGATGTGACAACTTAAAGATGATTGTCTGCGGGGGAGAAGGTTAATATGAAGATTAGCTCGCTTTTGATCAAAAATTTTAAGACTATAAAAGAACTGAACATAGACAGTATAGAGAGTGCATTTATCATAGTCGGAAAAAACAGCACAGGTAAGACTACCATACTTAAGGCCATACTTGCGGTAGCCGGACAGTACGAGGTAAAGCAGACGGACTTTAATGATCCGAACAGGAATATAGAGATCGCCATAAACCTCGAGATAACCAATGCGGATATCATAGAACTGCATTCAAAGGGCAAGATCAGTAAGTATAAGAACTTTGACATGTGGTACAAAGAGTTCTGCGAGGTATTGCCTACATTCGTGCGTGGCGGGAAAATGCCCGATGCATATGATCCCGAGGACCCGGCGGAAGGTATAGAGGAAATGTTCCCTTCTGAAGCGGAGCAGGATGCCAGCGATTTCGGCGGATTGCTTTCTTTCTCGTATGTTGTAGACACCGAGATGAATGTCAGATTCTCGGATGGCATAAACAAGAATAATTTGAACCTTAAAAAGATTTTCCCTAAAGTATATTTCTTTGATGTAACAAGAGATGTCAGGGAGATCCAGGACAGTATATTCATGGTCCAGACAAAGTCGGTGCTTAAGCGAGTAAGAGACACCGTCTGCATGTATGACGAGTCAAGACCGTGCAACAGATGCTTCAGGTGTATAAAGGATATATCACAGAAGGCACCTGATGAACTGAGCATACTTGAGACGACAAAGCTGCTTGAGTTTAAGCTTATGCAGCTCAACATGGATGAGTTTGTAAGCCGTCTCAACAGTTACTATATAAGAAACAGCGGCAGGCAGCAGGATATCGAATTCACGGTAAAGCTGAATACCAAGGATCTGTTTATCATGGATACCCTGGTTACCAACAGGGACCACTATGGTGCGGACTCTGTGGATACCTTGAGTGCCGGTGCCAAGAGTATATATATTCTGTCACTGCTTGAGGCTTATGTGGATGAGAACAGCAATATATCCAGTATTATCATGATAGAGGATCCAGAGATATATCTGCATCCGCAGCTGCAAAAGACAGCCAGTGAGATACTGTACAGGCTTTCAAAAAAGAACCAGGTTATTTTCTCGACGCATTCGCCGAATATGATCTTTAACTTTAAGTCTTCGCAGATTAACCAGGTGGTGCTTGACAAGGATTACAATACGACCATATCTGAGAACTCGGATATAAACAAAATCCTTGATGACCTCGGATATTCCGCAGGGGACGTGATGAATGTAAACTTCGTATTCATCGTCGAAGGAAAACAGGATTCCAACAGATTGCCGCTTCTGCTTAAGAAGTACTATTCCGAGGTATACAATGATGACGGTACCTTACAGAGGATATCCATTATCACTACAAACAGCTGTACGAACATTAAGACATATGCAAATCTGAAATATATTAATCAGCTTTACCTAAAGGACCAGTTCCTAATGATAAGGGACAGCGACGGTAAGAAACCTGAGACTCTGGCTAAACAGCTCTGTTCATACTATAGCGACAGAGCCAGGGAGGATCCGGCAAACATCCCGAGGATCACAAGGAAAAATGTGCTGATCTTAAAGTACTATTCGTTTGAAAACTATTTCCTTGATCCAAAGGTCATGGTCAAGATAGGAGTCCTTAACAACGAAGAGGAGTTTTATAATATCCTTCTTTCTAAGTTTAGATCCTATCTGTACAGGCTGCCGTGTGCAAGGCGTATGAAGGAAGTGACGGGTCTTGTGGTCAGGTCCAAGGAAGATCTGAAGCGCAATATGGAAACCATCAAGATCTATATGCGCGGGCACAATCTCTTTGATATTTTCTATGGCAGGTATAAGGGCGAAGAAGAGAATAATATCCTTATGAAGTACATCGAGGCAGCTCCGAGGAGCGAATTTGCCGATATCTTAAACGCCATAGATAACTTCATCTATTTCATGAACAGAAAACGTGAGGATGAATCCTTAAATGAGGAAGTGGCCCCCAGAAACGAAAAGCATAAGCATAAGAACAAATATAACCGCAATTGAAACTAGTAGAAGAAACCATAAAGAACATTATTAGAACAAAAATATAGGAGGCATGTATGTTTAAGCTGTTTATCAACCCAAACAATAAGAAAGGACACATCAATCCTGAACTCCAGGGACATTTCTCAGAGCATCTGGGACGCTGCATCTACGAGGGTATCTATGTAGGTGAAAAATCTGACATTCCCAATGTAAACGGTATGAGAAAGGATGTAGTTGATGCTTTAAAGGAAATGAAGATACCGGTACTACGCTGGCCGGGCGGATGCTTTGCAGATGAGTATCATTGGAAGGATGGTATCGGACCCAAGAAGGGCAGAAAAAAGATGATCAATACCCATTGGGGCGGAGTGCTGGAGGATAATAGCTTCGGTACCGATGAATTTATGGAGCTTGTACGCCAGTTAGGCTGTAAGTCATACATTAACGGTAATGTGGGCAGCGGCACAGTACAGGAGATGAGTGAGTGGGTTGAATACATGACCTTCGAGGGTGTTTCTCCCATGGCCGATATGAGAAAGAAGAACGGTCATAAGGATGCTTATAAGGTTGATTATTTCGGCGTTGGTAACGAAAACTGGGGCTGTGGCGGAAATATGAACCCTGATTATTACGGAAATCTTTACAGACGTTATCAGACATATATCAGAAATTATAATCCCGAGCATAAGATCAATAAGATCTGCTGCGGTGCAAATGCAGGCGATTATGAGTGGACAGATGTAGTTATGAAGACCTGCTTCAAGAATGCAGAACATTTCCATGGATTCATGGAGGGCTTATCACTGCATTACTACACGGTTCCCAATGACTGGATGCATAAAGGCAGTGCCACAAAGTTTACCGAGGATGACTGGTATAACACATTAAACAAGACCCTGTTTATGGATGAACTTATCAGCCGCCATACCGCTATCATGGACAAGTATGATAAGGATCATAAGGTTGGCCTGATGGTTGACGAATGGGGTACATGGTATGATGTTGAGCCCGGTACCAATCCGGGATTCCTGTATCAGCAGAACACCATGAGAGATGCTTTGGTTGCAGGTATCAACCTTAATATCTTCAACAAGCACTGCGATAGAGTAAAGATGGCTAATATCGCACAGCTTGTAAACGTTCTTCAGTCAGTTCTCCTTACTGAGGGAGAGAAGATGATAAAGACACCTACTTATCATGTATTCAACATGTACAAGGTACATCAGGATGGTGAGCTGCTTGACAGTTATGTTGAGACCGAACAAATCGGCTCTGAAAAGGATAAGGTTCCGAACTTAAGTGAGTCCGTATCTGTAGATAAGGATGGAAAGATCCATGTTACACTGTGTAACCTTTCATGCAAGGATGCTTACGATGTCAAAGTACTTATAGCTGATAAGAAGGTAAAGAGTGTCAGCGGTGAGATCCTTACAAACAAGATGGATGCTTATAATACCTTTGATGCTCCTGAGAAGGTTAAGACCAAGAAGTTTAAGGCTACAGTTACTGATGACGGCGCAGAGTTTAATATCCCTGCATGTTCTGTAGTACATCTTGCAATCAAATAATTTTTCAATATGAGAAAAAGAATCTTCAATATTATACAGATAGGAAACAGAGATGACTGGGTAAGCCGTGGCTTTGATATTCTGCTTACCTTTGTTATCATGCTGAATGTCATAGTTACCTTTATGGAAACCTTTGACGATCTTTCGGAACTTTTTGATGTATTTAAAGTTATAGAGATCGTTACAGTGGCATTCTTCTGCGTTGAATATGTACTGAGGATTATTACGGCGGACTATCTTTATCCTAATGAAGGTCCTGTTAAGTCCAGGCTGCATTTCCTGGTTTCGTTTGACGGCATCGTGGATCTGCTGACTATTTTACCTTTCCTGTTTTTATCGGGCTTTATTGCATTCAGGATACTTAGGATATTCAGGATATTCCATTTGTTCAGGATCAATACTCAGTATGATTCGTTTAATGTTATAACCCTTGTGTTAAAGGAAAAGTGGAAACAGATCGGTTCGTCACTTGTGATCATTGTGGTTATTATGCTGGCAGCTTCACTCGGCATGTATTCTGTAGAGCATAGTGCCCAGCCGGATAAGTTTACCAATGCTTTTTCCGGGATGTGGTGGAGCGTATCGGCGCTGCTTACGGTCGGATATGGTGATATCTATCCTGTCACTGTGGTCGGAAAGATCATGGGAATACTTATAGCCTTCCTGGGAGTAGGAGTGGTGGCCATACCTACCGGTATTATCAGTGCGGGTTTCGTAGAACAGTTCAGGCTTAAGTCTAACTCGGCTTCACCTTTGAAGGATGTTGAACATATTGGAGAGATAGCTGTTACAGCCGATCATGAGTTTGTCGGAAAACGTGTTTCTGAAGCTTCTGACAAACAGGATATTGAGATCCTGCTTGTGCTGAGAGGCGAATTGAGCCTTTTCCCTACAGACAACCTGGTATTACAGAAGAATGATATAGTGGTGCTGAAATCAGGCAGGATTACCAGAAGACAGACAGAAAATAATATACGGAAGAAAAAATGATAACAAAAAACGAGGGATGTCCAAAAGGGCATCCCTCGTTTTGTCAAGCAGTATCGAACCGGAAAGGACGCCAGCCGGACTGCCTGACTGCGGTCCCTGTCTCGGAATCTGTATGCGGGTCCTCCAAAGCAGAGACTTACAAAGTTACATCATACAGTTTTTATGTGCTTTTGTCAAGGAAGATTTTTACTTTTGGGACATAAATTCACACTTGATATTATATGAAAAATGTAGTAAAATATTTGAGAATGTAACCAATAAGGAAGGAAGGTGCGGACAGTGAAAAAGAGGATCGCGGTTTTTGCAAACGGATGGAATGCTGAAAACCTGTCTAATTTCATGATGGGCCTTGAGAAAAGCGCAAAACCGGAAAGCATGGATTTCTTTGTTTTCCTGAGCTTTGCCTCATATGGATATAATGAACTCAATAGAAAAGCCGAAGCACTGGTTTATGAACTTCCTGATTTGAAGTCTTTTGACGCACTTATCATCTTCGGACCCGGTCTTAACTTTCAGGATGTTATAGAAAAGATCCAGAAAATGGCAGATGAAGCAGGTATACCTGTAATCAGCATAGGTTTGAAGCACCCTGGGCATTATTTCATAGGTGCTGATAACTATGTCGGCATGAAAGAGCTTGTCGATCATATGATAGAAAAGCATGACTGTAAGAAACTGATGTTCATTGCCGGATCTAAAGAAAATGATGACTCAAATGTAAGACTGAAGGCTATCAAGGATTCCATGAAGGAACACAAGCTTAAGTTTGGCGAAAGTGATGTTTTCTACTCTGAATGGGAATCAAGAAGAGCGATGGATCATATCCGTCAGACTTATAAGACACCTGCGGATTTCCCTGATGCTTTCCTGTGTGCAAACGACGGTTTGGCACTTGCTGCGAGCCAGCTAATGGAGGCTTATTATCATTTAAAGCCCACTGATGTTAAAATTTGCGGTTTTGATCATCTTGATCAGAGCATGATCTACTATCCTTCTGTGACTACAGTAGATCAGGAGTATATTACTATCGGAAAGAAAGCAAACGAGATACTTGGAAAGGTATTTGCAGGCAAAAAGACCAAAGATAATGTACTTGTTCCGTGTAAGTGTGTGATCGGCGAAAGCTGTGGCTGCGGATACAGCAGAAAAGCCATGATGGAAAGAAAACACTTCATCAGACGTCAGCAGCTTGAGGAAAGGTTTGCTTCCAATAAAGAGGGAAGGCTTTTTGTACTGGAAAAAGCTATTTTCCAAGGTCAGAGTTTTGATGCTGTAAAGAAAAATGTTAGGACTCTTGTGTATGAGAGTGCCGGTTCTGAGGGTGATACCTTCTATATCTTGTTTGATCCTGTGATGGAGAAAATAGGTGAAAAGGAGGAGTCATTGCTTCCGAGATTTTCTCTTGACAGAGAGTATCTTGTAGTTTGCGGTAAGAAAGATAAGATACCGGTTGAATCTGAGAGGGTTAATCGCACTGAGATCATTCCGGATTATAAGGGGACCGGTGCCAACACTATTTATCTTATAGGCAATCTTCATTATGAAGATCTGATGTGCGGCTATTTCGCAATGGGGATAAACGCAAAGAATATCAGAAGTACTGATTTTGCCAATTATCAGACACGACTTGACAGGGCATTCTTCCCGTATATTAAAAACCTGCAGCTTGTTACACTTAACAAAAAGCTGGCAGATCTTATGGAACAGGATTCGCTCACACATGTTAAAAACAGGACAGCTTATGATAAATATATCAGAAACTTCCAGAAACAGGTTTTATCCGGTGAAAGAAAAGAGTATGCTATAGCATATTTTGATGTAAATGATCTTAAGGTTATAAATGATAAATACGGTCATGAGGCCGGCGATGCATATATCAGAAATTCATGTAAGCTGATCTGTGACACGTTTAAGCACAGTCCCGTATTCCGTATAGGCGGAGATGAGTTCCTGAGCATTGTTATAAACGATGACTTTAAGAACAGAGATGAATTGCTCGAAGGCATGAAGGCAGAGATGGAAAGAAGAAAGCAGGAGCGTGAGAAGTATTCTCCGGCTGCTATAGTTTCCGTTGCATCCGGTATGGCGGTTTATGATCCTAATACAGATACGGATATCATGACTGTGGTAAACAGGGCTGACGTGCATATGTACGAGGATAAAGCCAGGATGAAGAAGGGCAATATCAGATAAGAATAAATATGGAGTAAAAGATTTTTGTTATGAAGGTAAATGCAGTTAAGGGTATGAACGATTATCTGCCGGGCGAGGTAGAACTTCGTGATTATATCCAGTCAACTATACTCAGAGTATATGAGAAAAACGGTTTCAGACGCATTATGACTCCTGCTGTTGAGGATGCGGAAAACATCGACAAGAGCGAGGGAGGAGACAATCTGAACCTGGTGTTTAAGATTTTAAAGAGGGGGGACAAACTGGAAAAGGCCCTCGCCTCAGGCGATGAAAAAGAGCTTTCCGATCTGGGACTCAGATATGATCTGACACTTCCTCTTTCAAGATATTATGCAGGACACAAGGAGATTCTTCCTTCGCCTATGAAGTGCATCCAGATAGATAAGGTGTACAGGGCTGAACGTCCCCAGAAGGGCAGGGACAGGGAATTTGTACAGTGCGATATCGATATCTTAGGTTCTTCATCTGCAAACTGTGAGGTAGAGCTTATATGTGTTACCGCGGAAGCTTTGCAGGCATTATCACTTAAAAATTTCAAGATCAAGATAAATGACAGAAGACTTTTGAAGTCCATGCTTTTAAAGTGCGGTTTTGAGGAGACACAGCTTGACAGTGTATGTATTTCCTTTGATAAGCTGGATAAGATCGGTGTTGAGGGTGTTATAGGAGAGCTTACCGAAAAAGAGTTTTCTGCATCAGCTATAGAGAACTTTAATAAAGTACTTGAAAGACGTCCCTTTACTTTGGATATGATGCCGGAGCTCTGTGAGGATGCTTCTGCAGCAGAAAATCTTAAGTATATTGTAGATACCGTTAAATCCGTATCTAAGGGTTCATTCGAGGTTGAGTTTGATATTTCCCTGGTTCGTGGACAGGGTTATTATACCGGCACCGTATTTGAAGTTGAAAGCACAGATTTTAGAGGCGCCATCAGCGGCGGCGGAAGGTATGACAACCTGATAGGAAAGTTCATCGGACAGCAGGTGCCTGCGGTAGGTTTCTCCATCGGATTTGAAAGAATCTTTGCCATCCTTAAGGAAAGCGGATTTAAGATCCCTGAGAAGCGTCAGAAGATTGCGCTGATCTATGATAATGATAAGTTTGCCGATGCGTATGTAAAAGCTACGGAGCTTAGAGCAGAGTATGATGTGTCCATGTTTGAGACTCCGAAAAAGACAGGCAAGTTCCTGAGCAAGCTTCAGGAAAACGGATACAATGGTTTCTTTATACTGGGCCAGTCTGAAGAAGTAAACGAATTGAAATAAGAGATTAATATATTTGAAGAGCGGTCATGGATTCTTCGCATGGCCGGATAGTACAGAAAGATGAGAGTATGTCAACGAGGAAGCTTGTTGACATATTTTTATGCGAAAATACTGATGGTTTAGGAAAGATATTCAACAATAAGGAAGGAATACAGAAATGCTTCACGATAACATTTTATCAGCTGTAGGAAATACCCCGCTTATCAGGCTTAACAGATTAACCGGGGAGAATGACGCAGAGGTACTTGTAAAGTACGAAGGAGTAAATATAGGCGGTTCGGTAAAGACCAGGACTGCTTTAAATATGATAGAGGCAGCAGAGAAGGAAGGCAGATTAAAACCCGGCTCCACAATTGTTGAGCCAACCAGTGGTAATCAGGGCATAGGCCTTTCATTGGTAGGAGCCGTAAAGGGCTATAAGGTTGTTATAATCATGCCGGATTCGGTAAGCCGTGAGAGGAGACTCCTTATTACACAGTACGGAGCAGAGTTAAAGCTTGTACATGACAAGGGTGATATCGGAGAATGCATCGATAAGTGTATAAAAATAGCAAAGCAGATGGCTGCGGATGATCCTAATGTATTTCTTCCCGATCAGTTTTCAAACCCTGATAATGTAGCAGCACATCTAAAGAATACGGGTAAAGAAATCCTAAAGGATGCAGACGGTCCTATAGACGGATTCTGTTCAGGTATTGGTACCGGCGGAACCATAACAGGTATCGGTACAGTACTTAAGGGAGCAAATCCCAATATGAAGATAGTAGCGGCAGAACCTGAAAATGCAGCGATACTTTCCGGTGGCGGTATAGGCTCTCATATCCAGATGGGTATCGGAGACGGTATCATCCCTCCCATACTGGATCAGACTATAATAGACGAGATAGTAACAGTCAGTGATGAAGATGCACTGGATACGACGAGAAGACTCGCAAAGGAAGAGGGTATTCTCTGCGGTATTTCCAGTGGGACCAATGTTTTCGTGGCATTGAAGATGGCTAAGGAGCTGGGTAAAGGTAAGAGAGTAGTTACAGTTTTGCCTGATACAGGAGAGCGTTATTTCTCAACCATTCTTTTTGACAGATAAAGGAATTATCGGTGGGTTAATGGGGTGATAAAATGGCAATGGAAAATTCGTTTTGCGGGAAAAGCTGTGTTCATTGCCCTGAAAAACAAAACGGGAAATGTCTGGGATGCAAGCCGGAGCTGGAGTTCGCTTATCAGAAATCGCTGAGTGAAGCCGCAAAGAGAGTTCCTGTATTGAGGGATGAATTTGCAGACGACGGTTTTAGCGATGATTATTTGAAACCTCTTGACTTAACCGAGGCTAAGGAAAAAGCCACGGACCAAGGGAAAAACTTGGGTCAGGAAAAAAACTCGGAACAGATAAAAGGCGGGGCGGTCAGATACAGTGATTTCTGTAAGATAGCCATGTGCTGCCGCAACAATAACTATGAACATTGCGGTATGTGTACCAAGTCCTTTGCATGTCCGGATTATGGGAAAAAAGGTACTATGAATGCCATCATTTCCGCTCAGATGGATGCCTGGGGCATGATAGACCATGGATTGAAAAATAGTGTGCCCTATCAATGGATACTTTTTGTGTGTCTCATTTTGGAGATAATAAGAGATTTGTCCTTGACACTTAACTTAGGGCTGGTTACACCGTTTATTGTAACTATAGGAGTAGCGATAGCGTCTGCTTATGCATATAATAAGCTGGGGGATTACAGTAAAATATTCACGGTAGTCATGTTTTTGACCTTAGCAACTCTGACCTTAAAACTATTGGTTAGTTATGGAGGATTTGGACTTTTTTGGTCCTATCCTATGTATATACTTCAGTTGGTGGTTGCGGTCAGCTGCTATAAGATGACCTTTGACGCATATGCCGAAATGATAAGTCCTGTTGATCCGGTATTAGAGAAAAAATGGTTAAAGATGTGGCCGCTTACACTAATACTGTATATACCATGCTTACTTATGGTATTTATACTTGAAGCTACAAGTAAGGCAGCCTGGTTGGCAGCAATATTGTACGTGGCACCGGCTATTATTTTAAACATAGTGACCCCTGTTCTGATGATAACGACTATCAATGTATGCAAGAAGAACTAATGTGACAGAGGGGACGGTTCTTTTTGTCACATATTTCCTTAGGGAAATATGATGTGTTCCGCTTTGAGGTAGGGGGAAATCAAAGAAAATATTTATAAATGTGTCAATGGTGGTTGTAAAACGTGACAGAAAGAACCGTCCCCATTGTCACAAAATTCGTGAAAAATATACATTGACAAAAATATGGAAAGCATTTATACTCAAAACGTAACTCAAAGAAAACATCACTCTTTAAGGAGGATGTATTTTAGAAAAGGAGAACATCATGAAAAAATCACTGTTTTTCATGATGCTGCTTGTCCTTGCGATCGCACTGTGTGCTTGCTCAGGCGATACGAAAAAGGATGACCCTGCAAATAACGTAAATGATCAGGGCCAGACGGCAAGCTCCGATTCAGTCAGTTACGGAGGAGAGATAGTAGTAGGAATCAGCCAGGATTTAGATAGTCTTGACCCACACAAAGCAGTTGCGGCAGGAACGAAGGAAGTTCTGTATAACATTTTTGAAGGCCTTATCAAGGTCGACAAGGACGGAAATTTTGTTCCGGCTGTTGCAGCCTCGTATGAGATTACGGACGGAGGATTAAAGTATAAGTTTAAGCTCCGTGATAACGTAAAGTTCCATAACGGAAAGGTTGTTACAGCTGATGACGTAATATATTCACTTAAACGCGCTGCCGGTAAGTTAGAGACTTCTGATCCAGAAGTAGTAACTGTATCGGCTTTTTCTATTATCTCCGAGATTAACAAGACTGATGACGGCATTGAAGTTGTTTTATCCGAGCCCAATACCGAGCTTATCGGATTTTTCACAAGCAGCATCATACCCAACGATTATGACGATCAGGCAAAGGCTCCTGTAGGTACAGGTCCCTTCAAATTCGTATCATTCGAGCCCTTAGTAAGCTTTGTAATGGCTAAGAATGATGATTATTATGGCGAAAAAGCATATTTAGACAAGGTAACATTTAAGATCACCTCCGGCGGAGATTCTGCATTTATGGAACTCCTTGCAGGAAGTATCGATATCTTCCCTTATCTTACCAATGAGCAGGCAGCTCAGTTAGAGGGTAAGATGGATGTACTTGACGGAACCATGAACCTTGTACAGGCTCTGTTCCTCAACAATGCAGTAAAGCCTTTTGACGACGTGAGAGTACGTCAGGCTGTATGCTACGCACTTGACAGAAACGAGATCATCAACGTTACGGCAGGCGGCAGAGGCGATGTGATCGGAACAAATATGTTCCCCAGCTTCGCAAAATATTATGATGCATCACTTGTCGATAACTATAAGACAAATATTGACAAGGCTAAGGAGCTCTTAAAGGAAGCAGGATACGAGAACGGATTTACATTTACCATCAAGATCCCTTCAAACTATGACTTCCATGTAAAGACCGGTCAGGTTATAGTATCACAGCTTGCAAAGGTAGGCATCAAGGCTGAGATCCAGCTTATCGACTGGGGCACATGGCTTTCTGATGTATATAAGGGAAGACAGCATGATGCAACTATCATCGGTCTTGACTCACAGATGGCACCTTCGGATGTTTTAAGATTCTATCCTACAGATTCATCAAAGAACTTCATGAACTATTCAAATGCACAGTTTGATGAAGTATTTGCAAAGGCTAAGGCAGCAGTCGATGAGACCGAAAAAGCAAATCTGTACAGAGAAGCTGAGAAGATATTAACAGAGGATGCCGCAGCAGCTTACATCCAGAGCCCCGCTCAGCTTGTAGCAGTAAATTCAAAGCTCGGCGGATACACATTCTATCCTATCTATGTACAGGATATGAGCACAGTATATTTTAAGAAGTAATTGAAAATATTTTAACAAAGTATAATCATGGGAGGGCAGCGCATGAATTATTACATAAAGAAGCTGATATCATTTTTGATCACGCTTTTTTGTGTTGCGCTGCTTTCCTTTCTTTTATTCCAGATAATACCGGGTGATGCAGCTATGTCTAAACTCGGCATAGAGGCTACACCCGAGCAGGTAGAGGAACTGCGTGCACAGTACGGCTATGACCGTAATGTTTTTGCACGCTTTTTTTCGTGGTTCGGCGGGATTTTCACAGGTGACCTCGGAGTATCCATAAAGTACGGCCCTATGAAGGTGTCGGAGCTGATAGGAGCGAGACTTCCGGTTACTATCTGGCTGGGAGTTTTATCCATCATCCTGATAGTGGTGATATCCATACCTTTAGGTCTTATATGTGCAAAGAAACCGGGCGGAGTGGTAGACATAGTATCCGACTGGGTGGCACAGCTTTTTATGGCTGTTCCTTCATTTGTACAGGGCATACTTATCTCGTTTGTATTCGGCATCATACTCAGCCTTTTTATACCCGGAAAATATGTATCACCTTTGACTGATTTTCCGGAGTTCCTGCAGTGCATGTTCTTCCCGGCACTGGCTGTGGCACTTCCCAAGATAGCCATGACCGTAAGGTTCATGAAGACCTCCGTAAAGAAGGAGCTTAAGTGCGACTACGTAAGAACTGCAAAGGCTAAGGGATGCTCGGTTAACAGGATCATGTGGAAGCATGTGCTTAAAAACTCAATGCTTCCCGTTATAACATTTATAGGTCTCATAGTGGCGGAAGTCATGGCCGGAAGTATCATGATCGAAAAGGTGTTTAACCTTCCCGGCATGGGCTTGCTGCTCGTTAATTCCATATCAAACAGGGATTATCCCGTGGTGCAGGCTATAGTTATGTATATAGCTTTAATAGTCATCACCGTCAATTTCCTGGTTGATATCGCGTACAGGCTGCTCGATCCGAGGCAGACGGAGGAGGGCCTATGAATAAGGAATTAAAATACAACAATAAAAATATACGTTTGATCGTAGGTCTCATATTACTTGGCTTTGC
>JAEEGJ010006886.1_pt1 | contig 33459 bp, 21 predicted proteins | sample 8958761 | NCBI WGS metagenome assembly JAEEGJ01 (sample SAMN16246546, study PRJNA631951) | gut metagenome | biome: gut microbiome; feature: rumen; material: RS-attached | host: Bos | place: Iran: Karaj | collected 2018-10
ACTCCGCTTGATATTGCGGGCCTTATGCAGTCGGGTGTTTTTGAAGAAATGTCCAGCGTAATCTGTACTTCTGCGACACTGGCTGCAGGCAAGGATTTTGGTTACTGGTGCAGACGCACGGGACTTTCTTTTTTGGATCCGGACAGGGTAAGCTGCAAGTCTTTTGCATCTCCTTTTCCTTATGATAAAAACATGCTTTTTGCAGTTGCATCAGATGCACCGCTTTCAAACCAAAGTGAATTCCAACCCTGGATAGAAATGGCAATTCCCCGTCTTATTAAGGCTGCAGAAGGAAGAACTCTGGTTTTGTTTACTTCCTACGAATCTTTAAAAAGCGCTCATAAAACCTGTGTTTCAGTTTTACGCGGTTTTAATGGTCTTATAATGAAGCAGGGCGATGATGACAATTCCAAGCTCCTTGAGCGTTTTAAAAATGATAATGAAAGCGTACTTTTTGCAACCGATTCTTTCTGGCAGGGCGTAGATATTCCCGGAGAATCCTTGAGTCAGGTAATAATTGTAAAGCTTCCTTTTAGTGTTCCAAATGATCCGGTTTTTATGGCAAGGTCAGAAGCAATAGAAAAAAGGGGAGGCAGCTCTTTTATGGAACTTAGCGTCCCCGAAGCAGTAATCAAATTCCGTCAGGGAACCGGCCGTCTTATTAGAAGATCAGACGATAAAGGTGTTGTTACAGTCCTTGATAAACGCATATACGAAAAACGCTACGGAGCTTATTTTGTAAACAGCCTGTATGAATGCAAAAAGGTCTATGAGCCTTTACAGGAGCTTACAGAAAAAATAAAACGATTTATTTTTGATTAGAAATAAGCTATAATCATTTTATGCGAAATTTTATTACCTTCTTTTTATTGGGTTTGTTTTTAATACCATATTCTTTAATTCTGGCAATTGTTTATCCGTTTTCTAAAAAAGCAGCAAAAAAAATGTCTGATTTTTGTGTCAAAAAAGTTCCGATCGGAGTTTTTGGGGTACTTCACAAAATTGATGAATTTCAGTTTTTTGGTTATGAAGAATCAAAAGTAAATCTTCCCGAGCAGTATATGATAATATGCAATCATCAGAGTCTTTTTGATATTCCGGCCTTTATGCGTTTTATGCCGGAGGTTGATCTGCGTTTTATTGCAAAAGAAGCTCTTGGAAAAGGTGTTCCTCTTGTTTCGCCAATGCTTAAATCTCAGCAGCATTGTTTGATTCCAAGAAATGTACGACCGCTTGAATCTGTAAAGCTTATTTCTGATTTTGGTGTACGCTCAAAGGAACAGAATCTTGTACCTGTGCTTTTTCCGGAAGGAACAAGATCCCGCGACGGTAATGTACAAAAGTTTTATACGGCAGGCTTCAGAACATTAACAGAAGCTAGCGGCCTGCCTGTAGTATTGTGTGCTATAGACGGCGGATGGCGTATTGCAGACTTAAAAGGACTTTTAAAAAATATTCATAAGGGAAGTTACAGGCTTAAGGTTTTAAAGGTTTATCCGTGTCCAAAGGGAAAGGAAGAGTGTAACGCGCTTTTGGATGAAGCCAAAGTACTTATAGAAAAGCAGCTTGTAGAATGGCGCAAAAAGCCATTAACTGAACGTTAATAAATAAAAAAAAAGATTCCCTCTTGGGAATCTTTTTTTTCCAAAAATGTCTATATCTGTATCATTTAAAGTCCTTAGGACGTCTTTCAACACGTTTACATTTCTGGCATTCTGCCTGATTCTTAAGTCTGCCATTATCCATAATAGTCTTCATTATGATTTCGCCACCGCAGTCAGGACAAATGAACTTATGTGTTGCAACAGTAGTACGAGAGTTTTTACTAGCTCCAGCCATATTGTGCCTCCAATCGAATATTCGTTCTGTAATAATAAATAAATATGTGGTTTATGTCAAGATTACAATTGACACAAATCCGCATATTTGATATATTTTTGAGAAGTTAACTAATTATTATTGGGGGTCACCAAGTGGCAGGCAAACAATCATCTGCAGAAAAAAGATATGCTCAGAGCGAAGTTCGCAGACTTCATAATAAAGCTATTAAAAGTGAATGCAAGACTTATGCAAAGCAGTTCGTAGCTGCTGTTCAGGCTAAGGACCAGAAGCTTGCTGAAGAAAAATACAAGACACTTCAGAAGGCTCTTGATAGCGCTCGCAGCAAGGGTGTAATGACTAGAAATGCTGTTTCACGCAAAAAGTCTAGAATGATGAATCTTTTTAACGCTACATTCAATGCAAAATAATTGAAAACGCTAAATTAGTATTGATTAGCACTGAGTATTCCCGGACATGTATCCGGGAATATTTGTTTTAAATCAACAGTATGCAAACCGCATCACAAAGCCGATAATTTAACTATGGGAAATAAAATTACAAAGGCAGATTTAATCGAAGAAATATATCTGAGCACAAACATACCCAAAAATGAAATATCACTTATTACAGACAGCCTGCTTGGAGAAATAAAAAATGCACTGTGCAAAGGTAATACAATTGAGCTCAGAACCTTTGGTACCTTTGAATTAAGACTTAGAAAAGGACGCGAAAATTCCCGAAATCCAAAAACAGGAAAAACAGTTAAGGTTGAACCGCACTATGTTGCAGCATTCAGAGCGGGTAAAGAACTTAAAGAAAAAATATGGAATCTAAAATTAAAAAAATAAAAAATATATTTGAATGCTTTGCTCTTGTTCTTGCAGGCAGCATTCTTTTTGCACTTCCAAATCCTAATATTGTTTTTAAAAATGGTCTTGGCATTTTTGCCTGGATTATGTATGTTCCATTCCTGTTTATAATTAAAAAAACGTCCTTAAAAACCTGCTGGCTTTTTGGAGGACTTTATGGTTCTCTGTGCGTGGGTTTTTATGCTTACTGGCTTTATACCTATAATCCTATATGCCTTTACATTGCACTTGCAGTTGCATTTTTTGGAGTTGCACTTTTATCACTTGCGCTAAAGGGAATAGAAAAGCTTTTTATTAAGGATGCATGGTTTATTCAGTTTTTGCTTTTGTGCAGCTTTGATTATCTAAGAACAAAAGGCTTTATGGGTATAAATTATGGGCTTGCAGCTTATACACAATCTAATTCAAGTCTTATCATTCAGAGCGCAGAGCTAGGCGGTGTATTTTTTATAAACTGTTTTATCATTTTTGCTTCTGCAATTGTATTTGCTTTTTTGTCAAAGCTGCAGGATAAAAAACGAATTGGCCAAAAAATGATTGCCGACAATGAGCTTTACGACGGCGCAACCTATGTAAACTATGTTTCCAAAAATGAAATTGAACTTTCCAGAACAAGCCTTAAAATGCCTTGTGTCTGTACAGGCATCTGGTTTGCAGTTTTGATTTTTGTACTTATCTGGGGTAAGACTTCCAAAAATAAATGGCAGGAACAGTACAGCTCTTATGAAACAGTTACCGTTGCTGCAATCCAACATAATGATGATCCGCATCAAAATGGAATGGAAAACTTTACCGACAGCATCCAGCGTTTAATAAGCCTTACAGAAGAAGCGCTCGAAATTAACCCGGATATAAAGCTTGTGCTCTGGCCCGAAACTGCAGTTGTTCCTTCAATTGTATATAACTATAACAGGACAGATAATTCGGACAGAAAAAAACTTGTAAATTATCTTTTAAATTATCTTAATAACAGTGAATGTGATTTTATTTTAGGTAACCAGCATATAGAAGTTAATTCAGACAGAAGCAACAGAAAGATTTACAACACTGCCATGCTTTTTGAGCCGGGCAAAAATGTAATTCCGCCAAAGCCTTACATCAATTATAAAAATCATCTTGTACCGTTTTCTGAATACTTTCCTTACCAAAAATATTTTCCGCATATTTATAAAAGCCTTTTAGAGCATGAACAGTTTTTTCTGGACCAGGGAAAAGAGCTTACAGTTTTTAATTCAAACGGACTTAATATTTATACTCCAATCTGCTTTGAAAATACATTCCCGGATCTTTGCAGACAGGCCTATAAAAAAGGTGCAAGAAGTCTTTTCTGTCTTGTAAGTGATTCGTGGTCCAACAGCCTTATATGCCAGAACCAGCATCTTGCAATGGCAAAGTTGCGTGCTGTAGAAAACCGCATTCCTGTAGTAATAAGCTCAGTTTCCGGGCAGACAGCGTTTTTGGACCAGAACGGGCAGGTAATGGTAATGGCACTTCCTTTTACCCAGACTTATGCAATAGCTCAGGTGCCTGTAGTTCAACCTTCGCAGAAAGCTACAGTTTATAATCAAATTGGAGACATTTTTGGTCTTGCTCCGCTCTTTTTATTCATAATCTTGTTGATAATTCGTTCCATAATTGTTATAATAAGGTATATTCAAAAGCGTAAATAGTTTTAGAAAACCTTATGGCAGAACGCACAGAATCAGAGAAAAAGAATATTACAATTTTTGGCTCAGAGACAGAGTTTGACGGAACTTTGGAATTTAAAGACAGACTTGTCATTACAGGAAAGTTTTCCGGAAAAATTATTGCTCCAACAGGAGACCTTGAAATTGCCAAAAACGCTACCTGCGATGTAGAAAGCATCCAGGCTTCATCAATTGTTGTATGCGGTTCTGTAAAGGGAAACATGAATGCTTCGGAACGCGTAGAAATCTGTTCGGGAAGCATGGTTCAAAGTGATATTACTACAGCAAGAATCAGAATAGCAAATAATGTAAATTTTGACGGTCAGGTAACAATGCTTGACCAGGAGCCTGATGTAGATTTATTCTCTGTTGCCTCTTCCGAGTTTAAGCAGGCAATGCTCATTCATTCCGATGTAGTAAAATAATTGTTATTCAATATTTATAAGTTATTTAGAATATTTTTTTAGAAAAAATCAAATATAATTTATTATTAATGGAGATTTTTTAATGGCAACATTAAGAAGACGTAAAAGCGACGAAACGGCTGGAATCCCAGAATCAGAAGAAAATGTTCAGTCATCTTTGGGACTAGAAGATTCCGCTCCAGTTGCCCAAACAGGCTCAGAAGAAGCTGCAGAAGAAACTTCAGAAGAACAGACTGCAGTAAAGAAAAGACGGGTTGTCAAAGTTAAGACAGAATCAGAAGAAAATCAACAACAGCATTATAACAACAAGCGTGGTCCACAGAATAACAAGCGTCCTTATACACCACGCAATTATCCAACCCCAAGCGGAGAAGTTTCAGAAGCAGTTGCAGCTGCAGAAAGTTCAGCAGCCTCAGAAGATAACGCAAACAAACCACGCCTTTTAATCAATGACCTTACAATCAAATCTATGCCCGAGCTCCGCGATATGGCTATGCAGTATGGTTTTACTGCCGACGACTTAGCTCCAATGAAAAAGCAGGATTTGATTTTTGTAATCCTTAAAGCACATACAGAACACGGCGGAATTATTTTTGCTTCGGGTGCTCTTGAAATTTTACCGGATGGATACGGCTTCCTCCGTAGTCCGCAGAACAGCTATCTGCCGGGTCCTGATGATATTTACATAAGCCCAAGCCAGATTCGTCTGTTCAATTTAAAAACCGGAGACACAGTTTATGGACAGACACGTTCTCCAAAAGAAGGCGAGCGCTTTTTTGCATTGCTGCGCATTGAGAGCGTAAACTTTGACGAGCCACGTATTGCACAGACTCGTGTTCCATTTGAAAACCTTACACCGCTTTATCCGGACGAAAAGCTCAAGCTCGAAACTGTAAGCACAGAAGTTAGTACACGTATTGTTGATCTTTTTGCGCCAATAGGTAAGGGACAGCGTCTTTTGATTGTTGCTCCTCCAAAAGCTGGTAAAACAATTTTGATGCAGAAAATTGCAAATGCCATTACTACCAACAACCCGGAAGTTTACCTTATCGTGCTTTTGATTGATGAACGCCCTGAGGAAGTTACCGAAATGGAACGCGCAATCAAGGGTGAAGTTATTTCTTCTACCTTTGATGAACAGGCTACACGCCACGTTCAGGTTGCCGAGATGGTTCTGGAAAAAGCAAAGCGTCTTGTAGAACATAAGCGTGACGTAGTAATTCTTCTTGACTCAATCACTCGTCTTGCACGTGCATATAACCAGACTGTACAGACCTCTGGTAAGGTTCTTTCCGGTGGTGTTGATTCTAACGCACTGTTTAAGCCAAAGAGATTTTTTGGTGCTGCACGTAATGTAGAAGAGGGTGGTTCTCTTACAATTATTTCTACTGCTTTGATTGAAACCGGATCTCGCATGGATGAAGTTATTTTTGAAGAGTTCAAAGGAACCGGTAACAGTGAAATTGACCTTGACCGCAAGCTTGCAGAACGCCGCTTGTTCCCTGCAATCAATATCAAAAAATCTGGTACACGTAAGGAAGAGCTTTTGCTTACCGAAAACGAACTTCAGAAAATCTGGATTTTGCGCAAGGTGCTTAACCCTATGGAAGATGTTGATATTACCGAGCTCATCCTTGACCGCATGAAGAAGAGCAAGACAAACGAAGCCTTCCTTGCAAGTATGAACGCGGGAACCGCAGGTATGGAATCGTAACTCATTTGGAGGATTAAAATAAATGAATGTAGTTGTAATTGGTGCCCAGTGGGGTGATGAAGGAAAGGGCAAGATTGTAGATTATCTTGCAGAAAACGCAAAGTATGTTGTCCGCTATGCTGGTGGTCCTAATGCAGGTCACACAATCGTAGTAGACGGCAAGCAGTATGCACTTCATCAGGTTCCTTCTGGAATTCTTTATAAAGATAAAAAGGTTTTCCTTGGCTCCGGTATGGTAATTGATGCCGAAGCATTCTTTAATGAGCTTCAGATGCTCAAGGACAACGGAATTGACTGGGAAGGCCGCGTATTTATTTCTGACCGTGCCCAGCTTATTCTGCCACGCTATCGCCAGATGGATAAAGACCGTGATGCAGCTCGCAAACGCCCAATTGGTACAACAGGCCGCGGTATGGGAATTGCCTATGCCGAAAAAGCACACCGCGATGGTGTTCGCCTTGCAGACCTTGACTGGCCGGAAAAAATGGCTGAGTTTGACGGAGAAGATAAGGAATATCTTGATAAATACTACGACCGCCTTATGAGCATGCGCGTTAACATGGCTGCCGAAATGTACAAGGTTCGTAACGAAAACATTCTGTTCGAAGGTGCTCAGGGTGCCATGCTTGACCTTGACAGCGGTACATATCCATACGTAAGCTCTGGTGCTTCCTGTGCTGCAGGTGCTGCAAGTGGTTGTGGAATTGGTCCACATGACCTTGATAAAATTGTAGGTGTATTTAAGGCTTACGAAACACGCGTTGGTAATGGTCCAATGCCTTCTGAATTCAACAACGAAAGCGAAGGTGAACTTTGCCAGTATGTACGCGATACAGGTCGTGAATACGGAGTTACAACAGGACGCGCACGCCGTTGCGGTTATCTTGACCTTGTAGCTTTGCGCTATGCCTGCCGCGTAAATTCTTTGGACGGACTTGTTCTTACACACCTTGATATTTACGATGCAATGGATCAGATAGAAGCCTGTGTTGCTTATGAAATTGACGGAAAGGAAGTAACAGATTTCCCTGCAAATGTTCGCGAGCTTGAAACTGCAAAACCAATTTTGCACAAATTTGCCGGCTGGAAAACAGAACTCAAGAACTGCCGCTCTTACGACGAGCTTCCTGAAAATGCCCGCGCATACATCAAGTTTATTGAGGACTTCTGCGAAACACCGGTTACAATAGTTTCTGTAGGTTACGAACGCAACGATACTTTCGTACGCCAGGATCCTTGGGCTAAATAAAATGACGGATGGTCGCTTGACCATCCATTATTTTTTTCGATATAATAGTTTTACATTTTTCTTGTGATATTATTTTAAGAAATATTGCTGACGGTGGCGGAATGATGGAAGTGCTTTTTTGTGCACAAGCCAGGGGCAGCCGGGCGTAATATCGGGCAAGAACATAGGAGTTATAATCATGAAAAAGGGAATTCACCCGGACTACAAACTTACAAAGATTACCTGCGTTTGCGGTAACGTAATTGAAACACGTTCAACAGTTGAAAACATCAACGTTGAAATTTGTTCTGCCTGCCACCCGTTCTACACAGGTAAGCAGAAGCTCGTAGATACTGCAGGACGTATCGACCGCTTTAACAAGCGCTACGGAATTAAAGGTGAGAATAAGTAACACAAAAGGCTTCCATAAAAAGGAAGCCTTTTTTTTATACGTGGATTGCCACGCACTTCGTGCTCGCAATGACTGTCATTGCGAGGAGCGTAGCGACGAAGCAATCTACGATTTTGTAATTTGAAATTCCCACACCTTATGAGGCTTCTTTCCGCTAAAATCGACGGGTATTGTTGCGGCGGTTATTTCTTCACAGGTAAACTCTAATCCTGTTGCAGTTTTTGGTGGAAGCTTCGAAACATCAAATTTAATCCTTTCCGAATTAGTAGAAAAATATAAGGTGCCTCCTGGTGCAAGTATATTGAGGCAGTCCTTTACCAGCTGCGGCCAGTCTCGGTTTATATCAAGAACGTCGGTGGTTGCTTTGCTGTTACTGAATGTAGGCGGGTCAAGAATAATAAGGTCATAAAGCTGGGCTGGTTCAAGTACGCCGGCTTTTGCAGCAACAGCTTTTTCCTGCAAAAAGCGTATGCAGTCTGCACGAGTATATACATAGCGGGCACGGTCATCAAAGCCATTGAGCTTCATGTTATCTTTTGTCCAGGCAATGTAGGTGTTGGAAAGATCTACAGATTCTACATAACGTGCGTTACCCTGGGCTGCATAAACCGAAAAACTTCCGGTGTAGCAAAAAAGATTTAGCACACGTTTTTTGCTGCAGGTATCTCGTACAGTAGAACGCAGCGTGCGGTGGTCAAAAAACAGCCCCGTATCCAGATAGCTCGTAAGGTCAAGCTTAAACAGCTGGCCCTGTTCTATAGTCAAGCCCGACAATGACACGTCTGTCATGCTCGGGCTTGACCCGTGCATCTTTTCATACTGGGTATTTTCCTGTCCCTTATGACTCTTATGTCCCCTTGTCTTAATTACAATATGTTCCTTTTGAATACCAAGCACCTGGGCTGCAGCATTTGCCATTGCATCAAGCCAGACGGCTTCTTCTTCATCCGACTTTTCGTATGGGCGCTCATATAAATAAAGTACAGCGTAGGTTCGTTCTTTTATGTCGTTTTCAACAGCAGGGTCGTTGGCACTTATACGCGCATTTTGTTCTGCAATAAAACGTGCGGCTTCTATTTGTGTGTCAATTTCACCAGGTAAAAATTCATATAAATCAAGACTAAGAGGAACCTCCGGAATATCGCGGTCATAAAGGCGGTAACACAAAACGCGGTTTTTGCGCATGGTCTTGCGGAGTTCCTTGTATTTACGTTTAAGTCTGTTAGAAAAAAGCTCTGACTGGTATGCTGTTTTATCCATAAAATAAATGTATCATAATTTTTATTTTAATGATATAATAAATAGAGGAGTTTAAAAAAAATGAAAAAATTCTTTTCTGTTTTATTGAGCATTATTTTTGCTCTTGCACTTTTGTTTACGCTGTTGCTTTCTGTAGTGCGTTTTAATTTCAGCTATTCAACAATCACTGATCTTGCAGGCCAGCTTTTGCGTCCTGTTTCTGCCGCCCCTGTAATTGAATATGAAGACGACGGACTTTTTCATCCGGGCGACATTGTAATTTCATACGCAGCCTATGATGATTACGGCTACGGCGATTTTGATTTTAGCAGTATTGACCTTAGCCAGATGGATTTGACCAACATGGATGTAAGCGAGATTGTTCAGCAGTATCTCGAAGCTGCAGATGTTGATGTTGAACCAGAGCTTATTGCCGATATTCTTTCCAGCCCCGAAGTTTCTCAGGCTGTAGATAAATATGCCGGAGAAATCATTAACTACATGACCGGTGCCAGCGAAGAGCTTACAATTGATCCAACAGAACTTACAACTGTAATGAACAAAGCTTTTGATAAATATGAGGAAGCAACCGGCGAAGTAGTTGACCGCACAGGTTTGGATCAGATGGTAGCCGAAGGCGTAGAAAACATGATGCCAGAGCTTACCGCCACACTCGACAGCGCCAAAGAAGAAAATGCCGAAGCACTGGACATCCTTAAAAAAGTAAACCTTTTGCTTTCTGCAAAAATCTTTGCACTTTGTATTGGCGTATGTGTACTTCTTGCACTCATCATTTTCCTTATTAATATGAATATTTTTGTATGCTTTAAGTACATTTCCATTCCAATGATGGTAGACGGTCTTATTCTGTTTATTGCTGCCATTGTTGCAAAGGGTATGGTTCCAGGAATCCTTTCTGCTGCAATTGCCGATTACGGTCTTCCAAATAACATTTATACCGTACTGTGGAATTACATCCGCAAGATTCTTTTTGACCTCGAAGCCTACGGCATTGTTGCAACCCTTCTTGGCGTTGCCCTCTGCGTTCTTGGCTTTATGCTCGGCAAGAAAAAAGCCGTTGCCGCCCCTGCAGAACAGGCCGCACCGGTAAGTCAGGAAAATCCTGCTGAGTAATGTAAAAAAAAGCGGACAACAGAAGTTGCCCGCTTTTTTATAGTTTCACGCTTTTTGTTTTATCTGTTTCTGGAGTTCCAGGACTTTTTCGAGCGGAAGGCCGATGCATCGGGAAATTTTTTCCGGGGAGTCGCCTTCTTTAAGTAAGTTGATAGCATCTTCTATAGCTTTTTGCTGAACGCCTTCTCTGAGACCTTCCATGATGTTGTCTCGGACTTTTAAATGTTCTATCATGTATGCCTCCTTGTTCTGTTCACGGTTTTTTATATTTTCAATCAGTTTAGCAATTTTATCTGTTAGTTCATCAGTAGGTTCTTTACATTTAATATAATTCAGAAATGACTGTATTTCAAGGTCTTTTTCATATTCAGCAGCAGAAGCATTAAAGAAAAATTTATAGGTTTCATCATTTAGTACAAAATCTTTGTCTTCCTGACAGGTAGTTTTAAAGGTGTAGACTGGTAAACCTTTTTCAAACGGATCTTCCTTGCATAAAAAGATTATGAAGGTTTCACTTAAGTTGGTATAATCAACCCCTGTGAGTAAAGTACTTGCATCAATCATTGAACTGTAATACCTGCAGCGCTTTGGAAGCTCGTCATTCGAAACTTTCTGCATCTCTACGTTAAATATTCTGGAACTGTCTTTTACGTAGGCATCAAACCTCACACCGCGGCTTTCGTAATAAGGTTTAAGTTCCTTCTGTACCTCCTGCCGTTCGATGTGGTCCAGCCTTACTTTGAGCAGGTGTTCAAGAATAGAAATGCAGATATCATCATTCTGCATGACCTGATAGAAAATAAAGTCATCTGTAAAATCCAGATCTTCAAATGGTTTTAGTGTTGATAACATATTGTTACCTCCTCATTAATGAATTTATCTATAGTTAATATGGAAAAAATTTGGGGTTTATTACAAAATTTTGGAGAAAATTCGTAAAAAAGTTTAAAAAAAGTGACATTTTCCCATATTGCCCTTATAATTGTAGAATATACATAGGAGAACTGTCGGTGAAAAAACAATTTAACTTCTTAAAAAATACTATACTTTTGTTAGGGGGGGGGGCTGGTCTTTTTAGGGCTTGTTTCCTGTGAAAACTTTATGAAGGGCGCAGCTGTAAAAGACCAGCTGAGCGATGCCATAGAAATTGCTAATTCGCAGCCAATAACATATTTTGTTAGTGTAGATAAGGGGTCTGGAGAAGTAACTCCTGCTTCTGTTTCTGTAAAAAAGAAAGAAAATTTTGAATTAATATTTACCCCCGAAGAAGACTGGCAGTTTATTTGCTGGGAAACTATTGATGCCCAGACAGGCAAAGTCGTTCCGGATGTAATAAAGTTTGAAAATCCGCAAAAAACACAAACTAAAGCTTATGTAATAAATCCTAAAGAAAAGGTTTTGATTCATCCAAAGTGTGTGCAGCTGCCGGCTGTTGTTAGTGTTGAACCACAAAATGCCAATTATGTAAATATTCCAATAGTTATAAAGTTTAATATTCCTGTTGAAGCTTCTGAATGTGAACAAAAAGATTCTCAGTTTAAGTACACAAATATTTCTTTAACATGTAACGGAAAAGAAGTGGATGATTATTTTGAAGCTCCGGTTTTTAATGAAGATAAAACAGAACTCACTCTTAAACCAAAAATAGTTGATGTTGACGAGGATCATCCCGATTCAGTTTTATTAAAAACTTATATTGATAACCTCAAGCTTGGCGCAGCCTACATAGATATTTCCTTTAGCGAAAATATAAAAATAGCAAATGGTGAAAATAATTTGCCTCTAAAAAATGCAGGGAAAGATATTTATTCTGTGCGTTATGTTCCGGTTATTGAAAATACCCCACCGTTGAAGCATGAATTTATTATAGGTCGCAATCCAGATATTCTAAAAGATAATAAAAATTATACGGGTGAAACATTTCATAAACAAAAAATCCAGGATAAACCAGCAGGAATGGACAATGATACTTATTATAATTTAGTTTTGCAAAATTCCTGCAACGGAAAAATATATATTTATGGCAGCTATTTTGATGATGAATCTGGAGTAAAAAGTGTTGTAATTAAAGAACGATTAATAAAAGATATTTATGGTTATTCTGTTACTAACAATTTTACTTCTACAGAATATGACATTTCTTCCGATTTTTTTATTACTGAAAATGGTGAAACAGAATTTTTTATACCCTATGAGATAGTTTCGTATATAGATGATGATTATATAGAAAATGATGGAACTCTTTCTTTACAGATATATGTATTAGATGAATGTAAAAATACTGCAGAGGTAGAAGAATTTTTCATTGTAAAAAAAACCACTTCTGTAGATATATATGCCGGATTAGGTGGGCCTTTTTACCCTGATGATTTTCAAGATTCCTGGATAGATTTTGATACTTATTTAACATCTTTACAGAATTCCTGTTACATTAATTTAACAGCTCGATCAGATGACAGAATGTTAAATTCAATTGTCGGGTTAAAAGAAGATGCTTATGAAATAAATGTTGAATATTTTGACAAGTATAATAAAATACAAATAGTTAATGCAAATTTTCCTACTCTTATAAATACAAATTCTATATCTCTTGATACTTATTTAAGAGATTTAAATATAGGCTTTATTCCGGGGACTTCTATTATTGTAAATGTAAAAGATGTTTTAAATAATAGTAAAACTTTTACTATGTTTAAATTTCCTGAAAAAGATATGAAAATACATATTATAAAGGAAGCTCAAAATAGCGTTGAATTTTATGATAACAATGGTAAAATGATTTTCCCTGTTCTTATTCGACAAAGTAAACAAAATCCAAATTCTGCAAAAGAATGTAGTCTACTTTATGAAGATCTAGAAAGTGGTTATATATATCAAATTATGCTGGATGGTATAATTTTAGATACAACCTTTGAATATGAAGATTTAGATTCTTTTGTAGCAGAAGATGATGATGAAGCTGATAAAGTTGAGATTACCGATATTAGTATAAAACCATCTACTAAAACAGGATATTATACAGCTACTGTAACAATTGCAGAAGATTCCTGGAATAAATTTCAAGTTATTTATTGTAAATGGAGCAACGGATGGCATGCATACAAACCTGGCTCAAATGTTCTTTTGCTTGATTTACCGATAAATACTTTATATTCCAGCAACGAAATTCTAACAATCTATGGTTTTAATGGAAATAACTGTTCTTCTACTACAACCAAAACAATACCGAAAAAATGTCAAGAAGATTCAGATTTCTTAGATTTTGATAATGCCCCCCCAAGTTATAATCCACTTTGTTTTCAAGCAATTGGAGATGATGTGGTATTATTATTCGATACAATAACTGATGTTGGTTCAGGCATAAAGCAAGGTAGTTTAATTATTCAAAACTCAGATCCCAAAATAAATAAGATTTATGAACTTGATTTTAAAAACTCACAATCAATTAAAATTCCTATGTGGGAATGTTTACCTTCAACAGAAAATCCTTCGAATTTAATTATTTCAGTTTATGACAATGCAGGTAATCACTTATATAAGACTCCTCAATTATTTTACGCTTGGAACCCATGGTTTCCTGAATTTGAAAAACAAAAAAATGAAAATGGTGAAATAACAGGAAATCTAAATTTATCTTATGTGGGGGAACATGAAGAAAATATTTACGGATATAACTTTCAAGATGATGGAAGTAATAATAACAGTGGTAATATTGGTTTTGAACACAATCTGGAGAATTATTCAATAGTATTCAATACAAGTGTAAAATGTGAAAAAGTTGGATATATTAATAATTCTTTTACACTTACAGTTAAAAAAAATGAACTTGATTCTATTTCAAATGAACATCCTTTTGTAAAACTTGTTTTAGTTGATTATTATTGCTCAGGTAATTATGGAAATAATTATTATGATGTCCCTCGCTACTATTATAATGGTACTCCTGGTAATCAAGAAACTGATTATATAATTCCAAATGGATCAAATAACGATTCAATGCTCATTTGTTCAGACAAACCGGTTTTTGTTCATACTATAGCAACCTCAGTTTCACTTGATAAATGTAAAAACTGGGATTATAGCGAATGGGAATTTTATAAACAGGAATACGGCGAACAGATTCTTGACTGCGGCGTTTCTATAACTCAAAACGGTTCACCTGTAGATATAGCAACAACAAAGATTTATCAAATCCCAACAGACAAAATCGCCAAAGACCAGAACTACATAGTAATCGCTCATTATTCCAACGACAACGTTCTGATGAGCCCGATTATGACTAAGTAATTCATAATGACATACTCACAAAATTTTGATATACTCTCTTCATGACTTCAACAGAAAAATATCTGGCAATGAATAATGAATTCTGCCGTTTGCGCGATGCTATTTATAATCCGGATGTGGATGAGGCAGACGAGGATGAGCGCATTCAAAAAAGCGTAGAGATGGCGCTTGGGGTTTTGTGCCAGTATCTTGATTATTATAAAGAAATTAATGACGTGCATACGCGTCCAAAAGAATAGGAATATATATGAATTTTACAGAATTTGGTCTTGATGAAAGACTTTTGAAGGGAATTGAAGCCGCCGGTTATGAGGTTTGTACGCCGGTTCAGGAACAGGTTATTCAGGCTTCTATGAAGGAAGGGGCAAAGGGCCCTGATTTGTATGTTCAGTCTCAGACTGGAACTGGAAAAACCTGTGCATATCTTGTTGCGGTAATTCAGGGAATGCTCAAGGCAGAAAATGCAGGCAAAAAATGTCTTATCCTGGCTCCAACCCGTGAGCTTGCTGTTCAGATTGAAGAAGAAGCAAAGGTTCTTGTTGGTACAAGCGGGCTCAAGGCATTCAGCGTATATGGCGGTGTAGGCTACGAAAAGCAGATTGCAAACCTTAAAAAAGGCGTAGACATTATTATTGGAACTCCGGGCCGTGTAATTGACTTAAACGAAGGCGGAAACTTAGATCTTAGCAATGCACACTTTTGCGTAATTGACGAAGCAGACCGCATGTTTGATATGGGATTTTACGATGACCTGCGTAAGATTTTGAAAAAGCTTCCGGAAGCAGAAACAAGGCAGACAATGCTTTTCTCTGCAACGCTCAACACTTATGTAAAGAATCTTGCATGGGAATATACCCGGGACCCTATCGAAATTACAATCGAAGCAGAAAACATCACTGTAAGCGAAATTACACAGGAGCTGCTCCACGTTTCTTCTGACGAAAAAATGAAGCTGCTTGTGGGAATCCTTAAGCACGAAAACCCGGACAGCGCAATCATTTTCTGTAACACAAAGAGGTCCTGCGAAGTTGTTGCAAAGCGCCTTGTAATAAACGACATTAAGGCAGAATTTATGATTGGAGACCTTCCTCAGAGCAAGCGTCTTGCAATTATGAAGAAATTTAAGGCCGGCGAAGTAAAGATTCTTGTTGCTACAGATGTTGCTGCACGCGGAATTGATGTAGATGACCTTGCAATGGTAATCAATTATGACCTTCCGGTTGAATCAGAAAACTATGTTCACCGCATTGGTCGTACTGCACGAGCCGGTAAATCCGGAAAAGCTTATACTTTCTGTTCTGAACAGGATGTTTACAATCTGCCGGCTATTGAACGCTATATCGAAATGCAGATTCCTGCTACTGTTGCATACCCGGACCAGATGGAAGAAGACAAGTCTGCAGGTATCTTTATTAAAACCGAAAACTGGCATGGAGACGACGAGCTTGACAACCGTCATGGCTACCGCAAGGGTCGTGATGGAGATATTCATAACAGACCTCGTGGTGGAGACAGAAGAAATGATTATAAGAAAGGACGTGACGGTTATAAGCACGGCCCTTCGACAGGCTCAGGGACCCCGCGAAATGGTGACTACAAAAAGAATGGTCACAATGATTATAAGAAAAATAACCGTAAACCGCATATTGACCCTGCAAAGCTGGCTGGACTTTCTTATGAAGAGCGCATGAAGTTGTATAAGGATGCCTACGGCAAGAACAACGGTTACAAAAAGAACGGATATAATAAGAAAGGCCCTTCGACAGGCTCAGGGACCCCGCGTTCGGGTGGTTACAACAAGAACAACTACAATAAAAAACCGGCCGCTCCTGCTAAAAAGACTTTGTGGCAGAAAATCAAAGGCTTTTTTGGAAGATAAAAAAAAGAGCCAGATAGTCCCAGTCACAGTTCGTTTTGCATACCGCTGCTGCCTTCCGGCTCTGACGGGGTTTTGCAAAAGATACTTGAAGGGCATCTGACTCAATGTTTAGATTATATTACTTTTTCGCGATTTATTCAACTTTTTTTGCTTTTCGCTTGAAAATTTAGTAGTTTTCTACTATAATAGGCTTGTAGCTTAACGCTATTCAGAGAGAATTTTATAAAAAATGTTAAAATCAAAAATTAAAAAAATTTGTTTAATATCAGTATTATTATTTCTATTTTCATTTCCGGCAGTTTGTCTTGAACTTTTTTTTACCCTTACTCCAGAGCTGGCGTTTCCTTTTTTAACCAGTGGAAAAGATAAATACGAGAATCTTGGCTACGGCGGTGTATTAGATACAGGTGTAAATCTTTTTAATTATCTTGATGTAGGAACCTCTATTGGTTTTTATGTAGTTCCAAAAATGTCTGCTTCCAAGCTCGAAGAAAACCTTGCTAAAAATGTATTTTTTGTTCCGTTTGGAGTAAAAGCTGGTACAACAATTTATCCGCTTTCAAGGCTTTCGGTTTCGGCATATCTTTCGGCTGGTCCAAGTGTTGCAATTTCGGGAGAAGCAGTTCACTATCAGCCATGGTACAGGGCAGACCTTACTGCAGCCTTTAGAATTAATCCGTCATTTTCTCTTGGACTCACAAGTTCCTGGAGCGATTTTCAGTATAATACCTGGTTCAAAAATTCCCTTATGCAGGGACTCACAGTCGGCATTTCACTTTCTTACCGTCTTGATACTCAAAAATCTTCGGGCAGTGTAAGTGCAGTTGCAGAATATGACGACAGTGTATTCCCGTTGCTTTACACAATTTACAAGGACAACAGCTTTGGTACAATCACAGTTTCAAACGACGAAACTGCAGATATAAAAAATGTGCGTGTTTCAATTCGTTCCGAAAAATATTCTGCTTCGGAGCTTGAGTGTGGCAGGATATCTGCACTTAGAAAGCATGCTTCGGAATCTGTTCCACTTATTGCAGACTTCTCAGAAGCAATTCTTAATTTTACAGAAAACGGACAGATTCCTGCAGAAATTGTAATTAATTACGAGCTGCTCGGTCAAAAGCGTACTTCGGTTTCTCAGGTAATTATTCCTGTTTATAACCGTAACCAGATGCGCTGGGCAGATCCTGCAGTTCTTTCAAGCTTTGTTTCTTCATCTTCTCCAGAAGTTATGGAGCTTTCTAAATCGCTTGTTGGTATTGCACGCCGATATTTGCGCACAGGTCTTAACCGCAACATGCAGTTTGCAATGTACCTTTTTGAAGGCATGCTTGTTTCGGGCATTAAGTGCGAATCAGATTCTTCTACACCTTATGATTTTTATCATAAGGATCTTTCGGCTCTGGACTATATTCAGTATCCGTACCAGACCATGCTCTATAAATCGGGCGATAAGGATGATTTGGGTATTCTTCTTATGTCGCTGCTTCAGTCGGTTGGTATTCCTTCATCATATATTATAACTGATGATGACTTTATTGTTCTGTTTAATACCGAACTTGATTCTGCCAGCACAGATTCTTATTTCTACGGAAACGACAGAATCCTTGTTCTTGATGATGACTGCATCTGGATTCCTCTTTCTATGAAGGCCTTTGATCAGGGCTTTATAAACAGCTGGTACAGCGCAATTGAACGAATTGACCTTCTTAATGATTCGGACGAAGAATACGGCTTTGTAGAGCTTGCAGATGCCTGGACTGTATATCCTCCTGCAGGCTTTGTAAGCGGTGAATCTATAAATCTTGAAACTTCAGAAAAAACTGTATCAGAAACTGTAGAAACAGATATTGCCCGCTACATCACTGCAGAATTTGGTCCTCAGATAGCAGCAATTCAAAACCGAATATTAAAGGAAGGTGCTTCAGCTAGACTTTATAACCAACTTGGAATGCTTTATGTAAGGGCAGGTATGTATTCAAGTGCAACACCTGTATTGCAGCTTGCAGCTAAGATGGGTTCTACTGCTGCCATGAATAACCTTGGAAACATTGCTTCTCTTGAAAAGAAATATGAGGATGCAATGTACTGGTATAAAAAGGTTCTGGAAATAGATCCGCAGAACGAAACTGCAAGGTCTAATTTGAACAGAATAGAATCTGATCTTCAGAACTAAAGGTATAAATTAAAAAAGGTATGTCAGGAAAACAGTCAAAAAAGATTAGAAGAATAAAAGGGGTCTCAAAAAAAGCGGTTGCGGGTGCAGCTTTTGCTTTACTTTGTACTGCTCCTGTTGCTTCCGAAGGCGGCGAATTCCTTTTGAGCCTGTATCCTAAATTTTCTTTTCCTGTTGTAAAATTTGATGAGTCTCTTTCAACCGGTTTTGGCGGCGGACTTAGGCTTACTTACAGACCTATTGAAAATATAAATCTTTTTGTTGAAGGAGATTACAAGCAGTATAACTTTGATACAAAACAGAATATTGGAAGCCTTTCCGTTATAGAAGGTACAGCGGGTGCGGGCTGGCATTTGCCTATTACCGACAGACTTGGTCTTGACCTTAATGCGGGAGTTGGTTATTACCATGCTTCTTACGCTACGCAGACAGATTCAAAAAAGAAAACAATTCCTGTTTCGGGAATTAATGTAAAGGCAGGACTTGGACTTTCCTATAAAATTGGTCCGGTTATTTCTGTAGATGCAGAGGGTGGTGTAGACCACTATGTTCTTAAGAATACAAAATTCCTTACGGGTGCAGATGTTGCCCCGGGCATTACCATAAACCTTACAAAGGCCTTTAATAATAAGTCAAATGTAAAACTTGGAGAACACAATCTTAAGCCGGTTTTCCCGGTATTTTATTCGTGGTACAACGACAATTCGTTTGGTGATGTAGAAATTATAAACAACGAAGATTCTTCAATCACAGATGTAAACGTATATTTTTATCATTCGCAGTATATGAACCAGCCGCAGAACTGTGGTGGAGCAAAAAAACTTGGTAGAGGAGAAAAGCTTGTTGTAGATCTTAAGGCCTTCTTTAACGAGCAGATGCTTAGCCTTAATGAAAAAACAGATACAATGACCAGCATCATTGTTGAATATAAATATCTTGGTGCAAAGAGGTCTCAGACCTTCCCGATGGTGGTTCCTGTTTATGGCCGCAACAACATGTCGTGGGAAGATGACCGTTGTGCTTCGGCTTTTGTTTCTTCTAAAGACCCTGCTGCTATGTGGTTTGCAAAATATGTTGTTAGTGCAATCCGCGATGATGTACGCAGCGGTGTTCCTCAGAACATTCAGTATGCAATGGCAATTTTCCAGGCACTGGATGAATTTGGTATTAACTATGTAAAGGACCCGACCTCTGCATTTGAAGATAATGTAGGTACTGCATCTATAGACTTTTTGCAGTTCCCGTATCAAACGCTTATGTACCGCGGTGGCGACTGTGATGACCTTTCAATTCTTGTCTGTTCGCTGTTTGAATCAATAGGAATTAAGACAGCCTTTATTACAATTCCTGGGCATATTTATATGGCCTTTGATTCCGGCCTTACTCTTGAACAGGCAAAAGATTATTTTGTTTCTCTTGATGAACTTATAATTGACGGCGACGAGGTTTGGGTTCCACTTGAAATTACACTCAGTGATGAAGGCTTTAACCGTGCGTGGACAAAGGGCTCCTGGGAATGGAATACTGCTAAGCGAAACGGCAATGCCATGCTTTATAAAATGGCAGAATCCTGGCAGGTTTATAAGCCTGTAAATGTTCCCGGTGCTGCTGCAAAATTTAACCTGCCGGAAGAAGCTCTTGTAATAAATGATTTTACCGGTGCGGTAGATGAATTTGTAATTGCACAGATTACACCGCAGATTGTTCACTACGAAAATCTTATTGCAAAGCAGCCTGTTGCTTCTAACTATAATGATTTTGGAATTCTGTATGCAAAATACGGACTTTTTGAACAGGCCGAAAAACAGTTTGCAATTGCAAGAAATAAAAATTATCTTCCTGCAGTTTTAAATTCTGCAAACCTTTATTATTCTAAAAAAGATTACGATAACGCAGAACGTTTTTACAAGCAGGTGCTTTTGCGCGACAGTACAAACTCTCTTGCAATGATTGGTCTTGCACGCTGTGCTTACGAAAAAAGTGATTACAAAACCTGCGATTTATATTACGGCACTGTTTATAATACCGACCGTGCCCTTGCAAGAAAATACTCTTATCTTGGTGCTTTTGAACAGACAAGCGGAAGAAGTTTTTCTCTTGCAGACCGTCTTGAAAATACTATCTGGCTCCAGAGCAGCGAATACACTGTTGGAAAGAGCTATGTTTATAATAACGCAGCTTCTGGTTCTGGTGTTGCTCAGTCAGATGCAGTTTTGAGTGAGGGGCAGCCGGAAAAAAATGTAGCAAACACAAGCTTTGGTACTGGTGCTGTTGCACTTGCACCTAGTGGTATAAAGAACAATTCAGAAGATGAAGACGAAGAGTCTGCAGGTGAGGGTGGCGCTGGAAACGGATCTGGCGACGGAGACGACGGCTATGTAGGAATTTCTTCCCAGCTTGATTTTAATATTCTTACAGCCCAGGATCTTGCAATGCTTGCAAGCGAAGAAATTGAAAAGAACGGCGGTACCCTCGAAGATTTTGATGCTTCGTCCTTCTCACTTTCTGTTCAAAGTAATACTGCAGTTGTAACCTCCGTAATGACCGACGTACCGGTGAGACCTGCAGAAGTAGTGGTGCCTGTTGAAGAGCCCGCACCAATCGCGATCCCTGAGGCAGAAAACATTGTGGTCCCTGAGAAAGCAACCGCGGTCCCTGATAAAGCAACTGTGGTCCCTGAGCCAGTCGAAGGGCTGCCAGTAGAGTCTGCACCTGTTGTTCAGGCATCTCTTGTAACAGAGCCTGAGCCAGTTGTGGAACCAGAACAAATCGCGGTCCCTGAGGCTCTCGAAGGGCCGGAGCTGGATCCAATGCCTGTCCTTCGACAAGCTCAGGAACCACAGGTTGAAGTACAGGAACCAGCGCCAGTTGTTGAGCCGGAACCAATCGTAGAAGAACCTGCACCTGTTATTCAGGAAATTATTTTAGAAACACCGGTTGTTACTGAACCACCCGTTACAGAGATTATTAAGACAGTAACAGAAGAAGTTCCAGTACATATAGAAGAGCCGGAAGTTGTTGAAAAGACAGAGGCAGTGGTGGAGAAGACAGAGCTAGTCGTAAAGGAAGAGCCGGTGGTGGAGGAGGTCCTTCGAGAGCCTCAGGAACCACAGGTTGAAGCTCAGGAACCGCAGAACGAAGGGTCTACAGAACAACCAGTTCAAATTGCTGAACCATCGTCAGTCGTAGAACCAGCCCCGCGCAAAAATCCAATTGGAATTATTCTTGCTGCAGTTTTGGGTGCGCTTGGGGTAGCAGCTGCATTTATCGTTGGAAAAAAGAGGAAGGGAAAATGAATAGATTAAACAAAAACTTATCAAAATTTTTAGTTGTATGCCTCGCACTTACAGCCGCACTTTTTGCAGGCTCCTGTAACAGTTGGATGAGCGACGACGGCTTTGTAGACAAGATTGAATCCGAAGTTCATGACGCAAATGCCGCACCAATTTCGGTTTATATTCGTTACGCCAACTCCAAAATGGGTACAACTGACCCTTCCGGTTATACCTCAATGAAGGTTGATGTAGCTTCAGAAATTGCAGCAGTTACCAGCGATGACTACGGCTTTGTAAAATGGGCTGCCTTTTCTACAACCGACTTTCCGGCTTCCCAGCAGCATTCATCACTTTTTTACGAAAGCGCCGAAGCCTATGCCGAAAAATTTGCACCGCTGGAACTCCCTGCCAGCGAAATAGTTTTTTCAACCCCAACCGAACCAACCACCACCGTAAAAATCTACAAAGAACGCAACGATATTTTTATTATCCCGATTGTTGCAAAAAGACCTACAGTTGTTACCTCGGTTCCGTCTAATGGACGTTCAGACGTTGTACGTAATACCTCTATTCGTATTCTTTTTTCAAAGAAAATTGACCCGGCCAGCTTAAAGGACGAGTTTGGAAACAGCAACATTGTAATTACTTCTGGTAGTGCCGTTCTTACAGAAACTTCTGGTGAGCTTGGTGCAAAGGATATTACTCAAAACTGTACTATCACTCTTGGGAAAACAGGAAAAATGCTTACAATTTCTCCTAATAAGGGATATTACTTTGATAACAACAGCCAGATTACAGTAAATATTTATGAAGATGTCTGCGATACAGACGGTTATGGAATGAACGGAAAATATTCCTTTAGTTTTACAACCGGTGTAAAGCTTGACAGTCTTGCTCCTCGTATTGAAACACTTTGGGCAGCTCCGGATGCAGACTTTTCTGAAAATAATAGATTTGAACAATATAAATATATTATAACCGGAGAAACTGAACCCGTATTCAAAACAGCAGCAGATAGTGCTTCAAATGATATTGCTGATTATGTTGCCGAAGATGCTGACTTACGTTCAAATAATAAGAAAGAAATTCTTACTCAACGTGTAAAAGATTATCTTAATATTTATGTACAGGCAAGTGATATTGCCGGTGCAGGTGCAAACGTTACCGTAGATCAGAATACAACAAGCGAAACTGATGTTGCTCTTATTCAGATTCGTGCCTGTCTTTACATAGATAAGGACGGAAATCCTGTAACAACTTCTGCTCAAGCCTTTGCAGACAATACAACAGTTTCAAATAGTTATTATCTTGAAACAAAAGATATTGGTTATGCACCTGGACTAAAAGATTCAGATTGTATAATTCAAAAGACCTTTGAGGAAGTTTTCACAGATTCAAATGGTCAGCAAACACGAAATAACGGTACCTTGTTTACTTACGACTTGCGTTCTTTGCCGGATGGTCTTATTAAGATTGATCTGTGGGCAGTAGATATGGTAGGTAACAGCGGCGAAACAGAAAGCTACGTAAAACAAGAGTACAACAACAACTACCGTTCTATTTTTGTTGTAAAAGATACTACAAAGCCGGATGCAGCTGCAAATAAACAGTTTGTAGTACCATCAGGTAATGCAACTGCAGATGGATATTACAATACTACAACTTATGCAGGAATTAAGATTTCTGGAAACACATCTATTGCCGATGCCGGAAACGCAAATCTTTCTTCTTTGAACAGCAAGATGAAGTGGATTGTTAAGCCTACAGCAGATACTTCATGGGTAAATACAATTTCTCCTACAGATAGCGGATGGAAATCTGTCACAGAAGATTATTCGGGCTTCCCAACTCCTGCAAGCGATGGTCCAGTAACTCTTACTTATGCTCTTATGGATGACCTTGGAAATATTTCCGATGCCGTTCAGCTTGATGCTATTAAATACGACGGAACAAATCCAACCTTTAGTAATCTTTCATTTGTTGCAGATGCAGGTTCAACAGACGGCATTGTATCTAACAGTTATCTTAATACCCAAACTCTTGTAATCCCATTAGTTGAACATACTTCGGGAATAAAGTCTCTTGAGTTTGAAATTAAACAGAATGGCGTAACTGCCTACGGCGCAACAGTTGCAGATAAGTCTAAACTCACTGTAACAATAGGTGATAGCACAACTGCATTCACAGCCTATACAACTTCTGGCAATACATTAACTTTTGACACACCGCAGATAGAATTTAATTCACAAATCAAAATTAAAGGTTTGACATTGTTTGGTTCAGATGCCGAAGGTGACTATGAGGTTAATGTAAAAGTAACGGATGCTGCTGGCAACATTACAACTACTAATACAGCACAAAAAACAAATGCATATATAGACCCTGTTGCACCTATTGTCGAGCAGATTTATATTCCAAATCTTAGAGAAGGTATCTGGTTCAGCGATTCAACTCCAACTTCAGAATATTGGGCAGATTATAATATGCTCACAATAAAAGATAGTAATAATACAGATCTTACAATTCCAAGAACAGATATTTATGTAAAATTCACCGAAGCAACTTCTGGTGCTAAAGTATTCGACTTTGGCGGTTCTACAGTCAACCTCACTGACGATTCTCAGATTTATGCTGTAGATTCTTCAACATGGGCTGCAGCAGGCTATGCACTTGAACGAGAAGTTAGCACTTCAAATAATACAATCACAATTAAAAACAGAAGCGACACAGTTAAGAATCAAAACGGATTTGCTGCCGTTAAGATTACAAATGTAGAACTTGCTTCAAGCACAGCTTCAGGCGGTTCTCAAGTTGCCGTTAAGATTAACGATACAGCAACAAATATTTCGGATTCAAATACAGCTACTCCAGCTGTCAAAGATGCCTTCACAACAATAACAAGTAAAGAAGGATCTGTTTCCCTCGATAACATTTCAAAATTCAGATATGATAATTTGGCTCCTGCTACTTCTACATTTACAATTTCAGATAAAGAAACCGAAACAAATTGTTTGGATGCACAGGCCGGCTTTACAAATAACGAAGAAGTAAATGCAAAAATTTCTATAACAACATCATCAGCTGGTTCTGGTATTTACTCACTTACAATAGATGGAGCTGCCGAGTTTGACAGCGCAACAACAATTCAAAGTATAGATGGTTCAGATACAATTAATTATACATTTGATGTTTCTTCAGATAAAAAGACCGTAACCTTTAAGAAAAACGGTAAACATGCACTCATTCAAAAATCAGAAAACTCTACAATAGAGCTTATAATTAATAATCTTAAACTCACAGACCCAACCACCGACGGCGATAAGAAAGTTACTATAAAATCCGGCCAGTTGAGTGGTGTTAAAAATAGTGGTTCTTCATATACTATTGTTTTGGATAAAACTCCTCCTGTTTGGTTGGGAAATGGTTTCTACTCAAAGTATGATACTAGAATAACTTCAGAATCTGTTTGGCCTCATCCAGTTAATGGTGAAAAAAATTATGGTGTAACTTTTGGAAATGATGAAGACAATGTTTATTTCTATAGGAAAGAATCAATAAATGTTGCTTCTGACGTATTTGATAAGAACTATTGCAATACAAGATGGAAGTTAACATCAAATGACGATATTGGTGATTCTGTAAATGCTTATGGTTCTGTAACGGGAAAATGGGATGTATTTGGTTATGATAAGGCTGGAAATACAACATCTGTTAAATCAATGCATGTTGTAGCAGATAATTCATTTGCTTCTGATGTATCTGATATTGACAATTACATGACCATAGTACCTCCAGATAGTAATTCAAGGTTCTATATAAACGGTACTCTGATTCCGCATACTTTTGATAAAGGAATCTATAATTTCAGAGGAATTACTAACGAAAATTTTGATCCTTTATATTCTGCGGATTATGTAATAAGACAAACAGATAATCCTTATGTAATTAAGATTAAACTTAGTTCAGGACTTTCATCTCAAGATACTTTATTGAATGGGCAGGCAGCTTCAGATAAAGATCAATATTCTGGACTCAATGTATCAAAGACAGCATCTCCATTAGAGTATTATACTGTTTCTCACTGGTATTACTCTTATCGAGGATATACAGGTTCTAATATGGACCCAGATTATACACCATTTGGTTCATGGATGCCGGGTGGATGTGAATATCTTAGCTGGCATGAATATAAAAAGAATTCTATACAAAACAACAATAATCAAAAATACAAAGATGGATATAAAACCCAGACAAAAGATTATTATATATATAGTTATGTAGATTCAGCAGGTGATATTGTAATTGAACTTCCAGACTATGATTGCCCACCATTAACTCTTATTGTAAAAGATGGTTGTGGTAACATAACAGAAAGATTAATAAAACCTACATCGTTTACTGGCGATAATACCACTGTTTCTTGGGTTATAGATGGTGAGGTAGGGTTGCCAAGTTACAATAATGTTGACTCAACAGCATGGAATAATACAAATTATTTGTCTACACCAAATAACTCCGAAGTTGCATTCTACAGACTCAACTCCGAATCAAAAACAAATTTGGTTGAATTCGGAGGTACAAACGGCTTTAGTGATACAGTTCGTTTCAGTGGTCTGTCAGATTCAGAAGAGGGAAGTGAGAGTGCATATTCAATGCGAAGCCGAGTAATTGCATGGCCTGCTTCTTCAAGTATTGATCCAGAGCAGAGTAATTTCAATCTCGCATCAAACTCTCCAAATGCTTCTGAGTGGTATTACATGAAAGAGAAGCTTAATAATGGTAATTTCAAACTCCAGAATGAACTTCCTAAATACGATTCTGTAGATCCAAATGGCGAAGGTGTTGCATATAAGCTTTACTATATTATTGAAGATTATTTAGGAAACTGTGAAATAAGACAGTTAAAGAAAAGTAATTCAGTTGAGTTGTGGCTTTATGATAATACACCGCCAGTGCTGAATGTTTCAGAAGCAACTAAAGTAAATACTATCGACGGCAAGAATTACTACAGTACAAATTCTTCTGTAAAATATACAATTATTGATAAGCTTTCGGGAATCCAAAATCCAGGTGGTACTGGAACCCCTGATTTACAATTTCCAAACTTTAATGGGCGTATAAAAACATATATCCCAGAAGGAGAAGGATATTCATTAGGCAACGAAACTCCTAGTGCTAATGAAACAATTTCTATTTCTGGTGTAATAGACTGGGCTGGAAATCCGGCAGATTCTGTAGGTCTTACTAATGGTGGAAGTAATAAATGGGTACGACTTGATTCAGCACCAGAATTAAGTAATACTGCTTCTAGTACTGTTGTTATTACTGATGTAAACGGTAAGAAATTTGGTGAAACTAATTCTTTAATAACCGGACTTACTCAAAAATGGAATACTGGAAATACTAAGGTACAGCATCAGATAAAATCAAGACGAAGTAACACAAAAATTACAGTACAGCTTAAAACTACAGAAACACAACCTTTGCTTGGATGGATTGTAAAAAACCAGGAAATGGGTTCAAATGATTTTGAAGAGTTTTATTCTACAGGACATGCAGATATAAGTACTGATGTGCATTATGATCCAAATACTTCTACATACACTTATGATTTTGAGAAAACTGATTCAAATCAATATTGGAATGATAAGTATCAGGGATCTACATATTTTTATGCAGTAAACTGTGCAGGTCTGGTATGTAAAAAACCAATAATAATAACTTTTGAAAGCAACCCTGCACCTTCTGTTAAGAATAATAAATTTACTTATAGTAATGTTACTGCGTATGAAACCAAAAATGGTTCTGGTCAAGTTACTGCTGTAACAAATTACTTTAAATCAAATTCAACAATTACATTTACAGCAGTCAATAAACCAACCAGTTATGAATTAATGTACAATGGCGGAAGTGTTACTGGTACTCTTAATCTTTCTTCTGATGAAGAAGAAGTTAATATTCCGTTAAATCATGCAAACTTGAGTACCGATAGTTTTGTTGATCAAACGCTTAAAATAAAGCTTGATACAGGTTTTGAATTCTCAACTGAAATAAATATAAAGGGTCCAAATACTTACAGTAATTCACAACCTACTGTAAAGTGGACCTATGATGAAACAGCTCCTGTAATTTCGATTCCTGAACATGGTGTTCAGACAAAGTCAAGTTCACCAACAGATGCAAAAAAGAATCAATTTGATAATAATGATAAAACTTGGTATATAGAAGGTGACACTGCGGTTATTACATTAAGCTCTGAAGCTACAGATATCCCAAATTCACGATGGCAGTGGGATCAGGGAACAGGAACCTGGACAGCTATTACAGATACGACAAATAAAAAATGTGAAATTACAGCTCCAACAACTGCAACGACATACAACTTCCGCGCAATAGACAAAGCCGGCAATATTTCTGAAGTTCAAACTGTAATTCTTAAAAAGGATGTTTCTGCCCCTGCTGGTACTGTTACTTATAAACTCAAAAATGATGATAATGATGCCGAATCCGGTTCATATACAGACAGCAACGGAACAATTGTCTACAACACAAGCAAGGTAAATAAACTTTATATTAACCTGACTAGTGTTAATGACCCTGATGGAAATGGTTTACATTTCTTTAAGAAGGTAGGAACTAATGATGCTTCAGAAATAGAGACAACAGTTACAGAAGGTGTAAGACATTATATAATAGAACTAGACTTGTCCGATGGTTCAAGCCAGACCTATGTTATAAGTGCAAAAGATAATGTTGGTCGCGAAACACCATTAAAGACATTCACTGTTACTGCAGATGGTTCTGCTCCAGAAATAACAATTGCTTCTGTACAGAGTAAAAATACAGGTACTACTTATGATGGATACTTGCTTAATGGTACATATTACCTATGTCGTAAAAATGCAATTATTACCTTTAATACATCTTCAAATGATATAGCCAAATACCAGGTAAGTACAGATCAGACAAACTGGACAGATATTACTGTTACGACAAATGCATATACTTTCTCTTGTGAAAATATTACAACAGCAACAACCTATTATTTTAAGGCAATAGATAAGGTTGGTTATGTTTCATCTGCTGTTAGTACTAAGATTGTTTATGATAGTGAAGGTCCTGTAGGATCAGTTTCTCATACAGTCAAAACAGAGTCTGGAACAGCAACTGAACCTGACTTAACAGCTAATCCTCCAGTACTTGGAAATTATGTTTCTAGCACCGATGCAAATGGAGTTATTACAATTACCTATAATCCGCAGGCAGTTAAGAGTATTAAATTTGATGATACAAATATTACAGATACAAAGTCAGGTTATACAGTAGGAACTTTATTCTATAAAATAGGTTCTAGTGAAACAGTAACTGCAATTACAAATAAGACTCTTGCACTTTCAGATAATATGGGTACTGACACTTATGTGATTATAGCAAAAGATAATGTAGGAAACCAAAAGAATATTGCCAGTTATAAGTTTATAGCTGACAGCACAGGACCTGTGCTTTCTAAAGCTACAGAACAAAATGGAATTAATAAGGCTCACAGCTATGCAGCAAGAAAACCAAAGGCAGATGGTTCCGGTTATGATGATGTTAATAGCATATCTTATGTAAATGTTGAAAAAATCGGCGACTATCAAAAAGCAAATCTGTGTGCCGAAGGAACACAGATACTGTATGCTAAGACAGATATTCCGGATGCAGTAAAGTACCAGATTGTAAAGAGTGTGACAACAAATAGCAGTGATGGTTATAATGCAACACCTGTTTCAAATGGCTGGCTGCCTATGAATGATGGTACAGACAATAATTCTGGAACAAATTACATATTCCCATTACCAAATGTTAGAGAGCATCATACACGTCTTGCTTTATTCTTAATGGATTCATTAGGCAATGTTTCTGTTTATTACATTGGTAACAAAGATTCTGCCCAGTATGGTATTCAGTGGTGGCTTACAACTCCAGAATTAAATGCTTCGAATGTAACAATTAGTAATGTAACATTGATAAATTCTAATGATGCTCCGGAAGGTTATACAGGAGGCTGGGTCGATGTAAAGAAAGACTACATCGTAAGCATTATCCTTCCTCAGTATGCTGTTGTACATTCTATTGCATTAGCTCCTGCTCCTGTTAATAATGAATCAAATGCAGGTGTCGTATATGCTCAGCCTGCAGATAATTCAATAAAAGATCAAATCTTCTTCACTGGATATACTCCGACAGATGGAAATGTTTTAAGTCTATCAACTGCATGTATTAACCTAGCAGCAAGTGATGCAGTTGGTTTAACTCTTAAGATTTATGTATGGGATAAAGTAGGTGGTAACGCTATAGGTCAGACAGATGTAAAAGTTATAATAAACGGCATTGAACTTACAGTATTCCCTGCTTCTAATGGTGGTGGCGGCAACGATCCAAACGCAAACATCCGAGGTTCCGGCCTTGCACTCCTGCAGGGACTTGTTGCGGGTAGTGGTAGTTCAAGTGGTGGCTTTGGAAGTAACAAAAACTTTGTACCACCGGTTGAGGCTCAGGAAATTGTAACTGCAGCAACGACTGCTCCGGCTCAAAAGGCTTTGCAAAAAGAGTCTTCTAAGAAAAAGGCTAAGAAGCAGAGTAAGTCTGTTGCCAAAGTTCAAGCTAAGACTGTTGTAGAAAAAGCTGTAACACAGGTACAGGAAGTTATTCCGGAGATAAACACAATTGCAGACACAACGCTGGCGGCAACAACAGTCACAACAACTACAACAACCGCAACAGAAAAAGGAACAGCTTCTGTTACGACAGTTCAATCTGTAATGGCAGAAGATATCATATCTGCCACTCAGGAAGAAAAATCTTCATCAAAGAGTGCGCTTATAGTTGTTATGCTTGCAATACTGAGCGCTGCAGCAGGTGCCTGGTATTTGATGAAAGGGCGTATTAAGCGATAGCGGTAATTTTTGTATCATCAATTCCAAGAAAAGCTTTTAAGGCATCCTGGAATATTTTTGAACAGTTAACTTTTTTCTCATCAGCCAGAGCCGCAAGCCAGGCTGGTAGAGAAAGAGTTTTCTTGACGAATGAAGTTTTTACAGACATACGTATTGAAGGCATAAATACGTTTATAAGGACTGGCACGCAATTCTTCTTAACTTTAATTTTACTAAGATCTGTTGGCTCAGGAATTATCTCACCATCCTGTTCCATACCAAAAATGTATAATCCAAGTGCTTCTTTTGCGTTATTTATAGCTTCATTTGTTGAGTCTAATTCTGCACAAGAAAGACACCCTGGCAAATCAGGAAAAGAAATATTAATTCCATCTTCTGCATATTCAAAAATTGCAATAAAAGCATATTCATTTTTCATTATTAATACTCCTTAGGTTTAATCCCGGCTTGTTTAAAAATACTTTTAACTGTTCCCATCGGAAGTTTTCGTTTAGGATGTGGTACAGTTACTCTCCCTTGTTTTACAGAATGTTTAAACTGATGGTGACTTCCCACACATGAAACTTCAAACCAACCATCAGCTTCTATTATTTTGATAACTTCCCTTGATGAATATTCCATTAATCATCTCCTTATAATACATAATAAATTATGTATTGTCAAATTATAACAATAATAGTTATAAAAAAAGTATTTATTTCCAATTCTCTAACATCAAATTAAAATGCTCACAAAAAATTTCGAAATCTCTGGTATTTTGGGTAACAAGAATCAGGTTATTTGCAAGGGCAATGGATGCAATCTGGGTATCTAAAATAGGGGTGGGTTTGCCAAGTGGTAAAAGGCGGCTGGTAATGTCTGCATTTATGGAGGCAGCGTGAAGGTCGTAAGGAATTATTGGGAAGGAGGCCTGTACATAATCAAACAAAAAATTTTGAAGCTTTGATTTTTTTGGCCCCTCTGGTAAAAGACCAATTCCATTTTGTAATTCGTACCAGGTAATGCTGCTAATGGCACAAGTACCGCTATGTAATTCGATATTTGCAAGTAGCGAGCTATCTGCTTCCGGCTTGGTTACCTGAGAAATGATGTTTGTGTCTAAAAGATAGATGCTTTTCAAAAGAGGGCCTCCTTAGGACTGTAGCTTTCTTTACTGCGGGTAAGGTTCTGCTCAAATTCGCTGTATTCTTCCTGAGTGAGTCCACCGGTTTTTCGTTTCCACTCATTTACCTTGTCTATAAAAGAGGGCCGGTAATTACTTTTAAGTTCTTCGTATTCTTTAAGACCAATAATAACGGCAGTTGTTTTCCCGTGCTTGGTGATCTCTACGGTTTCTCCTTTTTCTGCCATAATCACATATTCACTAAAATGTGCTTTTGCATCAAAAAGCGGGGTAGTCATGAGAACCTCCTTTTAATATGATATAATATAGTCATAATATAGTCATAATTATAATCTTGTCAACTAATTCTTCCATCAATTACCTTAAAAATATGGTTGCACTAATTCCTTTTTTTTGGTTTAATAGGCTCTATGATAACTGTTAGCGATGTTAGTGTTTCATTCAGCGAAAAACCGCTTTTTAAGGATGTAAATCTTAAGTTTAATAAAGGAAACTGTTATGGAATTACCGGTGCAAATGGTGCCGGTAAGTCAACCTTCTTAAAGCTCTTGTCCGGCGAACTGGAAAAAGATTCCGGTGAAATATTCATGACTCCTGGCGAGCGCATGGCTGTACTCAAGCAGGACCACTTTGCTTTTGATGAATATTCTGTAAAAGATACTGTTATGATGGGCTTTCCTCGTCTTTACGAAGTTAGCAAGGCTCGCGACGAAATATATGCCAAATCAGATTTTACCGAAGAGGATGGAATCAAGTCTGCAGAGCTCGAAGCAGAGTTTGGTGAACTTGGCGGCTACGAAGCAGAAAATCAGATTGAACAGATGCTGTCCGGTCTTGGTCTTGAAGAAGAGTTCCACGACCGTATGATGAGTGACCTTGATGAAGGTCAGAAGGTACGCGTGCTTTTGGCTCAGGCGATTTACGGTAACCCTGATGCTCTTATCCTCGATGAGCCTACAAACGGTCTTGATATTGAATCCATCACCTGGCTCGAAAACTTCCTTTTGGATTTTGAAAACACTGTAATTGTTGTTTCGCACGACCGTCACTTTTTGAATACAGTCTGCACTTACATCTGCGATATTGATTTTGGAAAAATCACTCAGTTTAGCGGAAACTATGACTTCTGGTACCAGATGACTCAGGTTATGCAGCGACAGGCTCACGACCAGCAGAAAAAGACTGAAGAAAAAATGAAGGACCTGCGCGAGTTCATTCTGCGATTCAGCTCTAACGCTTCTAAGGCAAAG
>JAEEGJ010006888.1_pt1 | contig 33456 bp, 25 predicted proteins | sample 8958761 | NCBI WGS metagenome assembly JAEEGJ01 (sample SAMN16246546, study PRJNA631951) | gut metagenome | biome: gut microbiome; feature: rumen; material: RS-attached | host: Bos | place: Iran: Karaj | collected 2018-10
CGATCTGAGAACTCTTGATGTTCGTTGTCTTTAAGAGTTCTTTGGCTTTGTTAAGCCTTAGATAGATAAGATATTCCGTAAAGGTCTGTCCGGTTTGCTGGGAAAAGACCGTTGAGAATCTGCTGTTACTCATATTGACGGCTTTTGCCACGTCCTGAAGCATGAGATTTGCGTTGGAAAAGTTCTGGGTCATGTAAAGTTTTGCATCACTTATAACGGACGGTGTTTTCATCTCGTCCGTAACGTCTCCCATCTCTCTTACACCGAGGATGATGGTCTGAGCGTCGATCCTTTCCTCAAGAAGATGTCTTATATGTCTTGCAGTCTTAAAACTTCTTATTATATCTTTTGGTTCTTCCACAATATCGCCGATACCTATGCGAATCCTTTTGCAGTTAAGTCTTTCAAGTTCTCTTGCGAGAGAGGTTGAAAAAGCGTACGCTCTCTCTTCCGCTTCTTCGGCGGTATTGCCTATCACCAGAAGTCTTGAGCCCGCGCGGCTTGCGGTGGCGTTAACTATACCCGAACTGCTCTCCGCAAGGGTAGATGCAGCTTGCTGTCCGGTGTCGGTGGGTGAAAAAGATGCGTCCGCAACAACGTAGAAAGGTGCGGGAACGGGACACCCCATGGTACTTAACCTGTTAAGCACGTTGGGCGCGTCTTCTTCCAGCGCTTCATCGGTAAACAAAGAAGCGATGAGTTTTTCCTTTAAGAATTTGCCGTCGCTTTCCATACGGGCACGTAAACTTGCGGCATGTTCGAGGCTTTTTCTTTCTGCCTTAAGCTGAGCGCTCACTTTGTCCAGCACTTCCCGAAGGTCGGATGCGTTGATGGGCTTTAATAGATATTCGCGCACCCCAAGCTGTATGCACTGGCGGGCATACTCAAACTCATCGTAACCGCTTAAAACGATTATCCCGATCCAGGGCATCTGTTCTTTTAACACTCTGCAAAGTTCAAGCCCGTCCATGAAGGGCATTTTGATATCGGTTATGACTATGTCGGGGTTTGTATCACGTATTATTGGAAGGGCCATCTCACCGTCAGGCGCTTCTCCCACAAGGGTATAGGGAGTATCATCCCATGGAAACGATTCTCTTATCCCTTCTCTGACAACTATCTCATCATCAGCCAGAAACACTTTCATGTTCAAAAATCTCCTCTCTCGGTCTCATGGGAACCGCAAAGCTTACCTTGGTTCCTTCTTCGTTGCTTTCTATCTTTAATCCTTCGGGCTGGTTGTAATAAAGACGTATACGAAGGTTCACGTTAACCAGTCCGAAGCCGCCCGAGCCTTCGCTCACCGTGGGCTGGCCCTTTTTCATTCGCTCGTTAAGTTCGCTTAATTGCTCTTTTGACATGCCGCATCCGGTATCCTCAACGGAAAACTTAAGATAGTTCTCCTCAAGTCTTCCTTTCACCTTTATGGTACCGCCGCCTCTTTTTATCTTAATGCCGTGGTAGATGGCGTTTTCCACAAGGGGCTGCAGCAAAAGCTTAAGTATAAAGTAATCTCCGATCTCGTCGGGGATGTCGATCTCGTAGCGGAGAATGTCGCGGTATCTTGTCTGCTGTATCGTAAGATAACCTTCGATGTGCTTCTTTTCCTGGCTTATGGGTATCCAGTCGGCGCCGGAGGATAAACTTATTCTGAAGAAATCGCTTAGCGCGCTGGTAAGCTGAATGACTTCATCCTTTTCACCGGCTTCCGCTTTCCAGACGATGGCATCCAGTGTGTTATAAAGAAAATGGGGATTGATCTGTGCCTGGAGTGTCCTAAGTTCCGCTTTACGAAGTTTTCTTCCGTCCTGAACGCTTAACTCCATCATCTCTTCAAGACGGTCCGCCATGGTATTAACCTGGGTCGTAAGGTTTCTGAGCTCCGTCACATCCGTATCGGTGATACGCGCATCGAGCGTTCCTTCGGCGATGGACTTTGTAACTTCCTCGAGCCTTTCGATGGGCTGACTTACGAACTGCACGGTCTTTCTCATCGCTCTGTTTCTGAAGAACAGTGCCGCGATGACTATCAAAAACTCAACCGCAGCCGTTACGATGATGACTATTCGAAGGCTTAAGCTCATCTTCGCGGTCGATTCGATCTCACGCGCGATATATTCGTTAAGCATCTGATCGATAAGTTCGGCAACGCCTCTTACTTCGCTTAAGACCGCTTCGTTCTTTACGACCGGCACTTCGTTGTCTATGTTGTCGCGTATACGGTCAACGTAATTTTCGAGCGTTTCCATCGTACGGCTCGCAACGATAAGCGAAAGACGGTTCTCTTCGCCGGTCTTCTCCGTTATAGAATCTATCGTCGCTTTTACTTCTTTTATCTGTACGTAAATCTTACTCTCGGCGAACGTCTCGCGACCGCTTACTATATTCCATGCACTTCCGGGGATCTCTTCGGATACTCTTGTCTTAAGATCTGCTATCGTTTCCATTCGAACGATGGAACTGTGATATTTGTATGCGTAAAAAAGCATGAGAAGAAGACTGATTATGATCGGTGATACCAGGATCAATACCAGTCTGTGGCCCAAGTCGTTGATGACTCCAAGGATGCTTTTTTCTTTTTTAACCCTCTCCATTAAGTTTTAATACCCTCTGGGTGCTATAAGTGACGTATCCTGCTCGTCGGAGAATACCTCTTCAACCGGATGGATCACAGGCTCAACTTCTTCGCCCGCCTTAAGCTTAAGCGCGGTTTCCATGAGCTCTTTGCCAAGTTTCGGAGTGCATTCAACTACGCAGTTGATACGGCCTTCCTTTAATACATCGATGGCTTCCTGCCCGCCGTCGATGGAAATGATTATCATATCCTGTCCCGGAACAAAACCCGCCTTCTCTATTTCGGGTAAAGCTCCGAGAGTCATCTCATCATTATGAGAGAAAACAACGTCGATATCGTTTCCGTATGTATCGAGTAAAGAGCGCATGCATTCGGCACCGCGGCTCTTTAAAAAGTCTCCGTCGATACTCTCAAGTATCACCATTCTCTCGTCTTCCGATACCGTATCGAGAAATCCCGCCTGTCTTTGGCGCATCGGTGTCGAGTTTTCGGTTCCGGTAATCTCAACTATATTTACATGTTCAAGTCCGAGGCTGTCGGCTTTACGTATAAGATACTCTGCCGCCATGACTCCTTCTTTGTAAAAATCCGCGCCGATAAGGCATTTCGTGAGCCCTTCGGCATCGGTACTGACATCTCTGTCAACTAATATGACAGGAATGCCCGCCTGCTTCGCTTCGTTTAAAACATTGTCCCAGCCTTCCTCAACTATCGGCGAAAATGCGATAACATCAACCTTGTAGGCTATGAACCTTCTGATTGCATCGATCTGGTTCTCCTGCTTCTGGTTGGCGTTCTCAAACATTAAGCTCACGCCGTAGCTGTCGGCCGATTCTTCTATGTCTTTTGTATTTCCGATACGCCATGCGCTCTCCGATCCTACCTGCGAAAAGCCCAAAAGCAGGCGCGGTTCGGCCGGCTGTTCCGCTGTTTGGGAACACCCTGCGGTAAGAAGAACAAGCATCGCCGTGCAAAGCATGCACGATATCTTTTTCATGGTTTTCATCGGAAATACCCCGCTTTTATATATGTTGACCATAGCGGTCAGTGTGTTCTTTTTATGCCAATACCAGTAATTCTTCTATGATGAGCATCACTCCGCACGATACGTGGAGTGCAAATATCGTCCATGCCGTTACGGTGAGTGCCCCGGCGAACGGTCTGTCTTCTTTTTCATCGTGCATTATGAGCGCCTTAAGTGCGGCAAGGAACAAAAGGAACATCGCCGACATGAGCGGCCACATGAAGTCGCCGTGACCGAGCTTTGTGCTCTCCCCGAGAAATGCGCCCTGTAAGAAGCTCACAACGAAGCAGACCAATGCCAGTCTTCCGGCATTTGAATCGATGAACGGTACGGTACGAATGAGCATCACGAACATTACGAAAAGGAGCGCGAGTATGATCGAAATACCTACGTTGTCGGTGAACATGCGCCATACTCGTAAGAAAGGAGTGATGACCACAGAACCGCCCTCACCGTAGCTTCCGCCGAATATGAAGTACATGAGGAATTGCGCGAATACAACGACTATCGCCGGAACAGCGGTCAAAAACGTTGTTACGAGTATCTTAAAATACGCCTTTCCGCTTCCGTCCTTTTTGGCGATGCGCTTTATCCATCTTGCGAGCATCACGATTCCGACTGCCGGGATGAACATCTCGACGAACGTGGGCTTTGCCAGTACAGATAATAACAATATTATTAAGAGCGCTATGTAGTAACGTTTAAGTCCGTTCTCGACCTTGAAGAATATGCCTTTGTAATCGTCGTTCTCTTGCCTGCCCCAAATATCGATGACAAGACAGAACGCAAGCACAGCAAATCCTCGCGTTGCCATGTATGTGGGGTTTGTGACCGGGTTAGGTGTTATCGGAGCGACACTTAATATCCACACATTGCTCCAGTCAGCCGCGATCGGCTGCAGTATGCATATACCGAACGAAATGATCGCGATCACTGACGAGCGTGCTTCTTTTCCCGCTCTCTTATACAAAGATGATACAAAGAAATAAACGGTGATATAAGAAAACAGCGCAAACAGCGCGTTTGAATAGCCTGCCGCATATTCAAGCGGAATGCCGAATATCTTGTAACCTATTATCGTTACGAGATGCCACAAAAAGTACGGTGCGGCGCCCAGTCCCTGAAAAAACGTTTCTTTTTTAAGAAGCATCGGAAGGTACACGTAAACGTGACCGGTGTAATCGGATATGATGTTTGAAAGTTCGGCCTTGTCGATCGCATAGGCGATATATGCCGTTATCATCCCAAATATGATGACGGCCGCATAATCTTTTTTCTTCACGTTCATGACCTTTTCCCCCTGTCATATAAAAAGATAACGCTGCCGATGAAAAGCGATAATATGAGTTTTGTAACAAAATATGAACTGAAGCTTCTGTTTATTACTTTAACGATCTCATCGGATAACACGATGTATGGATCGCCTCCGCTCGTTACGATGTACGTGACAACCTCGCTTTGCGGGCTTTGAATGGCATCTATACCGTTCGTTCCCATAATGCATTCCGGTGCAAAGAAACGTTCCGCGAGATAAGTCTTTCTCGTAACGCTTGCGGCTATCACGAATGCGCTGTCAAAAGCGATCGTCTGGTCGGTCGGCGGGAAATCGAGTCTGAGCATCGTAATATCATTGTGCAACTCATCGGGGATCACGAATTCTATAACGTGGAGTTCGGGATTTACGAACGCTTCGATCGTCTTGTCCCCGCCGAGTTCATTGTCTTCGTTTGTTGCATAAAAAAGGACAAACGGCTCGGTTTCGTCAATATCCGAATAATGCAGCCTCAATATACAGTTTGAAGAATGAAACGGGATCACGCAAAAGGCGATAAGAAGTATCGCTATGACCGCGTACAGTATTTTCTTCTTATTCATTACATTTCCCTTCTATACGGAATGTTCATTGCATTCTCCGAAAACTATTTCTTACCCGTAAGATAGTATACCGCCAATGCGGTCCTGTGGGAAAGGTCTTCTTTTGAAAGTATGTTGGTGATGTAGTTTTTGACGGTTCCTTCCGAGATGAAGAGTTTCTGAGCGATCTCCTTGTTGGAAAGGCCTTCCGCCACCGCCTTGATGATTTCAAGCTCCCGCTCCGAGTAACCCGAAGGATTGAAGCCCGAAGCCGATGCACCCGCTTCGTTTACGGCGTTGTTTGCAAGGTTCTTTAAGATGCTCTCTTCCATTACGCCGGTTCCGGTATAGACCGAGCGGATCATCTGCTTTAAGTGATCGGGGGTGTGATTCTTTATAAGATAACCGTTGGCGCCGCTCTTAAGTGCCTGCTTTACAAGGTCGTCGTCATCGAAGGTTGTAAGTATAAGAACTTTTCCAAGCCCCTCTTCCACTATCTGCTTTGTGGCCTCAATGCCGTCCATAACGGGCATCTGTATGTCCATCAAAAACACATCGGGAGGGTTATTTCTTGCAAGTTCTATGGCGTCACGGCCGTTGGCCGCGCATCCGATGACCTCGAAATCCTCGTCCACATCAAGTATTATCTTCATTCCGTCGCGCACGAAATCGCTGTCGTCCGCAATGATAACTTTTATTTTTTCCATTTTAACCTGCCTGTTCGTTGTTGATGGGTATCAACATGTTTATGTTAAATCCCCGTAAAGACTCAAAATCGATGGTGCCGCCCACGGACCTTATCCTTTGGCGCATGCCGGAAAGACCCATGCCGTCCACGATGTTCTTGCAGCCTTTTCCGTCGTCTTTTACGTTTACTCTTATCATTTTGTTAAGTGCTGTTATGGAGATGTTTATGTGCTTGCACTGGGCGTATTTCATGGCATTTGAAACTGCCTCGAAACAGTTGTCCAGTATAACTTCCCAAACATCCCCGGGAATGGTGGAAAGTTCGCCCTCCGTAAGCAGTTCCGCCTCCACGCCTTTGTTGTTGCAGTCCTCACAAAGCTCGTAAAGCTGAAGTAATGCCATCTGCTTTTTGTCGGGACGCTCTTTTCTTAAAATGGCGCGTATCTCATCCATACCGGTGCGAAGCTGATCGATAACGGCCTGTATCATGGATTTTGCCTTTTCGGGATCTTTTTCCATCAGCACTTTGCCGGCTTCAAGCTGATAAATCGAACCGTTTATGTTGTGTCCCAGCTTGTCGTGAAGGGTCTGGGAAAGTTCGGCTCTGTCTTCGAGTATCCGGTTCTCCGCCTTAAGCATGCTCTTTTTCATCTCTGCTCTTGCGGTATTTTCGGTGTTTTCAAGGTCACGCTTAAGTCCCTGACGCGCCGCGGTTTCTTCAAGCACCTGCTTTCGGTAGGGTGCGATGCCAAACTCATACTCGATGTAGCACACCGCCAGAAGGGTCATTAAAACTATCCTTAACCCCACATCTTTCGGCACGTCCATAAAAAGCCATATAAAAGGTAAAAAGAAAAAGGGCAGCGTTGCCTTAAACAACGCCAAAAGTTCAAAGGACAGATACCAAAGCAAGAGCACGTAACCGTTGCCGCCGTAGTAAAACAGTACCGCAAGCACCAAAACCGCCGCCATGAGGGCGATGGCTTTTCCTTTTTCAACCAGCTCTTTAACCGTTATGAGCGCAAAAAATAACGAAATAAGTAGGAGTATCCCAAAAGATACTCCTGTCCTTTCCTCGTTTCCGTAATATGCGACGGTCCCGTAAATGATGAACGAAACCACTATCGCAAGTCGGATCAAAATATGAAGGTTTTTCTTTAATTGGTCCCCCATTCTTCGGTCCTTTTCATCTTAAGGCCTAAAGCGCCTATACTTAATATCGCAAGAATGTATGCTACTGTAACACATATTATCATAACAAACACATTATTGTCTTTAACAAATATCATCTCAACCGCATCGATGAACCACTTCTGAGGCATTATCGATGAAAGTATCTTAAGCCCTACCGTAGTGTACTTGATGGGGAAGTACATTCCGCTGAGTAAGCTTGACATACACCAGATCGTGAATGCCGCGATCGTTGAACTCATTACGTCTCCGGCGAGGATTCCGATAAGCATGCTTATGGAACCGAATATGAGTCCCATAAGGAATACGAGTAAGTAATACTTAAACCTTTCCATTCCGAAATCGTCAACGCCCGTTATGAAGCTGTAAAGTACCGCGAATGCCGTAACCAGTACCGTTGTTACCAGCACCGTAACGAACTTCGCAACGAAATATGATGCCTGGCTCGTTCCGGAAAGATCCACTCTTACCGTAACGCCGTTCTTTTGCTCGGTTATGGCATTGTAAGCCACGAAGATTCCGCAGAATACATAAGCAAGGGTAAGGAATACGAAGGAATAACCGATGTTGGTCTTCATATTTGTCTGCTCTTTTGTAAGTGCTTCTTTTCCGCTTCCGGAGATCGAAACCAGTTCTTTTTTCGGAAGGTTCTCATCCGCCTTTTCAAGCATTTCCATGAGTGCCTTATCGGTTTCTTTGTCAGAGTACATTGCGGCATATTCCTTAAGCGATTCCATCCTTGAAAGCTGAAGTCCCAGGGTTCCCTCAACAGCCTCTGTACGCTCATCGTCGGAAAGAGCGTATAAGGTGACTGCCTTGGAAGCTTCCCCGTTAAGCACCAGTTCGTCGAAATCGGGAGCGATCACCAGCACTGCGCCCATACGGTCTTCTTCGCCGTCGAATGCCAGGCGGTCATCGATGAAAGACTCATCCAAAACGCCGTCCTTAACCTCTGAGGTAATGTCTGCCCTCATTACCAGGATCATGCCGGTCTTTGCCGTTTTATCAAGAAGATAGTTGCTGAGCGTACTGTTTGAAGCGTCGTAAACTTTTAAAAGGTACTCGCCTTTTCCGCCGTAATATGCGACTTTCTCATCTGCTCCGGTAAGCTCCTGAACTTTTTGCTCGAAGCCCGTAACATATGCCATTGAAGAGTCCATTTTGGACCTTAACATAAGTGTTGAAAGAAAAGGTACTATCAGGAGAAAGAACCAGAACGCCTTTGCTCTGAAAAGTAGCTTTAAACTGGATTTGATCATTGTTGTCATGATTTAACTTTCCTCCTTGCCATACCTGCAAATATCGCGAGAATTGAACATACTGCCATGATGGATAAAGAAAACAGTACGGAACTTGATACGAATCGGCTATCCCCCATGCTTGAAAGTTCCACCAAAGCCCTGTTGGTGTGATAAATGGGTGACAACAGTTTTAAAGTCATGGGCTGAGCGGAGAACATATATGTTTCAAAACTTCCTCCGAAGAAGCCCAAAAACCATACGATGGTGAATGTGGCGATTATGGTGACTACCATGTTGTCCGTAAAGGAATGAAGCATAAGACCGAATGCCGTTGCCGCCGCCGCAGACAAAGCCACTATGAGAAGCGATAACAGTATGTTGCCCCAGTTAACTTTAAAGAGAACTACCGAGAGCACCGCCGCGATCACCGCTCCTGCGATAACCACCACCGCCATTGGTGCAAACCTTGAAAGATAGAGTTTGGGTTCCGAAATGTCGGCTACGATGTATTTGTTCTTTATCTTATATTTCTTTTCGTTCATGAAAAGTGAAGCACCGCATACGATGGCGCACCAGCCGAAGTAAACCACCTCAACTATTCCGTAATAATCCGTGGAATCCACCGGCTCTACGTAAAAGGTTTCTTTCTTACTTATTGTCACAGCCTCGGTGTAAACGCCCATGGCGGTTGCTATGGCGCTCTCATAGAATGTTCCGATCAAAAACTCGATCGCCTTGCCGGCCTCTTTTTCTTCCTCGGTCTCGTACACCGTGTAAGAATCGCCGTCAAATACCACGAATCCGCTGAGTTCATTGTCGCTCACGATGTCCTTTATCCCCCCGGTCGCGTACTCGGTAAGGTCGACTCCGTTGTCCTTTGCTATGTCCGCAAGGGCTTCCACGGCTTCCTTTGAAGTATCGGTGCCCTCGATCCTGTAGCCTGCCTTTAAATTCTCATCACCTTCATACTTCTTCATAAGGTCGTCGAAGGAGCTTGAAAGAACGGCTATCAAAATGAGAGGCATTACTATATAAAGAAAAATGTTTATGGGGCTTCTGCCCATCAGCTTAATATTGTTTTTTATGACGTAACGTATCATCTTTTCGCCTCTTTCTTATATGTCTCGTAATTTCTTGCCGGTAAGTGTAAGGAACACTTCTTCCAAAGTGATGGTGGAAGGATCGCTTACCACCATCTTCTTTAACTCTTCGCTTGTTCCGATGGCGATTATCTTACCGTTGTCCATGATCGCTATTCTTGTGCAGATGGCTTCCACCTCTTCCATATAGTGGCTTGTATAGATGACGGTGGCGCCCTTTTCGTTGGACTCTTTGATCCTTTCAAGGATGAAGTTTCTCGACTGAGGATCGATACCTACCGTAGGCTCGTCGAAGATGAGAAGCTTCGGATCGTGACCGATGGCGCATGCGATGTTAAGTCGTCTCTTCATACCGCCCGAGAATGTCTTTGCGTATTCGTTTCTTTTATCAAGAAGTCCTACGTACTCAAGAGACTCATCGATTATCTTCGTAAGTTCTTTTCCCTTTATTCCGTAGAGTGAAGTGAAGAGCTCTACGTTCTCCCAGGCTTTTAAGTTGCCGTGTATCGCAAGCTGCTGAGGAATGTAACCAAGCTGTCTGCAAAGCTCTTTTCTGTTCTTTTTGAAATCCTTGCCCAGGAACTCGACTTCACCGAGGGTGGGCTTTACGATACCGCATATCATATTCATGGTGGTACTCTTGCCGGCGCCGTTGGGTCCGAGAAGTCCGAACACCTCACCTTCCTCGATCTCGAGATTTAAGTTATCTACCACGATCTTGTTTCCGTATTTCTTTGTAAGATCCTTTGTTTTAAGAATTGCTGCCATGTTCTCTCCTTTTATGTTTACGTTTTTGCGTTTGGTTTCTTTGTACAGTACCATCTTACAAATGGAGGCATCGTCTTTGTAGTGAGATAAGTTATGTTTTGCATGTGACTTTTGTCATGTCCCGAAATTACTATCTTCATCAAATCTTAATGCGATTACGTATTCCAACTTAAAACCCGTTCATACTATAATTAAACCTGTCGGGAGGAAGAAAATGCATGCCTAACATATTAATATGTGATGATGAAAAAGATATTGTAAACGCGTTAAAGATCTATCTGTCCGATCCGGATTATACGCTCTATGAAGCCTATAACGGACAGGAAGCACTTAAAGTTTTGCAAAGCAATGATATACAGCTTGTCTTAATGGACATCATGATGCCCGTTATGGACGGAATTACAGCCATGGCAAAGATAAGGGAATTTTCCAATGTGCCGATAATCGTGCTTACGGCCAAGAGCGAGGACACCGACAAGATACTCGGTTTGAACGTAGGCGCGGACGACTACATTACGAAGCCCTTCAATCCTTTGGAGGTGACCGCAAGAGTCCGCTCGCAGTTAAGACGCTTTCTTAAACTGGGGGGCGGCACCGAAGTTTCGGGAACTCTTTCCATCCGCGGTCTTGAAATAAACGATCGCTCGAAAGAAGTTTTCCTGGACGGCGAACCGGTCAATCTCACTCCCAAGGAATATGACATTCTTAAGTTGTTGATGACCAATACGGACCGTGTTTTTTCTCCCAAAGAGATCTATTCCACGGTCTGGAAAGAGAAACCGTTCGGTTCGGACAACACGGTGGCGGTGCACATCAGACATCTTCGTGAGAAGATCGAGATCGATCCCGCGGACCCGCGTTATATAAAAGTTGTTTTCGGACAGGGGTATAAAATTGAAGGAGAAAGAAAAAAATGAAACGATTCATTCGTTCGATAGCCGGAAAGATAATAATGTTCTTTTTCTTTATCGTTTCCGTGCTTACTCTTACAGCATGTATCGCAGGTGTATATTTTTACAATGATTCAGAATCGAGTTGGAGCGCAGAGTGGTACAATTCCTCGAAAGAAGCCTGCATTGAAAAAATGACCGGTAAAGTGGTCGAAGGTTTCGCTAATGACGTAATGTTAAAAGAATTCTTGAATTTCGATATCGAAGATGATTTCGAATACTGGGTAACCGACGAATACGGAAAAGTCATTGCGGAAACACCCGGTTTCAGATCAATCACCGAAAAGAAGTATACGGCGGATTTCGGAATTTTGAGGACAAAGCAGGGTGAGATTACAGACTTTTTCTACCACTCACCTTTGACAAAGAAAGATGACGCCATACCTTATTACAGTGTATCGCTGGTCCCAAAGCCTCAAAGTGCGGCTTTCACAGAGTTGGAAAGAGCATCGCTTTTTGGAAGTATTGCATACGAACTCAGATACGCCATTTATGGCATAGCGCTTGCTGCACTGGCAGTGATGATCCTGACCTTTATCGGGCTGATTGATTCCGCGGGACGAAGAAACAAGACCGAGGAGATCGTGGTGGCGCCTCTTTGCAAGTTCCCCTTCGATCTTTTGCTTGGGGCACTTTGCATAGGCTTTGTGTGTGCAATCTATGCGGCAGATCTATACTTAAACAGACTTGAACTTATATTTGTCGGTATCGCTATCTACGTGGCCGGAATAATTTGTGCCGTATTCGTATGCATGATTTCCGCCACAAATGTAAAAAGAAAAATGTTCATAAAAAACCTCCTTATCTATAAGATCTGCCATTTCATTTGGGTGGTTCTTAAAAAGATATGGAGCGGGATCGAGAAGATACCTCTTATCTGGAAGACGACTCTCGGCGTTGCAGTGATCGCCGCATGGGAATTCTTTATAATCGTCTTAAGTGACGGAAATCAGGAAACATTTGTGATATGCTGGTTCTTCCTTAAGCTGGTCGTCATTCCGATCGTTTTATATATCGCTTATATGCTTAAGAAGCTGGAAACCGGCGGAAAAGCTCTCGCAAACGGAAATCTTGCTTACAAGACCGATACGAAGGGCATGATCTTAGATCTTAAGAACCACGGTGAAAACCTTAACAGTATCGCATCCGGCATGACAAGGGCCGTGGAGGCGCGCCTTAAGAGCGAGCGAATGAAGACGGAGCTCATTACCAATGTCTCTCACGACATAAAGACTCCTCTTACTTCCATAATCAACTATGCATCTTTGATCGGAAACGAACTTAAAGATAAAGATGACGAGAAGCTTTCCGAGTATTCCGAAGTGCTGGTACGCCAGTCTGAAAGTTTAAAGAGACTTATCGAAGACCTTGTGGAAGCGTCAAAGGCTTCTTCGGGCAACTTGGACGTTGCTCTCGCTCCCTGCGATGCGTCGATATTCATCTCACAGGCATCGGGTGAGTACGAAGAAAAGTTAAAAAAAACGGATCTTACTCTTGTAACTAAAGAAAGCCCCGAAGAGCTTTATATCATGGCCGACGGAAGACGTATGTGGAGGATATTCGATAACCTCATGAACAACATATGCAAATATGCCCTTCCCGGCACCAGAGTTTATCTTTCCCTTGAAAGGTTTTCCGACCGTGCTCTTATCACTTTTAAGAACACGTCAAAGGAACCCCTGGACATGACCGAAGAAGAACTTATGGAGCGATTCACAAGAGGCGATTCCTCAAGACATACCGAAGGAAACGGACTGGGGCTCTCCATAGCAAGAAGCCTGGCGGAACTTCAGAACGGGCAGTTAAGACTGGCTCTCGACGGAGATCTCTTTAAGGCGATACTTTCCTTCCCTTTGGTGGAAAAACCCGCTGAAGCAGAGAATGGTAATGAATAATAGATAAAAGAAAAGCGACCGTATAAAACGGCCGCTTTTCTTCCCTTGTGCTATGTCTACACACTCTTTCAATCAGGTGCGCCAACATTTTCAAACTGTTTTATTGCTTTTTTAAGCTCATTTACAACGTCTTCGGGTCCTATCAGTTTAACTCCGGTGCCAAGACTGAAGAGCCAACCGAAGAACTGTGGACTAACGTTAACATCAACATACAATTCACTGTGCTCTTTGTCAACAGGTATAAACGAAATATCTTTACCAAATCTGTCCAAAAATATTCCGCACTTGGAATTTTCGATGCGAAGTTTGACTTTTTTTGACTCTCCGTTGTACATTCCGAAGGTCGCCGCAGAGTACTTTGCCATGTCGATCTTATCGAAAAGTTCCTTGCCTTCTCTGGCTTCGTCCACCAAAGATATCTTCATCATCTTGTCGACGCGGTAGTTTTTGATCGTTCCCGACCACTCATCGTAGGCAAGAAGATAATAATTTTCTTCCGCCCAGGTCAGTGCCCAGGGACTTAATACAAACCACTCGTCATTGTGACGGGGCACCAGTTTCTTGGAAATATCCCATTTATAGTATTTGAACTTAATCTTCTTATTCTGGTTGATGGCGTTATGAATATCGTCCACGTTGTAATAAACGCTTTCGTTCATCGTCTTAACGCGGTCGTTTATGAAGACCTGTCTTTGAAGCTGCTTCGCCTGATGCTCGCTCACAAGCGTCTTAACTTTGGCGATGAGCTCTCTTGATTTGTTCTTTGTGATGAACTTCGAAGACTGGATGGCGTCGATGAGCAGTTTGACCTCCGCAAGCTCAAACTCTCTTGAACCCACATGATATTTCGTCTCCCGGCCCACGTTCTCCTTGATGATGTCGATACCGAATTTATCGCTCATATCCTGAAAATCGGCATAAATGCTTTTTCTTTCTGCAGTAACACCGTACTTTTCAAGCTCCTCGAGAATCTCGGGCATGGTGAGACCGTGTTCGTCGTCGGTCTTCTCGAGCATGATCTTCATCAGATATGAAAACTTGTACTTTTGATTAACTCCTCTGGACAAAGCAACCTCCCGCCAAAAAGGCTACATCTTCACTATGATTCCGCCGCCGATAACACATTCGTCGCTGTCGTAGAACACCGCCGACTGACCGGGCGTGGCGGCCCTTACGGGCTTTTCAAACACGATCTTCACAAGACCGTCCTTCATACCTTCTATATAAGCCGGCTCCGCGTTGTGGCGGTACCTGATCTTCGCGTTGCAATTAAGCTTCTCGCCTTCTTTCAAGCCTTCGATGCTTAGGAAATTGAGATCCTTAACATATACCGTATCGTTAAAGATCGCTTCCTCGGCGGAAAGAACGACTTCGTTGGTCTCGGGCCTTATCTCTTTAACGTAGATCGGCGTTCCGAAGGCTATTCCCAGGCCTTTTCGCTGACCGATGGTGTAGTGGATGATGCCTTTGTGCCTGCCCAGCACGTTGCCTTCCTCGTCCACGAAATTGCCTTCGGGCGGAATCGGGCTCTTCGCATGATCTTCTATGAAGTCGGCATACGAATCGTCAGTAACAAAGCAGATATCCTGGGAATCGGGCTTTGAAGCTACGGGAAGTCCCGCCCTTTCGGCGATGGCGCGAACAGAATCTTTCGAAAGTGTGCCAAGGGGCATCAAAGTCGATGCCAGCTGATCCTGGGAAAGCTTATAGAGCATGTACGTCTGGTCTTTTGCCGCATACAGTGCTTTCTTGACCGTATATCTGCCGTTGTCCAGCTTTATGATATTCGCGTAATGTCCGGTGGCAACGTAATCCGCTCCGTAAACCTTCGCCGCGTCCAGCATCCTCTCCCACTTCAAAAATCTGTTGCACTCAACGCAGGGATTGGGGGTAAGGCCCTTAAGATAGGCCTCAACAAAGGGATTGATGACGCAGGTGTTAAACTCCGAAACGCAGCTTATCGCATAATAAGGGATGTCGAGATGTGCCGCCACCGCTCTCGCATCGTCGATCTCGCAGCACTTGCTCGGCTTGTTTTCTTCGTTCATCCATATCTTAAGAGTCACGCCGATCACGTCGTAACCCGCTTCTTTTAAAAGATATGCCGTAACCGCGCTGTCCACGCCGCCCGACATTCCGACTATTGCTTTTGCCATATGATCATCCTAAAGTGTTTTTTCCATCATACCACCAAATGCCTTTTGGTACAAAGAAAACGCAGACCGAATCAACTCGGCCTGCGTATAATTTTCAGTGAAGATCGAATTCCGGCGGCTTGTCGATCTCTTCACCGACATATTTGCCGTTCTTCTTTCTTTGCCTTACGCACTCGGAAAGCAGATATTCTATCTGTCCGTTGACGGACCTAAAGTCATCTTCCGCCCATTTTGCTATATCGTCGTAAAGCTTTTCCGAAAGACGAAGCGGTACCTGTTTCTTCTCGCCCATCAGTAGAGGCTTCCCGAATTAACTACAGGCTGTGCATCGTGATTGCCGCACAATACCACGAGCAGGTTTGAAACCATTGCGGCTTTTCTTTCTTCGTCGAGCACAACGGTCTGATTCTCGTTAAGTCTTTCAAGTGCCATCTCAACCATGCCTACAGCACCGTCGACGATCATCTTGCGGGCGTCGATTATTGCCGATGCCTGCTGTCTTTGAAGCATTACCGAAGCGATCTCGGGAGCATATGCAAGATATGTGATCCTTGCGTCGAGTATCTCAAGACCTGCGTCGTTAACCTTGCTCTGGATCTCGTTCTTGATACGTTCTGCGACTACCTCTGCGGAACCGCGAAGGCTTCCTTCATCGGCATGTCCGTCGCCTGTCGTATCGACATTTAAAGCCACGTCATAAGGATATATCCTTACGATGTTACGAAGTGCGGAGTCACACTGAAGGGAAAGATATTCTTTGTAGTTGTCTACGTTGAATACCGCCTTTGCCGTATCGACCACTCTCCAGATAACGGCGATACCGATGTCTACGGGGTTACCGAGGCAATCGTTGATCTTCTGTCTGCCGTTGTTAAGGGTCATGGCTTTAAGAGAGATCCTCTTTGTATAAGCCTCGGCAGAAACTGCCGTACCGTTTGCATTGACCTTAACTGCGGGAGCCTGAGAGATCTCACCGCTCTGTGCAAGTTTTGTGCTTGCCGCGGGGTTAACTGCGGAACAGAAAGGATTTACAAAATAGAAACCGGCTTCTCTTAAGGTGCCTTTATATTTTCCGAAAAGGGTAAGCACCAAAGCTTCCTGAGGTTTCAAAACCTTAAGTCCGCAGAGAGGGATCCATCCGAACACTAATATCAGGATGCCGAGAGCGGATAACGGGCCAAAGAAAACGGCTCCCGCTATGACGCACCATAATCCGAAGATAAGTAATGCGATAGTTCCGAACAGTGCCAACATTCCATTCTTTTTGGTTGTGTAAATTTTTTCAGTCATAATTGACTACCTCCTTTTGATATCATTATGATATCACAATGATCGGTTTTGTCAATATGCAATTTTTTAAGGCTTTCTTAAAAAGGGAAATCTTGCTTTTGAATGCCTTTGAATATACAATTTAACTGATAATCCAAAGGGGAGCGAACAAATGGCGCTTACTAATAACAAATCAAAAAGAAATGCAAATATAGAATTACTCAGGATCATCTCCATGATCATGGTCACCATGCTGCATGCACTGGACAAGGGCGGTCTTTTGGTGAACATAGTCGACAACCCCGGCGTAAACACGTGGGTTGCGTGGGGACTCGAAGCTCTTTCCATCTCCGCAGTCAACATTTTCATGCTGATATCGGGATATTTCCTTATAGATTCAAAGTTTAAGCTCTCAAGATTTTTTGAGCTTATCGGACAGACGATATTCTATACACTGGGTGCATTTATTGTTTGCTACGCCCTGGGTATAAACAAAGGTGAGACCGATGTGTACTGGATGTTAAACTACATACTTCCCATACATATGAAGGTGTTCTGGTTCATCACCTCTTACGTAGTTCTTTACGCTTTACTTCCCATAATCACGGAAGGCGTTCACAGAATAACTCAAAAGCAGCTGGGAACAATGCTCATAATACTTCTTGTATACGAATGTGCTTTTAAGAGCTTTCTTCCCTTCAGAATGTATACCGACGAACACGGTTATTCCTTCATATGGTACCTTATCGTGTTCCTTGTGGGAGCGTACTTAAAGCTTTACGGATTTAAGATTTTGAATACGCCGGCAAAAGGACTTTTGCTTTACTTCGTATCCTGCCTGTTCATTCTTGCAGAGCATTTTACCATCGGATACATCATAAAGAATTTCGGACACCTGGAGGAACTTGCCGGTCTTGCTTACGAGTACAACAACTTCTTTGTACTCACCGCGGCTTTGGGAATCTTCGCCGCATTTGTCCACTTTAAAGACATGAAAGAAGCGCCCGGGAAAGTCGTTTGTTTTCTTTCTCCCATGGCGCTTGGTGTATATCTTTTCCAGGAAAATCAGACGCTTCGCTATCGCTGGCAACCCTGGTTCAAACTGCAGGGTTCCCTCCAAAGCCCGCTTTACGTGCTTCTCGGAAAAGTACTTTTGGCAGTCATATGCATGTATTTGATCGGAACCGCCGTCGATTACTTAAGAATACTTCTCTTTAACGGTATAAAGAAAGCGGCATCGAAAAAGTCTTAGTCATCACAAACGTTGTATCCCGAATCGGAGAAATCGACGCCTGTGATGGCAAGGGAGAGAAGGGTGTCGAACTTCTCACCTTTTTACTGTCTTGTTATCTTGATCTCGGCCTTCGCGTTGCTTCCGCTTCCGGTGATGTTAAGCACTTCGATGGAATATCCGAAATCGGTTGCATCGTCGAGAGTACCGTTATTAAAGAAGTCCGAATAGTCCGAAAGGGTGAACACGTCGCCCTTTTGGAACAGATCTCGGGGCTCGATCCACGGTCTGAACTCGTTACATTCAATGTCCGTGAAGGTATTGTCTTTTCCGGCCTGGATAAGCTCGATATTGTAAAATCCGCTTTCTGAATAAGAGTTGGGATAATGGATGGTTCCTATGGGGCAAGGCTCCATTTTGGGGAATTTATCGCTTACATAATCGCGCTTCTCCATAATGGCGTCGACGTGATAAATACGAACTCCCGCATCAATTTCTCCCAGAAGAACTTCCTCTGCGTCATATTTATTCGCACCGCATGCAGATAAGAGGTCAACCATCATATATTCACAGAAAGGTCCGTCGAAATAGGAATCGACGCCCGGTATTATAAGATAATCTCCGGTTTCGGACATGGATCCTATGGTTACGGTCTTGGATTCCCCGGGTTTAAGATCTTTAATGATCTGCGGATTGCCCCAGCCGACGGAATATTTGGAATATGCATTCCAGTCGCCTGCGCTTGAATCCTGCATGTCATATCCGCCAAGAGCAGATGTTCCGCTGTAGGTTACATCATAGTAATCGATAAGTCCGAACATATGGCTGAATTCGTGAAGCAGCGTATTGTTGTCAGAACGCGATGCGTTTATGTTTACCGCACAGTTGATGGTGGGTTTATCGGGTGTGCCGGCATACTCGTTTCCGTAAGTCTCCCTGTACTGTATCGCTCCCTCAAAGGAAATGATATCAAAGCCGTCATCGTGGGTGTCTCCGGCATTTATGAATATCACGGCATCAAAATATCCGTTCTTGTCTCTGTCGAAGGATTCATAGTCAAGATCGGGATAATTCTTGTAAAGCCATTTAAGTACCTTTTTAAAGTACTTCATGTCAACGTTGTTCTTTCTGTTTTTCTCGAAGGATCCGCCGTCGTACCAGTCGGTCACATAGGATGACACTTTAAGTTCTCCGTATGAAGCCTCGTCAAAGTAATCGCTTAAAGAGAATCTGCCTTCCTCCATTCGGTCCGAATAGTCCTTAACCGTTCCGTCGGGTTGGATAACCCGTCCAAGTTCGGTCTTAAATCTCTCAAGTACTTCCTCCGTGGCATTCTCGGGCTGATCCTCCCATGCGATGGGGATAACCAGCGCCTTAAGTTCTCCTTTGGCCTCGGGATGAGCGTAAGGAACCAGGTCATGCATGGTCTGCGCGCCGTGCATGCTTTCGATCAGGGTAAAAGGAACATCGGCAACAAAACCGTCGGAAAGTTTAACGGAGGCCGTATAACCTTCTCGTACGACAGTATTGTTCTTATCATGCACATTTCCGTCGGTATCTTTTATATTGAGCACTTCCGGTATACGATTTTCGGAAAACTCAACTATGGGCCAGAAATTACCGGAATCGATCTTTTTGGCCACTTCTTCATCTTCATAAGGGAAATACGCATGCTTAAGTTCGGGAAGTCCCTCTACCAAAAACGTAAATACACCTTCATCGGGATTGTATACCTCAAGGGAGGGATCGTACTTCTCACCGTCAAGATATACCGGATACCACATGGGACTAAAGAAAATCTTTTTAAATCCCGTCAGTTCATCGTCATCTTCATATCTGACCATGAGTTTTTTTGCAACCATCTCTTCTTTATTGGGCCATCTGTCAAGCTCGCTGGGAAGTGCCGTTCCCACCGCGAAGAAATTGGGCTGCATCTCCGCAAAACCGAAATAGGCTCTGTAATTGGCCGATCTGATCGGATCCTTTTTACATCTGCCGGCAAAATAATGCATTCCCAGGCCGAAGGTAATATCCTCCACACTCTCGGGATGGGCGTTTTTCTCCAAACTGAAGCCTGCGGTGGTCAAAAATTCGTCCCACCAATAGCAGCCTCTTTCGAGTTGGGGAGCAACGGAATAGAGACGTCCTATGCTGTCCAACATGACAAGGGAGCAGTTCCTGGAAAAAACGATCTTTCCTTCACTGACCTCGATGTCCCAACCCTTAAAGCGGACATCCTGTCCCTTGGGTCCCTTCGCGATGAAGGTGACCGTTCCGTCATCGTTGTTTGTTATACTTGAAACATCAATATTCTCTATAACGTCCCACGCCGGAAGCTTTGAGAAATCCAGATCATAGTTTCTCGTTTCCCATATACTTCTCTTGTTCGGCTTTTTCGAAGGGTCCAGCCAGAAGAATAAGAATATGTTCAAAGCAAAAAGCAAAATAAACACAACAAGTGCAAATTTGCCCAGTTTCTTCAAAAATCTTTTAAAACTTCTCGGCTTTTTCTCTTTGATTTTCTTTTCTTTTTTCATTGGTTTTCCCACTTTTACCTTAGATTATCTCTCCCATTATACACCAATTTTGAACCTAGGGGACGGTGGTGTTGGTTCATTTTCAAAAATGAACCAACACCACCGTCCCCCTTGGTCAAGATAAGGCGATGAGTAGTGAGACCTCGAAGCCGTCGGGGGAGGTGTCGCATATGAGGCGGCCGCCCATTTTCTTCATGAGCTCGCTTGAGATGTAGAGGCCGAGGCCGCTGCCTTCTTTGCCGGCAGTGTTCTTTGTGCCTCTGTAAAATTTGTTTGTGATAAGCTCGATCTCGGAAGGGTCGACCCCCGGGCCGTGATCGGCAACAGTCATCTTAAGGAAGCTTCCTTCGAAGCTGTAGGATAAGTCGATGTCGGTGTCCGCGTATTTGTACGAATTGGTGATGATGTTTCCGATGACCTGGGAGAAGCGGTTGCGATCGATCTTTACCATACATTCGGGAATGGGGCACAAAGAAACCTTTTTGCGAAGGTCGTGCTCTGTCACTATCTCGTTAATTACCGAAGAAGGAACGTCGCTTAATGAAACGTTCATCTGCCCCAGGTCGTCAAGGGCCGAGGATAAAAGGTCGCTTACGAGAGTGTCGATCTCCTTTGTCTTTTGCTCGATGTTGGCGATCTTTCCTTTGACGTATTCGTCTTCGACCTTTACCTGCAAAAGTTCGCATATGACTTTTATGCCTGTGACGGGGGTTTTGAGATCGTGGCTTAATGACGCAACGAGTTCTTTCTCCCTCATTTTAAGAGCGGTCTCGCGGTTTTTTGCGGCCTTTAACTCTTCGCGCATGATGTCGAAGCTTTCCGTGAAGGCTCCGAAGAGATTGTTCTTTTCGATGAGCAGAGGCTCATCCAGATCGCCTCTTGCGATGGTTGTAGCAAACTGTTTCATCTTCATAAACGGGATCGTCACATTCTTGTTTACATAACACAAGAAGGACTCACCGAAAGCAATCAGCGCCACAGCCGACAAAGCGGCCAGAATCACGATATTTCGACGCATTTTCGCATATTCGTTTTTAACGGGATTTTTAATGATAAGAGTGCCAAGAAAACTGCCGTTTTTGGTAACGGGCACACAGATAAAGCCTTTGGAAGCGGCATCCGTGGGATTTTTGATATCCGAAAAGTCGCCGCCCTTTGTGGAAAACTCGGATTGGTTTTCGCTGTTTAAAATACAATATTCAAACTCGGAATCTTTATTTTGGAGTACAGAAAGATCGTCCCTGTTTTCCTTTATGGTCTCAACCAGGTCGTTAACCGCCACGGCATCCAGAGTTTTGTCCTTAAAGGAAAAAACTGCAGCCGTAAGCAAGGTCAGAATTATTACAAGCGTTGCCGCCGTTATAAAGAAAAATCTCCTAAATCCGCTCATTATTCGACGATGTACCCCACTCCCCAAACGGTCTTGATGATTGTCGGTTCCTTGGGATCATCCTCGAGTTTTTCGCGAAGATGACGGGCATGAACGGCAAGTGTTCCTTCGCCGATGTACTCGTCTTCCCAGACTGTTTTTAAAAGCTCGTCTTTTGTGATGACGCGCCCTTTATTTTCCAAAAGATAGGAAAGCATCTTGTATTCCATGACTTTAAGGGTGATGCTCTCGCCGTTCTTTACAAGTTTATACGTGGAGGTATCAAGATAAATATCGTCGGTGATGACGATCTTTGAGCCTTCGCTCTTTTCGCAGCTTGGTACATCCGCGTTGGCGACGGATACTGCCTCTCTTGCCTTTTCGTAACGGCCAAGAATCGCCTTTACCTTTGCAAGAAGAATGTTTAGCGTAAAGGGTTTTGCTATGTAGTCGTCCCCGCCGATGTTAAGCGCCGTCAGCACATCGTCGTCGCTTTTACGGGCCGAGATGAAAAGTATGGGCATGTCGTATTCTTTCCTTATGCGCTTGCAAAGTTCAAAACCGGATTTCTCGCCCAAATTAATGTCAAGAAGAACGAGGTTCGTCTCGTTCTTCTCCAAAAACTCCACAGCGTCGTCATAAGCGATGACATACGCCGTTTTAATGTCAAACATGTTAAAGTACTCTGCCGTATTCTCGGCGATCGTCACATCATCATCGATGACAAGGCACTTGTATTCCATGCAAATTCCTCTTAGCTATCGTTGTATCTTTACGCTGCTGCCGCTCTCTCCCGCAAACACTATCATGCCGTCGTTAGGAAGAGGAACGGTATTGCCGTAGTCCTTCATAAAGCTCGAATACTTAAGATCACCGTACTTGTCGAAAACACTCACCATGGCGTTTCCCTTTATATCAACCGTGATCTTTTCATTCAAAAGACCGTTTAACTTATACCACTTAGTCTCATTATTTAATGTAACTTCGGTGATATCTTTTGTAAAGTCCCCGATGTTTTCTTCGCTTAAGTACAAAGTGCCGATGTCCGTCTGTGAAAGGTACTCGCATCCGTCTTTGTGTATGATCTCAAAGTCCGTGATGTCTCTTGAGATATCCGAAGGAGCATTGAGCATATTTACGGCGTGATCTTCATCTGCAATCACACAGCCGTTTACAAATCCTCTCGCCTCTGGATCTGTATGAATCGAGATCTTCGGCGACGCAATGTAAGCTATGTCCGAATAGTTTGAACCTGCAAGGAAATACGATCTTCCGTTGCGTGCCTCCCATGCAGAAACCGCCGCATCTGAGACGGTGGGTTCTTCGTACTTTTGTAATCCCGCAATGTCGTTCTCGACAATGAACACCTTGCCGTCTTCTTCGGCGAACGTCACGACATCGAGCGGTGTTGAAACGATAGCGTTACCGGACAGAACATCGCCGGTCACGTTCACGAAATCGCCGTCCGTCGTGTACATATACTGCACGCACTGCCTCGAATCGTCGGTGAGCGTCTCGATCATCAAAAGCTTATTTTCGGGGAAAGACAACTTCGCCACGCCCGTCGAGTAGCCGTAGATCCCGGCATACTTCAAGTAGGACTCGGGAACTGTATCGACTGTCTGTCTTGTCTTCTTGGGGTGTGACACCGCGATGCCCTTTTCTTCGAGCGCGATGTCCATCAGCTCAAACGCCACATCCATGCAATCTCCGCTCGAACCGTTCGAGCAAACGACCGCAACGCTTATCTTTTCTTCGGGCGCCACAGCCAGAAACGCGTGCTGAAACGATGTGTCGCCGCCCTTTGTGACTACCTTCACGCCCTCATTCTCATAATCGGTATAAAGAACACTGTCCCAGCCAAGGCCGTAATCGGAACTGTATTCATTTGCCTTATGGTTCTCCGACATCATGCGTTTTGCGCTTTCAGAAAGAAGTGTCTTGTCACCTGTAAAAAACGTGCTTCCAAATGCAGCAACATCGCGGGCTGCGGACATCACACCACCCGCTCCGACGAGCTGCAGACACTCGGGAGCCATGGTCACACCGTCCTTTATGAAGTAGGGTGCCTGATCGTTCATGTCTTTTGCCGTAAAGATCGTGCAAGTGGAGCTTGCGCCGATCTTTGAAGCGATGTTCTTTTCAATATATTCCGAAAAGCTCATGCCTGAAACGCGCTCGGTTATTATCTCAAGGAGCGTAAAACCGTCGTTGCAATAGCAGTTGTATGTGCCGGGATCGGCCTTTAAGCGCTCGCCGCTTAATACTTTCAGAAAGTTATCGTGGTAATCGCTGCTCACGTTTCCGAACCGCTCGGCATCAGCGTAAACGCTTCCCATAAGCCCCGATGTGTGGTCCATGAGCATCTTTACCGTGATGTCTTTGTATCGCTCGTCGGCCATCGTGAAGTCGTCGATGTACTCGCAAACCGAAGCGTCGAGGTCGACTTTTCCTTCATCCGCAAGCTGCATTACAGCAGTCACGGCGTACATCTTGCTGACGGAACCGATATTTAAGTAATGTGCGTCTCCATCGGCGAATGTGCTCAAAGGCGAGATTGCAAAGAGCACGGCCGCCGCCAAAAACATTAATGATTTCAAAACAGTTTTCTTCATACATTCTCTCCGTTCACTATTCCGTCATCAGTTCGTAAACCGAAATGTTCTTTATCTTCTTTGCTCCGCGGTATGCCGCAAAGAACGTAAATGCCAGTATCGCCGCGTCGGTGATGAGCACCGTCGCAATTGAAACCGCAATCTTCGCAAGCACCATCTCGATCGCGCCGGCAAGCGCTACCGAAACGAACGACCCGATCGCAACCGCGACGATCGCCGTCGGAACGATCCTCATCGCCATTTGGTACATGAGCTCCTTCGACGTGTAGCCGATGCCCTTCATGATGCCGAGCTCTCTGTACTGTTTTCTTATCGTCGATTCCATAAGTATCGAAAGAATTATCATCACAACGATCGCGCACACGATCGAAAGTACGACCGAAAGCACCTTAAATATCACGCAAAACTGATCGAGCATCTCCATGTAATCCGCCTTCACGAAAGAAACGGATTCGATCTTCATAAGGCTTGTGCTCGACTCGATTGTCGTATCGCCGATCGTGATCGCGTATTCCATGTAGCTAACGCCGCTTTCAAGCATCGCCTTTGCCATCTTTATCTCGGCAGCCGAGCGAATGCGCTCCTCAAGCGTCTCTCCGGTCACTTCGCTCTTACTTAAGTCGACGACCGTTTTGCCGTACTTTTCTTCGAGCCGCTCTGCAAAATCTTTTGCGTCGACGCCGTCTTCAAGGTAGATCTCGAACGAATCGGGCCTGTATGTGGGGCTTATCCGCTTAAGTCCCGCGCTCGTCATGTACGCCGTGTTCGCGTTCACGACCGAGTTCACGAAACCGGTCACGATGTAGTCCATGCGCACTTTGTTGTACTCGATCGTCAGCGTCTCGCCGACCTTCGCCTTCGTGATGCCCGCCGCCCCCGTGGTCATCGCGATCTCATTGTCGTGCTCGGGAAGGCGCCCCGAAGTCACCACGATCGTATCGGTGTTAGCGTAATCGTCGTAAACATCGAGCGAAACAGTCGAATTCCTGTCAACGATCTCAACGCCTGCCGCCTCAGCGGTAAGAAGAACACGCTTCACCTCACCGTAACTTTCAAGCTCCCCTGCAAAATCTTCGGGTGCGACCGCACCGACGGTCGTGATCTTGATGTCAGCCAGCTGGTGGCCGCAAACTGTCCTAAGAACCTTTTGGCTGTTACCCAAAGCACCGGCGAGTATCACGCCTATCAAAACGGCAATCGACGCAACGCTTATGCAGACGCAAAGCCCGATGTTTCCTCTTACGTTATCCAAAAATCCTCTGAGGGCGAGGCGATTGTGAACGCTCGACTTCGTCCTTTCGAGAGGAAGAACACTCTTCTTAAAATGATGTGTCTCGATCCCCTTCCTGAATGCCTTTACAGGCGGATATTTGCGGACCGATCTTGCCTTTGAGTAGGCTGTAAAAGCGATGAACAAAAGTATCGCAAGTATCGAGATCACAAACAAAGCAACATCGATACTGATGTTTCCGCCGTAGTTTACGGTCACCGCTGCGTTTTTAAGCAGTGCCTTTGCGGTGAGTGCACCCGGCACAACACCCAATATCACTGCCGCTGCCGCGATTAGCATATACTCGATCACGTACGAAGAAGCGATCTGCGACGACGTGTAACCAAGAGCCTCCAGCACACCTATCGACACTATTTGGTCTTTTATGTCGCCGACGATCCTGAACCTGATCATGACCATTATCGATATAACGGTAAGTCCCGCCATACATACGACAATTATGCTCATCAACGACATGTTGATCGAATTACTCTGCTTGCACACTTCATATGTGAAATCTATATATCCTTTTGAAATGTCGTTTTTCGACACTTCCTTGCAGTAAGCCTTAAACTCCTTAAAGAACGCCGTCTCATCGACACCTTCTTTTAAGTTGATCGCGATCACTTCGTCTCTTGATATGTATCCTTCGATCTGCGAGTAATCATCCGGCGTTATGATTGCTTTCGAACCAAGCGGCCATATTCCGGCGTTATAAAATCCGGCAACTGTGAAAGTAAAGGACTTTTCGTTGGTCTCGACCGTTATCTCATCCCCCTCTTTAAGGTTAAGCTTTCTTACGCTTATCCTCTCAAGATATACAGGGTGCGCCATTTTGCTTATCTCTTCGTCGCAAAGCTCTGTCTCAACCTCGAAATTCTCAAAAGACCGCTCGGCGCTCTCGGTAACGAACGATAAGGTTAAAGTAGTTTCTTCATCCCCTTTTTTCACAGTCGCCAGCCCGTCATAAGAAGCCACCGGGAAATGATCGTATTTCTCGACTCTCTCATCCTCTTCAAGGAACATAAGGAACATGTCCGTGTAAAGTTTCTGTGAGATGATGACCGTGTTTTCGTAGCATCCGCTCTCACTCACCATCTTAGGCGTAATCTTCCCTATTCCCGAAAGTGCGGTAACGGACGAAGAAAAAAGCACGACGCATATCATTACCAGAATGCCCAAAAGTATCGATTCTTTTTTGTTCGCTTTTATCTTTGCAAGCGATAATCTCATTATCCTGTTCATCTCTACCATCCCATCTCGTTAAGGAAGTTCTGAAGTTTGTCGCGGCGCGCCTTTTCATCGTCGGTGCCGAATCGCTCCATCTTGAACTCTCCCACAACGTTTCCGTCTTTTAAGTAGATAACGCGATTGCCTCTAACCGCCGTCTTTATGTCGTGGGTTACCATCACGATGCTCTGGCCGTTTTCGTGAAGCTTTGTGAGGATGTTTAAAACATCCCGGCCCGATGAGGAATTTAGCGCTCCCGTGGGCTCATCGGCGAACAGCACCTTGGGATCGTTTATGACCGCTCTTACGATGCCCACTCTCTGGCACTCGCCGCCGGAGAGCTGATTGGGATATTTCTTCCACATTTTTTCGTCTATGCCGACGCTTGATAACAGGTCCTTTGCCTTCTTTACAAGCTCGGGAGAATTTTTCTTTGCCACCAGTGCTCCCGTAAGGATATTGTCCAGTACGTTCATGTTCTCAAGAAGATAGATGCTCTGGAACACGAATCCGCAGTTGTTTCTTCTAAAAAGCGCCAGTTTGTCGTTACTGTAATCGGAAATGTCCTCGCCGCCGAAGAACACTTTTCCAAGTGTGGGCTTGTCCATTCCCGAAAGTGCGTACAAAAGTGTGGATTTGCCCGAACCCGAAGCTCCCATGATGACGGTGAAATCGCCTTCCATGATCGTGAGATCCATGTTCTTTATTACGTGCTGCATGTTGCCTTCATTTGAAAAGGACTTGCAAAGTTTTTCAGTCTTTAAGATCGCGTTCATATATTTTTCCTTTCCGGATTTTTGTCATCTTACACTCTGACTATAAGGCACAAAGAAAAAAACATCTTTACCAAAGAACTATCAAATTCTTATCAAATTCTTATCCGTGGATTTGTTGACAGGTTTTGCGCACAAGGCTACTATTTTTTATAGAGAGAAAGTTATATAATGAGGCATTTAAATGACACTTAAAGAGATAAAAGAAGGGCAGAGCGTGCGGGTTTGCACGGTAGGCGGAAGCGGTGCGCTAAGGCAGCACTTCCTTGACATGGGCATCATTCCCGGTACCGTGATCAAAGTCGTAAAGTTCGCTCCCATGGGGGATCCCGTTGAGATCACCCTTCACGGCTACGAGCTTACATTAAGACTTGATGACGCCGACAAGATCGAAGTTGAATCCGTTACAGAGAGCGCTCCCGAAGATTTAAAACCGGTGAAGGTTTCTTTGGAACACTTGGGACTTGGTGAAGACGGACGTTTCCATCCCAAAGGAAGCGGCAATCCGCTGCCCGATGGCTCCCTTATATCCTTTGCCTTGGTGGGCAACCAGAACTGCGGCAAGACTACGCTCTTCAACCAGCTTACCGGCTCCAACCAGCATGTGGGTAACTTCCCCGGGGTCACCGTCGACAGAAAAGACGGTGCCATACTGGGTCACAAAGAAACCCTCATAACCGACCTTCCGGGCATCTATTCAATGTCGCCTTACACAAGTGAAGAGATCGTCTCAAGAAACTTCGTGTTGGACGAAAAGCCCAAAGGAATGATAAACATAGTCGATGTCACCAACATCGAGCGAAATCTGTATCTTACGATGCAGTTACTTGAAATGGACATCCCCGTGGTTGTTGCCCTTAACATGATGGACGAGATGACCGGCAACGGCGGCTCCGTAGACGTAAACTCAATGGAAGCCATGCTGGGCGTTCCCGTGGTTCCCATCTCTGCAGCCAAAAACGAAGGTGTTCACGAGCTTGTGGACCATGCGATCCACGTTGCAAAATATCAGGAAAAACCGCAAAAGCAGGACTTCTGCGACGAAAACGACTACGGCGGAGCGGTACACCGCTGCCTCCACGCCATCATCCACCTTATCGAGGATCACGCCAAAGCCGCAGGTCTTCCCGTTCGTTTCGCAGCATGCAAAGCCGTTGAAGGCGACAAGCTCATAATCGACAGATTGGGGCTTGATGAAAATGAGCTTGAAACACTTGAACACATAACGCTCCAAATGGAGAAAGAGCGCGGCCTTGACAGAAGCGCTGCCATCGCCGACATGCGTTTTTCATATATCAAAAAGGTTTGCGCTTCCTGCGTCAAAAAGCCCAAAGAGAGCAAAGAACACGCAAGAAGCCGCAGAATAGACAAAGTACTCACCGGAAAATACACCGCCATTCCGTTATTCATCGCGGTTATGGGACTCGTTTTCTTTTTATCGTTTAACGTGATCGGCGCATTCCTTCAAAACCTTTTGGAGACGGCGATCGACTCCCTTACCTTGGCCGTTGACAAGGGACTTACCGCGGTGGGCGTAAACGAGATACTTCACGGGCTCATTATTGACGGCATTTTCCAAGGCGTCGGCAGCGTGCTTTCGTTTTTGCCTATCATTGTGGTGATGTTTCTTTTTCTCTCACTGCTTGAAGACAGCGGATATATCGCCCGGGTCGCTTTCGTGATGGACAAGCTTTTAAGAAAGCTTGGTCTCTCGGGACGAAGCATCGTGCCGCTTCTTATCGGATTTGGCTGCACCGTTCCCGCGGTAATGTCCACCCGTACTCTTCCAAGCCAGCGAGACCGTAAAATGACCATACTTTTAACGCCCTTCATGAGCTGTACCGCAAAGCTTCCCATCTACGCATTTTTCGTAAATGCGTTCTTCGCGGAATACAAGGCCCTCATCATGATCGGCCTTTACGTGGCATCCATCGTGATCGGAATTCTCGTGGCGTTTGTTTATAAAAAGACTTTGTTTAAAGGCGAGGCCGTTCCTTTCGTAATGGAACTTCCCAACTACAGGCTCCCCAGCATGAAAAACACGGCCCAGCTTCTTTGGGAAAAGGCCAAGGATTTTCTCCAGCGCGCGTTCTCGGTCATCCTGATCGCAACGATCGTTGTCTGGTTTTTACAAAGCTTCAACTTTACCTTCAACCTCGTCGATAACTCCCACGACAGCATACTTGCCACGGTTTCGGGACTTATCGCTCCCGTTTTCGCTCCCCTTGGGCTTGGAGACTGGCGAATAGTTACCTCACTTGTGAGCGGATTTATGGCAAAAGAAAGCGTCGTATCCGTTATGGAAGTGCTCTTTGGCGCGGAAGGCGGAGTCGAAGCGGCACTGAGCTCCCTTTCAGCTTTCTCGCTTTTGGTGTTCAGTCTTCTTTATACACCCTGCGTTGCAGCCATCGCGGCAATCCGTCGCGAACTCGGCCGTAAGTGGGCGATCTACGTAGTACTCTGGCAATGTGCCGTTGCCTGGATTGCAGCGTTCCTGGTGCACCTTGTGGGCAGCTTGTTTATGTAAGGAGGCGGATCCATGAACATATTTGATATTTTGATAACTCTGCTTCTTATCGCCGCCGTAGCCTCGGCGGTAATCCACATTGTTAAAGGCCGCGCCGCCGGAGCTTGCTCCTGCGGAGATTGCGGGGAATGTGTGGGGTGCGATAAATCGGTCTGCCGTAAGGCGGAATAAGACCTCCCGGTCGCCCCGGCGTAGTGTCATTTCACTTGTTCTCGCATTTTGGCACTACCCCTTCGGTGTCTTTATTGAGCGGTGTAGTATCAAAACAAGCTTTTTGTTTATTTGGCACTACGATAATCCCTTTGAGGAGCCGGGAAAATCGCTTAGCGTAGTGTCAAAAACAAGATTTCATGAATTCTATACTACGATTTGTGACGAAGAGCGTCCCCCCGGAGGCGGAAAAGCGGGGAAACGTAGTATCAAAACAAGCTTTTCAGGAATTTAATACTACGATAAGCATCGCGGAGAGGCGGGAAAAACGAAAAACGTAGGATTAAATTCTTGATTTCATGAATTTAATACTACGATAAGCCACCGGGAGCGTCCACCCAGAGGCGGAAAAGCGGGGAAACGTAGTATCAAAACAAGCTTTTTGTTTGTTTGGCACTACGGTAAGAAAAAAATGAGCCGAAACTCTCTTTTCACTAAGAGGTTTTCGGCTCTGTTGTTTTAGAAATATGAACTTAAGTATTCAATCAGCTCATTGGCGATGGGCATAAGCGTTTCGATTGCTTCCGGTGCGCTTGTGTTTATGAACAACTGCTCATTTTCACCATACCAGAAAGTAAGAGCAAAATCTGTATTGAAAGGATTTTGTTTATCTTCATCTGTTTTCTCATATCCGTAAAGAGCGGATCTCGGATCGTAGGGACGAAGATCGTATTTTGCGACGATTTTCGTGATGTCGTTAAGGAAGGCTTCTTTGTCTTCAATCGGCGCTTTATCTATTTTGCCGGAATTCATGCGTTCAAGATAGAACACTCCGTCGTCGCCCTCCCCCATGAAAAAGTTGATCACTTTACCGGAAGATTTATCCTGCTTGATAAACATCTGCATATGCGTCACGTTTATCGCAAAAGTCGGAAGCGCCAACGCATCGTTTCCGTTTTTCGAGAACCAATCCGAAAACGCTATATACATCTCTTTTGCCCACTCAGCATTGGGATCGTTGTTGTGAGTGAAATTGAGTTTCTCGCCGGAATCATATACCGCGTTTAAATAACATGTCTGGTATTCCGGCGGAAGCCCGGCCGTAACTTCGTACTCGCCGTTAAGCCCAACAAGCTTATATTTGTCGATAACTCCGTGTACTACCGTAAGTATCTCGTTGTCCGCAGGCATGCTCGCGCCGGTCGTTGACTCCGTAACCGTCACATTTCCTGCCTCGTCAGCCTGTATATCAAAGGAATAAAAGCAAGTGTCGTTTCCTACGGACCACTCGCCTCCAAGAAGAAAATGTGCCGAAAATTCAGTGATATTCTTCGACTTTATTTCCTTAGGTGCCGTAGGGTCGTTCTTTCTTGTGGTTCCACCCGAGATGTGACTCGGTTTCGTAATCTGTTGCACTCCGCGGTCTTGCAATATTTTTACCACAATAATGCACCCCGCCACAGCCAAAACCACAAGTGCCACTATCAATATGATCGTTTTCATAGGCCTTTTCCCTTTTTTATCCATCATTGTCACACCCTGTTATACTACGTCAAATCATATATAAAGAAATATTCTTCTTCTATAATGCGACAAACCATTTTTCAATTCAAGTTAACTCTGCAACTTTCGGTTGCACAATTATCCTTGCTTGGCTTGATAACCCAATAAAATCTGTCGTGACTGAATTGTCAAGGCCGTAGCCGCATGGCGGTGCTTTTGCAGCCTTGACAATCAGTCTCGACAGATTAAAAGAATTGACAAGCCCAAGCAAGGATCATCAGGCTCTTTGGAGCCTTTATCCAAAGTTATCACCGGCAAAAGAGCTCTTTCATGCTTTTTCTGATATCACCGATATTTAGAGGGCAGGATGCGGATTCAAAAGTGAGAATAAGATTTTTGCCAATAAAGATGCCGTTTTTCCTGTACTCTTCTATCTTGGCCAGATTGTGATTAAGATAATCTCCTTCATCCAGCATTCCTAAGTGCTCATGATAAATTTCTTCTCTTGTACTTTTCTTTAAAAGTGTGAAATCGGGAAAGAGTCTTTTCCCATTCCTTAAGTTCAATTCGCACTCGTAACGATACGGAATACCCAAATCGTAAAACATATCGGCAAGCAATACTTCCGACTTTGAGCGAACCATCTCTTCCTTTTTGGTGCCGTATATCTTTTCTTCTTCTCGAAACGCATTTCCGTTATAGCTCGTTTTTTGCCATATATTTGCGTACTCTTCGTCACTTACAACTAACGGAGACACTAATATTTTTCTTGCTTCAGGAAGAAAAGAATAAACATCCTCCGCCGATACATATGCGCTTTTGCACGCAAGATTGCCTTTCATGTAATTGTTAAGTGTCTTTTCTATATAGTCCAACTCGGCGTTTATCTGTTTTACAAGCTTCTCATAATAATCTTTTTGTGCGAGCTTCTTTGCCTTGGCAATATTTGAAACATGAATATACTCACCATTGGGATTGGCAGGATCGGTAACCTCATAATATCTATATAAGCTCCGTTGGCGAGTTGTCCTAAGCTTCCCTTCCGGCATTCCCGCCATATACTTTTTGATTTCTTTTAAGCATTTTCTCAAATACTCTTTTCTTTCGCTGAGATCCTCCAGAATACAGTTAATAGAACGCATTTTTCCTCCTTTGAATTTGATTGATGTGCCATGAGATTTACAGTTGTTTCGCCCCTTTGTAGCCCATCGTAGTATTAAATTCATGAAATCAAGAATTTAATCCTACGTTTTTCGTTTTTCCCGCCCCTCCGCGATGCTTATCGTAGTATTTAATTCCTGAAAAGCTTGTTTTGATACTACATTTCTCCATTTTCTTCCTTCCGGGTGGACGCTCCCGGTGGCTTATCGTAGTATAGAATTCATGAAATCAGGTTTTTAATCCTACACTTCTCGTTTTTCCCGCCCCTCTGCGATGCTTATCGTAGTATTAAATTCCTGAAAAGTTTGTTTTGACACTACGCCGGCCAGTTTTTAAGGCTCCTCAAAGGGATTTTCGTAGTGCCAAATAGAAAAAAAGCT
>JAEEGJ010006890.1_pt1 | contig 33445 bp, 24 predicted proteins | sample 8958761 | NCBI WGS metagenome assembly JAEEGJ01 (sample SAMN16246546, study PRJNA631951) | gut metagenome | biome: gut microbiome; feature: rumen; material: RS-attached | host: Bos | place: Iran: Karaj | collected 2018-10
TTGAGCGGCACAGGATTGCCGTTCCACTTGGCGTATTCCCTTTCCCACGCTCCCGAGACGGTAAACTGCTCGGCATAATGGTTCAAACGATGGGCTATGCTGTCGCATGAGAAGAGCGTAGTGCAGAGTTCATTCCATTTCCTTGCCTGCAAATCATTGAAACCGTCGATATTCTGCACAGACAATCGATTAAACGGGGCCGTTGTGTCATATTTGTCGAAATAGGCGAGTGTCTCGTAATATGACCCATCATAATTGCCTCCCAACGAAGTGTCCATGTCCCAAGGGGTAACCAGATAGCGATGGCCTTCGTTTATATCCACTACGGAAAGGTAGGTATTGTGATAAGGAAGGTCCCTGACAAACAGGGCCATCGTGAACACGACAAAGTCGGACAGGTTGTCAATGTAGAAATAATCCTGGTACTCTTGTACGAACGTATCATCTGGTGTCGCGTCGGAACAGAAGTCTATCAGGTTCATCAATGGCCTCCAAGTCTCGATGGACGGACAATCTTCGGGATATTGCAGTTCCCAAGCATTCCAGATCTTCTTGTATGTGGCTACATTGTTGTATTGGAGAAGGTCACTGCCAGTCGTCCAATCATGTCCCTTATACAACAATCCGCGGATTTCGATTTGACCATCGTCATTAGTCTTGACTTTCTTCAAGCCGAGCAGTTTGCGATTTATCTTGTCGGTCATGCAGTAAAGTCCATGATATTCGCCATTGATGAACACCTCGACGAACACACCCTCCGAGCCGTTTCTATTGTCGTATTTTGTATCGTAAGGTGTATGGCTCATTTCGTTCCAAACATCAAAACAGACACGATCCCTCATTCTGGTCCTGTCGATGGACATGGCATTCAGAATCCAGCTGTTCTCTTCTCTGATGCCCAGGACGTTGACCTCCAAGTCTCCTCCGTTTTCGTCAAACAACTTTACTGCAAACGACTTCTTGGCCATCTTGGTCGTGAATCCGCCACGAATGCGATACTTGCAATTAAATCTTACCGTGAGCGATGAAGGGTCAGTCCTGCGATGGAAATCGGCAATCTCGATCTCCCCTGCAACAAATGTTTGCTTGTTGACCTTGCCAATGTCCACAATCATATTCACCAATGGCAGCGAGTGCTCATCCAAGGACTGCTTCATCTGCTCGTACTGGCTTTCCTGTGCAGCGATCGTGACGCTGCACAGGGAAAGCAGTAGAATAAATATTGTACGCATCTATTCTTCCATGGAGGGTAAATCGAAATATCATTTCAGATAAATCTTCTGTCCTTCTTTGAAATACAAACCGTTTGTCGGATGCTGCCACATCCTTCGGCCTTGTAAGTCATATATACGGCTTGAATGAGAGGGCAAACTAACTTTGCCAATGATAGTGGGGTATTGATTTTCATTGACATGGATTACGTATTTACCACTTTCAGGAACAGGTAGGCCATAAAATATGGTAACATCTTTTATCTGAATAGAGTTGCCATTATCTACATGTGGCGTCATTTCCCAACAATAAAGTGCATAAATGTCATCCCCATCTCGATAATAACACGTATAGTCACGATGTTCCCAGCCCAACTTTACGTCTTCGAATGTCAATTGCCCATTCTCATAAGTACATTTTGAATATTCTTCTCCTATTAGCTCGCTATCAATCCCTTCCAACCATCCGGAATCGTGGCCGAAAATTGGATCGGCACTGACTTCACGAGCAAGATACACCCCATAGTCATATTCCATCCACAGAGTTTGGGACAATCTCACATTCTCTAGACTATTGATCATAAGGCGGTTGGCAAATGAACCGAAATCCTCCAGCCATTGGTCTGACAACTTTCCATCGATAGTGTTTACTGATAATAACCTCTTGGAAACACTTTCCCCTTTCCCACAAAACGATACATTCACAAGGGTGTCTTTGGTAGCCTCAACCACCCATTCCATACCATTGAAGGTTGTGAAATGATCTCCTTCCGAAAGATTGAAGTCAAAGGCAAGCGTCTCTTTTCGCTTCTCAAAATCATAGATGAATATTTGCTTGTCTGCATGTCTGTAACCAAACTGAAGTTTGATCGGATTATAGTCTTCATGGCGGAACTTGTAGCTATCATCATAGATGCGATAGTACTCGATTTGGTTCTCAGCAGTTTCTGTCATGCCCCGGTACTCTAATATCGTTGGTGTTACATTTCCATCTTCTATCACGGAAACAGCCCAAAACTGTTGTGCATACAATTCTAAGGGATTTGCCGATAGAAGAACTGCAAAAGCCAAACTGGTAGTGAAGATCTTTTTCATAGTGGTATGATTTATTCGTTTAACAGTGAACTATGTGTAGAAAACCAAGAACTTCAGATTTCAAGAATGTGTGAAGTTGGAAGCCCTAATCACCCCGTGTCTGAAATATGGAGCGGCTGGCTGATCGTAACGAGCGAAGAGCATATACCCCTTTGAGAACTCATAGCGGTAGCCCACTTGCTGGAAAAGCTGTTCAAGCGTGGCGGCATCCTCATTGTTATGATACGTGCAGCAGGACAATGTGATGCCGTCTCTCTCACGAAGCAGGGGCAGGAGCGTACGAACCACTTTCGGTTCATACCCTTCGATATCCATCTTGATGAAAAGCGGTGAGGACGACTCGCACTTCAACAGGGATGGTAAGGAAACCGTGGTGCGGCTATCCTTGTCGGAAACAAGTTTCTGAACAAATACCGCCTTGTCCTTATATGGGGCAAACGTGGCACGCAAGGGAGCCTTCCAGATACCGTCACGCTCTATCAGATAGACTTTCGATGCCTGCTCAATCACATCAAGCGAGAATAGCGCCTCGGCACAGCCCACATCGACCACAACATCGCCATCGTGGACCTGAAAATCTTTCGACTGGTACTGATGGGGCGCGAAGTCTTCGCCCTTGCCGAGCAGGCGGTCGCCGCAGATATAGCCTCTATAGGCTTCTTCGGCCTGAGCGACCGAGTATTTGCGTGGAAAATAGAGTCTCCTCCCTCGATGGACGATATAGGGAAGCTTGAGCGAGTGGTCATAGCCGCTCTCAACATCTATAGACATGGTGTCCTGTGACGGATAGGTCGTGAAGCGGCCCAACTCAATCAGACGTTTTATTTCACGCTGGTACTCCCTGCGATATTCTTCGCTCATCTGCGAGCGCACAAGGATAGACTGATAAGTCAGATCCTGGCGCTGCGAGATGAGGGTCTCCTTGAGATTCTTGCGAAGCAGGTAATAGACATTCATACCTATCGTTCGCAAGTTGATTTCTTCGGAATAGAGGTTCAACATTGCTTATAACTATTGAACTATCATCTGACGTGAGGCGACAGAACGGCCGTCAGCAATCAACGTATATATATAGGAACCCTTGCCAAACTTGCTGGTGTCAACAACGAGCTTGCCGTTGCCTCTGCCATCAAGCGTGTAGCTGCCGACCATCTTGCCTGAAATGCCGTAAATGTAGAGCATTGCCACTTGTGTCGTCTCGGGCAGAGAATAAGTAATTTCACAGCTGCCATCGACAGAAACACATGCCTCCTGGTCGAAGAAGCCTTCTTCTGCCATACCTGAGGTGTTGTTCGCAGCGATGTTGGCACGGACGTTCTCCAAGGTTTGCTGCAACACACCGACTTCGGCAGAAAGATGCTGCACGGTTTGGATAAGCAAAGGTATCAGCCCAGCGTAATCCACCTGCTTATTACCGAGCGAATCTTCACGCACCAACTCGGGATAAACCTGCTCAACCTCATCGGCCAGAAGGCCGAAAGCAGGAGTCGCCGTGGAAGTTTCTTCTTGCCTGATGACGTATTCCAACGGGGCGAGCGCCATGATGCCCTGATAGCCGCGTTTGCTGTCGAGGTCGTTGATATCAGACATCAGTTCGGGATCGGACGGAACCATCAGCGACGGCGCAACAACGGCGCCATTCACGATGACGGAGCCATTATAACTGGCCACATAGCCGCCAGGGAGGGAATTTCCGAACAGGACTGCATAGCCGACACCCGAAGGGTCCGCAGGATCAAGCACGTATTCACCCGTGTATTGGGTGGAGTCGGCAGTCGTAAGCATGATGAGGTAATCGCCAGCTTCTTCGGAAACATAGAGGCTGTCGGAACCATCAGCACAGGCATTGAATGTGGCCTGGGCAACAGCTTGGTCGGACTGACGGACGACATCACACTGAAGCAAGCCGAGATTGGCCATGTAGGAGAACGTCAGAATGCCGTTCAGAAAGTTGCACTGGATGGGGACAAGACCGGGAATACGTGGATGCGTTCCGCCAGATGGAACAGGATGCAACGGGATGTTCAGTTCACCGACATGCTGTGGTGCATTTGCAGCAAAGAGCGACATGGAGAGTGCCAGCGCCATGAGCAGGCTGAAGGAGAATAACTTTTTTGTGTTCATAGTGGTAAAATATTGTGTGATTCGATATTTGCTTTTTTATGGGTCGCTTCGCTCAAAATTATAAGAAAATTGATTTTAAAAAAATATCAAAAGAAGTTCGGCCTAACAAGCGCTGTCTCCAATCTTGTCCCTTTTTTCTTATAATTTTTTATCTTGATTTTTTTATAATTTTGAGCTTTGCGACCCCACTAATATTCATCTTTTACACCGCAAAGATACGAACTATTTTTGAAACAACATCGGACAAAAGCAAAAAAAGCGCGCCTTTTACGGGCACGCTTCAATTTGAGATTCAAAGACTTAATATTTTTTAACTTTTCGGTCAGGTGCGGGAATCTGACATCAATCCAAAAGGAGCAGCAAATCGTCCTTGTAGGGCAGTTTTGCAGTGAAAATACGCTCCCGGAGACGGCTCCGACGCTTGTAGAGCGTGTCGCGATTATCGACCTTCATCAGCACACAAGTCGATTTGGTGGAGAAGCCTGCTATCATCAGGCACAGGAGGTGCAGGTCATCGTCCTTGGTGAAGAGTCCATCCTGCTGCACCTTCGACATCAGTCCGTCGAAATTCTCGTCGATGGCCGACATCAACTTTGCCAGGAACTTCGGATCCTTGAAGGCGCTGATCTCATTCTGCACTTCGTCGAAGATGAGTTTTCGCGATTCCTTCGTCTCTTCCTTGCTGTAGCATTCCAGGCCGATGCGGTCGATACGTTCCATCCGCTCCTTGAACAGGCGCTGGATGGTCATCCTCGATTTGCGGGTCGATTCGAGGGCTTCGGCTTCGGCAGCAGAGTGAGAGATGTCGGACTGCTGCCTGCGCTGCTGCTCCATGCCAAGTTCTTGCCTGAGCTGGAAGACGTCATCCAGATACGTGCGGACAAGCATATCCTTCTGACGTAGCCTTTGGCGAACTATCACACCGAGGAGCAACAGGAGCAACACGGACATGACGAGCACAATCTGATAACGACGCGTTCGTTCGCGCATAAGGCGATTGTTGTTGTCAAGCTGCTGCTCCACATAGTCCTGCTGGACGGAGGATACCGAAGTAGTGTTGATGACACGGACGATGGAATCCTGCAAGTTGGACTTCAGCAGCAACGTCTGATAAGCCTCCCTATCGTAACCCCTGCTATGCAGCAGGTCCGACCGGGTGGCAAGCGCGAAAACCCTCTCCGTCGCTGACGACATCAATGCCTTGGCCCGCGACATGCAACTGTCGGCTTCGGTCCTTAGACCGTTGTGCTCATTGACAATGGCACGGCACAGGTAATCGATGGTGTAACGAGGGGAGTCTTGCAGCCCGATCAGCGAGTCGGCTTTGTCATATTGATTTTGCGCCACACACTGATATATAAAATAGGTAAGCACCTCCTGCCGAAGTCGCTCGTCGATGTCGGTGCTCAGCAGCCCGCCGAATATCGCCTCAGCCTCGGCGAATCGTTTCTGATAGTTCAGGGCGATTGCCTTCTGCATGAGCGCCCAGTTCATCCGAGCCGTGTCGCCTGCTGCACGATGGTACTGATAGGACTTTTCGGCATAGGCCAGGTCTTCTCCGCTGTACATATCATGGCAGATGCTGGCAATGTTGCCGTACGACAACCCGGCAAACGTGGCATCGTCGAGCCTTTCGGCCATCTGGGCAGCTTCGAGGAACTGCGCGTAAGCACGCCCATATTCCTGGGCATTGCGCCAGATGCAGCCATGGTAATAATGCGCCAGCATCTGCTCGCGCCTGCTGCTATGCGCGTCGTAATAGCGGACGGCTGCGAGGATAAGGCTGTCGCTGGTGTCGTCGATCCAATTCTTGTCGCGGGTCTGCGTCTTCAGCAGGGCGTAGCGCGCATGCTGTGCTTCTCCCTCAAGGCGCAGACTGCCCGTGGCGAGCAGGCTGTCGAGCCTATTCAGCACGTTGAGGGCAGAATCGGGATGATGTTCGACGCAAGAGTCTATCCTTTCGAGCAACCGATTGGCCTCACGGCTGCCTCGCCCGCACGAGGAAAGGCACGAGAGGATGATTGCGCAAACGACAAGCATCGAAACTATGGATCGGACAGGCTTCATCAGATCATATTTTTAGAAGAAGACGAGGAGTTGTTATTTTCCAAACTCCACGAATCCGTAGGCACGGCTCACTTCGTTGTATTCATTAATCAGTTCGGCCCGGTTGGGACATCGAGCCTGGGTGAAACGGCTGTATAGAATCTCGCGAATAGCAACGGGAATAGTCTTATCCTGATGCATGGTGTCATACTGATACGCGCGCTCATACCAAGGTAGTGCCTGCGAATAGACGGGTTGAAGTTCGCTATCCATCTTCTTGAACTGTCGCTCATTGTAGAGTCTGGATTTGAGTTCGACGGCCCGGTTGTAGTAAATGCGGCCGATATATGAGCATACATTGGCCTGGGTTGAATCGAGATCGTAGGAACGAAGATATTGCACCATAGCACGTTCGACATCGCCACTTATCTCGTACAACTGACCACGAACGCAGATGGTTTGTGCGTCGGTGCTATCGACACTGATGCAACGGTCGGCCAAAGCCTCGGCATCGCGCCAGTTCTGGCGGTCAAGATAGATCTGCAGGAGATTACGCTGGAACCACGTATCGCGTGGCAGCGTCTCGATGGCACTCATCAGTTCGGTGATGAGCCTGACTGTATCCTTGCGCGAAGAATAGATGGCAACGGTGTTGCGAAAGACTTTCTCAGGATCGTAGCCTCGCACTTTCAAGCTGTCATAATAGACGAGCGACTGGTCGAGCATGCCAAGGGCACTCGAAACGGTGGCACAGTTATAAAGCGCACGATTCTGCGTACTGTCGGCAAGGAATGTCTCAAAGCCTGAGAAACGCTTGGCATCCGACTGGTAGGCGCTGCGCAAGAGGTGACTGTTGCTGCCGTCGAAGGTCATACGAAACTCGTCGAGCGTAGTGTTGAGGTCTCCCCGCTTAAAACTCTGTCCGGCATTGACCTGGAATCCGTTGGTAAGCAGGAAATACTCCATGGCAGTCTGTGAGAGGCGGCTCTGTTGTTTCAAGCCATTCTTACCATACTCCTTAGGATTGGCCTGATAGAGGTTGTAGGCTTTTTGATAATAACGGTAACACTGCTTGGCGGCTGCGAGTGCCGTGGCCTCATCCATCTTGCCACCAGAAGCAGGTTTGTTGCGCTCATAATTGAACGCTACGTCTTCGACATCACCTGCTGCAGCAAAATAATCGGCGTTCTCGAGATGCAGGGAGTCGGAGAGCTGAAGCACGCGATTGATGTGGCTGCGTGCAAGCTTAATGTCGGTAGTGCGCACGTTGGTACTAAAGCGGCGCGCAAGTTTAAGGCGCTCCTGAATGGTGTCACGGAGTGCCTTAGTGAGAACAGGGGTCTCCTGCTGTGCCTCTTCGGCATGCAGAAGACCCAGGTTAATGATGATGAAAATAAATAGACTTAGAAATCTTTTCATTTATTATTCCTTACGTGGACGGCCGTAAGCATCGGCAACCTCGTTGTACTCGTTGATGAGGGCCTGGCGGTTAACGGCATTGGTGGGAGCGAACTTACGATAGAGAACCTGCATGAGGAGGTTCGGGATATCGTTGTTCTCGTGGTTGGCATCAGCCTTGAAGGCGTTGCGGAGCAATGGGAGGGCCTTCTCCATCTTCTCGTTAGAGAACTTGTCGATTTCAGCCTCACGAGCGTGGTTCTTGAGCATCTCGCTCTCGCCCTGCTCCATCTCTACGAGCCAAGTGTAACCATAGTAGAGGTTGGCATCGAGGTTGTTTGGATCGATAGCAAGAGCCTTCTCGAAGTACTCCTTGGCAGTCTCGGTCTCACCCTTCTGAGTGTAGAGACGAGCGATGATAGTCTGGGTACCAGCATTGTTAGGATTGGAAGCCAAGCTTGCCTTCATGGCGTTGATGGCGCCGTCGAGGTCATTGCGGTCGAGGTAGATGCTGAAGAGGTTCGAGCTGAAGTAGTTCTCATCTGGGAGAGCCTCCATACCCTTCTGGAGCCAGGTAATCATGTTGGCGGTATCCTTGAGCTGAGCATACTCACCTACGATAGAAGAATAAACAGGCACCTGAGGAGTGTTCTTGCCGATGAGCTGCTTGAAGACATCGATGGACTTCATCTTGTCCACCTCGCTGTAGCAAGAACCGGCATAGAGAAGGTTCTGATACTTCACGGAGTCGTTCTTGTACTTCTCAAGTTCTGCCATAACAAGTGGGTTCTTCTTTGCAGCAGCCTCAAGGAGTGCAGACTCTGCACCACCGGAAGCGAGCTCGAAATACTTGGCAGCATTAGCCCAATCCTTCTGGTTATAAGCGGTGAAGCCACAGTTGGCAAGACCGTTGGACATCGAGAAGAGCTCGTAGGCCTTGGCAGCCATGTCATCGTTGAACTTGGTGTTCACCTTACCCTTGGCATCAGGAGTAGCGAATGCATCCCAAGCCTCCTGGAAAAGCTGGAAGCCCTTGCCACAGTTGCTGAAGAGGGTGTTGAGTGCAGTCTGATCGTTGTTCTGTGCATCGACGAGAACGACCTTAGACTGGTTGTACTCGATCAAACCGGCGATACGCTTGATTTCGCCAAGCATAGTGCCAGCCTGGGGATTGGCAAGAGCCTGCTCAACCAAACTGCGAGCAGCATCGAAATTGATGCCCTTTGCCTTCTCAATGTCAACCTGACCCATAGCGTCCTCGGGAAGCTTAGCGGCCTTTTCGGCATCCTTAAGGAGGGTTGTGATAACCTTCTGCTGTTCCTTGATGGCCTTCTGCTCCTCTTTCGAGAGCTCCTGGGCAACGACTGTACCGGCGCACAGACCGATAGCGAGTAGAGATAGAATGAATTTCTTCATAGTAATAATAATTTTAAAATGTGTAGTGATTATTCTTGATTCGGATCTACATTTGCTGGAGTTTCGGGGGATGCAGTTTCGATACCGTTGTCGTCGGACTGCTCGGTAGCCTCAATCTCGATCTCCTCTTCCTCCTTGTCGGTAAGCACCTTGCAGACGCTGGCGATGCTATCGTTCTTCTTGGTGAGGTCGATGAGCTTGACACCCTGAGCGGCACGGCCCATGATGCGGATGCCCTGGTTCTTCTCTGGATCGTACTTGCAGTTCATGCGAATGACGATGCCCGACTTGTTGATGATCATGAGGTCATTCTCATCGTTGACAAGCTTGATGGCAATGAGCGGGCCGGTCTTTTCGGTGATGGAGAGTGTCTTGACACCCTTTCCACCGCGATTGGTGATACGGTAGTCGTAGACGTAGCTTCGCTTTCCGTACCCCTTTTCTGACACGACAAGGATCGAATAGTTTAAAGGATTCTCGACATCCTGTGGTGCTATAGATGGTTCTTCGCTCTCGTCTGCAGGAGTTTCCTCCACTTCTTCAGGCATATCGAAGAGGTTGTCGAGTGTAATCTCGGTGTCCGGAGCAGCATTGTCGTCATCATCTGCAGGAATATCGCTGCCTTCTGACTGACCCAGAACGATGCCCGGATACTTGACCGCAATCATTCCGATGCATTCGTCATCGCCACCATCGAGGCGCATACCTCGAACACCGGTTGCGACACGACCCATCATACGAACCTTATCCTCGCCGAAGGTGATGGCACGACCATTGCGGTTGGCCATGATCAGATGATCCTGTCCATCGGTCATCACTACGCTGACAACCTTGTCGCCCTCGGCAAGATTGATGGCATTGATACCATTGGCACGCGGACGACTATAGGCTGCAAGCTTGGTCTTCTTGACAGTACCGTTCTTGGTAGCGAATACGAGATAATGGGTATCGTTGAAATCAGCATCCGCAAAGGTCTCGACCTTGAGGAACGCCGTGATACGGTTGTTCTCGTTGACATTGAGAATGTTCTGGATGGCACGGCCCTTCTGGTTCTTGGCAGCCTCAGGAATGTCGTAAACCTTCATCCAGAATGCCTGGCCCTGTTCGGTGAAGAACATGAGCCAATTGTGGTTCTTGGCGGCATACATGTACTCGATGAAATCCGAGTCGCGTGTACCCGCACCCTTCGAGCCTACACCGCCACGACTTTGAGCCTTGATGTCGGAGAGCTTGGTACGCTTGATGTAGCCCATGTGACTGATGGTAATGACAACATCGTCGTTGGGGATAAAGTCTTCGGCATTGAACTGCGCTCCACGATAGTCAATTACCGTACGACGTTCGTCGCCATATTTTTCCTTGATTTCGATGAGTTCATCACGGACGACCTTCATGCAGAGTGCCTCGTCGGCAAGAATCTGCTTGTAGTATTCGATCAGCTTGAGAAGATCCTCATATTGCTGCTTCAACTCCTCGATGCGAAGACCGGTGAGCTGAGAGAGGCGCATATCGACAATGGCCTTCGACTGCAGTTCGTCGATCTGGAATCTTGCCTCCAAGTTGCGCTGGGCATCAACCGGGGTGCGACTATTGCGAATGATATGAACCACTTCGTCAATATTGTCACAGGCGATGATGAGTCCCTCCAGAATGTGGGCCTTCTTCTCGGCCTCGGAAAGATCAAACTTGGTGCGGCGGATGACCACCTCATGACGATGGGCAACAAAATACTCAATGAGTTCCTTCAGGTTGAGAAGCTTCGGCATTCCCAGCGCCTCAGGATGTCCAGGAATGGGGACAAGGGCAATGTTGTTGACCGAGAAGTTAGCCTGCAGCTCAGTCATCTTGTTGAGCTTGTTGAGGACAACGTTTGAATTGACATCCTTCTTCAAGTCAATTACGATGCGCATACCCTGGCGATCGGACTCGTCGTTGACGTTGGCAATGCCTTCGATCTTCTTCTCGTCGGCAAGCTGTGCGATATGCCTGATAAGTTCCGCCTTGTTGACTCCGTAAGGGATTTCGGTGACGATGATGCGGTCGTGCTGTCCTTCGCTCTCGATTTCAGCCTTGGAACGGATAACGACCTTGCCGCGACCAGTCTCGTAAGCCTGTCGGACGCCGTCGTAACCATAGATGATACCGCCTGTCGGGAAATCGGGAGCCTTGATATACTGCATGAGCTCCTCGATGGTGATGTCTCGATTGTCGATATAAGCACAGATACCATCGATACACTCCGAAAGGTTATGGGTGGGCATATTGGTAGCCATACCCACGGCAATGCCATTTGCACCATTGACGAGAAGCGTAGGAATGCGGGTAGGGAGCACCTTGGGCTCCATGAGCGTGCCATCGAAGTTAGGCATGCGATCGACAGTATCCTTGTCGATGTCACGGAGCATCTCCTCGGAGATTCTGGAGAGACGGGCTTCCGTGTAACGATAGGCAGCTGCGCCATCACCGTCAACCGAACCGAAGTTACCCTGGCCATCGACCTGCAGATAACGCATATTCCAAGGTTGTGCCATGCGAACAAGAGCGCCATAGACCGATGAGTCGCCATGGGGATGCAGCTTGCCAAGCACGTCACCCACGATGCGGGCACACTTACGGGTAGGTTTGTCATAAGTATTACCGGTTTCACCCATCATGTAAAGCACACGGCGATGAACCGGCTTAAAACCATCGCGCACATCAGGCAAAGCACGTGCAACGATGACAGACATCGAATAATTGATATAGCTGGTGCGCATCTCTTCGTCGATGTTCACCTTGATGATTCGATCGTGTTGTTGATTATTATTTTCTTCCATTTACTCTTTTTGGACTGCAACAGTGCAGTCAGTAGTTTTTTATTCTATTTGGCCGCAAAGATACAGATTTTCCGCGAATGTTCCAAACAAAAAAGCCGAAATTTGAATTTTAATGCCCCAAATTTCGATTTTGCAGTTAATTTCGACCCTATAACAAAAGAAATATTGGGATAAAATTTGGCGCATTGATTTTTTTTGTTTATCTTTGCCCCGCATTTTGTAAGCCAAACAACCAATCAATCTTATAACATAAATGGAAGCAGTTTTTAGTTACATTATCGGATTAGGCGCAGCTGTGATGATGCCTATCATCTTCACAATTCTTGGCGTCTGCATCAAAATTCCTTTCTCCAAGGCACTGAAAAGTGGCCTGCTGGTAGGTGTCGGCTTCGTAGGTTTGAGCATTATCACCGCCCTTCTGGTCGATACGATGTCGCCTGCCTTGTCGAAGGTGGTGGAAATCTACAACCTTGAACTGGGTGTGTTTGACATGGGCTGGCCCGCTGCCGCTTCTGTGGCCTACAATACCTTGGTGGGCTCGTTTATCATTCCCGTCTGCCTCGGTGTGAACCTCGTGCTCCTGCTGTTGGGCTGCACCCGCACGGTGAATATCGACCTGTGGAACTACTGGCACTTTGCGTTCATCGGCGCCGTGTGCTACTTCATGACCGACTCGGTGGCCTGGGGATTCTTCGCAGCAGTAATCTGCTACATCATCACCCTCGTACTTGCTGACCTGACGGCCAAGAAATTCCAGAAGTTCTATCCCGGAATGGACGGCATCTCCATTCCCCAGCCATTCTGCCAAGGTTTCATGCCCTTTGCCGTAGCCATCAACAAGGTGCTTGACTACATCCCGGGCATCAACAAGGTACAGATTGACTCGGAAGGCATGAAGAAGAAGTTCGGCCTCTTCGGCGAACCATTGTTTCTCGGTGTTCTCATCGGCATCATTATCGGCTGCCTGGCCTGCAAGGACTGGGACGAAGTGGTTGCCAATATTCCCAAGACCCTCCAGATCGGCATCAAGATGGGTGCAGTGATGGAGCTGATTCCTCGCATCACGAGCCTCTTCATCGAAGGTCTGAAGCCCATTGCCGAAGCAACCAAGGGACTGATTGCCCAGAAGTTCGGCGAAGACAAGGAACTCTACATCGGCATGTCTCCAGCCCTCGTTATCGGCCATCCGACAACCTTGGTTGTTTCGCTGCTGCTCATCCCCGTAACCCTCGTTCTGGCCGTTGTCCTTCCTGGCAACGAATTCCTGCCACTGGCTTCATTGGCTGGCATGTTCTACGTATTCGTAATGATCCTGCCCTACACAAATGGCAACGTGCTTCGCTCGTTCATCGTCGGACTGATCATGATGGCTGTAGGCCTTTACTTCGTCACATGGATGGCAGGTGACTTCACCAGCGCTGCTCATACCGTAGCTGCAATTCATCCCGACGACAAGACTGTTCAGGTACCTGCCGGATTCCAGGCTGGCGCGCTTGACTTTGCGTCGAGTCCGCTTTCCACACTTATTTATGCCTGTGTGAAGTATCTCAAGTTCATTGGTGCTGCCATCCTCACCATCCTCACCCTGGGTATGGTGGTTTGGAACCGCATGCGACTCACCAAGGCCGAGAAAGCTAAATAATCTCCGCAATACCGGCATTTCGTGATACCGTGATACCGGAATTACGATATACCGATATCCCGATATACCGGTATCCCGGAATATAAAACCAAGACCAAAATCCAAACAAATAGAAATTATGAAGAAAATGATTCTTTTGGGCGCATTGGCAATGCTTGCCATGGGCGCCAATGCACAAATCCACATGACCAAGCAGATAGCCTGCCATCCCGACGACGTGAAGCATTACGACACGAAGACCCTGCGCGAGCGCTTCGTAATGGAGAAGGTCATGGTGGCTGACGAGATCAACCTCACCTACTCGATGTACGACCGCTTCATCTTCGGCGGTGCCATGCCCGTAACGAAGGAACTCAAGCTGGAGGTGACACAGGAGATTCGCGATGTCTTCCTGAAGCAGGACTACTTCCTCTACAACCGCGAGCTTGGCGTGATCAACTGCGGCCAGGGTGCCGGTGTCGTCATCGTCGATGGCGTGCAGTACCCTCTTGGTCCCAAGGAGGCACTCTATGTTGGACGTGAGAACAAGGAAGTATCGTTCAAGAGCAACGATCCGTCCAATCCTGCCAAATTCTACCTCAACTCGGCTACCGCACATAAGAAATTCAAGAACCAGTGGATCACCCTGGATGGCCGCAAGAACGGCAAGGTTCAGTCACTGAAGGCTTCGGTTTGGGGTCCTGTAGGAACCAAGGAGGAGGCCAATGGTCGTACCATCTACAAGCTTATCGTAAACGACGTGCTGGAGGAAGGTCCCTGCCAGCTGCAGATGGGTCTGACCCAGCTTGAACCCGGTGCCGTCTGGAATACCATGCCACCCCATCTTCACGGCCGTCGTGTGGAAGCTTATTACTACTTCAACCTGCCCGAGGGCCAGACCATCGACCACGTGATGGGTGAACCCCAGGAGAGCCGCAACGTATGGCTCCACAACGAGCAGGCTATCATGAGCCCCGAATGGTCCATCCACGCTGCCGCCGGCACCTATTTCTATACCTTCATCTGGGGTATGGCCGGTGAGAATCTGGAATACAACGACAAGGATCAGGTCGAGGTTATTGACATCCGCTAAACGCACCGCTTCCCATCCGTCAATCGGATGCCCAGCATAATCATAACCACCTGTGCTCTCTTCTCCGCTGGAGTCTGGGCACAGGTGGTTTTCTAAATGTCTTTTGATTTGTCGGTACTACGGATTGAACTTGAAATCAGCAATCAGTGGACGATGATCGGAATAGTAAACTGTATCGACCTTCACCGCCTGCAGTTCAAACTCCTTGGAATAGAGGATATGGTCCAAACGGAGATGCAGATGCTGGTCCACGAATGTAAAACCGAATCCACAGCCCCCACGCCACCAGGCATCGTTCAGGCGGTCACGATGTTCAGCATTGATATTCTTGTCGCGACAATGCTGAATAGTCCTTATGCACTTGGCCCCACTTAAATCATTGAAATCGCCACAGACGACAAGCGGATTCGGACAATTTCGGAGCGAATCGGCTATCACTTTGGACTCTTCACCCCGATAAGCGTATCCAAACTGCAGATTTTCGTAGATATTATGCACCTTCTGCCGTTTCCCCTTTCCATTGTTCTTGGCCGAATCATATGAATTGGTACGAAGGTGAACATGAACCAGCGTAACAGGAGTTCCATCGATATCTGCTGTGGCCTCATAGACAATCATGTAACTGCCGATAAAATCCACACTTTCTTCATCAAGATACGGATGATCCCGCTTGATCTGCTCCTTGTCGAGATTGTATGTCCTGAAATTGCTCAAGGGATACCGGCTGTAAATCGTCAGGTCGGCATATACGACCGACAACTTCTCAAAATCCGGGAAATCATGAAGACTGTAGGGATATTCTTTCCGCAGCATCCTTTCGAATCCATGTGCCGTGCCTGGCGTATTCTCTGGCAGGAACAGCAGGTCGGCATCCAGATTCTTCACATAATCGATGAATGGAGCGCCATGAAGAGGAGCAAACTCCACCTTCCCACAAATGTTAAAATCCAAGACTCTCAGCGTCCCAGCGGGCTTTGAGACAGGAACCTCCTTCGGGATATGAAGCGGTATCTGTTCGGTCCAGCCATTGAGAAGCAGGGTCAGAAATGCCATGATCAATGCTGCAGACCACTTGCGGAAAAGCAGCAGAAGGAGAGTGAGCGCGGCTAAGGCAATGACGGCAAACGGAGCTGCCAGTATCATCATTTCAAAAGTCTCTTGTGTCAACACCATAACGACTCATACATTTTTACAAAATCGCCTGCAATCTCACGAATATCATAATTCTCTTCGACCAGTCTTCTTCCTCGAAGTCCCATCTGCTGCAGTTTGTCCTCATCAGTATTTACAAAGGATAGCAATGCAGATTTGATAGCATCCAACGACACATCTACACACCAACCGCACTGCTCCTTATTGAGCAAATCCCAGGGCGTACCTTTTGTTGTCAGGACGGGAGTACCGGAGGCCAATGCTTCGGCAACTACAATGCCAAAGTTTTCCGAGTGCGTAGGAAGAATGAAAAGATCAGCCTCCCGATACAAGGCCCATTTTCTGTCACCGTAAACACCTCCAAGCCATTCGACATGAGGTTCCACGCCCAAGCTTTTGCAGTTCGATTTGAGGCCGTTCACATACGAAGAGTCACCGTCTCCAGCTATCAGGAGCGTATAGACGCTCAGCTGGCCATGGTCCTTCTGCAAATCCGAAAATGCCTGCAGCAGCATGTCAATGCCCTTCTTCGGATGCACACGACTCAGGAACAGCAGTTTCCGGGACCTGTGCCAGCTTGTCTTCATCTCTATGCTTCCGACGTCAATCCCATTACCGATTACCTGAATACGAGGATGCCATTCGGACAGGAGTGAACAGTATTGCCCAATAGCTTCGATATGCTGCCTCTCACTTTCTGCGGTAGCATGGACAACATCTGCTGCAAACAGCGCCCTTCGCTGATAGACGAGCAACGAAGGAACCTTTCGGGTCCAGTAATGACGTCCAACGATCCATGGTTCCAGCATGCCATGAGGCGACAGGACGACAGGGAAACCCGCTTCCTTCGCCCATATTGCTGCATAAGCGAAATAGGGCTGCCAGCAACAGTTGACATGAACCACATCAGGACGAATTTCGTCGAGCAGCTTCAGATAATCTGCACGTACACGCCACACCTTCCAGGAACGAGAAAGATAATGCATTTGCGCGTGACGCACCGGCAGCTCGTCCTGAGCTCGGTGCGCCACGATATGCAATTCCAACATTCCTCCCAGCGAATCAGACAGCTGCTGCATATACATGCTTGTGCCTCCATCCTGTCGGGACATGGAAGGTATGTAGTGTAGTACTCTCAATGGTTCTGTATCCTGTTTTATTTGACGACGCCCTTCTCCAGAAATTCGGCAAGGTTGGTGCGCATGACAGAAGCGACATGTTCGGCTGCGACCTTCTCCATATCGTGCTTCACCATGATCTTGACAAGCTGTTCGAACGTGGTCTTTGTCGGATTCCAGCCCAGTTCGCGCTTTGCCTTCGAAGGATCGCCCCAGAGGTTCACCACATCCGTCGGACGGTAGAAATCCGGACTCACTTCAACAAGCGTCTTGCCGACAAGGTCGGCTGGACCGGCAACACAAACGCCCTTCTCGTCGAGACCTTCACCATGGAACTCAAGCTCCATACCTGCAGCCTTGAATGCATAGTAGCAGAACTCGCGAACCGAATGCTGAACACCGGTTGCGATTACGAAATCCTCTGGCTTGTCGTGCTGAAGGATGAGCCACATGCACTCGACATAATCCTTGGCATAGCCCCAGTCGCGAAGGCTGGAAAGGTTGCCAAGATAGAGGCGACGCTGCTTGCCCTGGGCTATACGAGCGGCTGCAAGCGTAATCTTGCGGGTTACGAAGGTTTCGCCACGACGCTCCGACTCGTGGTTGAAGAGAATGCCCGAACAGCAAAACATGTTGTAAGCCTCACGATATTCCTTCACAATCCAGAAGCCATACAGCTTGGCCACAGCGTAAGGTGAATAGGGATGGAAGGGAGTGTTTTCGTTCTGAGGCACCTCCTCCACCTTGCCATAAAGCTCGGAGGTAGAAGCCTGATAGATACGGCAGGACTTCTCCAGATGATTGGCTCGAACAGCCTCAAGTACGCGAAGCACACCCGTGGCATCTACATCGGCCGTAAACTCGGGTGCATCAAAACTAACCTGTACATGGCTTTGTGCAGCCAAGTTATAGATTTCGGTAGGCTGTACCTTGTCGATGACCTTTACCAGACTCATCGAATCGCCCATATCTCCATAATGAAGGTGGAACTGCGGATGACCTTCGAGGTGGGCAATACGCTCACGATAGTCAACAGAACTGCGACGGATAATGCCGTGCACTTCATAACCCTTGCTGATAAGGAACTCTGAAAGATAGGAACCGTCCTGACCGGTAACGCCCGTGATAAGGGCAACGTTTCTTTCTGACATGTTATTTTGCTATTGATTAAAGAATACTTATTCGATAGATTTTTTGTACCAGTCAAACAACTTCTGGACACCCTCCTCAATCTCCACCTTGTGGGTCCATCCCAGAGAATGCAGTTTGGACACATCGATGAGCTTGCGCATCGTTCCATCTGGCTTGGATGCGTCAAACTCTACTGTTCCTTCGAAACCAACGGCCTTTACCACCAGTTCCGAGAGTTCACGAATGGTCAGTTCCTTACCGGTACCCACATTGATGTGGCAGTTGCGTATCTCTCCCAGCGAAGGAATGGCACCGCCACGGCCCGCCGAATGATTGCGATCGACAGCGCCATCGGTAGTTGCTCCATAGTGGACCGAAGAATAGCGCTCGATACCGATAATGTCGCTGAAATCCACATTGAGAAGCACATGAACAGAGGCATCGGCCATGTCCTCGCTCCAAAGGAACTCGCGCAGCGGAGTGCCCGTTCCCCAAAGGGTTACCTTGTTGTCCTCGATGCCATACCAGGCCAGCACCTTGCGGATAACGGATTCGTCCGAAGTTTCATCGATTTCATAACGCACCTTCCCATCCTTTTCGGGTATAGTAGCACCTACAGGACGAATGGCCAGATCCTTGCGAATGGACACCCAGTCGTTGTCGTTGATGAGCTTGGACAGATAGACCTTGCGCATCATAGCCGGCATGACATGAGAATTCTCGAGGTGAAAGTTGTCGTTAGGGCCATACAGGTTGGTAGGCATTACAGCAATATAGTTGGTACCATACTGCAGGTTATATGACTCACACATCTTCAGTCCGGCAATCTTGGCAATGGCATATTCCTCGTTGGTGTATTCAAGAGGAGACGTCAGCAGGCAGTCCTCCTTCATGGGCTGGGGTGCATTCTTTGGATAGATGCAGGTAGAACCCAAGAAAAGGAGTTTCTTGACGCCATGTGCGTATGCCTCAGAGATGACGTTGCACTGAATCTTCATGTTCATCATGATGAAATCGGCACGATACAGCGAATTAGCCATGATGCCACCTACAAAAGCCGCAGCCAGAACCACGGCGTCTGGCCTTTCCTCATCAAAGAATCGGCGCACAGCCAGCTGGTCAGTCAGATCGAGTTCCTTGTGAGTGCGACCCACAAGATTTGTATATCCTCGTGACAACAGATTATTCCAAATGGCAGAACCAACGAGGCCTCGATGTCCCGCCACATAAATCTTGCAATTTTTATCCAACATAGTTTATCACTTGACTTTCAAAATAGATATTTTGGCGCAAATTTACGATAATTTGTCCAAATACGGAAATATAGGGCTTGTTTTTAGTCATAAAAGACTGGATTTTGTAATATTTAGCACCCAATTGACAGTTCTACTAAAGATTTTTGAACCGATTGAAAGCAAAAATAGGCATTATTGTTGCACAGAAACAAAAATAACAGTAACTTTGCGCCGCGATTTAGTTTTGATTGCACATTCTATAACAATTTAAATGGAAGAACAGAACAATACAATCGCCTCCGTTGAAGCACCCGTGGATGCTGAAAAGGTTCAGCCTGCGGTTGATGCGGCCCCTAAGAAAAAGAAGGTCACCCGCTCCCGCAAGAAGGTAGTTGCCCCGGAGGCAAAAGAAGAGACAAAAATTGAGGCTTCTCCAGAAATCAAGAATGAGGAGCCCGCAGTAGAAAACAAGACGGCAGAAAAGAAGCCTGAGAAGGCCAGCAAGAAGGAAGTCGCCAAAGAGGCTGAGAAGCCTGCTGAGAAACCAGCGGTGAAGCCTATACCGAAGATGCCGACCAATCTGGTCATCCGCGACTTCTGCGACCTTGCCAACTCAGGCGGTTATATTCCGTTGCTCAGTGACCAACAGATACAGCAGCTCACCTACGAAGAGGCATTCGAACGAAACCTCATCTTCGAGGCCATCATCTCGAACGTGCTCGATTACGACATCGTACTTTCGGACACCAACATCTGGTTGGAGCTTCTTGTCGGTCATACATCGAGCCATTCCGACCCACGTGTCAATGCACGACTGATGTTCGAACGTCAGCTGGAATTTATTTCCAAGATGTGCAAGAAGATCGGTGGCAAGTTTATGATCATGAGCGAAACCTACGAAGAGGTCGATCGCTTTGCGACCATGCAGGAGCCCACAGATTATAAGCTGGCCGACTGGAAAGATCCCGCCCTCTGTCTGAACGTGGCAGCACGCCTGGCCAAACGACTCATGCTGTTTCAGCAGAAGGAGAACCGTCTTCGTATCGAAGGCATCGGTTCGGAGAGCCATCATTCCTCGTTTGCCGACCCTGCCATCATCCGACGCACAGTAGAACTCTTTGCCCAAGGCAAGAAGGTGCTGCTGCTGACCAACGATGCATCCGTAGCCATCCGTTCTTTGGGCATGTGCGACGACCTTCAGCGCACCAATGACATAAGTGATGAAGAATGGCGTGCAGTGTATGAGCCACAACGCCCGATGGTTCTCACCATGGACGACCTGAAGCTGCTCGACCTCTATACGCGTCAATACCATTTCCTGACCTTGGCTGCTGGACGTCAGTGGATGCAGGACGTTCAGATGCGCAAAACCGTACAGATCGACAAGCCTTTGGCGCTTTGGGTCGAAGGATTCCGTCCAGGAGATCGGCGTGAACGTCGCAGCGACAAGCTTGAGCAGCAGAAGAAGGAGTACGAAAAGCAGCGACAGGAACAGGAACGCAAGGAGCAGGCTCGCCTTGAACAGGAACGTCGTGATGCAGAAAAGCAGGCTCGTCGTGAAGAGCAGGAACGCCGCGAACAGGAAAACCGTGAGCGGAAAGAACAGGCTCGTCTGGAACAGCAGCGTCGTGAAGAGCAGCGTCGTGCCGATCGCGAGCGTGCTGCTGCCGAAAAGGCTGCCCGCTTAGCTGCCGAGGAAGAGGCACGCAAGCAACAGGCAATGCAGGCAGCAGCTGAACAAGCTGAAAAGAACGACGAGGCTCCCGCGCCTGAGACTCCAATCGAAGCTACTGTCGAAGCTTCCGAAGCAGAAGCCATCCCTGTCGAGCCAGTTGCAGAAGCTCCTGTGATTGAGCTTCCTCCCCTCTCGCCGGAAATGATGGAACTGATGGGACCTTCTTCGAGCGAAAAGAAGCGCACTCGTCGCGGTGGACGTCGTCGCAAGACGACAGCTGCCGAGACATCCGAACAGAAATAACAGCAGAAGCCAGCTTCAATGTCTGGCTGGCTTCTGTAACATGATATTTTCTTCTTCTATCTTCAAAACATACGTCGTTGAACAAGCTTTTTATCTTAAAACGATTTTTATTTTCGGTATTGATTATTCTTGGTTGCAGTACGGTTGCAGCCAAGGATATATCCATATTTGTAGCTACCGACCTCCATGTGATGAGTCCAAAGCTCATCGTTCAAGAAGGCTCGGCTTGGGATAACTACATCGACGCATCGCACAAGCTTGAAGACTACAGTGCGCGTCTGTTCGAAGACATGCTCGACTCCATCCTTTTGCAGAAACCAGACATTGTCCTGATTCCTGGTGACATCTCAAAGGACGGAGAAAAGGTATCACACGAATATGTAGCAGAAGGCTTGTCGAGACTGACCAACGCAGGTATCAAGGTTTACGTTGTTCCCGGCAATCATGACATCGGCTATATCGAGAATGCGCAATACTTTGACGGCGACCGAAAGTATCATGCCGAAAACATTACAGCCGATGACTTTGCAACAATCTATGCGAAATTCGGCTTTCAAGGCTCTAAGAGAGACGCAAATTCCCTGTCTTATGCGGCGGAACCCGTGAAGGGGCTTGTCATCATCGGTATCGATTCCCATTCGCGTAAAATCGGGCAGAAGACATTGAACTGGATTTGCGAACAGGCACAGAAGGCCCGTGAGGACAACAAGCAGGTGATTGCCATGATGCACCATCCCATCGTCGAGCATTTCAACAGCCAGACCGAGTTGAAGTCGGATGCCCTCGTCAAGGATGCCGACAACGTCCGAGCCCGCCTGTTGGATGCCGGTATCCATACCGTCTTCACCGGTCACTTCCATACGACTGACGTAGCCAAGGCCTATAACGAGAATCATACAGACTCCATCTACGACATCACCACCGGTTCGAAGATCTCCTACCCGATGCATCATCGCTGGGTAACCATCAGCGAGAATCTGAGTACGATGAATATCCGCACATTTGCCACCGAGACCATCGAGGATCATCCCGAAGTCATCGACATTGCCAAGGAAAGGTTGACAAAGTGCATAAACCGAAAACTGGAAAGCAAGGGAGTATTGTTCGCCTCTTCGATTGCGTGCCAGGCAACGTTCCTGCATTGTGAAGGCAACGAGAACGAAGCAAATGGTGTTTGTCTTATCGACTCCATTCCTTACCTGGCTTTCGTTTTATACCCCGAAGCCTGGTACGCCTTGAACAGTATGCTCGATGATTTCTCGTTCTTTGGCGAAGAGAACCAGAATCGTGTAAATGACCTGAATCTCTCCATCAAACTGTCGGAAGAGGAAATCCCAGTTCCCGAAAGCATCCAGACCATTGCTACAGAACCCGAGGAAGACAGGCATCTCTACAACTTCATGGGGCAACAGGCCGACAAGAGTCCTCGTGGTTTCATAATCCAAGGAGGCAGGAAAATACTACTACGATAAAGTTAGAACAAATAAAAAATCCGTGACAATCAAAAATTGCCGCGGATTTTTATTTTATAAGAATCTGTAACTAATTACAGAAGAGTAACCTTAACGTCATCCTCAACGTCCTCAAGGACTACCTTGCCTTCACGTGCCAACCAACCGATTGCAGAGAAGAGAACCTTGTCAGCCTTGATCTTCGTAGCCTTCTTAAGCTCCTTTACAGTCTGGCCGTTGTTGGCGTTAAGTGCATTCCAAACGAGTCCGGCGTTTGTGCCAATTGTTTCGTTGTTCATAAATTAATACTGTTTTTGTACCTTAAATAAAAATAACACTTTGCTGAAAAGCGGTGCAAAGGTACACATTTTGAGAGGATTATGCAAATTTAACGCAATATTTATTAATGAAAAGACGAAAAAAACTCAAAAAAATTGTAATTTTATAAAATGAATCTTACAATTTTACTTTGTTTCTACCTCAATATCAGATGCTATAAGCTTGTAGCCCTTTCCATGGATGTTGATGATTTCGATGCTTGGATCATCCTTCAGATGCTTGCGCAGCTTGGTGATATAGACGTCCATCGAACGCGCATTGAAGTAGTTGTCGTCAATCCAGATGGTCTTCAAGGCGAAGTTACGCTCCAGAATCTCATTGGCATGCGCACAAAGCAGTCCGAGAAGGTCGCTCTCCTTGGTTGTCAGTTTGATTGACTTTTCGCCCTCGTCGCCACGGAACGTAAGCAACTGCTTCTGCACGTCGAACGTATAACGGCTCATGTGATAGGCAACCACATCCTTGCCCTTCTTGCCCTTCACACGGCGCAGGATTGCCTCGATACGGAACAACAGCTCCTCCATCGAGAAAGGCTTGGTGATATAGTCATCTCCACCAATCTTGAAGCCTTCGAGAATATCTTCCTTCAAGCTTTTTGCGGTAAGAAAGATGATAGGGATATCAGCATTCAGCGTGCGGATTTCCTGGGCCATGGTAAAGCCATCCTTTTTGGGCATCATCACATCAAGGATACAGAAGTCATAACGACCCTTGAGATAAGCCTTATAGCCGGCATCGCCATCGCCATAAAGATCGCAGAGATATCCCTTGGCCTGTACGTACTCGCGAAGAAGCATTCCGAGGTTCTCATCATCTTCGCAAAGCAGGATGCGAAGTTTTTCAGGTTGTTGTGTCATAATTCAATAGTTTATAAGTTACACATATTAATTATCTTCTCTCATAAGCGGAATGGTGATGACGAAGGCTGTCCCCTGTCCATAGGTGGATTCGGCCTTGATGTCACCTCCGTGATCTTTCACAATTTTCCAGACGTAGGCCAGTCCAAGACCGAAGCCCTTTACATTATGAACGTTTCCGGTGGGAACACGGTAGAACTTCTCAAAGATGCGCTTCAAGTCCTCCTTCTTGATGCCTATGCCATTGTCCTGCACTCGCAGTTCCAACTTGTCTTTGCCCACATTCCGGGTACTGATGGTGAGATGTAAGGGAACGTCTTCGCGCGAATACTTATAGGCATTGTCCATCAGGTTGAAGATGACGTTGCCGAAATGCATCTCATCGACCATGCAGATGTCATCCTCGGCATCCAGATGAGTTTCGATTTGTCCTCCTGCCTTCTCCACCTTGAGGCGGAATGTCGAGCAGGCGCTCTCTACGATGGCATTCACAGGGATGTCCTGAAGCTTCAGGTTGGTCTTCTGACGGTCGAACATCGACATTTGCAGAACCTTCTCGACCTGGAAACGCAGTCGTTTTGTCTCATCGGCTATCACTCCAGTGATATGCTTCACCATGTCCGGCGACTTGGAGACAGCGGGGTCATTGAGCATCTGCGATGCAAGCGAGATACTGGAGATGGGTGTCTTGAACTCATGCGTCATGTTGTTGATGAAGTCATTCTTGATCTCGCTCAGCTTCTTCTGTCTGAACACCACATAGATGATAAAGATGAAGAGCATCAGCATCACAAGTGTGAATACAAACGAGGGGATCATGAAATGCAGGCCATTATTCATCAGAAACCTATGACGTCCCGGGAAATACACTTCCATATAACTGATGCGGGAAGGCACCTTGCCATTGTCGATAGCCATCTGTGACCGTGGAAACAGCATCTGCATATAGCTGCCCTCCTTTTCGGCTTCCTCAGCACTATAGCCTGGTGAACGATAAGCTATCGAGCCATCGCGTTCCACAATGCAGAACTCGTAATCCAGGTTGTAGCCTGCCGACTGCATCTCTTCGGTCAGCGTGCGTCGAAGCTGTTCCAGATCGAGTCGCTCCATAATGGGCTTGTCGTTGGTCTGACTGATGATACGGAACACCACATCGTCCAACAGACTGCGCTGATACATGTACTGTCCCAACAGCATGTCCTGCATGGCTCGCTGACGGCTTTGAATGAGTCGATTGCTCCGCGGCTGCATCTCAAAATGATGTGGGCTCAGCGTGTCTCCACTGACGTTGCTCTGGAACTTGAACGTACTGACCGATCCGTCAGGTCCCTGCACCGAGATGCTTCCGCTTGTTGTCACACCTGTACGGGTATTCTCCTGATTCAATTGGTTCAAAGCCTGCTTCTCGGTATCATCATAGTACTCGTCGAGATAGTTCCTTGTCTCCTGACGCTCCAGTTGACGCATGGTGCCAAACAATGCGCGCTTGGCTGCCTCGTCAAACTGCTCCTCACGAGTGCTGACAATCTCACTCAAGTAAGAGAACTGCATGACCAGTAAGCCGGCGAATGCTATCAAGAGCACAATTCCAATCAACCAAATTGTCTGTTTTCTCATTGATTCTTCTGTTAAATTCGCTGCAAAATTAACTTAATTCGTTAAAATGACCAAGGAAAAAGTGAGAAAAATGCATTCGATTTAACATAATTAACTAAAAAAGGACACTTTGTTAACCAAAGATACCCCATTTTAAAGAAATCAGGCAAATCGGAGTTGCCTATTCATTATTCATCATCTGGTTATGAATCGAAATCAGATAACGCACATAATTGTTTTCGTCAGCATCTGCATCGAATGGATGGATTTTAGCGTTGAGTTCCTCATCCAACGACTTTTCGGAACCATCGGGAAGCGTTACCTTCAACGAACCTGTACAGTAGGTTCCATCGGAGTAATAGTATTTGCGCAACTCGTACACGCCCTCTCCTATTTCGGAAATATCGAGAGGATGGTCATCACTTTTTGTATAGACAAACATCAGAGCGCCTGTGCGAGGTTCAATCAGATACTCCGTAACCGTGACACGCGCTGCCCAGTTGTACTTCACTCGAATGAAATAAGGCGACCAGACAAAGACACCTTCCGTAGGTTCTTCTTCTGAAAAATCACCGGAAAAGTAGTCAATCGTATAATGCTGCATCCCGGTCCCCCCGAACATACGACGCATCTCAATATGCATCGAGTTGTCCATATTGGGCTCTTCGATAGCATGAAGCATCATCGTTTGAGCCTCTGCGTAGGCATGACGTATTTCAATCACACGTTCCAATACAGTCTGTGCCGAAAGCACGGTCATCGAAAACCAGAATGCGACGAAGGGGAAAAAGCGTTTCATAACAAAGTTAGATTATAATTCAAAGGTTGAGGAAATCCCAAATTCCGCACAAAGATACATATTATATTTTATATAGAAGGCAACTCAATACAAGAAAATATCGAACTATATTCAAATGAACCAAAATTGACATTTTTACATTGCAATTCGAAGAATTTGTACAAATATTTTACTATTTTCATGAAATTAATTTGTTTTATCGATTCTTTTTTCGTATTTTTGCACACTATTTTTCGAAAGGGAAACTATGTCCCTATCTCAAAAAGAAGAAAAGTAAAAGATATGCGCCAAATTAAAATTACGCAGAACATCACCCGACGCACTGAAGAGTCGATCGAGTCGTATCTCACCGCCATCAGCAAGGAGCACATGGTTACCCCAGATGAAGAAGTGGACCTGGCCCAAAGAATTCACAAAGGCGATCAACAAGCACTCGACAAACTCGTACGCGCCAATCTTCGTTTCGTGGTGTCTGTCGCAAAACTCTACCAGAACCAGGGGCTTTCGCTCTCTGACCTTATCTCGGAAGGCAACGTCGGTCTTGTAAAGGCTGCTGAGAAGTTCGACGAAACCCGTGGTTTCAAATTCATCTCTTATGCCGTATGGTGGATTCGTCAGTCCATTATGCAGGCACTTTCCGAGCAAGCCAGAATGGTTCGTCTGCCTGGCAACCAGAACAACCTCATCCGTCAGATCCGTGTCATTCAGAATCGCTTCGAACAGGAGCAGAACAGACCGGCTACCATCGAAGAAATCGCAGAGGAACTGGATGTTGCCCCCGAAAAGGTACGTGAGACCATGGCAGCCAACAACCGCGGTGTCAGCCTCGACTCCCCGCTTCAAGACGACGAAGACGGAACGTTGCTCGACATCACACCCGACACCAAGCTCGATGCTACCGACTCCACGCTCAACAACGAGTCGCTCCACATCGAACTCGACAATCTCCTCAAGTCCATGCTCAAGGACCGCGAAGCACTCATCATCAAGGAAACCTTCGGCATTGATTGTCCAGAGAAATCACAGGAAGAGGTGAGCCAGGAACTCGGACTTACTCGCGAGCGTGTCCGCCAGATTCGCGAACGTGCTCTCCTGAAAATCCGCAAGTCTCCAAACGCCAAACTCCTGTTAGCATACCTCTAACAAAATTTTCAAACCATTCTTTACTGAAAGGGAACGACGTCAAGGCATCTGCCTTCATCGTTCTCTTTCTTTTTTGTTTTCCATTTTGTCAATAGATATTACATTTTCGGTCATTCGTCCGACATAACACATCAAAATAAAGCATTTTCAGGTTCAAATTTGCTATTGTGAAAGATTTTTCCTATCTTTGCACCCATAATAATAATTATGACCCTATTAAAAGACAAAAAAAATGGCTAATTCAGAAATCGCTGTTGAGAAGAAAGCCTCGAATTTCGTCGAGGAATTCATCGAAGAAGATATTGCTGCCGGCAAGGTAGCTGCCTCTCCCACCCATATTGTCCACACCCGTTTTCCACCCGAACCAAACGGTTACCTCCACATCGGACATGCCAAGGCCATCTGCATGGACTTCGGCGCTGCCGAAAAGTATGGTGGACAGTGCAACCTGCGATTTGACGACACCAATCCAAGCCGTGAGGATACCGAATACGTGGAAGCCATCATGGAGGATATTCATTGGCTCGGATTCGACTGGGGTGACCGCCTCTACTATGCTTCCGACTATTTCCAGGAGCTCTGGGACCTGGCCGAGGAAATGATTCGCCGTGGTCTTGCCTATATCGACGAGCAGAGTTCCGAAGTCATCGCCCAGCAGAAGGGTACTCCTACCCAGCCGGGCATCGAAAGTCCTTTCCGCAATCGTCCCTGGGAAGAGAGTCTCGACCTCTTCCGACGCATGAACAAAGGCGAATTCGAGGAGGGTTCCATGACGCTGCGTGCCAAGATTGACATGGCCAATCCCAACATGCACTTCCGCGATCCCATCATGTATCGCATCATCAAGTACCCGCACCACCGCACTGGCACCAAGTGGCAGGCATACCCGATGTACGACTTTGCACACGGACAGTCCGACTTCCTGGAGGGCATCACCCACTCCATCTGTACCCTCGAGTTCGAGGTACACCGTCCCCTCTACAACTACTTTGCCCAGATCATGGCCGACATCAAGGGAACGGACTACAAGCCCCGTCAGATTGAGTTCAATCGCCTCAACCTCACCAACACCGTGATGTCGAAGCGCTATCTCCGCAACATGGTGGAGACCGGCGTCGTTCGTGGTTGGGACGATCCCCGTATGCCAACCCTCTGTGGTCTGCGTCGTCGCGGCTACACGGCTCAGGGCATTCGCGACTTCATCACCACCATCGGTTACACCAAGTACGATGCGCTCAACGACATCAAGCTGCTCGAGAATGCCGGTCGCAACGACCTCAACAAGATCGCGACGCGCGTCATGGGCGTGGTCGATCCCGTCAAGCTCACCATCACCAACTATCCCGAGGATCAGGAGGAGCTGTGCGAGATGGAGAACAACCCCGAGCAGGAAGGCAGCGGATCGCACGAGATGCCCTTCTCTCGCGAACTCTATATCGAACGCGAAGACTTCCAGGAAGTGGCCGAGAAGAAATTCTTCCGTCTTACCATCGACAAGGAAGTGCGTCTCAAGAGCGCATACATCATCAAGTGCACAGGTGTTGAGAAGGATGCCGAAGGCAACATCACCAACATCCTTTGCACCTACGACCCCGATTCCAAGAGTGGTATGCCAGGTGCCGACCGCAAGGTGAAGGGCACACTCCATTGGGTCAGTGCTAAGCATGCAGTTGCTGTCGAGGCTCGTCTCTATAACAACCTTTTCCTCGACGAGGAGGCAACGACCGAGTCGGAGCGCAATCCAGAGAGCGAGGTGGTAGTGACCGCCTATGTCGAGCCATTCGCAGCCAAGGATCCCCAGGTCGGCAAGAAGTTCCAGTTCCAGCGCATCGGCTACTTCTGCATCGACAAGGATACCACACCCGAGAAGATTGTATTCAATCGCACAGTATCGCTCAAGGCTTCGAAGTAAGTCTTTACGCACATTTTTCCATCATCCGATTCCTCAATCCTATAGTGCAACAGAAAAAAAGCCGCGCATACTATCAGTACATGCTCGATCTGGCCGACAACAAGGTCAGCTACTTCAGCACCGACGAAATCTCACAGGTCATCTATGACCTTCTGGATGAAGGCGATGCTGAAGAAGCCATGTCCGCCTGCCAGAAGGGCCTTGACCAGCACCCTGGCGACGAGTTTCTTGAGCTTATCGAGGCCAAGATCCTCGTGCATCTGAAGCGATATGACGAAGCCGAGAAACTGCTCCAGGGCAATTCCGAGGAGCAGTCCCCTTTCGGCATCGGCATACGTTTTGGCATCGATGTCACGACAAAAGAACCGTCAAAGGCTTATGATGTCCTGCTCGAACAGCTTCGGAACGATCATCTTTCAGGCCTTGACTTTGTCGAAATCGTCGACGAGCTCTTCGAACAGCTTCCTCATCAAACCACCGCCGACTATCTCATCAAGGCATCGGACATTGTTGTCAACAAGGAGTCCAAGGCCGAAGAACAGGATGCCGAGGCACTGGGTCGCATGGGGGCCTTGCTGATGGACTGCAACTGCCATCGTGAAGCCATCCCCGTGCTTGAACATGCACTCGACAAGGATGCTTACGACATCTATTCCTGGCAGGACCTTTCTCGCTGTCAGTTTGAGCTCCAGATGTACGACGAGTGCCGCAACTCGTGCGAAATGGGCATCGCCATCGATCCCAAGAATCCGCTCTTCAATTTTGCACTCGGCTTCATCCTGCACCAACAGGGCCAGTTCACCGAGGCGATTGAACATCTCGAAGTGGCCCGTCAGTATGCCGAAGGGAAACTTCAGCACGAGGCCCCGCACCTCGACCGACAGGAAGTCGAACAGCAGACCAGCATCACCTACGAACTGCTCGGTTCGAGCTACAGTTCGCTGGGCGATTACGAAAAGGCTCGCGAATGCTATGAAGTGCTCGTGCAGCGCATCCCGACCTTTACCGACGGCTACTATCATCTTTCCATGTTAGCTCTCGACAAGGGAAATACGGCCGAGGCACTCAGCAACATCCAGCATGCACTCCGCATCGAGCCCGAGAACATCACCTACCTGACGTTCTGTGTCACCCTGCTGACCGAACTCCATCGTTTCGACGAAGCCCTTCAACTTCTGGACGAGCTCATCGAACTCGATCCGAAATCCAAGACCTATCTATTAGCGAAGGCAGAGCTCTCCCTCAGTCTCAAGCGATTCGAGGAAGCCGACAAGGCTTATCGTAGTCTGCTCAAGCTCAAACCCAAAGACTCTACATCCCGCGAATTGATGCGTGCCTACTTCGAAGCTATCGGCGACAACGAGGCACTCAAGAAACTTAACAAGTAAATGGAAGAAATCTATAACTGGATAGCTCAGAACATGAGCTATGGTGTCATCACCCTGTTCATGGCTATCGAGAGCTCCTTTATCCCTTTCCCCAGCGAGATCATCATTATTCCTGCAGCATATATTGCCTATCATCAGGAAATACTCTCGCTTCCGCTCATCATCCTTTTCGGCACAATTGGCGCACTCATCGGCGCACTTGTCAACTATGGCCTGTCGGTTTGGCTGGGTCGTCCCATCATCCATCGTTTTGCGGATACCAAGCTGGCCCACATGCTCCTGATCGACCTGCCGGGCGTTGAGAAGGCCGAGAAGTACTTTGCCGATCATGGCGCTGTAGGCACCCTCGTCGGTCGCCTCATCCCTGCCATCCGTCAGCTCATCTCTATCCCTGCCGGCCTGGCCCGCATGAACATGTCGGTCTTCCTGCTTTGCACCTGCATCGGCGCAGGTGTCTGGAACACGTTCCTGGCCTATCTGGGCTATTTCATCGGACAGACCGTTAGCGAGGAGGTGCTCATCGCCAAGGTGCAGCATTACAGCAGTTATGTGAAGATTGCCCTTGCTGTCATCTTCATCATCGGCTTTGCCTATTACATCTATCGGGTGATAGAAGCCAACCGAGCCACTACGCGCAGAAAACAACAGTGATTTCCGACCTATGACTTTCCAACTCCAAGCCACCGATCGTAACAGCTGGGCCCGTGCAGGCGAAATAACCACCGACCACGGCAGGATCCAGACGCCGATATTCATGCCCGTGGGCACCGTAGGCTCCGTCAAGTGCCTTCACTTCCATGAACTCAAGGAAGACGTGAAGGCACAAATCATCCTCGGCAACACCTATCACCTCTATCTGCGTCCGGGGCTCGATGTGCTTCAGGAAGCCGGGGGACTTCACAAGTTCAATAGCTGGGACCGTCCTATCCTGACCGATTCCGGCGGTTTCCAGGTCTATTCGTTGGCCGAGAACCGCAAGATCACCGAGGAGGGTGTCATGTTCCGCAGTCATATCGATGGCTCCAAGCATCTGTTCACACCCGAGCGCGTCATGGACATCGAGCGCATCATCGGTGCCGACATCATGATGGCCTTCGACGAATGCCCGCCTGGACAGTCCGACTTCAAGTATGCCGAGAAGTCGTTAGGGCTGACCGAGCGTTGGCTCGATCGTTGCTACAGACAATACAAGGAGACCGAAGACGAGCAGGGCAATGGTCTCTACGGCTATCACCAGGCCCTCTTCCCCATTGTCCAGGGCTGCACCTATCCCGACTTGCGTCGTCGTGCTGCCGAGAAGATTGCTGCCATGGACGTCGAAGGCAACGCCATCGGGGGGCTTGCCGTGGGCGAACCTGTCGAGAAGATGTACGAGATGATCGAAGTGGTCAACGAGATTCTGCCTCAGAATCGACCCCGTTATCTGATGGGCGTGGGCACCCCTGCCAACATTCTGGAAGGCATCGAGCGCGGCATCGACATGTTCGACTGCGTCATGCCCACACGCAACGGGCGCAACGGCATGCTCTTCACCAGCCATGGCATCATCAATATCAAGAATGCCAAGTGGGCACACGACTTCTCGCCTCTGCAGGAAGATGGACCTTCCTACGTCGATCAGGCGTATTCGAAGGCCTACGTTCGTCATCTCTTCCATGCCGAAGAATACCTGGCTCTGCAGATAGCATCCATTCATAATCTCGCATTCTACCTATGGCTCGTCGGCGAAGCGCGCAAGCACATCCTTGCAGGCGATTTCAAGCCCTGGAAGGAGGAGATGCTCCGCGCTGTAACCACAAGATTATAATTACACTATGCACATCCGAATTGTTTCTCCAGCAGGTTCCATCAAGACTCGTCTCATCGATGACGGTGCCCGGACACTGAAGTCCTGGGGCCATAAGGTTACAGTAGCTGCTCATGCAAAGGGCAGCTACGGTCGTTTCTCCGGCACCCCACAGGAACGTGCCCAAGATCTGCTCGACGCCCTCGAGGACAAGGACGTGGACATCATCTGGTGTTCGCGTGGCGGCTATGGCTGCATGCAGATTCTCGACATGATTCCGCTCGAGCTTATCAGCCGTGCTGGCAAGCCGATCATCGGGTATAGCGACATCACGGCGCTCCACGCACTCTGGCAGCACGCCGGCATCCGCAGCATACATGCCCCCATGATGAAGCATCTCGCCACCGAATCGAGTCACCGCACAACGCAGACCCTTCGAGAGCTGCTCGAATACTATGCTGCCCATCGCAACTGGCCTCCCAAGCACAATCTGCTCTTCATGAAGAAGGCCCGTCTCTTTGTGGCTCCTCATCAGGGATGGAGCAACGAGGACCTCAATCCTGAATCGACCGAAGAGCTGCTCGACGAACTATTGGCCCATCCGGTTCCTTTCGTGGGTGGCAACCTTGCGGTACTTACCGGCCTTCACGGCACCCCCTATGACTTCGATTACCGGGACAAGATCCTCTTTATCGAGGACATTGCCGAGACGCCCTATAAGATCGACCGCATGATGCAGC
>JAEEGJ010006892.1_pt1 | contig 33425 bp, 23 predicted proteins | sample 8958761 | NCBI WGS metagenome assembly JAEEGJ01 (sample SAMN16246546, study PRJNA631951) | gut metagenome | biome: gut microbiome; feature: rumen; material: RS-attached | host: Bos | place: Iran: Karaj | collected 2018-10
TGCCTGGGCGGCTCTTTTGCAAAAGTTTTCTATGCCTGGTGTGTATACAAGAGAACCGTAGCTCATAAGATAGATTTTTACCTGAGGAAATTCCTGATGTAGCTTTGCTATAAAGGCAAGACCGTCTGCGGTGCGGTAACCACGCTCCAGAACTTTTGTACAGGCTCCCTGAATTGCAGGTCCATCGGCACTTGGATCACTGAATGGAAGCTGGATTTCAAGAATATCAGCTCCGCCGGCAACAAGGGCACGAGCTGCTGTAAAAGCAATTTCGTCTGTAGGGTAGCCTGCAACAAGATGGCTCATTAATTTTATTTTAGACATAATTTTCTCCTACTCGTGTATTTCTTTGTTGTTTTCAAGACGTTCAATTTCTGCATGAAGGAATGATATCCATTCATCACGACGGAATACAGGACAGGTGATGAATACATCCTTGTCGCCACGGCCACTCATATTAATGATAATGGCTTTATCTTTTGGAAGCGTAGGCGCAAGCTTTATTGCCTCGGCTCCTGCGTGTGCACTTTCCATTGCAAATAAAACTCCTTCGTTACGTGCAAAAAACTTTACAGCGTTTAAGGCTTCTTCATCACGTGCGTATGTAAACTCTATGCGTCCTTGTTTTCCAAGCGTTGCAAGCTGAGGTCCAATTCCACAATAGTCCAATCCTGCAGAAATTGAACGGGTTGGTAATGCCTGCCCGTCTTCGTCTAAAAGAAAGCGTGATTTATAACCGTGCATAATTCCGTCTCTGCTTGCTTTACCGCTCATGCGGACTGCATTCTGACCAATTCCGTCTCCAATTCCTCCTGCTTCTACACCAATGAGTCGTGGATTAGGTTTGTCTATGAATGGAGCAAAAAATCCTATTGAGTTTGAACCTCCGCCTACACAGGCAATCATTGCTGCTACATCTAAATTGCGGGCAGCAACCTGGTCTTCTACTTCATGCCCGATAACACTCTGGAACTCTCGTACCATATCCGGGAATGGTGCCGGTCCAAGTGCACTTCCTAAAACATAATGAGTACTATCCGGATTAGCAGCCCAATCGCGCATTGCTTCGTTTACTGCATCTTTGAGTGTGCGGCTTCCCGAAGTTACAGCATGAACCTTTGCACCGTATAACTCCATTGAAGCTACATTTGGCTGCTGGCGGCGTACATCAACTTCGCCCATGTAAACTGTACAGTCTAGACCAAGTTTGGCACATGCAGCAGCTGTTGCAACTCCATGCTGTCCGGCACCTGTTTCTGCAATTATGCGTTTTTTACCCATGCGCTTTGCTAACAGGCATTGCCCGATTGCATTGTTTATTTTGTGAGCGCCGGTGTTTGCAAGTCCTTCGAGTTTTATATAAATCTGCGCACCACCTAAAAGTCTAGTTGCAGTTTCTGCATAAAGGAGTGGTGTTTCCCGTCCTATATAATCGCGCTGGATTGTTTTGAGTTCCTGTAAAAATGACGGGTCTTTCATTGCCTCGTGAAAAGCAGCTTCAAGTTCATCAAGCGGGCGGCGTAAAACTTCTGCAACATATTTTCCGCCAAAGGTGTCAAAAAAACCGTTATCTGAATGTATCATAATTCCTCCATAAGTTTTTGTAATTTATTGTGATTTTTAATTCCGGGGGTATCTGTATCTTCGATTCCGCCTGAAATATCGATTAATTCCGGGTGATTTTGTTCAATCAAGATTCGCACATTTTCCGGGGTAATTCCACCTGCAAGCCATTTTACTTCGTAAGTTGTGTTGAAGGACTGTGACTGTTCAGCCTTCTTAGTGATGTTTTTTGAATCAAGCAGAACACGCAGTTCTCCTTTTGAAACGAGCTTTTCATATTCTTCAAGATTATCTGTTGCAAAATAGTGGGGAAGTTCAAGAAGTTCTCTGTCTACTGCTTCGTATGGAATTTTATGAAACTGTATTGCGTCTAAGATTCCGTGTTTTACAAATTTAATTGCAGTTTGTGATTCTTCGCTTTGTAAGTCTACAATTACAGCAACTTTTTTTGTATTAAGATTATCTAATTCAGGAAGAAGTTTTTCCAGTCGGTCCTCACGGGTAATGCTTCGTGGAAATGCATCTGCAAAAATAAATCCAAGAAATGTTGCGCCAAGTTTTTGTGCGAGTTTTGCGTCTTCGATTCTTGTAAGTCCGCAGATTTTTGCGAGGGTATTTTTTGATTGAGTTACGTCAAAAGCGTAGTTTTTCCAGAATTCGGAATTGGCGGTTGCGGTAGAAGTTGTGAATGCGTTTACAAGGCCTTGTCGGAGTTCAGGATTTTTTGCAGCTGCTTCTCCAAGTAAAAGTCCTGTAAAACCAAGAGAACCTACAGATGCTGCGCATTCATAATTTGTAACTCCACTTTCAAAAATAACACGTGCCTTGTCTCCCATAATATCTTTGATTTTCTTAAGCATAAGAATTGGGCGAAGTAAATCAATTTTAAATGTAGCAAGGTCTCTGCTGTTTACACCACAGACTATGAAATTGTTATCTACTGCTAACGAAACTTCGCGTAGTTTTTCCAGATCCTGTTCTGTTCTGACTTCGACAAGACTTGTCATACCGTGAACTGCTGCGGTTTGTGCCATTTTTACAATAGTATTTGTATCAAGTATTCTTGCAATCAACAAAACTGCGTCGGCACCTGCGCGGTATGAAATTTCAATTTCTTCAGGAGACAAAAGAAAATCCTTACGTAACACAGCGGGGAGAGGAGTTCCATTTTGAGATTCAAGGTTATCTATACTGCTGCATACTTTCATAAGGTCGCCAAGCGTTCCTTTGAAATAATTAGTTTCTGTAAGACAACTGATTGCAGCGGCTCCTGCTTTTGCATAAGAATGTGCTGTGTCTGCAGCATCAAGGTCCGGAGAAATATCGCCTTTACTTGGAGACGCGCGTTTTACTTCAAGGATAACTCCTTTATGTGTAAGAAACTTATGAACAGGTCGCTGTCGTTCCTTTGGAATATCAAAACCAAAGCTTATGCCAAACTGCTCAATATCCTGTTTTCGTTTTTCAACTATTTTTGTCAGAATATCACTCATAAAAAACTCCGGTTTTAAGCCGCTAACTCTTCACTTACTCTCTGGATTTCCTGAAGTTTTGCAAGAGTCTTGCCACTGTCCAAAGCCTGGATTGCCATGTCGTAACCTTCTTTTAATGTTTTAGCTTTTCCGCTCAAGTAGAGAAGAGAACCCGCATTCAAACCAACTGCACAACGAATTGTTGTACGACCTTTTCCATTCAAAACATCAATTGCAAGACGAGCATTATCGGCACCACTTCCACCTTCGAGCTCGTTTACATCGGCACTCATGATTCCAAACTTAGACGGTTCAATTACATAGCGGTATTCTCGTCCATCCTCATTAATTTGGAAAACATCTGTTGGTTCGCATGGAGAAATTTCGTCAAAACCATCACGACTGTGAATTACCATTACACGTTTTGCTCCAAGGGCTTTTGCGGCTCTTGCATAGTCTGGCATTAAGTCTGCACTATAAACACCAAGAACTTCGTATTCTGCACCTGCCGGATTCAAAAGAGGTCCAAGAACATTAAAGATAGTTTTAATTCCAAGAGCTTTTCTTACCGGAGCGGCAAAACGCATAGCAGCGTGATATACCGGAGCCATCAAAAATCCAAAGCCTGTTTTTGTAACAAGTTCTGCTGTTTTTTCAGGCTCTGCCATAATTTTAATTCCAAGGTTTTCAAAGAAATCTGCAGCACCGCTTTTTGAAGAAACTGCTCTGTTTCCGTGTTTAGCAACTGGCTGTCCGCAGCTTGCTGCTACAAGTGCAGACAAAGAAGAAATATTAAAGCTTCCTTTTCCGTCACCACCTGTTCCTACAATTTCTGGAAGTCCATTTGTTGTAATTGGAAGAGGAGTCTTTTTCTTTAATAACGCTTCTGCACAACCTGCCATTTCTTCTGCTGTAGGAAGTCCTCGTGCAGACATCGCTGTAAGGATTGCAGCTGTTGCTTTTTCGTCCATTGTTCCGTCGGTAAGGTTTTCCATAAAGAAAGAGGCCTGTTCGCGGCTAAGAGGTTTTTTCTCATCAATAATCTGTCGCAGGTAATCGGCAACAGGAAGGTTGTCGCGTCTGTAATTTAAGAAAGCCTTAAAGAGCTCCTGACAGTATGAGCTTGCAATGCTTTCAGGATGAAACTGAACTCCTTCAATAGGTATTGTCTTATGGCGGATTCCCATGATGTCCCCATCTTTAGCGCGTGCTGTAATTTCAAAGTCGCTGCTGAGTGTTGATTCATCAATTACAAGTGAATGATAGCGTGTGAATTTTGCTGTCTTTCCGATTGTACGGAAAATGCCGCGTCCATCAAGATCGATGTCTTCTACAATTCCGTGTTTTATGAATTTTGCGCCAACTATTTTTGCACCAAAGGCTTCTCCAATTGCCTGATGTCCAAGACAGATTCCTAGAATAGGAATTTTTCCGGCAAAGTATTTGATTGCATCAATACTAATTCCGGCACTTGTTGGATTACCGGGACCCGGTGAAACAATGAGACTTGTAGGGTTCATTGCAGCAAGCTGTTCTACAGTTGCCTCATCATTTCTTACAACTTTAATTTCCTGTGTTGTTGCACATTCAAGAGCCTGTACAACATTAAATGTAAAACTATCATAGTTATCAATTACTAAAATCATTTTTCTTCTTCTCCTTATTTAGTTAATGTATCTATAAGTGCGCCAAGTTTTTCGCAGGTTTCTGTAAACTCTCGTTCAGGTTCGGAATCATATACAATTCCGCCTCCTGCCTGAAGGTTCCAGACGTTTCCCTGTCGCAAGGCACATCGGATTGAAATACAAAAATCAAGGTCACCGTTTGGCTGAATATAACCTACTGCACCTGCATAAAAACGGCGCTTTGTTTTTTCGAGTTTGCTTAGGATTTGCATGGCACTGATTTTTGGTGCACCGCTAACTGTTCCTGCCGGGAAGGAAGCACGTAAAACTTGAATAGGTTTTACTCCTTTTTTGACAGTTCCTTCTGTTGTACTTACAAGATGAATTACATGACTAAAAAGTTCACATTCCATATATTGGGTAACTTCTACGCTTCCACGTTCACAAACACGTCCAAGATCATTGCGTGCAAGGTCTACAAGCATAAGGTGTTCTGCCTGTTCCTTTGGATTATTACGAAGTTCAATTTTGAGCTTTTCATCTTCGGCTTCGCTTTTGCCACGTCTTGTTGTTCCTGCAATAGGATGGATAATCGCTTTGCCATTGCGAACTCTTACAAGACTTTCCGGAGATGCACCTGTAAATTGAAAATCACCAAAATCAATATAAAATAGATATGGAGAAGGATTTACTTTACGAAGCTTTCCATAAACGGCAAGAGCTTCTGCTTCGCATTCAATCTGAACACGACGGCTTGGAACTGCCTGAATCAGGTCTCCTGCAATAATATGTTTTTTAAGGGCAGTAACTTTCTGAATATATTCAGCCTTTGATTCTTCCTGGTCGGTGAGCATCTGGTATTTGAAGGTTTGATTTTCTTCTTCTACATATGAAAAGTCCATGTCATTCATACGCTTGAGGATTTTTTCCATGGTAGCGGCAAGGTCAATTTCGTGTTCATTGTAGTTGAGGCCGAAAATGTGAATCTTTTCTGTAAAATGATCAAAGATGATGTAAATGTGTCCTACAATAAAAAGACTTTCCGGAATATTAAGATCATCCTTCTGTTCAAAAAAATTGATGTTATCGCAGCGTTTAGCAAATTCATAACTTAAATAACCAAGTCCACTGGCGGGAAGGGGAAGGTCATTAAGGGGGCGGCCCGGTGGTAATATATTTTCGCTGGCAATATAAAGAAGTGCATCAAGAATATCAGGAGCTTTTTCGCGTCCAAGAGCATCAAGACTTTTTTCTCCCTGCATTGCTGCATACATATCAAAGGGTTTTTCTGTACCGTTTATGATGAGCGAAATCTTTTCTTCATCCTGTTTGATTTTGAAGGCTTCTTCTGTCATCAAAATTGAATAACGTTCACGACCTTTTGCAAAGCTTGCCGATTCCAAAATTGCTTTGGCTCCAATTTTCTTTGCAAGATGATAAGGTGTATATCGCGAGTTGGAAACGCATTTATATGTAAAATCTGTTCGTTTGTTCATAATGTTCCTCTCAAAAATGGGTTTATAACACGTTTCTATTTGTAGAAACGTGTTACTATGTAAAGTAACATACTGTATATAATTGTTTCTGTCAATAGTAACAATTATAATAAGTTGTTATATTTGGGTTTAGGTAAAAAAAAATCCCTCCGTGAGTTGAAGGGATCTATTAAATGGATTGCTTCGTCGCTGCGCTCCTCGCAATGACGATGCACCCGTCATTGCGAGCGAAGCGAAGCAATCCATATTTATGAATGCATTACTTCACAACAATATTGACTAACTTATTAGGAACCACAATCGTCTTTACAACTTCGTGTCCATCAGTAAACTTCTTAACACCTTCAAGTGTAAAGGCGGTTGCTTTAAGTTCTTCCTGGTCGGTATTTGGGGCTGCCATGAACTTGTCGCGGAGCTTTCCGTTTACCATTACTACAATCTGAACTTCGTCGTCTTTTGCAAAGTCTGCATTTACTGTTGGCCATGACTCATAAGCGATTGTCTTATTGTTGCCAAGCTTTTCCCAGAGTTCTTCACCAAGGTGTGGAGCGTAAGGAGAAAGAATCTTAACAAAGTCGGCCCACATACTCTTTGGAACTTCATTCAGCTTGCTTACTTCGTTGATGAAAATCATCATCTGGCTTATAGCTGTGTTGAAGTTCAAGGTTGCAGTATCATCAGTTACCTTTTTTACAGTCTGAGCAAATGTCTTGCGTGCACTTACAAGTGCTTTGTCTTCGAGCTTTCCTGTGATGTCGATATCGCTCATAGGCTTTTCGCTTACAGACCAAACCTTTTCAAGGAAGCGGTGAATACCAACAATTCCCTGTGTTGACCAAGGCTTAGACATTGTAAGAGGTCCCATGAACATTTCGTACATACGAACAGAGTCAGCACCGTATGCTTTAATTTCGTCATCAGGGTTTACAACGTTCTTCAAAGACTTAGACATCTTTGCAACAATCTGTTCAAGTTCTTCGCCTGTTGCTTTTTCTATAAACTTACCGTCGTCTTTCTGTTCAACTTCATCAACAGGAACAAGAGTTTTGTTCTTGCGCTGGAAGGCAAAAGAAGTAATCATACCCTGGTTTACAAGGCGCTGGAACGGTTCTTTTGTAGAAACAACTCCAATATCATACAAAACCTTGTGCCAGAAGCGTGCATAAAGCAGGTGAAGTACTGCATGTTCTGCACCACCAATGTACAAGTCTACAGGCATCCAGTATTTTTCTTTATCCTTTGCACAGAATTCTTTGTCGTTGTGTGGGTCAAGATAGCGGAGGTAATACCAGCAGCTTCCGCCCCACTGAGGCATTGTGTTAGTTTCGCGTTTAGCAGCTCCGCCACATTTTGGACACTTGCAGTTTACCCATTCGTCAATAGCAGCAAGAGGAGATTCTCCAGTACCGGTTGGCTGGTATGTCTTAACTTCAGGCAAGGTGAGTGGGAGTTCTTCTTCCGGAACAGGCACTGTACCACATGTAGGGCAGTGCACCAGAGGAATTGGTTCCCCCCAGTAGCGCTGACGGCTGTAGATCCAGTCGCGGAGTTTATAGTTGATTGCTTTTTTGCCCACGCCTTTTTCTGTGAGCCATTCGAGCATCTTATTAATTGCATCCTGCTTGTTCAGCCCGTCAAGGAATTCAGAATTAACGTGGATACCGTCTTCTGTCCAGGCCTGCTGCTGTACGTCAACTTCGCTCTTAAGAACTTCTATGATTGGAAGGTTGAACTTCTTTGCAAAGTCCCAGTCGCGGTCATCGTGAGCAGGTACAGCCATGATTGCACCGGTACCGTAAGAAATCAAAACGTAGTCTGCAATCCAGATTGGAATGAGTTTTCCGTTTACAGGATTTATAGCATAACTACCGCTGAATACACCGGTTTTATCTTTTGCAAGGTCTGTTCGTTCAAGATCAGACTTCTTTGCAGCTTCTTCCTGATACTTTTTTACAGCGTCTGCCTGTTCTGCAGTTGTAATTTCAGGAATAATTTTGTGTTCCGGTGAAACTACCATATAGGTTGCACCAAACAAAGTATCACAGCGTGTAGTGTAAACTGTAAGCTTGTTATCTGTAGGCTTTCCGTCCTTGTCTGCAACAGTAAAGGTAACTTCGGCACCTGTAGATTTTCCAATCCAGTTGTGCTGCATTGCCTTTACGCTTTCAGGCCAGTCAAGACCTTCAAGGTCATTGTCCAGACGGTCTGCATATTCTGTGATTTTCAAAATCCACTGGCGGATTGTTTTGTGAGTTACAATAGCACCACAGCGTTCACATTTACCTTCTTTTACTTCCTCGTTTGCAAGACCTGTCAGACAAGATGGACACCAGTTGATTGGTGTTTCTGCTTCGTAAGCCAATCCCTTTTTGTAAAGCTGAAGGAAAATCCACTGAGTCCACTTGTAGTAATCTGGTTCACAAGTAGAAACGCAGCGGTCCCAGTCATAGCTGAAGCCGAGCGATTTAATCTGCTGAGTGAATTTTTCTATATTTGCGTTAGTAGTTACTTTTGGATGAGTTCCTGTTTTGATAGCGTAGTTTTCTGCAGGAAGTCCAAAGGCATCAAAGCCCATTGGATGCAGAACGTTATATCCATTCATACGTAGGTAGCGGCAGTAAATATCTGTTGCAGTGTAGCCTTCGGGATGTCCTACATGAAGACCTGCTGCACTTGGATAAGGGAACATGTCGAGAACGTAACGTCTTTTGTCTTTTGCAAATTTTTCGTCCTCGTAAACCTTGAAGATCTTGTTGTCTTCCCAGTACTTCTGCCATTTTGGCTCGATGTTTTGAAATGGATACTTACTCACTTTGTGCCACCTTTAATTTAAAATATTGCAACTATTATAGTAGAAATCAACCTTTTGTGGAAGTCATGAGCCATGCTGAACTTGTTTCAGCGTTTTATATCAAATAGCCATAAACTTGACAAATGGCTATTACTGGTCCATAATGCTATTGTAAGGAGGCTTGATTATGACAGAAACAACAAATGCCATTCCTATTTTCGAAGCTAAAAATCGTCTGCCGTTTTATATTCATCAGGCAGAAAACGGGTCGCCGGTTCAGATAATGCGGCATAATAAGGTTGTAGCTTATCTGGTTTCTAAAGAAGATTTTGAAAGGGCAGCTGCGCCAAAAGAAAAGAGTCTTGTAGAAAAACTTCAGGAAAGCCGTAAAGAGTATGGGCTTGAAGATGATGATTTTGATTACACTGCATATTTTGATAGCCTGAGGGAGCAAGACTGCTATGGGCGCCAGGATTCAGAGCATATTTTCGATGAGGTATAATTATGATTAAACCTTATTATTTACTGGACACAAATTTAATATCAGAAATGGTAAAGCCATCTCCTTATAAGAATGTCTGTAATAAATTGATTGAATATCAAAATTTATGTGCTTTACCTTCAACAGTCTGGAATGAACTTATCTACGGTGTAAACATAATGCAAAAGGGGAACAGAAAGGATTTTCTTTTTTCAAAAATGATAAAAGAAGTTCAGGCAACTTATGAAATAATTCAATATGATAATCATGCTGCCTGGATTCAGGCTGATATTCGTTCCCGTTTAAAAGAAGCAGGCACTCCTGTGGATTTTCCAGACACCCAGATAGCCTCCATCGCCATTGCCAACAACATGATTTTAGTAACCCGCAATATCAAACACTTTGAACCTATTCAACAGGTTGCACCCCTTATGCTGGAAAACTGGTTTGAGGAATGAATTATATTATGGAACAGACAGACACTTTACTAAACGGCAACAAAATTCTCCAGGATACTAGCTCCTTTATGTTTGGCATAGATGCGCAGCTTGTGGCAGAGTTTGCCTGCTGTGGGGTAAAGACCGGAGATGCTGTCATTGACCTTGGAACAGGGAATGGCATAATTCCGCTTCTTATGGAAAAGGCCTGCAAAGCTTCTCATTTTACGGGGCTTGAAATACAAAGTAAGGCAGCAGATCTGGCACGGCGCAGTGTGGAATTAAACGGGCTTACAGACAAAATTGACATAGTGCAGGGCGACCTTAAAAATACAGCCGCACTTTTCCCCAAACACAGCTTTAATATAGTTGTGTCCAATCCGCCGTACGCTCTTGTTAGTCAGGGCAAACAAAATGCACGTGATGAAAAAACAATTGCACGACACGAAGTTCTGTGTACTGTCGAAGATGTAGTTGCGGCTGCAGATTACCTTTTGCATACTCATGGAAAATTTTTTATGATTCACAGACCGGAGAGATTGGCTCAGATTTTTGAGTCACTGGCACGTCATTCGCTTGAACCAAAACAGCTGCAGTTTATTCAGCCTTTCCCACAGGAGGGGGCAAATCTTGTTTTGATTGAGGCGCGCAAAAACGCACAGCCGGGAATAAAAATGCTCCCGACTGTGAATGTGCGTGATTCTAGAACAGTTTCTTAAGGGCCGATTTTGCAGAATCTGCAGCTTTGGCTTTGGCGTCGTTTACAGCGTTTTCTGCTGCGGCCTTTGCCTTGCCAACTGCGGCGTCTTCAAGTTCTTTTCTTTTAGCTTCAACTTTTGCATAAAGCTCATCAATGTTCTTTTTGTAGCCGTTGAGCTTGTCGCTTATATCATTAAAGCTGTTGATTTCGCCAAGAGCGCCATTTGAAAACTCGTTGATTTTGGCAAACATTTCCTGTTCAACCTTTTCCTTTATGGCGCCAAGCTGGTTTGTCATTTCGGCAGTAAAGGCGTTCATAAACTGCTTGTCTACATCAGTTATGAGCTTAAGGTCAATACCGGAACTCTGGGTAAAGCCTGCTTCAACTCCAAGCTTCATAGAACGAATTTTCTGCAGAGTGTTTGCATAGATTGTAGACACAAATTCCGGTTCAAAACCAGGAGCCGAAAGTGCAAGCTCTGTAAAGAAGCCTGTTCCGTTAAGACTAAAGCCGTCATTTTCAAATATCTTGAGTATAAAATCAAGCTGGGTCTTAGAAGAGTCAATTCCAGGAACGCCAGGAATATTACCCATCTTTTCTGCAGGGTAGGCAAGGGCAAGCTTGTCTGCATTGTAGTTAGCAAGAACTAACGGTTCTGTAGAAGCCTCTCGTGTATCAACAGTAATTTTTGCCTTGTGGTCAATATTAAGGAAGGTAGCGGTAACATTTGCAACTGCTGGCTTTCCTGTAAGATCCATGTTGTTGGTCAAATCTGTAGCATCAAAAGCAAATGCAGGACCGGAACCGGCAGCCTTTTTAATCCAGAACTTAGGAGCGGCATCTGATTTATAATAAACTGTGCGTCCGTCTGCACGGGTAATAGTATAGGTTTTCTTTTCTTTCTTAGGTTTATCCTTTTTGTTGTTCTTTGCATCCATGAGCATGTCTACAGCCTTTGTGTAGTATGGATAATATTTTCCAAGCAGCTGGTAGATGATTGAATCAAAGGTTCCTGAAATAAAGTTTTTGCCGGTATCAAGATTAAGAGAAGTAAATTTGCTTATTTGTGCATCTACAATTCCCTTATCATTGTTGATTGCATTCTGAAGCTGGTTAGCAAGACCTCCAACTCCATTTATATCTGACTGAACTTCTTTAAGAACAGTGTCCGCATCCCGTTTAAGAGAATCAAGATTTGTCTTAAGACTGTTTACGGATTCCAGAGCGTCCTTTATTTTTGCAGGATTTGATTTGAGTTCATCTACATTAAGATTTATAACGGCATCAGAAGAAGCTTTTACTGTTTCAAGCTTGGTCTTAATTTCTTCCGGTTTGGCCTTGTATTTTTCTGTCAGAGCCTTTGCCTGTTCCTGAACTTCTTTTGCAACCTTTGGAGTCTGCATCTGGTCCTGACAATCTTTTAAAATTGTCTGAGGATTGTATTGGTCAAAAAGGCCTGAGATGGAATCTTTGAGGGTTCCCATTGCGGCATCTTTTTTTGCATCCAGAGAAACCATAAAGGCAGATTTTTCATTTTCCTTGGCCTTTTTCTTAGCCTGTTTTTCCTTTTTCTTTTGAATCTTTGCAAGACGCTTTGCAGAAATATCGCCTGAATACTTGCGGTCTGTGTTTGTGTCTACCCCAAGAATCGAAAGCTCGTTGGCAACAAAACGCGCCTTGAGCAGCTGGTTCATATCAAAATCAAAGGTGATGGAATCTACCGAAAAAAGATTTTTCATTGGTTCTTTTTTATTGGCAACCTGCCAGCCCTTCATATTAAAGGTAGATTTAATAAAGCTTATATTAAGATAGTCAATATCACACTTTGCTTCAAAAATGCTTTCGCAGGTAGAGGTAATAACCTTGCGGGCAATAATATTTTTTGTAAGGGTAAGAGCAATGATTATGGCAGCAACAAATGCAACAGTGGCAATAAGAGGCATGAGTTTGATGCGTCCCTTGTTCTGCTTGATTTCGGCAGCCATAGTTGTAAGGCGGTTGAGTTCCTTTTTTTCAAACTGCATGTCTGTAGGAATTGCAATGAGTTCAACATCCTTTTTATTTTTTCCGGCAGGCTTAAAAAGAGATTTTACATAATTCTGATCTTCCGGAATAAAAAGCTTACCTATAATCTGCTTGTCAAACTGCTTTTGAGTATAAGACTTTTTAAAAAGCTTTGGCAACTTGCTTGCAGGATAAGTTTTGAGTTCCTTAGCAGGCTTAGCTGTTTTTTCCTTTTTAGCTTTAGCTGGTTTTGCAGGCTTTTCTTTTTTAGCAATCTGCTTTGTATCTTCTTTTTTCATGACATTTCTCCTATTTTAACAACGAGAGGCAGCTTTGAAAGGAATACGACAAGCTTTGTTTTGCGAACTGCCGGTGCAAGGAAGGCACGCCAGTATTTAAGGAAGAGGCGTACAAACCAGTAAACAGGAATATAAATTGCAAGCGAAAACAAAAGCGAACCCATAACGATTGTGTTATTGAATCTTGTAAAGCCAACAAACGGAATATCAAGCAGCCATGAGAAGAAAGGCCTTAGTTTTTCGAGGTTAAGGAACCACCAGCCGATTGTGTCAAACAGGTTGTCCAGGGTTGGAGCAAGCAGCGAAAACAGAAAGGTGAACAAAATGAAGGATCCTTTGTTAATTCTTACAAACAGAAAGAATACTGTAAGAATGTACCATAATGCATTTGTTTTTGGCATAAAGCCCAGAATCATTCCCAGACACACTGCATGAGCAATTGCGCCGGGATGCACGTTGCTGTTGAGCGCCTTAAAAAAGCGTATGAAAACTTTGAGCATATTAAAAATCTCCTTTTTTTTCTATATATATTCTATTCCAACAAAGAACAAAATGCAATAAAATAGTAGATATGAAAAAGAAACGGTCATTTTTGTTAGTATTGCTTTTATTAGTGCTCGCAGTTGGCGGATATTTTGGATGGACATATTTTTCGGAGAAAAAAACTTATCTTCCTTACAGTAAATTTTATGAATTGGCTGGAGCCGGACAGATTGATAGCGTTGTAATTAAGGAAGGCGGAATTGATTTTACCAGCCAGGGCAAGGATTTTAAAACTGATAACCCGGACTCGCCATTGCTGCATGAATATCTTTTACAAAATGGTGTAAGTGTAAAGGTAGAAAAAGACGGTGCCGAGATTTTCAACTTGATTTTTGATCTGCTTTTTTATGTTTTCTTTTTTGGGCTTATTATTGTTGTGTTCCGTAAGTTTATTTCGCCAAATACCTTTAAGGTTGTGCACAAGACCGGCGTTAAGTTTGATGATGTTGTAGGCATGGAAAACCTCAAGCGCGACATGAGACAGGTAATGAAGATAATGCAAAATCCTGCAGCCTATGCCGCAAAAGGAATCCGCATGCCCAAGGGTATTTTGCTGGAAGGGGAACCCGGAAACGGAAAAACTTTATTTGCAAAAGCTCTTGCAGGGGAGGCCAAAGTAAACTTTATTCCGGCCAAAGCTACAGATTTTGAAAGTATGTTCATGGCAATTGGTCCAATGAAGGTAAAGCTGCTTTTTCGCAAAGCCCGCAGACAGGCTCCCTGTATTGTTTTTATAGATGAGTTTGACGGCATTGGTACAGTACGTAATTATTCGGGCAGCGCGCTTGAAACAGAAAACACAAGAATCGTTACAGCCCTTTTGAACGAGCTGGATGGTTTTGAGCCAAGTCAGGGAGTGCTTGTGTTAGCCGCAACTAACTCTATACAGGCACTGGACCCGGCACTTATCCGCCCCGGCCGTTTTGATGCACGCTTTTGCGTTCCGTATCCAGATTACAATGCCCGCGTAGAGCTTGCAAAAATGTACAGTAAAGGAAAGTCTCCTGCCGCAGAATGCACTCCGGAAGCTATCGCAAAAATGACCGACGGCTATTCCTGCGCCAAAATTGAATCTGTTTTGAACCGCGCAGCACTGCTTGCGGGACAGGCTGAAAGAACAGAGTTTACGTTGGAAGATGTAAAGAGAGCATCGTCTGAATTGTAGCAATCTACGACTCTTACTTATGAATTAGCCCATCCGCCAGACAAACAATCCATCCCGCCTTTGTCGTACTTCTGTCTGCAACCAGCGGAATTGTCTGGAGCAGATATTCTCCAAGAGAAATTTTTATCTGTCCGTATTCTGAACCAGCGTTTATCTGACCCTGCAGGTATTCCGGAATATTTACTGTTACTTTTACATTTGCAAGATTTTCTGCAAGAGAGTTTCCTGTTATAAAAGGAACGCAAAGCGGTTCAAGCTCTGCAGCAGGTACAAGATTAAGCGCCTTGGTTTTACTTGCATACACCTTTATAAAATAAGAATTGGCCACACCGCTTAAATCATAATCACGGAAGGTGCCGAAAGCGGTTTCCATAATTGCAGTTCCGTCTTTCATGCGGCCCATCTGACCTTCGCGGGAATCTTTGCCCTGGCCCTTCATGGTAACACTCAAAAAACGTGTACCGTCGCGCTTAGCAGTAAGCACCAGATTGTAGCCGCTTTCATCTATATAACCTGTTTTAAGTCCGTCGCAGCCTGCAAGCTTTCCAAGAAGCGGGTTTGTGTTTTCCTGGGTAATGCCCATTGTAATATGCGTTGGAAGTCCGTTGCTCCAGTCCTGTGCGCCGTAGCGGTCACCGGGCGCCATGTTCTTTTCTTTTGGATATGTAAAGGATGGAACACTGTGGAATCTCTGCAGAGAATCTGGATGTTCAAGAATATACAGCCTGCTAAAGGCTGCCATTTCGCGGGCGGTAGTAGTGTTTAGTTCGCTGTAGCCCGAGCTTTCTACAAAATGAGTGTGTGTAAGACCGGAGTCTTGCGCCACCTGGTTCATGCGCTCAACAAATTCTTCCATGGAGCCGCAAACTGCATAAGCAAGAGCATAGGCCGCATCATTGCCCGAGCAAATGGAAAGCCCAAGCAGCAGTTCTTCAAGACTTACAATCTGTCCTTCTCCCAAAAACATGAGCGAAGAGTGCGGCGGCATATTACAGGCCCAGCATTCAGGAGGCAGCGGAATTATATCATCGTAGTGCAGCCGCCCTTGAGCAATTTCCTGCTCCACCACATACATTGCAAAAAGCTTAGTCATACTTGCCGGCGGAATAATCTGGTCCGCATCCTTTTCCCAAATTACGCACCCATTAGAAACATCAATCAAAATAGCCGACTCCGCTCCAACCTGTATTCCAAGATCCGGCAAGGTGTAGGGGAGTTGCTTCAAAAGCTGCTCACTTTCTGCGCGTTCAAAAACAACGGGTTCTGCGGCATCCAGTTTTTTGAATTGAGAAGAGCGCACGCCTGTAAATATAAAAAATGCCATCACCAATACCAAAGGCAGGCTGACAGCAGATATAGTTATTATTCTTTTTTTATTCATATGAAAGTGATTATAATGAAATTTGGTTGTAATTGCGAGTATGTGGATTGCCACGTCGTTACACTCCTCGCAATGACGGGGCGGAATTCGTCATTGCGAGCGAAGCGAAGCAATCCACAATCTGTAATTATATAATTGAATTTTAATGTAAAAAACTATAAAATATTTTCCAAATTATTAAAAAATGTGTCATCCTGAACTTGTTTCAGGATCTGTACATGTATGAGATGCCGAAACAAGTTCGGTATGACATGGCGTGACACGTTTTAAGGAGTGTTATATGAATATTTTTCGTGGTGCTTTTACGGCTTTGATTACACCTATGAAGGGTGATGGAACAGTTGATTTTGAGGGCTTCAGGAAAAATGTCAAACATCAGCTGGCAGAAGGAATTGATGGTCTTGTTCCGCTTGGAACAACAGCTGAAACTCCAACATTGGATGAACGTCCTGGTCAGGAAGAAGACCAGATTATTGCCATAGTAATGGAAGAAGTTCGTGCCTTTGAAAAAGAAACAGGAAAGAAAATCCCAATCATTCTTGGTGCGGGCTCAAACAATACAAAGGATGCAGTTGCTTATTGTGAACGTGCAAAGGCTGCCGGTGCAGATGCTGCTTTGGTTGTAACACCTTATTACAACAAGCCTTCAAAGGAAGGAATCTACCAGCATTTTGCCGCTGTATCAAAGGTTGGAATTCCAATCATTGTTTACAACATTGCCGGTCGTACAGGTTTGAACATTCCAACAGACCTGCTTGCACGCATTGCAGAGCTTCCAAACATTGCCGGTGTAAAAGAGGCAAGTGGTTCTGTTAGTCAGATGATGGAAGTAATTGGACAGATTAAAAATAAAAAGCCAGACTTTGCCGTAATGAGCGGTGATGATGGTCTTACACTTCCTTTGATTGCAGCCGGTGGGGACGGAATTATTTCTGTTGCTTCCAACATGATTCCTGCTTTGATGCATGAACTGGCAGCTGCCGCATTGGACGGAGACTTTAAGAAGGCACGCGAGATTCACTACAGACTCGCCCCATTCTTCAAAGCCGAGTTCTGCGACGGAAACCCTTCATCAATCAAGTATGCAATGAATGTTAAGGGAATGCCTGCAGGCGCCTTGAGATTGCCGCTTGTTGAAGTAAACGACGCTGCTAAAAAGCAGATTGAAGCTGCTATTAAAGAGTGTAATTTGTAAAGAACGTCATTGCGAGGAGCGTAGCGACGTGGCAATCCACGTATGAGGATGCATTCTAATACATGGATTGCCGCGCTGCGCTCGCAATGACACAGGAGTTAAATATATGAGTGAAAAAATAAAGGTAGGTGTGCTCGGAGCTACGGGCATGGTTGGTCAGCGTTACATCAAGCTTTTGGAAGATCATCCTTGGTTTGAAGTTTCTTATGTTGCAGCAAGTCCTCGTTCTGCAGGTAAGCCTTATTGCGAAGCTGTAAAGAACCGCTGGCTCATTGGTGCCGAAATTCCTGCCGGTGTTGCAAATCTTATCGTAGAAGATGCAAACGACGAAAAGAAGGCTTTGGGTAAATGTCAGTTTGTTTTCTCTGCTTTGGAAATGGGTAAGGATGAAATTAAAGCACTCGAAGCAGCTTATGCCGCAGAAGGTATTCCTGTTGTTTCTAACGCTTCGGCTAACCGCTGGACAGAAGATGTTCCTATGCTTGTTCCTGAAATCAACTACAGTCACCTTGATGTAATTGCAGAACAGAAAAAGCATCACGGCTGGGACAAGGGCTTTATTGCTGTAAAACCTAACTGTTCGCTTCAGACATACATGATGCCGCTTCATGCTCTTATTCAGGCCGGATATCCTGTAAAACGTATGATTGTTACAACACTTCAGGCAACGAGCGGTGCCGGATATCCTGGTGTTGCTTCATTTGATATGATTGATAATATCGTTCCATTTATCGGCGGCGAAGAAGAAAAAACAGAAAAAGAATGTCTCAAGATTCTGGGAAAGGTTGTAGACGGAAAGATTGAAAATGCAGCTGGTCCTCTTGTTTCTTCTACTTGTACTCGTGTACCTGTAGTAGACGGACATACAGCATGTGTTTCTCTTGAGTTTGATTTGCCTGATGACAAAAAACCAAGCCTTGAAGAAATTGAACGCGTATGGACAAGCTATAAATCAGTTCCTCAGGAGCTCAAGCTTCCAAGTGCACCGGAACATCCAATCGTTGTTCGTCACGAGGAAAACCGTCCTCAGCCACGCCGTGACCGCGAAACAGAAAAGGGCATGGCCTGCGTAATCGGACGCCTCCGCCCATGTAATGTATTCGACGTAAAGTTTGTAGCCTTGAGCCACAATACAAAACGCGGTGCTGCGCTGGGTGGAATCCTTAATGCGGAGCTGCTTAAGGCAAAGGGTTTCTTTAACTAATGGATTGCCACGTCGCTGCGCTCCTCGCAATGACGAAAGCCACGTCATTGCGAGCCGAAGGCGAAGCAATCCATAACTAACATACTAGTATATATTTTTATAAAACTATGGTATCATAAGATATCATAGTTTTTTTTTTGGAGTTCCAATATGAATATAACAAAATCCATTGTTTTCATGTGTGATAAAAACGAATTGTCTGGCGTAAAAAAAATTGCTGCCAAGGTTCGAAACGATTTTAAACTTGTTTTTGGTACTGAACCACAGCTTGTAGAAGTTGATTCTGGTAAGCCTTTTGAAACTAATGACTCCTGCGTGATTTTTGGAACTGCTGCTACTTCTCCTTATTTTGCAGATCTTCTTGGCGCACACAATATTGGTAAGCGCGAAGTTTATGCCTTCATCGTACGCAACAATCAGATTATCATTGCCGGAAGCGACAAGCGCGGTGTAATTTACGGACTTTTCCACTTGTCTGAGCTTATTGGTGTTTCGCCTCTTGTAAACTGGTGCAATATTTTACCTGCTAAGAAAAAGACTTTTGAACTTGAAGAAGGAATTTTTGTTTCGCGTGAGCCTTCTGTTCGTTTCCGCGGATTTTTTATTAATGATGAATGGCCGGCATTTGGTAACTGGGCAAACAAAAACTTTGGCGGCGTAAATGCTAAAATGTACGAAAACGTTTTTGAACTTTTGCTTCGTCTTAAAGGAAATTATCTTTGGCCTGCAATGTGGGCAAGCCGTTTCAGTGACGATGGTCCGGACCTTGCAAATGCCGAACTTGCAGATGAACTTGGTGTTGTAATGGGTGCAAGTCATCATGAACCTTGCTGCAGAGCGGGGGAGGAATACCGTTACCTCAGAGGTCCTGATTCAGTTTACGGTGACGCCTGGAACTTCCGCAGCAACGAGGCTGGTATTACAAAGTTCTGGGAAGACGGTCTTAAGCGCAACGGCAAATTTGAAAATGTAATTACAGTTGGTATGCGCGGCGAAGCAGACACTGCAATCATGAAAAACGCAACGCTCGCAGATAATATCAACCTGCTGCGTGATGTTTTAAGAACTCAAAACCGCCTTATCCGTGAAAATGTAAATCAGGATGTTATGAAAGTTCCACGTATGCTGGCCCTTTACAAAGAAGTTGAACCATATTTCTACGGCGACAAGCATACAAAAGGTCTTATGGGAGACCCTGAGCTTGAAGGCGTAACGCTTATGCTCTGCGATGATAATCACGGAAACTTAAGGACAGTTCCCGAGGTTTCGATGCGCGATCATAACGGTGGCTACGGCATGTACTATCATTTTGATTACCATGGCTGGCCCATATCCTATGAGTGGGTGGGATCATCGGCACTCTCACGCACCTGGGATCAGATGACAAATGCGTATGAATCAGGCATCAGAAAACTCTGGATAGTAAATGTCGGAGATGTATATTCAAACGAGTTCAGTCTCGCGTATTTCCTTGATCTGGCATATGACTATGACAGATGGGGCTCGTCTGATGTAAACAGCCCCGTTAAATACACAGCTGCTTTTGCGGAGCACATGTTTGGTCAGTACACGGATAAGAAGACCTGCAGTGACATCGCAGAGCTGCTCACTGCATATTCACGCATATCAAACAACAGAAGGCCGGAGGCAATGAATGACAATATCTACGCGCCCATGGCTTACAGGGAAAGAGAAAAGCTTGAGGCAGAATGCTTAAGGCTTCTTGAGACCAACTCACTTATTGAGAAGAATGCATCACCCGAGATGGAATTCCCGTATTATGAATTCGTTTCCCATCCGTTAAAGGCAACGCTCAATCTTCAGCTCATGTGGCTCGAAACGACATACGATCATTATCTTACAGGCATATGTGCCGCATCTGCAGCCGATGAGAGCGCAGACAGGATAGAAGAATATTTTGCAAAGGATAAGGAGATATGTGCACGTCTCGACTGGAAGCATTTCGGATGGTGGTTTGGAATGAGCCACTCCGAGCATATTGGCTTCACGCAGTGGAATGAAGAGGAGTGCAGGAACCCTGTTGTATCAAGGATACATCCTTCAAGAAAGAACAGGATCATCGCCGTTATCCCCGAAACAGGCGCACATACAGAAGGTGGCGACTGGACCAAAAAAACTCTCGTGCTCCCGGATTTTGTAAGATACAACGCTGATAAAGCAGAAGTATATATCTATGCTGCAGGCGATCCGAACAATACCGATTTTACGGTCGAGGTTGATGGCGATGCCATAAAGCTTGATACGGATGCTGCTTTAGGTTACCGCGAGTTATCAGATGGCAGGTATCTTATGACTGCATCCAGGGCAGTGTTAACATTTGTACGCAATAAGGATGGTGCAAATAAATTTGCTAAGCTTTCAGCCTTTGAAAATGCTCAGATAATCATCAGAAGAGAGCTTACGAATATATTTATAAACGTTCCCATATGCGAGTTTGCAGCGGCATTTCCGGGTGCGGGAGAGAATGTATTTCCGTTTGCAGACAGCTATGTTTCGATCGAAGCAGGGCATTATGCTGCGAAGAAAGATGACGGAGAAAAGAGTTTTACCGAGCTTCCCGAATTTGGAAGAACAGTTTCCGGAATGAAGGCCCTGCCTGCTTTTGCGGATGCATCGGGAAAGCCCGAACTGTATTATGACTGCATGACAAAAGAAGCCGGTGAGTACAGGATCAGATTCTATATCAATCCTGTGAATCCTTCATACAGAAACAATGAATCATATTTTACATGCCGCGTGAATGACGGAAATGAAGAGAGAGTATCATTTGCATCAGAGACATTCAGGGTTACGGATGACTGCTATGAATGGATGGACGGAGTGCTCGATCAGATAAGATACGCGGATATGACAGTGAGCCTTAAGAAAGGCATAAACCGCATAACGGTATGTGCAGGATCAGAAGCGATAGTGCTTGAGAAGCTTGTTATATCAGAAGCTGCTGTAGAACCGCAGAAGTCATATCTTGGTGCAGCAGAGACATATCATTTTTGATCAAGTACTGATCTGAATTAAAGTTCATTAAGGATCATTGATTCAGATCAGAGCTTTCTGTGGGAAGGATGCGTATGCACTTCCTGCAGTCAGGTACCATAACGGTCGTGCCGTTGTCACAGTCAATATAGATGCGGTTTAGGGCATTGTCGTATCTCATTGAAAGTACTTTGCCCTCTGCCGGTATGTAGCCGTCTTCGGGCCTTGATATAAGCGGAGTCTGTGTCCACTCATGGCCCAGTACGGATCTGAACAGAACCGGATTTCCGTTTTCATCATTGCCTGCTGCAGCATAGCCTGCATCAGTCATACAAGTACATGCAAAGAATACGCCGGGGTAATACCCGGCGTATTTTTCGTTAAAGCCAAGGGGCTCTGCTCCGAGAAACAGTTCGCCCTTTTCATTGATCGTAAGATTTTCCATAAATTACTAATACTTCCCACTTGTTACAAATCGTTAACTTCCTCACACCGTGCAGCACTGTCTGACAGTGGAACCGTTAAGGCTCACTTTAACACTGTCAGACAGTGCTGCATGGTGTGGGAAGTTTGAGTTAATTATTTAACAGCTATTGCAAGTGTGCCCTTCACGGTCTTACCCTTAAAGGTAACGCTTGCGGTGATGAGTGCTGCACCGGGTTTGTATGCCGTGATCTGGCCGGCACTGTTTACCGTTGCAACTTCCGAATCGGAGCTTTCGTAAACAGGTGCGGCTTCAGCGGGAGTTACTCTTGCTGCATCGATTGTTGTTGCAGTTGTGGTAAGGTTTGCTGTTTCACCGGGTGCAAGCACATATGCGCTGCTGTCCATATATACCGAGAAGAGAGGTGCATCCCATACGCCATCTACATGTATCACGTCGGAAAGAACGATGTCTGCACTGCTCTTGCCTACCTCGATGCGGTAGTCGCCAGGCTCTACAAACCACTTCTTTCTTAAGTTGTTCCAGTATGCGAGTTCGGATACGGGAAGAGTGATCGTAGCCTTCTTTGTCTCACCGGGCTTTACGTCGATTTTTGCAAAGCCTTTCAGCAGGCGTGCGGGCTTCTTGTCATGCATATTCTCAGGAATGATCTTTGAAACATAAAGCTCAGCGATCTCCTTGCCTTCAAGCGCTCCTGTGTTCTTGATGTCGAAGCTGATGGTAAGGGTATCATTTGCATCAAAATCCTTATTATCGGAATTCTGATTTGTGATGGATAGACCTGAGTAATCAAAGTCTGTGTATGAAAGTCCGAAACCGAAGGGGAAGAGCACCGAACCGTTGAAGTACTGATAGGTGCGGCCCTTTCCGTTAACGGTATCATATTTGTAGATGCCGTAATCGTTGATATGAGGAAGCTCGTTCTCATCCTTATACCAGGTTGCGGTGAGCTTTCCGCAGGGATTGTACTTTCCGAAGATGATATCTGCCAGAGCCTTGCCCTGTTCCTGTCCTGCAAAGTGCTCGTTGATAACTGTGTGTGCTTTGTCAAAGAATGAACCGGTCACTGCACCGAGTGCATTTACAACAACTACAGTATTCTTATTTGCTTCAATAAGCTTCTCTATCTTTTCGTTCTGGTCGTAAGGAAGATTGAGAGTCTTTCTGTCATTCTCCTCCGAAGCATTTGAAGAATCGGTTCCTGCGATGACTATAACGTAATCAGCTTTTTTAGCGGCATTCAGAGCGCGCTCGAAAAGCATTTTATCATCTGCACGCACATCGGGATCGTCAGGCTCGAAAGGTCTGGGGTATGCGATGGCTTTGCAGATCTCGCGGTAATCTGAACCCGGAGCCAGGAACTTAAGACAGAAATTCTTTGCGAATCCGATCTGTTCCATTGAAAGACCGAATGACTTTGCTTCTTCGGCTTCATCTGTATCGGGATATTCAACGGGAGTGCCGTTGTCAGCGCCGGGAAGCCTGCCGTCCACGCCCTTCTTGAATTCCTTGCCTGTACACCACCCTTTTTCAAAGATAACATTTGCACCGCTTCCTTCAAGCGCTGCGCTTATGCCTGCAAGAGGAAGCACGTTCACTACGGTGTCAATGATATTGCTTCCGCAGGAATATCCGCCAAGCTCTCTGTATATGGAGTTGGGACCGATGACAAGTACTGTCTTTCCTGACATCTTGTCGGGAGAGAGCGGGAGCAGCTTGTCTTCATTCTTTAACAGAACGATGGAATCATTTGCGATGTCGCGGCAGAGCTGCTGCTTTTCTTCGGTGCATACATCGTCCCAGCCGAGCTTTCCGTAAGCGTTCTCTTTCTCGTTGTCGAAAAGACCGAGCCTGAAACGAACAGTAAAGATCCTGGTAACCGCTCTGTCTATGATGTCTTCCGTTATGATGCCGTCCTGGACAGCTTTGTAGATATTGCTTACATATTCTTCGCCGCAGCTTAAGTCGGTACCTGCTGCGAGTGACATTGCAGCGGCCTCTTCCATACTCTTTGCGTAGTAGTGTCCGGTTGTTCTTTCGGCATTGGGATCGTTCTGAATATCAACAAATGTCTTGTTTTCGTAAACGTCTGCAACAGCTCCGCAGTCAGAAACGACGAAGCCGTCAAAGCCCCATTCTTCACGAAGGAGTGTGGTGAGGAGCTGCTCGTTTGCGGAAGCGGGCACACCGTTTATACGGTTGTAGCTGGTCATTATGCTCTCGGCATGACCTTCCTGAATGGCTTCCTTGAACTGTCTTGTGTAATATTCTCTGAGTGTTGCTTCATCAACATTGCCGCTTCCGTTGTGACGGTTATTCTCGGAACTGTTGAGAGCATAGTGCTTGGGTGTTGCGCAGGTCTTGAGTACGTTAGGATCATCGCCCTGCATACCCTGAATATATGCGGCTGCCATTTTGCCGGTGAGGAAAGGATCTTCACCGAAGTTTTCATCGGATCTGCCGTTTCTGGGATCCCTTGCCATGTTTATGGTAGGGCACCATGCATTCAGTTCATCGCCGTGAATGTTATGGTAGGCTCTTATCTCATCAGAGATGGCAGTGCCGACTTTCTTTATCGCCTCAGGGTCCCAGGACTGGCTCATAGCCAGACATACGGGGAAACTTGTAACGTCATGTTTTTTGTATTTGAACGGTCCGAAGTATCCGTGAGATGCTTCATTCCAGTATTCATAAAACGGGACTCCCAGTCTGGGGATAGGTGCTCCGTGATTTTCGAGCTGGGTGATCTTTTCTTCAAGCGTCATCTCCGAGACCAGAGAGACTGCTCTTTCTTTGGGTGAACGATTGCTGTCTTCATAAACCTTCATATTTGTAGGCCCCCTTTTTTAGAGTTTTGTTTCGCGGGACCCAAGGTCAAAATCCGAATTTCAAGCAAGCCTGATTCGGATTTTGGACCTTTAGTCGCTAACATAATCGAATGTAGACTATAAAATAATTGCGGGCAAGCGGTTTGTAATGAAGAAAAAGGTAGTATATAATGACGATGCTGTGAAATTAATAATATAAACTTCCAACACCGGCAGCCAAGGCTAACGGTGTTAAAGAGAGCCTTGGCTGCCGGTGTTGGAAGTTTTAGTTAATATGTGTAAGTACGGAGGTTTCCATGAGTAAATTACTTAGTCCCGATAATCCGTTGATGCAGGAGATATCGAAGGCGACTGATTATATCATTGCAAAGTTTCTGTTTATCGTATTTTCCATCCCGATCTTTACCATAGGCGCTTCAGCCTGTGCTGAATATGCGGTTATCATGAAGATAAGAAGGAGAGAGGACCCTTCTGTGGCAAAGGAATTCTGGAAGGCTTTCAAGTCCAATTTCAAGCAGGCTTCCATAATATGGGCGATACACTTTCCGATCACGGTTTTTCTTGTGATAGACTGGTACCTTCTTTATACCAAAGATAATATCTTCTCATATCTTGGACTTTTCTTTGCGATATTCACTGTGTTTGCTATGGCGGGCTTTATGTGCTCATATGCATTCTGCGCACGTTTTGTCGCAACCACTCCGATGGTACTGCGCGGCGGTTTTGCGATGGCATTTTTAAAACTCCCCATGCTGCTTGTTATAATCGTGTGCAGCGCAGCACCTTATATAATCTCGATCTGGTATATCAAGTGGGCCCCCCTCATCTGGGTTGTCCTTAAACTTGCCGAGATGATGCTGACTGCAGGCCTTTTTGTTAAGATGTTAAAGAAGGTTGAGGAAGGTGTTTTCGGAAAATCCGAAGATGAAAACGAAGAGTCTGAAGAAGATGAAGAAGGCTCTGCGGAAGAACCTGTCGTAGTAAGACTTACGGAAGAAACAGAAGCGGCACGCAGAAAGGCTGAAAATAAGTCAGAAAATAAATCTGAAGAGAAGTCTGAAAAGAAGTCTGATAAGGAATCAGATAAAGATTCAGATAAGGATTCAGATAAGGATGATGCAGAGGTAAAGACAGCGAGTGAGTAGGATCCGTGAAAAATGCGAGAGATGGTTAAACGACAGACCGCTGCGCATAAAGATGCGCATACTTTATGTGATCTGCGTTATCATTCCCCTTGTTCTTACGGACGGACTGGTACTTACAAGTGTTGTGAAAGCTGAAGAGGCTGACAGGCTCCACGAGATGGAGAATACTGCCGAAGCCGTGACCTACGAGCTTACAAGTCAGATGGAGCTTGCATCACTGATCGCGGGCAATATCTCGATCAACCAGTATGTAAGGGAATATCTCGACACCAGATACAAGGATCCTCTGGATTATTTCATCGCATACGACAAATTCACAAAAGACACACTGTTCACTGCCAACTATGGCAGCGGCAGGCTTCATATAACCATGTATGCCGATAATGAGACCATAGTAAACGGTGGTTTTTTCGGACGCGTATCAAGCATAAAGGATACCGAATGGTACAAGACTATTGACGCTCAGGAGAATGATGAGCGTCTGCTTTTTTATTATGACACCTGGAATTCACCGGCGGTTGCTCCGGAAAGAAGAGCCGTGCTCATCAGAAGGATGAACAGGTCCTTAAACAGAGGCTATGAAAAGATCATCAAGGTTGATATCAAGTACAGTATGCTCGCGGCCAATATTGCCAATCTGAAGCTTGCCGATCACGTTTATGTCGTAAAGGATGGCGATGTGATATTTACCAATGATCAGGGTAACAAGCCCGGACTTCCTTTTGACAGGTTCGTACAACCCAGGAGCAAGAGCTATTCAAAGGAAGTGACTCTTTTCGGCGAGCCTGTTACAATTTATGTAGTCAGCAGTAATACATTATTAGACGAGATGAGGAAAAATGTACCGCTCCTTATCATGCTCATTGCATTCAATATCGTTTTTCCTCTGGTGTTTATGAACCTTATCGAGAGTTCGCTCATAAGCAGGATCACGAGGCTCGGAAACGCCTTCAACAACAAGATGGAAACACTGCGCGCCGTTAATGATGTGACAGGTAAGGATGAGATAGGCATGCTGATGCGCAACTATAACCGCATGGTGGAGCGTCAGAATAAGCTTGTGGAGAATGCATACAGAGGACGACTGAAAGCGCAGGAAGCCGGCCTTGCACAGCAGAGGGCCGAGCTGCTCGCACTCTACAGTCAGATAAATCCGCACTTCCTGTTCAATGCGCTTGAGAACATACGAATGCAGAGCATAATAAAACAGGAATATGTCACGGCCGATATGATAGGCAAGCTTGCCATTATGGAGCGCCAGTATGTTGACTGGTCACAGGACAAAGTCGAAATGAGCCTTGAGATAGAACTTATGAAGAGCTATCTGGAGCTTCAGAAATACCGTTTCGGCGACAGGCTTTCATATGAAGTGGATATGGATGATGACTGCGCACACTATGTGATCCCAAAGCTTTCTTTAGTAACGTTTGTTGAGAATGCCTGCGTTCACGGCATAGAAAAGAAGTCAGACGGCGGCTGGATCTTTGTACGTGTAAATAAGGAAAACGGCAGGATGATCATCGAGGTAGAGGATACCGGAATAGGCTTTGAGGAAGATGTGAGCGCCGATCTGAAAAAATCAATGAACGAAGCAGACATAGATATGCTCAGGGAAAAGAAATCCATCGGTATATTAAATGCCTGTCTCAGGATAAAGATGATCACGGATGATACTGCAACCTTTGATCTGGAGAGCGAGAAGCTTATAGGTACTACATTCACGATACGTATACCTGTTTCCAAACTGAAAAAGGGAGGCGAGAACGATGCTTAAAGTCATGCTTGTTGATGATGAGCAGGTCATAGCAAAGGGCCTGTCCGTTCTGATCGATTGGAATGAGGAAAACTGTAATATAGAAAAGATCGCCGGTGACGGTCTTGAGGCACTTGAGTATCTGAAGAGCAACAGCGTGGATCTTATCATTTCCGATATACGCATGCCGGGCATGGACGGTCTGGAGCTTCTCCGCACGATAAGGGAAGAGAACATATCGGATGCGTATTTCGTGATACTTAGCGGCTACAATGATTTCGCCTATTGCAGGCAGGCCATGCGCTACAACTGCATGGATTTCATGGTAAAACCGGTTGCAAAACAGGATCTGCTCACGATCATACGTAAGGTCTCCCATGCGAGCGAGGCTGACCGTGAGGAAAAAGAAAAGAGAGTGGAATATGAAAGATCCTATCTCGAGAACACTCTTATCTCGCTGCTTTTTGGCAAGAATGACGCTATGGCAGTGGATTACGTCACGGAACGTATGGAGCTGTCAGGGAATGTGAGATATGTAGACATAGAATTTGCCGCCCCTCCTTCGAGCGGAGGTGAGAGCGTTCCGGGCAAGCTTCAGAAAAAACTCTTTTCTGCCTGCAGAGAAGTTATGAAACCGAGGGAAAACTATGTTATCCCGGGCCTTGGTACCGATCGGGAAAATTATGGCGTAGGCATCATATTCTGCAATTATATGGCTGAAGAAGCTGGAAAGACTGTTGAATCCTGGTTTGCGGATCTAAAGCAGAGGCTTGAAGTGGCTGCGGGCAAGGAAGTCAGCATCATTGCGGGCAGAAATGTAAAGAATATCAAAGAAATATCCAAATCTTACGGAACCGCGTGCATCCTTCGTTCGGTCGTGGCCTTCAGGGAAAAGAAAGACGTTTATTTCTATGAAGATGAGGTGCAGGTCTCAAACGGTGGCGTGATCCTCCTTAAGGATCCCCTTGATGCGCTCATTTCCGATATAAGTGAGAACAATGCGGCGAAGATAAAGACGGATGTGGAAAAGCTCTATGATGAGATAGGAAAAATGGGCGTTTCATCCGATACGGTAAGCTTAAATATCAACTATCTTCTCTTCAGGCTGGTTCATCTTGCCAGCGAGCAGGATAATGGCGTGGATCAGGAGGAGATACTCAGGTACATAAGTGAGAGCTCCTTTGAGGAAGGAGTGATGCGTGGAAGCCGCGAACATCTTACCCGTTTTGCCTGCGATTACGGTGAATACCTGGGACAGCTTCGCGGAAATGTGTCTCACGGAGTGCTGCAGGATGTTGAGAACGAGATCAGGGAAAAATACAGCGAAAACCTCAGTTTAAGAGACCTTAGCAACAAATATTTCATAAACAGCTCATATCTGGGGCAGCTTTTCCGAAAAAAATACGGAAAATCCTTCAAAGAATACCTGACAGAGTACAGGATTTCAAAGGCTGTGGACCTGCTGCTTCATACAGATAAGAAGATAAGCGAGATCGCGGGCATGGTCGGATATATGGATAATGACTATTTCCTGAAGAAGTTCATAGAAATAAAGGGCTGCACCCCTTCAAAGTTCAGAAAGTCGCGTCTTTCCTGAGTTTCAGAGTCTTTTGCCCCGGGCCTTATCATGAAGGTTTGGGGCAATTTTTGAACAAAAAACCGCAATGTATCATATTTTGTTCATTAATTATTCATAATTTCTATATTTTCTCCTGTTTTTTTTCAGATTATGTCGGTTTTTTAGATTTTCTCCCTGGGATATGATTATCGAAGTTACATTATTTTTCATTCACATAGTGAAGGGAGGATTTTAGCAAATGAAATCAAGAAGGTTACTTTCAATGCTGTGTGCTACTGTAATGGTCACTTCTGCAGTGACAGCTTGCGGACCTGCAGCAGACGGTGGGGCCACAACAGGAAGCACAGCTGTTGACACTGGCGACACAGGTGCTGATACCGGCGATACCGGTGCAGACACAGGTGACACAGGTGCTGACACAAGCGCTACTGAAGGCAAAGAGTATTCAGATGACGAGATCGTTAACTGGACATTCTTCGGTGGCATGCCCGGTTCCGAGAAGAACGACGGAAACGAGGTTATGGAGATCATCGCAAAGAAGACCGGCGTAAGAGTTAAAGAGACATGGCTTACAGGTCAGACTGTTGAAGAGGCTGTAGGAACAATAGTTGCCAGCGGCGATTATCCTACATTCATCGACGGCGGCGACGGTATGATGCAGCTCTATGATGCAGGCGCTCTTATTCCTTGGGACGACTATATTGAGAAGTATCCTAACATTAAGGAGCTTTACTCTCCTGCTGAATGGGACAGATTCCGTATGGATGACGGTCACATCTACTGGGCTAACCAGTTCGGTAACACCTACGGCGAGAGCAAGCAGACAACTCACAACGATGAGGCATTCTGGGTACAGGTTAAGGTTCTTGAGTGGGCTAACTATCCTAAGATCGAGACTCTTGATGACTACTTCAAGCTTCTTGAGGATTATGCAGCAGCTCATCCCGATGACGGAGTTATCCCTTACACATGTCTTTGCGAAGACTGGAGATACTTCTGCCTTGAGAACGCTCCTGAGTTCCTTGACGGATATCCTAACGATGGTTCAGTTATAGTAGATACTTCTTCAGGAACACCTACTATCGTTGACTACAACACAACACCTACAGCTAAGATGTACTTCTCAAAGCTCAATGAAGAGTACAAGAAGGGCATCGTAGACAGTGAGTTCGCTACACAGACATACGATGAGTACATCGCTAAGCTTTCTACAGGTAATGTACTTGGTATGTGTGATCAGTGGTGGGATTTCGCTTACACTGTAAACGATGTATTCAAGCAGCAGGGTCTTGACCTTCAGGGATGCAACTACGTTCCTCTTGGTCTTGTAGCTCAGCCCGGTATGGAGCAGATGTGGCATACATACGGTGATACACAGAACGTTGCATCAGGTCTTGGTGTTACAACAGCTTGTGAAGATCCCGACAGAGCATTCGCATTCATCAACCAGCTTCTTGATCAGGAGATCCATGATCTCAGATTCTGGGGTGTTGAAGGTACTGACTACAACGTTGATGAGAATGGTCTTTACTTCAGAACAGAGGATATGAGAATGAAGTGCGCTGATACAGAGTACAAGGCTTCTCACCTTTGTGACTACTCATACTTCCCTCAGTGGGGCGGCACCAGCAGAGACGGCAAGAACGCTATGACTCCTACAGAGCAGACATCAGAGTTCTTCGACAGCCTTGCTGCGCCTCTTGTAAAGTGCTTCGAAGCATACGGCGTTACAACATATCCTGAGTTCATCGGATCATCAAAGACAAAGACAACAGGTGTTTGGTTCCCGATGTACTCATACTCCAACAACATGACATCTTCAACAGAAGGTGGTATCGCTTGGACAAAGATGGGTGAGTGCAAGCACAAGTGGCTTCCTCAGATCGTAATGGCTGACAACTTCGATTCAGCTTGGGAAGATTACATGAAGGCATACAACGCATGCAATCCTCAGGCATTCTTAGACGAGATGCAGACCGAACTTGACAGACGTGTAGCAGCTGCAGAAGCTGCAGGAGAATAATTCCCTGATTTATAGCCCTGCTATCGGGGTGGGGGGACTCCCTCACCCCGATTCGCAGGGTTTATTACTGAAAAGGAGGATGTCATGGCAGATATGACAGCTAGTGCTTCCAAGCAACCCAAGGAAAGCAAAGAACCCGTAGAGATCAAACAGAAAATTACCATGAAAGAACTTAAGGCACAGAGGGTTCTTATTATTGGTTCGATCTTATTCGTTATTTATGGTTTTATATTTTACTATCTTCCGCTCGGCGGCTGGATCATGGCTTTCCAGGACTATAAAGCCAGAACAGGACTTCTGCACAGCCCGTTTGTAGGACTTGCAAAATTTAAATTCCTTTTTTCTGATGCAACATTTATCCGTACCATCATTAACACACTTGGTATGGGTATACTGAATCTGGTAACATCATTCATCATGGCTATTCTTTTTGCCATACTGCTTAATGAAATGAAGCATACCGGCACAAAGAAGGTAGTTCAGACGATTTCATACCTCCCGCATTTCCTTTCATGGATCATTGTTACAGGTATACTCCATGATGCTCTTTCATCATCAGGTATTGTGAACGAGATCATGATGAATCTTCATATAGTAGACAAACCGTACAACTTCTTCATGCAGCCTAAGATCTTCTGGTTTATCGTGGCATTTGCAAACCTCTGGAAAGAGACCGGATGGAATGCCATCATTTACCTGGCTGCTATAACAGCTATCGACCCTGCTCTTTATGAGGCAGCTGCCATCGACGGAGCAGGCAGATGGGACAAGATCTGGCACATTACTCTTCCCGGCATCAAGCCTACCATCATGATCCTGCTTCTTATGAATGTCGGTAACGTTCTTAATGCAGGTTTCGAAGTACAGTATATTCTTGGTAACGGTATTGTTCAGGACTGGTCACAGACCATTGATATCTATGTTCTTAAGTGGGGCGTGAGCCAGAACGACTTCTCAATGGGTACCGCAGCCGGTATCTTCAAGAGTGTGGTTTCAATCATCATTATCGTAATTGCCAATGAGATTGCCAAACGTTCAGGCGAAGAGCGCTTGTTCTAAGGAGGAAGACAATGGAAGAAAAAATAAAAGTTAGTACAACGCAAGAAAGACACAACAAAATATTAAACGGAGATAATGCCTTCCATTTTTGCAACTTCCTGTTCATGGCAGCTTTCGTTACGATCACACTGTATCCTGTATTAAACACAGTCTGTGTGGCGTTCAACGACGGTACTGATGCTGCAAGAGGCGGACTCCACCTTATCCCGAGAATGTTCACACTTCATAACTTTGAAGTGGTGCTTCATCAGCAGAATATCATCACCGGTGCTATCGTAACTGTTTTAAGAACAGTAATAGGAACACTTCTTGCACTTGTAACAAATGCTATCCTTGCATTCATCGTAAGCCGTAAGAAGTTCCTCTTCAAATCCCAGCTTTCACTTTTCTGGGTTATAACAATGTACGTTAACGGTGGTCTTATCCCTGTGCTTCTCCTTTTCAAGGATCTGAAGCTGCTCGGTACATTCTGGGTATACGTTATCCCCGGAATGGTAAGTGCATTCAACATGCTGGTTCTCAGAACCTACATGCTCGGTATCCCTGATGAGCTTGAAGAGTCAGCTCAGATGGATGGTGCCGGATACATAACGATCTTCGCAAAGATCATCTCACCGCTCTGCAAGCCTGTTTATGCAACAGTTGCTCTTTTCGTAGCGGTAGGACAGTGGAACTCATGGTTTGATACCATGATCTACAACAGAATGAAGACACAGTATACAACACTGCAGTACGAGCTTATGAAACTCCTTTCATCAGCAATGCAGCAGTCAGGAACCGCAACCAGCGGCGGTAAGACAGAGGGCGCTGCATCAGTTACTCCGCTTACTATCAGAGCGGCAGCTACTGTTGTAACAATGGCACCTATCATCTGCCTTTATCCTTTCCTTCAGAGATACTTTGTCACCGGTCTTACCCTCGGCGGTGTAAAGGGCTGATCTTTATTAGTAATACCGAAAGTTTTTAACGGGGGAGATTTTTAAAACATGAGGCCAAAAGAGGCTATAGATAATATCAGACGGATAACCCGGGATATGACGCCCGAGCAGAAGAAGAAGTATTTCCGCGATTACTATCTTGGACCTCTTTTGGTCGTTTTATTTGTTCTGATACTTGCCGTATGGTTTATAGTTGATACGGTGAGGGCATCCATGCCGCAACTGATAAGCGGGCTGCTTGTGAATGTTGAGATCTCGGAAGAGATGGAACAGAAATTTACAACAGGGTTTGAAGAGTATTATGC
>JAEEGJ010006893.1_pt1 | contig 33415 bp, 27 predicted proteins | sample 8958761 | NCBI WGS metagenome assembly JAEEGJ01 (sample SAMN16246546, study PRJNA631951) | gut metagenome | biome: gut microbiome; feature: rumen; material: RS-attached | host: Bos | place: Iran: Karaj | collected 2018-10
TCGCCGCAGACCTTTTTGATCTCTTTGACGATCTCGCACGCAAAGCGCAGGCGGTTTTCCAAGCTTCCGCCGTACGCGTCGGTGCGGTGGTTTGTGTACCGCACGGCGAACTGGTCCAGAAGATACCCCTCGTGCACCGCGTGGATCTCCACGCCGTCGCCGCCGATCTCCTTGCAGCGCAGCGCCGTCTGCCCGAAGGCGTGAATGAACTTCCGGATCATTTTGTCGGTGAAAAGATCCATCTTGACCGACGGATCCCACACGTTCGGCTCGCCGTCGTCCGGCGCGGACCACCACCACTTGCTTGCAAGAACCGGCGAAGCGAGCGTTTTCAGCGCGCCTTTTTTGATGAACGGACGCAGGATCGGCGGCAGCAGCATCGACCTGCCGGAACCCGCGCTGATCTGGAAAAAGACCTTCGAGCCGCTTTTGTGGATGTCGTCGACGATCGGGCGGACCTTTTCGAACACCTCCGGGTGCTTATAAACCCACTTCTTCCCGACGATCGAAACGAGCGGGATCAGCCCCGGAATAAAGAGCCCGATCTCGTTGTCCTTCCGGTCGGCATAAAAGCGGTCGATCCCCTTGACGACGCCGGTCTTTGCCTCCCATTGGATCATGTTCGTGCCCTCCATGGGCAGCATCACGACGCGATTTTTGATCTCCACGTTCCCGATCTTCCACGGCGTAAACAGCGGTTCAAACTTCGGATCCATACGTCCCTCCCGAAACCGATTTTTCTTGTTTATCATTATAACAGAACCGCCCGCAAAAACAAAGGGGGATGCGGCACGTTTTCCGGGCCGCCGCGTGATTCGCCGATTTTTGTTCGCGGGTATTGTAACGCCGGCGTCCGTTTGGTATACTGTATTCACAGGTTTGAATGATCGCACCTTGCATCAGATAAGGAGAAAAACCATGTCCGAAAAAGCACCCATAAGAAGAATCCTCTGCATTTTGCTGATTCTCGTGTCCGTTCCGGCGCTTCTGCTGTTCCCGGCAATCCGGCTGTCCGGCGAACGGGCGGAAATCTTCCGCACAAACGTCAACCGCGAAGTCTCCGATACGCTCGACGTAACAAAGGACGTGCTTCTGCACGACGATTCCTTCGACCGCGAAGCGATCGCCGCCGCAGGCGTCGACCTCCGGGAAGAACGCATTGCGCCGTTCTTCGACGCCGTTTCGAAGGAACTCGAATGCGTCACGGACTGCGAACTGTCGCCCGCGGATCTTCTGCGCACGACGCTGCTTGCGCAGAAAGCAATGCCGACCGTCGAAAAGCTCTCCGCGACCCCGGCGACCGAAGGGCTGTGCGTCAGTCTCGGCATCGACCCCGCCGTCTCGCAATACCTGACCTACGGCAGGTACGCGTCGTGGGGGCTGATTGCGTACGAAGCGCTCCTTGGACTGATCGTCCTTTGCGCGCTCGGCAGCATTCTGTTCTCCGTCTTCAAAAGGAGCAAGGTCTTTGACGCCCTGCTTCTGATCTTCGAATGCATCCTTGTTCTGCCGTTTGTCGGCGGCACGGTCGCCGGCAATCTGTTCCTTGCCTCGATCGATATGCAGGAAAAACTGCGGCTGCTGCCCGGCTGGTTCGCGATCGGCGCAATCGCCGCGGTCATCGTCGTGCTCATTCTGAAAGCCACGCTGCCGAAAAAAGCGAAGAACTGATTACGCGCTTTCACGGGACGAAGCAAACGCTTCGTCCTTTTTTATGCCGCTTGCGCGAAAAACGGTTTTATGATGTGCAGACAAGGCGGCTTTTGCATATTCGGAGATGACAATTTCGCGTGCTTTATGATAAAATGATTTATACGGAGGTGCGCGCATGAAACGAATTTTTGTCCTTTTGCTCGCGTGCGTCATGCTTGCGGCGTCTGCCTGCGCAAAGGGCGTCGAACCGGACGCGCTTGCGGGCAGAACGTTCAAATGGGAAAAAGACGGCTTCGGCGGAGACTTTACGATCTCGCTCTTTGAAGACGGTACCTATCGGTATTATGAGGGGTATCTGAGCAGTTACATCGGGTTCGGCAACTGGACGCTGAAAGACGGCGTGCTGACGCTGACCGAAACCGGCGGCTACGATTTCGTCTTCCGCTTCGCGGTAAAGGACGGCGCGCTCGTGTATCTTGCCGACAGCTCAAGCCGGTTTCTCTATACCGACGTGCAGGACGGCGATCGGTTTTTGCCGCTCCCGTAAACAGGAACAGGGAGGCGCGGTATGCCGTTCGGTAACGCTTATTTTATCATCGGGAACGCGTACGCGGGCAAATCGACGCTCGCGCGGCTGCTTGCGGAGAAGCACGGCGGGATCCTGTGCGGCGAAAACTGGCACGATTCCTATCCGGAACCGCTCGATGCAGAGGCGTTTCCCGGACTCTGCTATACCCGCGACCTAAAAGACTGGCGCGAGTTTATCCGCCGCGCGCCCGAAGCGTACAAGGCGTGGATCGACGAGACCGCAAGGGAATGCGAGATCCTGGAGCTAAGGATGCTGCCGGAGCTTTGCGCGCAGGGCAGACCGGTCTTTGTCGACACGAATATTTCGGTCGAAACACTCAAAACGATCGCGGCGCCGGGTCATGTACTTATCATGCTTGCGGATCCGGATGTTTCCGTGCGCCGTTTTTTCGAGCGCCCGGACGCGGAAAAGCAATTCCTCTATCGGCTTCTTCTGGAGGAACCGGATCCCGCGGCGGCAATGGAAAACTACCGAAAGGGGCTCATGCGCATCAATTCGCAGGAGAATTATGATCGGTTTCTTTCCGCGGGCTTTCCGGTTCTGCTGCGGGACGAAACCCGAACCGCAGAGGAAACGCTTGCGCTTGCGGAGCGGATCTTCGGAATGGAAGATTGCATGCGCCTGCGGCCGCATCACGGCATGTGCTTTCGGTTCTATGAAGGGAAAGGCTACAGCGCGGAATTTACCGACCACATGGGCGGCGTAATCCGCGCGCTTTCCGAACGACCGAAAACGCCGGTACGGCTGACGCTTTCGGCGGACGCCGTCTGCGAACATTGCCCGAACAACCTCGGCGGGGTCTGTCAAAACGCTGAAAAGGTCATGCGCTACGACGCGGCAGTCCTAAGTGCCTGCGGGCTCAGGGACGGCGACGAACTCGCGTACGCGGACTTTGCGGCGCGGGTCAAGGAACGAATCCTTGACGCGGATCTGCGCCGCGGCATCTGCGGCGACTGCGAATGGGACGCGATCTGTACAAAACATCGGAGGGAACCATGATCATCCTGATCACCGGCGCGTCGCACACGGGCAAGACCGTGCTCGCGCAGCGTCTTCTGGAAAAGATGAAAATCCCGTATCTGTCGATCGACCATCTCAAGATGGGGTTGATTCGCAGCGGACAGACCGACCTCACCCCCGGGGACGACGAGAAGCTCACGGCGTACCTCTGGCCGATCGTGCGCGAGATCATCAAAACCGCGATCGAAAACCGGCAGGACCTGATCGTGGAGGGCTGCTACGTGCCGTTCGGCTGGCGGCGGGACTTTGACGAACCGTATCTTTCGTCGATCCGCTTCATTTGCCTTGCCGTGACGGACGCATACGTCGACGCGCATTTCGACGCGATTCTTTCGCACGCCTCGGACGTCGAAGCGCGGCTCGACGATTCCGACTGTACCGCGGAAAAGCTGAAAGCCGACAACCGCGCCGTGACCGAGGGCTTCCGAACGGCGGGCGAACCGGTCACGCGGATCGACGCGGACTGGGAGCAAACGGCTGCCGCGCTGACTGATGAACTGTGTAAGGAGTGAAAAACCGTGAACTGCCGCATCATCGACCGGAAAACCTATTACCGCAGGGACGCGTTCCGGCATTTTTCGGAGGACTGCAAGTGCTCCGTATCCATGACGGCGCGCATCGACGTAACGGAGCTGGCGTCTTTTTCCAAACAGACCGGCACGAAGTTCTATCTGAATTTCCTGTACCTGCTCGCAAAGGCGCTGAATTCGCGCGACGATTACAGGATGGGCTACTTTTACCAAACGGACGAGCTGGTCTGCTACGACGTGATCCACCCGATGCAGTATGTGTTTTCGGAGGACACCGAGACGTGTACGCCGGTCTATTCCGTGTACGACGCGGACTATCCGACGTTTTACCGCAACGCCCGTAAAGACATGGAGCAGGCAAAGCAGGGGCAAACCTCCGGACTGCACGACGATGCGCATCCGAACTGGTTTGACGCGTCCTACCTTCCGTGGGTCAGCTACGACGCGCTGCACATCGAGCTGCCGGACGGCTATCTGTACCTTGCCCCGATCGTCAACTGGGGCAGATACCGCGAGGAGAACGGAAGGCTTTTGATGCCGGTGACGGTGCGGCTGAACCACGCGGTCGCGGACGGGTTTTTGCTTGCCAACGTGTTCCGTCTGCTCGAAAAAGAGATCGCCGCGTTCGTAAACGGCGGCAAAAATGGCTGAAAACGCACTCTACTTTAGGTTGAGTTCTCCCCACTCAACCGCCGGTGTGTCGATTTTTGTGAAAAACCCCGTACAATGGATCGTGAAAGGAGGACTTGAACATGGATCAGGTCAGGATCGGCAGGTTCATCACCGAAAAGCGAAAGGCGCAGGGGCTCACGCAGGCGCAGCTTGCGGAAGCGCTCGGCATCACCGACCGTGCGGTATCGAAATGGGAGACCGGAAAATCGCTGCCGGACGCGTCGATCATGCTGGAGCTTTGCAGTCTCTTAAAGATCACAGTCAACGATTTATTGAACGGGGAGGTCGTCACAGTGGAAAAGTACAATGAAACAATGGAGAGGAATCTCCTGGAAATGGTAAAGCAAAAGGAAGAAAAGGATCGTCAGCTTCTGAAAATGGAGGTCGTGATCGGCGTCATGTCCACGCTGTTTCTGCTCGCGATGGTCGCGGTCGGCGCGGTGTTTATGAAGCAGGGACAGCCGAAATGGATCTTCTTCCTGCTGTTCGGTGTCGGGCTTGCGCAGTTTCTCGTCTGCATGCTGTTTGCGCTGCGCATCGAACAGACCGCGGGCTACTATGAATGCGCGGAATGCGGCCATCGCTACGTGCCGGGCTTTGCGGCCGTGACCTTTGCGATGCACATGAACCGCACGCGCTGCATGAAATGCCCCGCCTGCGGCAAGCGCAGCTGGCAGAAGAAGGTTTTGTCGAAGGAATAAGCATTCGGTTTTTACCGCCTCGCAAGGGGCGGTTTTCTGTTGTCAAGCGAGCGGAACTGTGGTACACTGTAGTATCGAATCCGGGAGGAATGCTATGAGACTGGTACCGTTTCAAAAAGGCGACAGGGCGCGGTATGAAGCGTTGGTGTTCAACGAAGAAGCGATGCGCAGAAACTACGGCAGGACGTTTACAAAAGCGGAAGCGGAGCTGCTGTTTTCGGCGATGCTCGAAGCGAACGCCGAGGATAGCGTCACGGGCTTTTATAAGGTCTTCGTTCCCGCTGCGCATTGCGAGACGTATATCGGCATGGGCGCGCTGAATGTAAACGACGACGGCGTCTTTGAGATCGAATACATGCTGCTGCCGGAGTACTGGAACCGCGGATACGGCACGGCGCTTGTCGAAACGCTCCTTTCCATGGCGAAGGCTTCCGGATTGTGCCGAACGGTCGAGGCGATCACGGACCCGGACAATCTCTACTCAAAGCGGATCCTCGTGCACGCAGGGTTCGCCCTGGTGAAACAGTTTGTCAACGACGACGGGGAGCCCGCACAGCTGTACCGGAAAGAGCTTTGAAGGAGGAAAGGACCCGATGAAGCTGATCAGACCGACCATTGCATACGACAAACAAATCCAAGCCTTCCGAAACGAATTCTGTCATCCGGGCATGTCCATGGACGGCGGCGGGTCTTTGATCCGGTATCCGGATACGCGCGACTGGCTGGAGTTGGTGGAGCGGTACAGCAGCCCGAAGACCGTGCCCGAAGGACGCGCGGTCGCCACGCAGCTGATGTATCTTCGCGAAGAGGATCAAACGATCGTCGGTGTGCTGCAGATCCGGCACGCGCTGGTCACGGAGGAGCTGCGGCGATACAGCGGCCACATCGGGTATTCGGTCGCGCCGAGCGAACGGCGCAAGGGCTACGCGGCCGCTATGCTGAACGCGGCGCTGCCCGTCTGCAGGGCGATCGGGCTCGACCGGGTGCTGATCACCTGCACGCGCGAAAACGAAGGAAGCCGCAGGACCATTCTCAAAAACGGTGGCGTGTGCGAGTCGACCGTTTATCAACCCGAACGCGACCGGTATCTCGAACGGTATTGGATCGAACTGTAAAGGAGACATCCCGTGGAACGCATCATCTGGCTTGTGCTCATGATCCCGCTTGCCGCGCTGTTTACCGGGCTCGGCGTCTATGCGTGGACGCGCAAAAAGCCCATGTGGTTCTGGTCGGGCAGCACGGTCGACGAGCGCGACATCACCGACGTGCGCGCCTACAACCGCGCGAACGGGATCATGTGGCTCTGCTATTCCGCGGTGTTCTGGATCAGCACGGTCGTCGGCGTGTTCCGGATAGGGGCGGCGGGGATCGTGCTGGCGGTCGGCTGCCTTGCGGGGATCCCGGCGCTGATCGTCGCGTACCGGAGTATTTACAGCAAGTATAAAGTGCAGGAAGAAGGAGGCAAACCATGATCGTATTGAACGTGACCTACAAATGCAAGCCGGACATGCGCGAGGCGTTTCTGGAGGCGATCCTTCAAGAAGGGATCGACGTCGCCTGCCGCGCCGAGGACGGCTGTCAAAAGTATGACTACTATCTGCCGTTCGACGGCGGCGACGAATTGCTGTTGGTCGAGCACTGGCGCGATGCCGACGCGCTTTCGGTGCACGCGAAGCAGCCGCATTATCAGCGGCTCGGCGAACTGAAGGGCGCGTATGTCAACGAAACGGTCGTCGAAAAGTACGTGCCGCTGGGGTGAGGACATGGACGAACTGTATCTTGAACTGCAGGACGCGGAGTGGCCCTATGCGGGCGACGATCACGACCGGCTGATCGTCCGCGCGATCGTGACGGACGGCGCGGGCGGCTTCTATTTCATGCGCGTCGAGCGAAACGACGACTTCGGCCGCGCGACGCTGATCGAAACGTCGGGCGGCGGCGTGGAGCCGGGCGAGGACCTTGAAACCGCGATCCGGCGCGAGCTGAAAGAAGAGCTCGGCGCCGAAGTGGACATTCTCTGCAAGATCGGCGTCGTCAGCGATCATTACAACCTGATCCGCCGCCACAACATCAACCACTTTTTCCTGTGCCGCGTCAGATCCTTCGGCGAGACGCACATGACCGACGACGAGATCCACGCGTTCCATCTTCGGCGGATGCGGCTGACGTATGAAGAGGCGCTCAAAGAGTACGAACGCTGCGCGTGCACGCCGCTCGGACGGCTGATCAAAAACCGCGAGCTGCCGATCCTTTTGCGCGCGCAGGAACTGCTGACGCAGGCGGCGCTTCTGGAGATCACGCGGTTTGCCGATCTTGACGCGCGCAGGCTGATGGACGTGTACGCCGAGAGCAATTTCGAGAACACGGCGTATTTCTATCCGGACGAAACGGACAAGGCGGCGGCGACACGAAGGGTCGAGGAGGGCTTTCTCGAGTTCCTGGAGAACGAGTTTTACCAAAAACCCGGCGCGGCGTACTGGGTGCTGGAACGCGGCGGCAAATGGGTCAGCGCATGCCGAACCAACCGGATCGAGGACGGGCTGTACTATCTTGAAGCGCTCGAAACGCGGCCGGACTGCCGCAGACGGGGCTTTGCGGCCGAGCTTCTCAACGGCATGCTGGATACGCTGAAGCGGCGCGGACCGTTCCGGCTTTGCGACTGCGTCGGCAAGCAAAACGAGGCGTCGCTGAACACGCACGCCGCGTGCGGCTTCCGGATCGTCTCCGGGCAGGGGTTCGATTACCTGAGCGGCGAGACGGACGATCGTGATTACGGGCTGGAATACCGGTTTGATATGTAACGGAGCATGAAAAAAGCGGGAGGGCAATCGCTCTCCCGCTTTGCGTTCCGTATTCAGTTGGTTTTTGCGCTCAGCACGTTCGACCAGCCGCCGAAGTACGTCATGCCATCGAATTCGTGATACGAGCGGACGCGGACGTAATAGGTCGTCTTGGCGGAGAGGTTTTTGAACGTGTACGCGGCCGTCTTGTAATCGGTGATCGTAACGGTCTGCACGTTCTGCGTGAACAGCTCGTCGGTCGCAATCTCGAGCTCATAGCCGGTGAAGTTCTTGGACGCGCCCCACTTTGCCGTGATCTGCTTATTGCCGCCGGTGACGGAATTCAGCGTCCTTGTCGTGATGCGCACCGTCGTTTTGAGCGGTCCGACTATGCCGAGATTGTAGTTGTCGCCGACATTGCCGCCGATCTCTGCGCCGGATACCGGATCGACTCTGCGGTCAAAGTAGGCCTTGATCCCGTACTGGTAGCGCGTGCCCGCATAGACCTGCGTATCGGTCCAGAAGAGATCGGGCGTGTTGTTCCAGCGCACGAAATCGGTCCAGCCGTTGGTCGTGCTGCTCCATGCACGGCGATAGATGACGTATCCGTCCGCGCCTTCGACTGCGTTCCACTCCATGTAGACGCCGTCGTCGCGGTTTTCGACCATCGTGTAGTCCGTCGCGGGCAGATAGATCTTGAACCAGCCCTGCGCCGTGCCGGTGTACGCGTTTTTGAACGTCACGATCACGTAGGCCGTGCCGGCGTTTGTATTCTCGCGGTACTCGAAATCATAGTCCGTCGGATCGATCACGGATCCGTCTTCTGCCTTTACCGTGAAGCGCGGGGTCTTTGCCGTGCCGTCACAGATCAGATACGGCGTGCTGCCCTTCAGCTCGACGTCCTCCGCGTTCCATTCGACCGTTGCCTTCGGATCGACCGCAGGCGATGCGGACGGAGAAGCGCTCGGCGTGGGCGTCGGGGTGGGCGTCGGAGCAGGAGCATTGCCGAGCTCCGTGGTATAGCAGAGACTGCTGTCGGACACCGTGTAAATCTTCAGAGACGCGCCGGGGTTGTTCTTTTTGCAGGAGAAGCATTGCTTTTCCGTGTCGTAGCACAGCGTCGCGGACGGGGTCTGGTTGTTTGTAAAGACCGGCTTGCCGTTTTTCCAGGACAGCGACCAGTAAGCCGCGCTCTTTCCGCTTTGCACAACGACGGACTTTGTCGCCGCAAGCTTGTCGTTGTTTGCGTTGTAGCACAGATAATACCGGTTCGCGCTGCCCTTCATACGCAGCGTGTAGTTGCCGCCGCCGACGGATTCGATCGTATAGATATAGGTATCCGGGACGTTCGTCAGCGCGTCGGCGACAACGATGATGCCGGTCGAGCCGATCGGATCCGCCGCGCTCTGCGTGCCGATCTGGCTTGAACTGCTGTTTGCGGACAGGACGACCTTTCCGTCATAGGTCAGCACGGCTTCGCCGGACCAGTCTGCGGGCTCGGCCACCAGAAGCAGGAACGTTCCCGCGGGAACGGGCGCGCCGTTCTGCGTGGCGTAGGAATAGAGCGCGTAGAAGGTGCGGTTCTCCGTCAGAACGACCCGATCGCCCGGCTGCATGCAGTCCGGACGCGTATCGGTATCGGGGATGCGCGTTTCGACCCAGCCGTAGAAGCCGTAGGAATGATCGTCCGCCGTGGGCTTGCCGGAAGGCTGGGGCAGCGTGATCGTGTCGCCGACGTAGCCGGAGATCGCAGCGCAGCTGACGCCTGCGGGCGTCACGAACGTCGCGTTGGCCGGCTGGCGCTGCGTAAAGATGATCTTCAGCGAGCAGTCGCTTTCCGCGCGGACCGAGAACACGGTCCGGGAGAGTCCGTCGCCGTTCTGCGAAACCTTCGCCGTGCCGGACAGAAGCTCATACCCGGTGACCGCAACGCCGGTATTCGGCGTGGCGATGACCGACGTGCCGGAGACCGTAACCGTGCCGAGGCTCGGATCGTTCGCGACTGCCGTCACATTGAACTGCGGGAACATCGTCCAGGAGGAATATACATCCTGCTTGGCGTCGACGTTGCCCTGACCGGGATAAGGATCCTCGGAGGAGACGACGATCGGGTAGGCGGGATAGGAGGACGTATAGGGATCCTTGTAGCCGACCTTTTCCTTCTCGTACGCGACGGCTTCGGCGACGTCGCTGCCGGCCTTCATCTTCTCCCAGAAGTAGGCCTCCCACTTATAGTCGCCCGCGAACGTGACGGACTGCGAGTAGCCGTACACGACCTCGACGCCCTGCGCGCGCAGCGGCGCTTCCATGCCGTCGGTCGCCATGCCGAGGCAGATCGCCATCCACAGCAGGCTGTTCGGCGCGACGCCGTCCATGTGGTTTGCGATCGCCGTGCCGTCGACGAAGGCGCCGTTGCCGCTGCGGAAGGCGTGCTGATAGCTGCCGAACGTGCCCTGCACCGTGGCGGTGTCCTGATTCGTCAGGCCTTCGTAACTGGTAAGGCAGAGATAGGACGTATTTGCGCGGGACGTGTAATCGCCGGAATAGGTCGAATAGTCGGTGTTGCCGTGCGAGTCGAAGATGACGATGCCGCTGGTCTCCAGCTCATGCGCAATGGCGTCGATCGTCGCCGCAGTGCCGGAATAGAGCCGGTATACGCCGCCGGACGCCTGCGCAATCGAGTTCGCTTCGTTCCTGTACTGATTGGTGAAGCTCGAATCCGAGCCGTAATACGGACCGAACAGCGCGACGTCCGAGCTGTTCGGAGAGCCGCCCTTCGATGCGTACGAGACCGTCTCGACCGAGGCGGCCTCTTCGGGGGTTTTGCCGGTCAGGTTGGCGCGCTGCTTCTGGCGCGCGTTCGGCACCCAACCGTTGCCCATGCCGTTCGTATCGTGCCAGAACACGCTCTGTCCGTTCAGAAACAGCGTGCCCGGCGCATAGCTCTCGTGCGCTTCGACGAGCGCGACGATCCCGTCCGTCATGCTCATATAATCGTCTGCGGAAGCGGTCGTAACGTTGACGCCCCGCGCCGCGAGCCGGTCGTTTTCATAGCGTTCGATCTGCGCCCACAGATCCGCCTCCGTTTCGGCGGATGCGTCGCCGCTGCGTAGCGCAAGGCCGAGCGGCAGCAGAAGCAGTGCAGAAAGCAGGATTGCAAGCAGTTTCTTCATCGTTTGTCTCCTTATTCGATACTCATGTCATATTTTATAGTATATCACGCCGGCACCCGGTTTTTCAATTCCGAAAATCAAAAAAACGGGAGCGGATTTGCCGCTCCCGTATAGCCTGTTAATATGCCTCCGCTACTTCGTCTTTGCGTTTTTCGCGTCCGACCAGCGGCCGTAATACGTCGTGCCGTCGAAGATGTGATACGAGCGCACGCGGACGTAATAGGTCGTCTTGGCGTTCAGATTTTTGAACGTGTACTGCGCCTTCGTATAGTCGGAAATCGTAACCGCCTTGCGGTTCTGTGTGAACTTCGCATCCGTTGCGATCTGCACCTGGTAGCCGGTGAAGTTCTTGGACGCGCCCCACTTCGCGGTGATCTGCTTATTGCCGCCGGTGACGGAATTCAGCGTGCGGGTGGTGATGCGCACGGTGGTTTTCAGCGGGCCGACAATGCCGAGGTTATAGTTGTCGCCCACATTGCCGCCGATCGTTGCGCCGCTGACAGGATCGACCCTGCGGTCAAAGTACGCCTTGACGCCGTACTGATAGCGCGTGCCCGCATAGGTCTGCGTATCGGTCCAGAAGAGCTCGGTCGTGTTGTTCCAGCGCACAAACGACGTCCAGCCGGTTGCCGTTGCATTCCATGCTCTGCGATAGATGACGTAGCCCGCCGCGCCTTCGACCGGATTCCATTCGATATAGATCCCGTCGTCGCGGTTTTCGACCTTGGTGTAGTCCGTCGGCGTCAGGTAGATCTTGAACCAGCCCTGCGCCGTACCGGAATAGAGATCTGTGAACGTCACGATCATATATGCCGTGCCCGCGTTGATATTCTCGCGGTATTCATAGGTATAGTTCGACGGATCGACGACGCTGCCGTCCTTTGCCCTGACCGTAAACCGCGGCGTCTTTGCCGTGCCGTCTGCGATCACATACGGCGTCTTGCCGTTGAACTGCACATCCCGCTCGTCAATCTCAACCGTGCCGTCGAATTCCGGCAAGGTTGTCGCCTTGTACAGTGCGATCGGCTTCTGGTTGATATAGGAGCTCGCCCGGAAGAAGCGGAACCGCTTTGAGGTGGAAGCGGTGCTGAATCTCAGGTGGGACGTATTGGAGACGATATCCACCTTCCCGTTATCGAAGGTCAGCGAGATCTCCGAGGCCGTCGTATCGCTGGTATTCAGTTTATTGATGTCTTCTGTTCCGCTGATATAGTACCCTCCTGCGGAACGGATGGAGTATTCGTTGCCGTACGGGGCAATGGTAAAGAAGAAGTTGTCCTCGTCCGACAGGACGGTAATCTGCTCGTTCTCAACGGTGATCGGCTTGATGTTTCTCGTCTTGTCGAGCGTTTCAAGCGAGCCGTCGAACGCGAGGTTGCCGTTCTCATACACGATCAGGTATTTGCCCGACCAGTTGTCCGGCGCGCTCGTCACCTTCGTATAGACGGTGACCGCGATCCACTGCGCAGCGAGCGTGGTGTCTGCGGTCAAGGTGATCTGCTGCCCGGCGGCATACAGGGTGTCGTCGCCCTGCATCCTCCAGCCCGCAAACTGCTGACCGCCCGGCGCGGTAAAGCCGCAGGCGGGCAGCGTATAGGCGTCGCCGGCGCACGCCGAAACGGCATCCATCGTGCCTGTGCCGCCGTTCGCGTCGAAGGAGACGGTGATCGCATACGTCGGCGCGAAATTGACCGTCAGCGTGCAGTCGCGCGTCACGTTCGACAGCGTAAAGACGTTGCCGGTTTGCGTGACCGTCGCCGCATCTGCGGGCGAAAGCGTCGCGCTCTCCGCATAATAGCCGGTCTTCGGCGACGCCGTAACCGTATAACCGGAAGCCGAGGCCGTGCCATAGCTTGTATTGTTGCTTCTTGCCGTCACGGTGTAGTCCGCAAACAGCACCCATGTCGAGTTGACCGTCTGCACGGCGTCGACATGGCCGTGTCCGGGATAGACGTCCTCGGAGGAGACCACGATCGGATACGACGGATAATATCTTTCATACGGATCCTTGACGCCGACCTGCTGCTTCATGTACGCGATCGCGTCCTTGACGGCGCTGCCGGTCTTCATCTTGCCCCAGAAGCTCTCTTCCCACGCGTAGTCGCCCGCGAACGTGACGGACTGCGAATAGCCGTACACGACCTCGACGCCCTGCTCGCGCAGCGGCGCTTCCATGCCGTCGGTCGCCATGCCGAGGCAGATCGCCATCCACAGAAAACTGTTCGGCGCGGTCCGGTCCATGTGGTTACGAATCGCGGTGCCGTCGACGCAGTAGTATTCTATGCTGCTGTTGTAGTAATCCGTACCGGCATAATAGGCGTGCTTATAGGTGCCGTAGGGACCCTGCACGGACGCCTGATCCACGCTCGTGAGACCGGAGCCGCTCTGCAGGCAGAGATAGGACGTGTTTGCCCTGCTCGTAAAGTCGTCATCGTTGCCCGGATTCACATAGTCCGTGTCCCCGTGCGAGTCGAAGATGACGACGCCGCATGTTTCCAGCGCATTTGCAATGTTGTCGATCGTCGCGGCGGTGGTTCTGTAGACCGTATAGGTTCCGCCGATCGTTTGCGCGATGGAATCGGCTTCAGTCTGGTACTGGTCCGTAAAGCTCGTATCCAGTCCGTAGTACGGCTCGAACAGCGCAACTTTTTTGCTGCCCGCCGTGCCGCTGCGCGCGGCGTACGAAACGGTCTCAATGCCGCTCACGGCCTCCGGATCCGCGCCGGTCAGGCTGTCGGAGCGAAGCTTCTGCCGAAGGCGCGGCGAATAGCCGTAGCCCGTGCCGTCCGTGCCGTCCCAGATGAGATGCGCGCCGTTTTGTACGAGCGAGCCGGGCACGCAGCCGTTCCAGCGTTCGACAATGTCCTTGACGCCGTCGATCATGGCGGCAAAATCGCGTTCCGTCGCGCGTGCGGGCTCGACGCCCTTCTTTGACAGGCAGTCGTTCTCGTATGCGGTGATCTGCGCCCAGATGTCGTCCGTCACTTCGGCATCGGTACGGTCCGTGCGGATCGCGAGCCCCAGCGGCAGCAGAAGCAGCGCCGTGAGCAGGATCGCAAGCAGTTTTTTCATGGCTGCATTCTCCTTTTCGAAATGATGCAACAGAGTATTTAAATAATGATATCATATCCGCGGCAGACCCGCAATCCGATACGGCGCGGTTTCCCGGTTTTTTCCGGAGAATCGCACTGTTTTCAAAAAAACCGATGGACGCGCGGACGGATACGTATTATAATAAATCGATACTGTATGGAAGGAGTCTCCGACATGGAACCGCGCGACGAACAGGGATTGACCGAACGGGAGTTTTTAGCGGCGTACCGGCAGAAGCGCTACCCCGCGCCGTACCTGACGGCGGACGTCGTGCTGCTGTCCGAAGGGCGTGACGTGCTGCTGATCCGGCGTAAAAACCACCCGTACCTCGGCTGCTGGGCGCTGCCGGGCGGGTTTGTGAACCCGGATGAAAGCGCCTTGGACGCCGCGGTGCGCGAGCTTTCGGAGGAAACGGGCGTCGCAGCGCCTGCGGACGCGCTCGTTGAGATCGGTCTGTTTTCCGCGCCCGGCCGCGATCCGCGCGGCTGGGTCGTGTCCGACGCGTTCCTCTGCTGCGTCGATCGGGACGCCGTGCGGTTTTCGGCGGGCGACGACGCGGCGGACGCCGCCTGGGTCCCGATCGGGCGCGACGGCGACCGCCTTGCGCTGCCGGAGGGCGTGCGGCTTGCGTTCGACCATGCTGATATTCTGAAGAAAGCCTTTATCCGATACGATTCATTGCGAAAGGAGTAACACCGTGTACCGCATCCTCACCAAAACCGTATTGAACCCGACCGTCACGCAGATGGAGATCCTGGCGCCGCTTGTCGCAAACAAGGCAAAGCCGGGTCAGTTCATCATCCTGCGCGTGGACGAGGAGGGCGAACGCATCCCCCTGACCGTCGCGGGCGTCGACAAAACGCGCGGCGCGGTCAAGATCATCTTCCAGATCGTCGGCGCGACGACGGAGCTTCTGAACCATAAAAACGAAGGCGAGTTCATTCAGGATTTCGTGGGACCCTTGGGCGTGCCGACGCATACGGACGGGATCAGAAAGGTCTGCATCGTGGGCGGCGGCGTGGGCTGCGCGATCGCGATGCCCGTGGCGCAGGCGTTCCATGAACAGGGCGCCGAGGTCACCTCGATCATCGGGTTCCGCAATAAGGACCTGCTGATCCTCGAGGACGAATTCCGTGCCTGCTCGGACAAGCTCATCGTCATGACCGACGACGGCAGCTACGCGCGCCACGGCAACGTCACGGTTCCCTTGAAGGAGCTGCTGGAGGCCGGGGAACGGTTCGATCTGATCATCACGATCGGGCCCCTGATTATGATGAAATTTGTCACGCTGACCGCAAAGCCGTTCGGCGTGCCGGTCACGGTGTCGATGAACCCGATCATGATCGACGGCACGGGCATGTGCGGCGGCTGCCGGCTGACGCTTCTGGAGGACGGCAGGCGCGTCACGAAGTTCGCCTGCGTCGACGGGCCGGACTTTGACGGCTACAAGGTCGATTTTGACGAGGCGATGAGCCGCGGCAGGATGTACTTCGCGTATGAACGGCATGCGCATGAAGCGACCTGCAATCTGCTGAAGGGAGGGAACTGACGATGCCGCTCGATCCGAAAAAGCATGAAATGCCGACCCAGGCGCCCGAGGTGCGCGCACACAATTTTCAGGAGGTCGCGCTCGGCTACACCGCCGAGATCGCGGTTGAGGAAGCAAAACGCTGCCTGAACTGCAAAAACCGGCCCTGCGTTGCGGGCTGTCCGGTCAACGTCAACATTCCCGACTTCATCATGAAGATCAAGGCGGGCGACTTCGAAAGCGCATATCAGCTCATCAACGAAACGTCGTCGCTGCCCGCCGTCTGCGGCAGAGTCTGCCCGCAGGAGACGCAGTGCGAGAGCAAATGCTCGATGGGCGTCAAGTTCGAGCCGGTCGGCATCGGCCGTCTCGAGCGTTTCGTCGCCGACTGGCACAACGCGCATGCGACGGAGAAGGCGGTCCCGCCCGCGTCGAACGGGCACAGGGTCGCGATCGTGGGCTCGGGGCCCTCGGGCCTGACCTGCGCGGGCGATCTTGCAAAGAAAGGCTATGCCGTCTCCGTGTTCGAGGCGCTGCACACCGCGGGCGGCGTGCTCGTGTACGGCATTCCGGAGTTCCGTCTGCCCAAATCCATCGTCGCAAAGGAGGTCGAAACCTTAAAGGACCTCGGCGTGGATGTGCAGACGAACGTCGTCATCGGCAAGACCTTAACGGTCGACGAGCTCTTTTCGATGGGCTACGAGGCCGTGTTCATCGGCTCCGGCGCGGGGCTGCCGAACTTTATGAACATTCCGGGCGAATCCTTAAAGGGCGTCTATTCCGCAAACGAATTCCTCACGCGCTCAAACCTGATGAAGGCGTATCTGGACCGTCCGCGCACGCCGATCATGAAGGGCGGCAACGTCGCGGTCGTCGGCGGCGGCAACGTCGCGATGGACGCCGCAAGAACGGCGCTGCGGCTCGGCGCGGAGCATGTCTATATCGTCTATCGCCGCTCGATGGAGGAGCTTCCGGCCAGAAAGGAAGAGGTCGAGCACGCGATGGAGGAGGGGATCGACTTCCGGCTTTTGAACAATCCGGTCGAGATTCTGGGCTATGAGAATCCGGACGATCCGCGCGATCCGAAAAACGGCTTTGTCAGGGCGATGCGCTGCATCCGCATGGAGCTCGGCGAGCCGGACGCGAAGGGCCGCCGCCGTCCCGTGCCGATTCCCGGCAGCGAATTCACACTCGACGTGGACACGGTCATCATGGCGATCGGCACGAGCCCGAACCCGCTGATCAAGGACACGACCGAGGGTCTTGCGGTGAATTCCCACGGCGGGATCATCGTCAATGAGGACGGTCTGACCTCGCGTGAAAACGTTTATGCGGGCGGCGACGCGGTCACCGGCGCGGCCACGGTCATCTCCGCAATGGGCGCGGGCAAGGTCGCGGCGAAGGCGATCGACGAGGCGCTGCGGCAAAGATAATATACACCCGAAAAGCCTTGACATTGCAGGGCGTTCGCGATACATTTGTGAAGAATCAAAAACATTTTTCAGGAGGTTGTTTCTATGGTAAACGAGGCACTGAGAGAGCTTCTCAAGTACGATCCGGAGATCGGCGCGGCAATGCAGGACGAGCTGAACCGTCAGCGCGGCAATCTGGAGCTGATCGCGTCCGAGAACATCGTTTCCGAGGCGGTTCTGATGGCGATGGGCAGCGTGCTGACCAACAAGTACGCCGAGGGCTATCCCGGCAAGCGTTACTACGGCGGCTGCCAGTTCGTGGACGTCGTGGAAAACATCGCGATCGAGCGCGCAAAGAAGCTGTTCGGCTGCGATTACGCCAACGTGCAGCCGCATTCCGGCGCACAGGCGAACATGGCGGTGTTCTTCGCGGTGCTCAACCCCGGCGACACCTTCATGGGCATGGACCTTTCTAACGGCGGTCACCTCACCCACGGCAGCCCGGTCAACATGTCCGGCAAGTACTATCACTGCGTCTCCTACGGCGTGGACGAGCACGGCGTCATCGACTATGAGGACGTCCGCAAAAAGGCGCTCGAGTTCCGGCCGAAGCTGATCGTCGCAGGCGCAAGCGCATACTGCCGCACGATCGACTTCCCGAAGTTCCGCGAGATCTGCGACGAGGTCGGCGCGGTGCTGATGGTCGACATGGCGCACATCGCGGGCCTCGTGGCCGCGGGCGAGCATCCGTCCCCCTTCCCGTATGCGGACGTCGTCACCACCACCACGCACAAGACGCTGCGCGGACCGCGCGGCGGCCTGATCCTCGCGAATCAGGAAGCGGCGGACAAGTTCAACTTCAACAAGGCGATCTTCCCGGGCATCCAGGGCGGTCCGCTGATGCACGTGATCGCGGGCAAGGCGGTCGCGCTCGCAGAGGCGCTCAAGCCGGAGTTCAAGGCGTATCAGCATCAGGTCGTCCTGAACGCAAAGGCGCTCGCAAAGGCGCTGATGGACGAGGGCCTCAAGATCGTTTCCGGCGGCACGGACAATCACCTCATGCTGCTTGACCTGATCGGTCTCGACGTGTCCGGCAAGGCGCTGCAGAACCGTCTCGACGAGGTGCACATCACCGTCAACAAGAACACCGTCCCCGGCGAGCCGAGAAGCCCGTTCGTGACCTCCGGCGTCCGCATCGGCACGCCCGCCGTCACGACGCGCGGCCTCAAGGAGGACGACATGAAGACGATCGCGCACTGCATCGCGCTTGCGGTCAACGACTTCGAGAACAACAAGGAATACATCGACGGCGAAGTCAAAAAGCTCTGCGAAAAGTACCCGATCTATCAGGACTGATCCATGGCTGAGCTTCTGAAGGGCAAACCGGTCGCGGAGGCGATGGTCGCGCGTATGCAGTTGACCGCCGCCGCGCTGAAGGACAGGGGTATCGAGCCGACCGTGTGCATCGTGCGCGTGGGCGAGCGCAAGGACGATCTTTCGTATGAAAAGGGCGTTCTGAAGCGCTGCGCCGAGGTCGGCGTGACCGCGCGGCAGCTTGTCCTGCCCGAAACGGTGACGCAGGACGCGCTGGAAGCGGCGTTCCGTGCGGTCAACGAGGACCCCGCGGTCCACGGCATCCTGCTGTTTCGGCCGCTGCCGAAAGCGCTTGACGCCGAGCGCATCCGCGCCATGCTCGATCCCGGAAAGGACATCGACGGCTGGACCGACGGGTCGCTTGCGGGCGTGTTCGCAAACACGAAAACGGGCTTTGCGCCGTGCACCGCGCAGGCGGTCATGGAGCTTCTGCACCACTACGGGATCGACCCGAAGGGCAAACGCGCCGTCGTCATCGGCCGCTCGCTCGTGATCGGACGGCCGGTATCGATGCTTCTGATGCACGAAAACGCCACGGTCACGACCTGCCACACCCGCACCGTCGACGTGCCCGCGCTCGCAAGAACGGCGGACCTTCTCGTGTGCGCCGCGGGCGTCATGAAGGGCGTCACCGAGGCGTATACGAATCCCGATCAGATCGTCGTCGACGTCGGCATCCACTGGGACGAAGCGAAGGGCGGCCTTTCCGGCGACGTCGATTTCGACCGCGTCGCGCCGCACGTTCGGGCGATCACTCCGGTTCCCGGCGGCGTCGGCAGCATCACGACCTGCGTGCTTCTGGACCACGTCCTCACCGCTGCAGGCGCATAACCCCAGAACCCTGCAAACAGGCTGTCATAACGACAGCCTGTTTTTTCGGTTCAAAAAGCTTTTGATACAGCTTTTCGGTGATGACAGTCTGAGGGCGAAGCCGTTTTGGATTCGCCCCTGCGCTTGTTTTGGTTTATGTGAGCGGGAATGTATCGATTCGGTTTACCGTCACAGGTACCGGATCAGCTCTGCGCGCACTGCGTCCATGCGCGCGTCTGAAAGACCGAAGTCCATTTCGCGATAGCTCCATGCCGCATGCCCGATGCCGTATTGTTCAAACGCCGCATGGATCATGCGATACCACGCGACCGCATCCTCCGGCGCTGCGCGGTCGATCACGCCGTATTCGCCGCAGTACAGCGGCACGCCCTTCTGCTGTGCGACTGCGACCGCTTCCGCCATGAACGCTTCAAAATATGCGCTTGACAGAACGGTATCCTTCGGGAATCGCTCATAGCCTGCGCAGGACAGGGTACCCATCGCGACGTCCGCCTCCGCCATCTGCGCGAAGCTTGCCGTGACCGGGATGCGGAACGCCGGATCCATTGTGGGGATCCAGTCCGCGCCCTGATGCGTGAAGATCAGCGGCTCGTAGCAATGGAAGTTGTACACGATATGCCCGTCGTTCGGCACGTCGATATCCTTGACCGCGACCGCACTGTTGTGATAGTACCCGCCGACAAGGATCCAGACGTCCGGCGCGATCGCGCGGATGCGGCGGATACAGGCGGATGCGATCCGGTTCCACGTTTCGCAGTATTCCTTTTCCGTCACCTCGTTCAGAAGCTCGAATGCGAGCATGTCCGCGTCGCCCGCGAAATGCCGCGCGATGTTCTCCCAAAGCCGGATGAACCGTTCCTGATACTGCGCGTTGTCGAAAAAGCCCGACTCGCCCTCGTTCGCATCGAACGAGAATCCCGCCGTTTTATGCAGGTCGAGGACCATGTTGAGCCCGTTCTTTCTGCACAAATCGATCGTTCTCCGAAGGCGGCGGTATCCGTCCTCGACCGGCGCGCCCTTTTGATCCTCCAAAAGCTCGTAATCGATCGGTACGCGCACGTGGTCCGCGCCCCAGCTTCGGATCACCGCAAAGTCCTCGTCGCGGATAAAGGTGTCGTAGCGTGCTTTCGTGTGGTCGCACTGGGAAAACCAGCCGCCGAGATTGATGCCTTTCTGATAGCCGTTCCAGACGTTCATTTGATCGCTCCTATTTGAAAATGGATTGTTTTTGAAAGAAACCGCCCTGTATGACCAGAGCGGTTATCAGGAGGGAAGGTAATGAAGAAATTACCCTTTCACACTGCCGGAGGTTACGCCTTTGATGATGGACTTGGACAGGATGATGTACACGATCATGACCGGCAGAATGGCCAGCAGGATGAACATGTAGACCTTGCCCATATCAAACTTCGAGTAGTCCGCGCTTCTCAGCTGCGCGATCATGATCGGAACCGTCTTGAGCTCCGGCTTGTTCAGCAGCAGCGCGGGAATGAAGTAGTTGTTCCAGGAACTCACGAAGGAGAAGATCATCTGCACCGCGATCGCGGGTTTGATCATCGGCAGCACGATCGTATTGAACGTGCGGAATTCGCCGGAGCCGTCCACGCGCGCCGCGTCGATGACGTCGAGCGGCAGCACGCTTTCCATGTACTGCTTCATGTAGAAGAACACGACCGGCGCCGCGATACCAGGCACGATCAGCGGAATATAACTGTCCGTAAGATCCCACTCGGTCATCAGCTGCAAAAAGCCGAGTGCCGAGACCTGCGACGGGATCATCATGATCGCCATGATGAACGTGAACACGAACTTCTTGCCGCGGAAGTTATACGCATGAATGCCGTATGCGGTCAGCGCCGAGAAGTAGGTCGTGATGACCGCCGAGGACAGCGCGATGATCAGGCTGTTCAGCATGCCGCGCGGAATGTTGATGGAAGAGTCGTTCCACGCGTTCTTGAGGTTCGTGAAGAAATTGCCCTTCGGCAGAAGCGAGAAGCCGGTTGCGAGCTCCGCGTTCGACCGCGATGCGTTGACGACCATCAGATAGAAGAAGAACAGGCAGAGGAACGTCAGAAACACGAGGATCGCATAAACGATCACGCGAAGTACCGTCAGCTTGACTTTTCCCTGCGTATTCTCACTGAACTTGTGACAGAATGCGAGGATCGACAGTACCAATCCGACGATACCGAAGACCCACGCCGATATATGCATCCAGACCGGCAGTTTGTCGTCAAAGCCGTTGTCGGTAAAGCATGCGGGAACTCTGTCGGCAAGAATGAAGAGGATCGCCAGCGCCAATCCTGCAAGAAGAATCAATACGCTGATGATACTGATCACGATGCCGGGAGCGGAACGCGTCGAACGGCGAACGCTGGTCACAAACCCTATAACGCCGAGAACAATGCCGATCAGGCAGATACTTGCCAGAATACTGTACACAATGACAGTTGCGCTGAATAGTGCAGTGCTCTGCGCCGAGGCTTCCTGCGTTGCAGCGACCGATGCATCGGAGAATAGCGTACCGATCATAATACGTCCCCCTTCCTCGTTCTGTGCTTGCGGCTCTGATCTTTATACGGCGCGGAAAGCATCTTGTACACGACTGCGCCGAGGCCGCCCGTGATGATGAACATGATCACGGAGATCGCGCCGGACATGCCCAGGTTCCGGGTCTTCAGATACCCGTTCAGATACATGACGAGCGTTCTCGTCGTGCCGTTCGGCACGCCGTCGCCCTTGCTCAGGACCTGCGGCACGTCGAACATCTGAATGCCGCCGATCATTGCCGTGATCAGGCAGTAGACGAAGATCGGCATCAGAAGCGGCATCGTGACCTTAAAGAACACCTGCACGGAGTTTGCGCCGTCGATCGTCGCTGATTCAAACAAGCTTTGGTCGATGCCCATGATGCCCGCCATCAGCACGATCGTCGTGTTGCCAAACCACATGAGGAAGTTCATCAGCGCGATCATGCCGCGGACGCTGACACGGATGGCGAAGAAGTCAAAGGTGTGATCGATGACGCCCCAGTTTTCGAGCAGCGCCTGGATCGGTCCGACGCGGGAAAACAGCGTGTAAAACAGCATCGAGAATGCCGCCGCCATGATGAGGTTCGGCATGTAGATGACCGTTTTGAAGAAGCTCTGTCCCTTGATATTGAGACGTGTGCTCGTGAAAAACAATGCGAGCAGCATGGCGATGACAAACTGCGGCACCGCGCCCGCGATCCAGAGGATCATCGTGTTCAGCGCGTATTTTAGGATCAGGATCGTTCCGTTCGCGTCGGGCTGAAACAGCGCGATGTAGTTGTTCAGTCCGACAAAGTTCGGTCCGACCTGCTGAAGACCGATTCGATACGTCTCAAAAAAACTGTTGTATATGGTCAATAACTGCGGGACGAGCGTAAAGATGATATAAGCAATGAAGAACGGCGCTATGAAAATGTACCCCCATTTTGCATAGCTCACGGACTTCAGCTTTTTGCCGGTTCCCGTTTGGATCTTTTCCATAGGATTCTCCTCCGAGAAGTTCAGATGAAACACTGCGGCAGGGGAAGCCCCTGCCGCAGTATGCTGTCAGATTATGCCGCAGGCAGCTTGATGTTCGGATAGGTTTCCTTGATCAGCTGATAGAAGTTGTTCATCGCGGTCTCGTAATCAACGGAACCGTTGAAGTACTCCTGCATCTTGTTCTGCAGACCCTCGTTCAGGATCTGGTCATAGTTGGTGTGGTTCTCCCACTTGATGTTCTTTGCAAGCTCTGCAAAGATCGCGATGTCATTCTGACCGTCGAGGATCGCGGTGTTGCCGTAGGTCGGATCGTTTGCATACTTTTCAACGACCTTGGTGTTGTTCGGATACTGATTCTCGTTCTCGACGAGCTTGGAGCAGACGTCTTCGTTCTTGGTGAACGTCTCAAAGATGTCCTTCAGCATATCGGTGTTGTCGGAACCGGTTGCAGCAATCAGCCACGTGCCGCCCCAGAAGTATGCCTGCGGGCCCTGAACGATGCACCAGTCGCCGACGCAGCCCTTCTCGGGATCCATCGCGTTGGTCATGCAGAAGTTGTAGTACCATGCCGGTCCGAAGAAGCACATGGTCTTGCCGTCTGCAAACATCTCATTGGTCTTTTCCGTATCCCACACGCCTGCGGTCAGGGTGTAGCCGTTCTTGATGTACTTGTCGGTCTGCTCGATCCACGCGGTGATCTGCGGGTCAAACTGGAGGTTGTCGTTTTCGTCAACCCAGGGCATCGTGCAGTTACCGGAGAACACACGGTAGGTCTCTGCGAAGGAAGCGGTCATCAGATAGCCCTTCTCCTTTGCCTGAGCCGCGACTGCGTCGAACTTCTCCCAGGAATCGATTGCCGCCTGGACTTCTGCGGGATCATCGGTGCCGAGAACGTCCTTGGCAATGCTCTTGCGGTAGATGACCGCCGCAGGGCAGCACTGGAAGGAAACGCCCTTGCAGACGCCCTTATCATCGGAAGCCGCCTTGATGGTGTACTCATACATCGTGTCGGCATTGGTATAGCCGATCTTCGAGATGTCCATCGAATAATCGGAATTGACATACTTGCCGATATAGTCCTGCTCAACAAGGAACATATCGATCTTGTCGTCGTCCTTTGCGTTCGCCTGATTCAGCAGCGCTTCGTCGAGCTTCTGCTGATAAGCGCCGTTGTCGCTCGGGGTGATGATCCAGTTGACGGTGACGCCCTCCGGAACGGTGTAGTACTTCTCGAAGAATCCCTTGAATTCTTCATTCCAGGCATAGATGTTGAATACCTTGCCCTGTGCCGCTGCTTCAGCGGGCTGTTCTGCGGGCTGTTCTGCGGGCTGTTCTGCGGGCTTATCCGCAGGCTTTGCGGTGCAGGCGACGATGCCGACCAGCATCAGGACTGCCATCAGGATTGCGACCAGTTTCTTCATGATTGTTACTCCTTTTTTTATTCTGTTTTTTGAAACCTTTTCGGCTCCTCTTTCCTATATCAAAACGCTTGCGCGTTTCAACCGATGTTCCGCACGGTACTGCCCGGCAAAAGCTCGCCTTCCACCATGATGCTCTGCGGCAGCCAGGTGTCCGGATGCTCGATCTGTTCGATCAGCTGTCTCGCCGCTTCGGTGCCCATCTCCGTCGCTCCCTGCCGGTAGGTCGTGAGCTTCGGGCGAAGCACCTGCGAAAGCGGGATGCCGTCGTATCCGACGACGCTCATGTCCCTCGGCACCGCGATGCCGTGACGCTCGAGCTCGCTCATGCCGCCGAGAAACGAAAGATCATCCGGGTAGAAGATGCAGCTCGGGCGTTCCGGAAGCTCCAGGATCGCCCTCGTTGCGAGCCCGCTCGATCTCGGATCGTGATACACCGCAGGGCGGATGTATTCCGGCGAGACCGTAATGCCGAGCGTTGCGCAGGTCTTTTTGAAGCTCGCGATGCGCTTCTGCGTGACCGATGTCATCTCGCCGTGAATGAACGCCAGTTTCCTGTGTCCGTTCTCATACACGAACCGCACCAGCGCTTCCATGCCGCGGACATTGTCCGAAAGAATCGACGTGCGGCTGTCGAACAAATAGTCCAGCGTGACCGTAGGTATCTCGCTTGTCGCGAGGCGAATGATCGCGGGATCCTGGAAGTCCGCCGAAGCGATGACCACGCCGTCGCAGCTGCGATACTTCGCGTGCTCGTAGTAGTCCATCGACATCGCCCCGAGATCCTTGCTGATGAAGGTGATGTCGTAGCCGAGCCGCTCCGCCTCCGCCTTCACGCTTTCGAGGATCTGTGAAAAGTACTCATGCGTGATACCGCCGCCGGTCGTGTCCGAAAACAGGACTCCGATGTTGTAGCTTCTTCCGACCTTCAGCGCTCTCGCCGTCGCGTTCGGCAGATATCCGAGCGCCTTTGCCTGCTCACGGATCCGTTCCGCGGTCTTCGGCGCGATGTCCGGCGCGCCGTTAAGCGCTTTGCTGACCGTTGCGCGGGATACGCCGCATGCCTTGGAAATGTCCGTTATGGTGACCATGCGCCGTCCCCTTTCGAAATGATATAATCTTAATCGATTTCGTCAAGTTCATTATAGCGTCCTCTTCTCCACTCGTCAAGAGGGTATTTTTACTTTTTTCGTGTTTTTTTCCATAAAAAATGTGTACCGGAGCCCCGTTTTTCAAAAGTTCACAGTTTTTGAAAATTATATCTTGCCTTTTTCTTTCGTTTTGTTTATAATGTACTTAATCGATTAAGTAAACACAAATCAATGGGGTGATTGAATGCAGTACGGATATTTCGACGACGACGCAAAGGAATACGTCATCACGCGGGCGGACACGCCGCTTCCCTGGATCAACTATCTCGGCAGCGACGGATTCTTCTCGCTGATCAGCAACACCTGCGGCGGCTACAGTTTTTATAAGGATGCGAAACTTCGGCGGATCACGCGGTTCCGGTACAACAACGTTCCGCACGACGAAGGCGGACGCTGCTTCTACATCTGCGACGGTGAAACAGTCTGGAGCCCGGCGTTCCTGCCGGCAAAGACCGCGCTTGATTTCTACCGCTGCCGTCACGGTCTCGGCTATTCCGTCTTTGAGGGAAAAAAGAACGGCGTTTCCGCGTCGCTGACAGTGACCGTTCCGATGCTCACCGATATGGAAGTGCAGAAGCTTGTGTTGAAGAACGAAAGCAGCATCGAGAAGAAGCTGACCGTTTACGGCGTCGCGGAATGGTGCCTGTGGAACGCGGTCGACGATTCTACGAACTTCCAGCGCAACTGGAACATCGGCGAGGTCGAGATCGAGGGCGGTACGGTCTATCACAAGACCGAATACCGTGAACGCCGCAACCACTACGCGTTTTATTCCGTCAACGCCCCGATCGACGGCTTTGATACCGACCGCGACACGTTCCTCGGACGCTTCCGCGGATGGAGCGAACCGCAGGCGGTCGAACAGCGTACCTCGTTCATGAGCATCGCTGCCGGCTGGGCGCCGATCGCCGCGCTGCGCCTCTCCCTCACCCTCGCCCCCGGCGAATCAAAAACGCTTCTCTTCCGGCTCGGCTATGTCGAAAACACGCAGGAGAAAAAGTTTACTGCACTCAATGTTATTAATAAGGAAAAAGCGCACGCCATGCTTGCCGCGTTTGATACCGAAGCGCAGTTTGACGCGGCGATGGATGCGCTCAAGGCATACTGGTCTTCCCTGCTCTCCCGTTTTGCGGTGCAAAGCAGCGAGGATAAGCTCGACCGCATGGTCAACATCTGGAACCAGTACCAGTGCATGGTCACGTTCAACATGTCGCGCAGCGCTTCCTATTATGAAAGCGGCACCGGCCGCGGCATGGGCTTCCGCGACAGCTGTCAGGACCTTCTCGGCTTTGTGCATCTGATCCCGGAGCGCGCACGCGAGCGCATCATCGATATCGCGTCGATCCAGTTTGCGGACGGCAGCACCTATCACCAGTATCAGCCGCTGACCAAGCGCGGCAACGCCGACATCGGTTCCGGCTTCAACGACGATCCGCTGTGGCTCATCGCCTGCACCTGCGCGTATATCCGTGAGACCGGCGATTTCTCGATCCTCGATGAACCGACGCCGTTCAACAACGAGACCGGCACTGAAGTCCCGCTTATGGAGCATCTGCGCCGCAGTCTACGCTACACGGTCGAGCATCGCGGTCCGCACGGACTGCCGCTGATCGGCCGCGCCGACTGGAACGACTGCCTGAATCTGAACTGCTTCAGCCTGACGCCGGGCGAGAGCTTTCAGACCTGCTCGAACTTCGAGAGCGGCAAAGCGGAAAGCGTCTTCATCGCGGGTATGTTTGTGAAGTACGGCAAGGAATATGCCGCGCTGTGCGATCGTATCGGATTGTCCGAGGAGGCGGCAGACGTTCGCGTATCCGTTGAGGAAATCGAGCAGGCAACACTGAGATTCGGCTGGGACGGCGAATGGTTCCGCCGCGCGTACGACGCGTTTGAACGTCCGATCGGCAGCCGCGAAAACGACGAAGGCAAGATCTTCATCGAGCCGCAGGGCTTCTGCGTCATGGCAGGCATCGGCGGACCGGAGTACGGCAAGCGCGCGCTTGCGTCAACCGAAGCGCTGCTCGGCAACGAATTCGGCATCGAAGTGCTGCATCCCTGCTATACGGAGTATCACGACTATCTCGGGGAGATCTCCTCGTATCCTCCGGGCTATAAGGAGAACGGTTCCGTCTTCTGTCACAACAATCCGTGGATCACGCTGGCGTACTGCATGGTGAAGGACGGCAACGGTGCATTCGATCTCTACAAGCGCAACGCGCCCGCCTATATCGAGGACAAGAGCGAGATCCATCGCACCGAGCCCTATTGCTACAGCCAGACGATCGCGGGGCGCGACGCAAAAACGTACGGCGAAGCCAAGAACGCATGGCTCACCGGCACAGCCGCGTGGTCGTTCGTCGCCGTCAGCCAGGGCATCCTCGGCATTCGCCCGGATTACGACGGTTTGATCGTCGATCCCTGCCTGCCGGACACGATGGACGGCTACCGTCTCTCCCGTCTGTTCCGCGGCACGCGTTATGACGTCACGGTCCGCCGCGGCGAAAACAAGGGTCTGATCGTCAACGGAAAGCCGGTTCCCGGCAATATCGTTCCGCTGACCGACGCGCCTGTCTGCGCCGTTGCATTAACGATCTGATCCCATCCCCTGACAGTTTCTTTATTTCCTTCCTGATAAAAGAAAGAACCTTGCTTTTCGGCAAGGTTCTTTCTGAATTGCTGTCTCAGATCAGGTTTTTCTGCGTTTCTGCGGAGAACAGATGCATCAGATCGCTGTCGAACGTGAAGCTGATCGATTCGCCGTACTCGAAACCGGCGCGCTTCTCTGCCGGAAGATCGACCGTCTGCAGCACGATCACGACATCCTTTCCGTTCGCATTGATATGCAGATGCATCGAGGATCCCATCATCTCGCAGACGTCCACGACGGCGTTCAGATGCGGTATCGACTCGTTCGACGCGCAAAGGGAAATATGCTCCGGACGAATGCCGAGCACGATCTTCTGCGGCGCAACGCCGTTATCCTTCAATGCCCGCTGCTGTACATCGTTCAGCACGAAACGAACGTCGCCGATGCATACACTGTAGACGCTCGCATGCTGTTCGAGTTCCGCATCGAAGAAGTTCATCTGCGGCGAGCCGATGAATCCCGCGACAAACAGATTGTCCGGATGGTTGAACACCTCCTGCGGGGTGCCGATCTGCTGGATGAAGCCGTCCTTCATGATGACGATGCGATCGCCCAGCGTCATTGCCTCTGTCTGGTCGTGCGTGACGTAAATGAACGTCGTATCGATGCGATGACGGAGCTTGATGATCTCTGCGCGCATCTGATTTCTGAGCTTTGCATCGAGGTTACTGAGCGGCTCGTCCATCAGCATGACTTTCGGCGCGCGCACGATCGCTCTGCCGATCGCAACACGCTGCCGCTGACCGCCGGACAGCGCCTTCGGCTTGCGGTCCAGATACTCGGTAATGCCGAGGATCTCCGCCGCTTCACGGACCTTTTTGTCGATCTCCTGTTTCGGCATCTTGCGCAGCTTCAGCGCGAACGCCATGTTCTGGTACACCGTCATGTGCGGATACAGCGCATAGTTCTGGAAGACCATCGCAATATCGCGATCCTTCGGCGCAACGCTGTTGACCAGCTTGTCGTCGATATACAGTTCGCCGCCGGAGATCTCCTCGAGCCCCGCGATCATGCGGAGCGTCGTGGATTTGCCGCAGCCGGACGGACCGACAAAGACGACGAATTCCTTGTCTTTGATCTCAAGATTGAAATCATCGACCGCAGTGACTTTGTTGTCATAAACCTTCTTGATATTCCTGAGTGACAGATTTGCCATACTGCTTTTGACTTTAACGGTCCCGAACTTCTTCAACGAACCGCCTCGCGCGCCGCGCATACGTCGGCCGCGCATTACGGCAGGTCTCCACACTGCCGCACCCCAAGCCGAGGGGATGGTTTCCTCCTTTATTGCAGTTTTCCCCCGCGCATACTGTGGAGTGTACGGGTTCCGACCGTTTTACAAATCATCGTCCCTTTTCCGGGCAGTTCTATTATAAAAGCCGTCCTGTGCGCTTGTCAAGAAAAATCTTAATCGATTTCGTAATTATATAGGATCTTTACGGATATCCAAAAAGCACAGCCTTCCGCCGTGCTTTTCTGAATCCCCGTCAGCGGGCGTTATGCTTTTTCAGCGTTTCGAGAAGCCACAGTCCCGTCTCGGTAAAATCATCCCGCTCAAAGCCGTTGTACTTCGGTACATTGAATCGGATCATCGAGCAAGCCTCGTTCGCCTTGCTCAACGCCCACATACAGTAAGAGATTTGTTCCTGTTCCAATAGGTCAATCCATTTGTCTGCGCTCTCAAGATCCCGCGGAAGGCCGCCGCTCGAAGCCGTCACGCCGTATTCGGTGACAAAGACCGGCAGCCCCGCGCTCCGAACCTCGGCAAGCATGTCCCGCACATCCTGTCCGTGGGTCGCAGCGTAGAAATGCAGCGTGTACATGACATTCCCATAAGAAAGCGGATCGGCGGCGACGCTCCTGAGGTCCTTCGACCAATCCGGATTGCCGACAAGGATCACCGAATCCGGATCCTTGTCCCGAATGATCGGAATGATCTCCTCCGCGTAGCGTTTCACGGTCGCCCAGTCCACGCCGTTCGGTTCGTTGCAGATCTCATACAGCACGTTATTGTGATCGCGGTACTGCTCCGCCATCTCTCCGAAAAAGACCTTTGCATCCTCCAGATAACGATTGGGATCACCGTCGCTTAGGATATGCCAGTCGATGATCGCATACATATCGTGCGCTTTCGCATATGCGACGCCGTTTGCGACGTTCTTTTGATACCGCTCTCTGTCTCCCTTTGCGCAGTATCCGATCACACCCATGCCGTAGGTATAAACGGCAAGCCGGACAACGTTCACACCGTACTCCTCCGACAGCTCACGGAACAGATCGTCATTGATAAACGATTCTGTGGTAATAAGATCGTGCGTGCTGACGCCCCGCAGCATAACGGGATCCCCTTTTTGATCGCACAGCCTGCCGCCGATCACCTGCAGCTTCCCGCAGGAGGATGGACGCGCTCTGCCGTCCTTCACGGCGTTTTTCACGCCGCATCCGCTTGCGGCAGACAGCAGAAACAGTACCGAGAGCAGCAATGTCAAAGCTTTTTTCATATGGCAGCATCCTTGTAAAGAATTTGTACGGCAAGCAAAGCCTTTCCGTCGGGATTCGGATCCCGTAATGATTATACGATTCAAAAGCAATCCATGTCAATGAGCATTTGACGCGCATCTGATAACGATCGTTTCATCTGCACCAAAGCGCAGCGAAGTCGAAACGGAGCAGGTGGGCGGCGACATTTTCTCCAAAAAGAGAAATGTCGCCGCGAATGATTCGACGTTCGCGGCGACGTGGCGCGCCTGTTGATAACGGACTTGCCAGCAAGCGATTGATAGCGCCGCGGAGGCGTTGTGAGGGCGTTTACAACCGAGCAGCCGAAGCAGGCGTGATCATGGTACGCGCGGGAAGCGCGCGATCTACCGCTGTAACGAAGTGGTTTGCGGAAAGGAGCCGCAACGGAGATGGTGAGCGGTGACATTTTCTCCAAAAAGAGAAATGTCGCCGCGAACGATTCGACGTTCGCGACGACGTGGTACGCCTGTTGATAACGGATTTGGTAGATGCATAATAGGCAACCGCACAATCCTCGGCGGCTGTTACTATGCTCTTTCCGTTATTTCATTCGCATCATGCGTGCGAACCGCGCGATGACGATTACGGCGATCAGAATGATGATGATCGCGATTGCGACGAGCAGGGAGATCCACCATTGGGACAGCGTCTGCTGCTCCTTCTGTTCCTTCTCCTGCTTTGCTTTTTCCTCATCGGTGATCTTCTGGGGCTCTGCGATCGTCATTTTCACCGACTGATCCTCCGTGTGCTGTTCACCGTTGACATCCTCATAGGAGATTCGGACGCTGCCGTAGGTTTCGCCGTATTTCTGTGAGCCGGACAGCGTTGTGACAAACACGGTCATCGTCTTGTCCGCGCTCTCCTGCGGGGCAAGGTTGCCTAAAAACGCCGAGGAGCAGATGAGTCCGTCGCATTCCAAGGCGCAGCGGACGTTGAAGATCTGCGAAAAACCGGTGTTGTAGACGCAAACCGGCAGCGTAAAGCTTTCACCGCTTACGATCGATTCCGGCAAACGTACCTCGTCATAGCCCAGCGACGCCTTCTGCACGACGGTCAGCGGATACTCCGTGCCGTTTTCATAGGCCCCGCCGTTCTTTGCATCCTTGTAGAGACAGTCAAACCGGAACGTATGCTTGCCCTCCAGCGCGCTCGGCAGCGCGCGAAGCTCAAAGGTCACGGTCGTCGACTCGCCCTTTTTGAGGCTTTCGATCGTCTGATGGTCCTCCACGCCCTTGTGCCGGATCGTATCGTCCTCCGCCGCATAACGGATCACGACGTTCTTTGCGTCGCGCGTACCGGTGTTGCTGACGGTCAGCGTCGCGGTGAACCCGTCGCCGCCGTTTACGATCTCGCTGTATTCACAGTTCGTGATCTCAATTTTCGGCTGCGTGACACCGATCGTATACTTGCCCTCCTCGGTATACGCGCCGCCGTATTTGTCCTCGTAGGAAATCTGAACGGCTACGATCGCGGCGCCTTCCGTTGCGCCCGGTGCGATGCTGAGGTCGAAATCGACGTCGAGCTCGCCCTTGATCGGAAGCGCATCAAAGAACCGCGCGTTCAAATCGCCGCGCAGGGCGATCGATTCCGATTCGGGCGTCAAAGCGACGCGAATGTTCTTGGCGTCGTAGTTGCCGACGTTGGTCATTGAGACCTTCACCGTTGCCTGCTCTCCGCCGGAGACCTCGCTCGGCGTGATCGCGCAGTTCTGAATCAGGATGACCGGCTTCCGCACCGTCGACGGACCGCCGCCGCCCCCGGAGGACTGCGTTTTTCCGCCGGTCAGCTGTACCTGCAGATTGAACGTCTGTTCCGTCGGATCGCCTGCGGGCGTCTTATAGGACACATGGAGCACAACGGTATAGGTGCCGTTATAAAAGGTGCTTTTGAGCGGAACGCTGAACTGGATCAGATATGCGGTAGACTTCCCCGTTTTGTTCTCCTTGCCCTGCGTAACGTTATACGTCTGTTCGTGCACGTTGAACTGCAGATTGGAAGCCGCAAACGGTCCGTCCGGGATTTCCGGCACGACGCGGATCGTGTTCCCCTGCGTTTTGCCGAGCAGCGGCATGATGAACTGCACCGAGCTCTTCCCCTGCACGGGCATGTACCCGCCCGCATAGCTCTTTTCCATACCAGGATACTTCCAGTATGTGTCAATTTTCAGCGGTTCTGCCCCGCCGTCCGCGACCGCCGGCACCACGATCAGCAAAAGCGCCAATACCAGCAGCCATGCAAATACTCTCTGTTTCATACCTTTTCCCTTCTCTTTCGTTCGGTTTCTTCCTGTATATGTCAAAATCTCATAACAAACAACAGCGTTGCCGTTCGGTACACAAGTACGAGGAACCGGCGTCACACCTGTCTGCCAAATCCGGCGACGTGCGCGGCAGGGTTTGTACCGGTGTGAATCTCTCCCTCCGCCTCGCTTTGCTCGGCGCCTCCCCCATCAGGTGGAGGTCATGCTGTGTGTCCTTTGTCAACCGGATAACGAACGGCATCGCCGTTCGACACGCAGGCGCGCAACACCTCATCCGCCTTCGCTCACGCTACGGCACCTTCCCCTCAAGTAACCGCTGAATAAAGCGGCTATTTCAGCGAGAAGACCGGTTATCATTGAAAAAAAGACTCGAATGTCTCGTTCTTTCATGTTTCATGCCCTCATTTTGTGCTTTCAGAGCAGTTTTGGGCATAGTTATCCTGCGCATTACACATATCGTGTAAGCATATACAGATTCGCACTCGCAAAGGCAAGGTAGGCATAATCCTGATTCTTTTGGATCCCTTTATACCTTGCCTTTCGCCATCTAA
>JAEEGJ010006894.1_pt1 | contig 33412 bp, 13 predicted proteins | sample 8958761 | NCBI WGS metagenome assembly JAEEGJ01 (sample SAMN16246546, study PRJNA631951) | gut metagenome | biome: gut microbiome; feature: rumen; material: RS-attached | host: Bos | place: Iran: Karaj | collected 2018-10
GCTTGTATAACGCCTATGAAACCACCGTTAGTAGCATCACCATTCACACCGCTGTTAAGGGTCATCGATGAATGGCAGTTCTCAATGTTGACAGTACTTTCTGCAAGAACTTGGCCAATGAGACCGCCTGTAAACTTATGGTTGTTATTAATGGTGCCTGCCGTGTGCAGGTTGCGGATAGTGGCATTGCCTACATATCTGAAGGGAGCAAGACATTCTGCGCCATGGTCATTTACGCTGAAAGTCAGCGTGTGGCCGTTGCCGTCGAAAGTGCCGCGATAGTAGTTTTCTGTTTCCCAGCCGACCATGATGGTACCGGCATTAACATCGGCCGCGAGAATGGCATTCACATCATACTGACCCTTGGCGTTCTTCACCATATCCCTGAATGAAGTCCAGTCATTGGCAGTACGGATGACGACCAATGCTGTGAAATCACGGGTGGCATAGCTGTTGACAATCGTCAATATACTACTATTGTACTTGCGTACCCACGTTTGGCAGCCATCGGACTTGGTATTAATGCTTGCAGGGGCGAAAAGACAGTTCTCAATGGTTTCCGTAGTGTTCTCAAGGCAACAACCAATGAAACCGCCGATGTGACTACAATTTGCTCCATCAAAAATACCATCAAACTTACAGTTACGGAATGAAACACTGCCATTGTCTCCTACAAGACCCACAAAGCCGCCCATCGTGGCGTCGCCATTAATGGAATTGTTGAGGGTGATTGACGATCGGCAATTCTCAATGATAACCGAATGGCCGTTCTGGATACGGCCAATAAGACTTCCTGCATACATTTGGTTGGTATTGATGTTTCCTGTTATATGCAGGTCGCTGAATGTAGCATTATCAACAAAGCGGAATATGGCAATAGAATTCAAGGAACCACCTGAAATATTAACATTCAGCGTATGACCGTTGCCGTCGAACGTACCGCGATATGGATACGTTTCGTACAATCCAACGGAGTTTTCAATACTGATATCGGCATAGAGGCGGGCATTCACGTCGTACTGGCCCTTGGCAGCCTCCACCTTGTCGCGGAATGTCGTCCAGTCTTGAGCCGTGTGGATGGCGAAGAAGTAGTTCTCCACCTGGTCTAGGTCGTTGATGGGCGACTCGCCCTTCTCCACATACATCTCTATATCATAGTTCACGCACGAGCGCGTGAGGTTCACAATCTTGTAGCGTTGTGTGCGGTCGTTCTGGTCGAGATTGTAAATCAGGCTATCGACCACAGCACCGGCCTTGTTGCGCGACATGACACGCAGCACCATCTGGGCGCGGTCGTCCCATACGGCACCGTGCTCGTCGGCATAGTTCCACGACACGCGGACGGTGTAGGCACGCTCGTCCTCCCACTTCGCCGAATAGTTGGCAATGCGCAGCAGGTGCAGGTTATCGACAACGCACTTCGTGCTCGAGCAAGTGTTCTTGGCCCAGTTCCAGTCTTTGGTGATGGTGCGGCGCACACGGTAGGTCAGCTTGTCGAGCGTACCGCCATTCACCAGCATGTCAGGCGTGATGTCATCCATCAGCGTGTTGTCAACGAAGGTATAGGTCGTCTGCTTGCTGACAGCGATGTAAGGCAACTGTTGTATGGTGACGAAGTCCTTCTCCTCACCGGTAATCGAACGCTGCACCTCGAAGAAGTCGGTGGGTGTCAAGTCCTCATCGTCAGGATAGACAATGTTCCACTTCACTTCCACCTTCAAGTCCTGGCCGTCCAATTGGCGGGCGGTCAGTCCGACGGGGGTGTGAATCACGGGGATGTTCTGCACCGCAGACCCTTGGTTCTCTATGAGGTAAGACCCCTTGTCGGTCGGCTCCTTGTAGCTGCAAACGACGCGGAAGTTACGGTAGGGCACACCGGCATCGAGCAGGATGGAACTGCTCTTCACGTTCTCAATCTTCTCCTCATGACGCTTGCCGGTATCGTCAGTGTACTCGTAGTGGGCACTGACAATGCTGTCGGAAGCCAGGAACCAGGGTACTTCCAGTTTGCCCGGGTTGTTCGCGCTCAGCATGGGCAGCGAGACGAAAGGTTCCAGCTTGGCACTTGCCGCAGGCATGCTGATCTCTTTCGCCTGGAGGCCTGGCACCTCCCTTTCAAGGACGGTGGCCGAGTTACCGTTACGAGTGACCTGCCAGCTGAACCTCAGGCTCTTGCCAAGCAGGTTGTAGGGCACCGCCCACTCGGCACTGAACCCGAAGGTCTTGCCGTCGCTGTTGCGCACCACGGATTGATCTCCGCCGTTGTTCTTCGTCAGACGGAAGGTGTTTCTCGAATTACCCAGCGTAATGTCGAAGAAACCGTCGGCAGTGGTACTGAAGTTCACCTTCAACGTGGTGTTGTCGTTGTCGATGTTCGTTTCAGACTTCCATGTGAAGATGGTCACTGGGGAAGCACCATCTACCGACACCCGGAGGTTACCGACTTGGATCCACGTGTCCGCACCGCTCGTGTCATAGCACGGAGCCGTGAACCAGATGACATTCGATCCGCCCAGCTCCACCGAGTAGTTGTCCGGATCGTCCTCATACGAGAGATCCGCCGCCGCCGTCTGTGGCAGCAGCCATGCGAAGAGCGCCGCTAATAGTAGCCACGGCCGTTCTCGCCAAATGTTTTTCCTTTGTTTCATAGTTTTGGATTTTTGTATGATTAATTTTTTTGTTAGTATTGATTGTCATCAAGTATCACTTTCCCTCTCAGTCACGAAACATGCCACCAGCGCGTAGGTGATGGTGGGGCGTATCCAGATTTCGGTCAACGAGTAGTTGGTGTATTCGTTGATAGGTTCAATATAGATGTCGTAGTTGTAGAGTGTGGCGATGAGTATGTCGATGATGCAGAGAACCCACAGGTTGCGCTTGGTGTAGCTCTGCCAATTCTTGCGCGCATAGAAGAATGTAAGCATGCAGAGCAGCAGCACCGACAGGACGAGACATATCAAGTGAAGAGAGAAAAAAGCCAAGGGCGGCGGGAAGAGGATGTCGCGCAACAGCACCGTCATGCCCACACAGATGGAACACCAGTAGTTGAACTGCTGGGTGGTGATGCGGTAGTTGAAGAAGTACATCCCGATCATCACCAGACAGGCGATGTAGAACAGGTTGAGCACCAGTTCGGGCCATGCTTCCTGCAAGCCATAGTGACCAATCGCATAAAGCATCACACCCACCGAGACGATGGCAGCCACCACGGTGATGCCAATGTCAAATATCTTTGCGTTTTTCTTGAATCGTGTCTGCATATATTAAATTCGTTTTGCAGACAAAGTAAGGTATTTTTTTCTAAATTAACAAACATTAAGCACCATAAAGTGTATTTTTGTGAATTTTGCAACAAATTGCGTGTTTTTTGCAAGTCAACTGGAGAAATTTTTTTCTTTAGTTAGCGCGCTGTTTCTTCTCTCAGATTGACACTGCAAAGATACAACATCCACATTGCGGCCTACGAATAAATCCACCATTTTTTTCAAAAAAATCGCACTTCAATCTTGCATGGTGTGTCAAGAGTGTCACGTGTCAAGAGTGTCATTAAGAATTTTCGGATGCATTCACCGTCATAATATATATTATTTAAATAATATTTATTATGGGCTGAAAAACACCCTCCCAATCAGAAATCGTTAATGACACTCATGACCAATGACATTCATGACACACTTTGTTGTATTGGGAAAAAGTTACTGAGCTCAATTTGAGCTCAGTAGATACAAGGGCTCAAATTTGAGCTCTCGTCCTGAACCATCGTTCATATTCTTATTGTTCTGTAAGTATTTCCAATATCTTCTTCCTGATGATGTATTCGTACTTCTGGCGCAGGGTGTTCTCTGAAGCAGCGAACCACTGCTGGTGGCTCTGACTGAGGTCGAAGAGGGTGGCCATGCCAGCATCATAGCGTTTCAGTGCATAACGGTAGGACAATGCGTTGGCCTCTTCAGACTTGGCCTCTGCCTCATAGCGTTTCTGTGCAGTGACCGCACTCTGCCAAGCCTGGCGGATTTCTTTCCGAACCTGCTGCTGTGCATCGTCGTATGCCAGCTTGGCATCTTCCAGGTTCACCTTGGCGGTGCGGATACGTGCCCTCGTCTCAAAAGCATTGAAGACGGGTATGGAGAGTCTTAGCCCCACAAAACTATACAAGAAATTCTTTCGCTTCCATTCCGGTTCGTAGTTGAATTTGTAACTAAGGTTTTTAGATATTCCCAACGAGGTCAGGGGAATCTGTCCGCTATGCGATATCTTGCCGTCAAGATTCGTCCAAGAAGTGCCGAGTTCTCCTACCAAGGAAAGTGTCGGGAAGTAACCGCTACGTGCCATCTTCACTCCCTGCTCAGCCTGCAGAATGCTATAGTTGGCCGACTGTACGGCAGGGTGGAAGGTGGAGGTGGAGAGTTGGTGGTTGAGAGATGAGAGCTGAGAGGTGAGGGTTGAGAGGTGAGAGGTGGGAGGCGAGAGGTGAGAGAGAGAGTCGGCAAGCTCACAGATGTCGAAGTCCACCGAATCGGGCAGGTTCAGCAACAGCTGCAGGTCCAGCTTCGCCATTGCCACCTCACCTTCTGCCGCTGTCAATAAAGCCTCATCGCGACTCACCATGGCCTGAGCCTCCACAACATCGCTCTTAGGTCGTTGGCCTTTGTCGAACAATGAATTGGCCTGCTGCAACAGCAACTGCGAGACTTCCTGCCGTTGCTGTGCAATCAAAACCTCACCTTTATAATAGAGTAATTGCAGGTAGGCGGCTGCCACCTGTATCTTGATGTCCTTCCCTGCTGATCGCACGTCCTCAGAAGCTGCCATGAGCGAATATTTGTTGGCCTTTATCTGACTCGACAGGCGGCTGCCAGTATAGAGGGGAACCGCACCCATCAGCCCCATGTCCAGGAGCGATGCATTGGCATCAAACCGGTCGCCGTCGCCAGAATGGAGTGTTCGGAAATAGCCGCCTACCTCGCCATTGAACCGTGGCAAGCGGGCATCCTTGCTGGACTGGACATTGATCTGGCGCCGCTGTTGCTCATGCTGCAGGTGTCTAATCTCCACATTATGCGCTATGGCATAGTCCATGCACTCATCAAGCGTCCACTGATGAGTGAGTTGACAGTTGGCAGTTGAGAGTTGACAGCTGGCGATGATGAATAATAGGAACTTCTTCATACTCAATTCTTCAATCCTTCAATCTTTCAATTTTTCAATTCTTCTGATTCCCCCTGAGTAATTCTCCAGCCTTCACACCGCTTTTCAGTTCAATGACAAGACCGTCGGACAAGCCAATGGTGACGGCACGGCGTTCAAACTGCTGGTGATCCGTGTCGCTGGGGTCGGATGTAAGTACATAGACATAAGGCTTACCTTCCTCGAACGAGATGGCCGCTTCGTCGCACGACAGCACGTTGGGAGCTGTACCTAACACGATGCTTGCATTGGCACTGTAGCCTGAACGGATGGTCACGTCGGCAGGAATACTAGCAGTGGCTTTCACCTCAAACATCTTCGCACCATTCTGCATCTCGCCTTCGGGTGCTATGTAGTCGAGTTTGGCAGGAATGGTCACTTCCTGCATGGAACCGAGGTGCAGTTCCATGTCCATGCCCACCTTGAGCTTGGCCACCTCTGTCTCGTCGATGAAACCACGGAAGATGACATCGCTCATGTCGGCAATCTTGGCCACCGTCGTACCTTCGGTGAAGGCGCTGGTGCCTGAAACAGAAGCCCCTTCCTTGACTGGGACGCTGAGCACCACACCCGTCATGGTGGAACGAAGGTCGGTAACGCTGATGCCACCCGAACGGGCTGACTGTCCGCGGGTGATGACCTGCACTTGTGACTCTGCGGCAGTGACGCTCTCACGAGCCGATGCCAGCTGGCTGCTCTTCGCCTCCTCATCCGCACGGCTCATCACGCCATCTTCATAAAGCGAATGCACACGATTATACTCACGCTGCACTTCTGCCAAATGGATGCGTGCCGCCTCAACCCGGCTCTGTGCCTCGTTGAGCAGTGCCATGTCGGGGATAATCTTCACAGTAGCAATCAAGTCGCCAGCTTTCACCTTGTCGCCAGGCTCCACCAGCAGACGGCTGATGACACCTGTAGCTTGAGACTTTACAGCCAGTTGACGACGAGCCTCCATACTGCCGGCGACGGTAGTCCGTTTCACAAGGGTACGTTGCTGAGGACTAACAAGTTCATAGACCGTGGGCACAGGCTGCGACTGCTGCCAGAGAAAGTAGAGCGTGTAGCCCACGAACAGTGCCAAAAGGCATAAACCGATTATTCTAAATGTCTTCTTCATATTTTTTTATATCTCTTTATTCTCAACTTTCAACTTTCAATTTTCAATTTTCAACTCTCCTCACTCTTCCCTCAGTGCTTCAATGGGCTTGATGGCAATTGCCCGTCGGGCAGGTATCCAACCTGCCAGCAGACCGCCTGCCACAAGGATGAGCAGCGATATGATGGCTTTCCAGAAAGGCATGTGGAGTCGTGAGATGATGGTATCGTCACCCTGAGGCAACATATTGTCCACGCCATGCAACAACCACACGCCCACACACAGTCCGAGCAGTCCAGCCCCCAACGTCAACACCAGACCTTCCAGCATGATTTCCTTGATGATGTGGCGTGGTGTGGCTCCAACAGCACGGCGGATGCCAATCTCCCGTGTCCGCTCCCTGACGCTGACGAGCATGATGTTGGTGATGCCAATGAGTCCTGCCATGAGCGTGCCCAGTCCAACAATCCATATCAAGATATTCACACCTGTGATTGCGTTGTTATACATGGCACACTCCTCGCTCACTGTCGGAGCCGTGATGGCAAGTTCGTCGTCGGGGTGTATGAAATGGTTTTCCTTGATCAAGGCCACAATCTGCCCCTTCTGCTGTTCCATGGGGAAGGCATCGTCCATCGTGATAGAACAATAATCAATTTCGTCGCCACGACCATAAGCGGTCTGTTCTGTAGGCAGGGGCATGAGCACGCTTTCCGAGAGGTCAATGCCGATCAGTATATGGCGATTGGTACAATGGGTGATGCCCACCACCGTCAGCGCCATGCCGTTGACGCTGATGTTGCTACCTATGGCCTCTTCGGGGCTGTTAAACAGCACTTCGGCTACATGTTCACCGATGACGCACACCTTGCGGTGCTCGAGCATGTCAATGTCGTTGATGAAGCGACCTGTCGTGACCCTTTGCGGAATCAGACTGACAAACTGAGGGTCAACCCCCGACACCATGAATGGGTGGCTTTGGTCATCTCTGACAACATTCTGGTAACCGGCATAGTTGACGGGGCTATACGCCTTCACCATCTGTCCGAAGCGCCCTCGAATCAGTTCCTCGTCATGTGAGTTCAGCAACCACTTGCGCCCTCGTCCGAATCCCCGATAGGGTATGGAGGTTTCCTGCACATGAATAAACGCTTCGTTGGGGGACAGACTCTTCACCTTGCCGGCGATGCCGTTGTCAAGTCCCGTGCCAGAACCCACGAGCAATGTCAGCAACAGAATGCCCCAGAACACGCCGAAAGCCGTCATCAGCCTGCGCCTCGTCTGGCTCCCGCCTGGCTCCATCGCCACGGTCAGCCTGATACCTGCCGCTTGTTTGGCTGGCACATAGCCGGCTATCAGTCCCACCACCACCATGATGAGTGTTATCTCAACAGCATGGGACACTTCGATGGTGGGGTCGGAAAACGTATCGATATTGCCTGTCTTTTCCGATATCCATGCCATCAATTCCATCAGTCCCACGCCAACCATCATGCCCACATAACCGAAGATGACCGAAATCACCACCGACTCGGCCAGCACCAGTGCGACGATATGGCGTGTCTTCGCACCTACAGCCCTTCGGATGCCCATCTCACGTGTCCGCTCCTTGACGGAAATCAGCATGATGTTCGACACGCCGACCATGCCCGACATGAGCGTAGCCAAACCCACTATGGCGACAAAGATGGTGAGTACGTCCATGATGTTACTGATCAGCACTGGGCGTTCGTAGAGATTGTCAATCTTGATAGCTTTCTTGTCGGTCGGCGCGAAATCCTTCCGGGCGGCCAGGTGACCAATCACATGTGCGTTGAACTGTCGGTTCAGGTCGGTAGTGGTCAGGAGGGCAGTCTGCAGGAACAGGCGGCTCAGTTCTCCGTCGGGGCGCCATATCCTCTTGACCGTGCTCAGCGGGGCGACGATGGCGCGCGTGGTGTTGATGGACAACACAGGCTCATAGACACCGATAATCTGGAAACTGATACCATTGAGCAAGAGTTTCTGTCCCACCGCCACCGTTGTGTCGTTTCTGAAGAACATATTTTTCAACACCTTGGGTATCACACACACCTTGCGTTGCTGCATCATGTCGAGGTCGTTGATGTCGCGCCCCGCCACGATGAGGATGTTCGGAGCTATGGCGTAGCCCGGCGCGTAGCCATCGACCACCGTGTTGACATATTCCTCGCCACAGCTGGCCTGCACGGCATGGCTCACCACAGGAATGGCCTTCGTCACCGTGTCGCCCAACAGCTGTTGCAGGGCTGCAGCATCCTCTTCGTAGAGGTGGACGGTACGTCCCTGGCTGCGTCCCTCGAAGGGCTGCGATGTCAGTCCAGGTGTCACAGTCACCACGCCGACATTGTATTCCCTGAAGTTGTAGTACATGCCGTTGATGAGTCCGCGTCCCGAACTGATGAGCACAATCAGGATGAAGATTCCCCAGCCAATGGAAAATCCCGTCAGCGCAATGCGCATCCTGTTGCCCTTCATGGCGGCAAACACCTCAATCAACAATTCCTTCATAAGGTGCAATGCCTATTAGCGAGACTGAATGGTGAGTGCGGCAGTGGGCAGCGCACTCTTGATGCTGAGCTGTGCCTTACCCTTCGTTTTGTTGCTGCGCACCACAAGCAGGGCTCGTCCTTTCCACGTAGTGACACGTGGCGAGGTCGTTGCTTCTGTATCTTTGAAGTCGGCTGTGGCAAAGGCTAAGAGCTGACCTGCTCCCTTGACACTCGCCTCACAAGCAATGGCTGCTTCAGGACACACATTTCCCTTACTGTCTACGACCTCGACGGTGACGTAGGTCAAGTCCTGACCACCCGACTGCATCACCTGCTTGTCTGGTGTCAGACGCAGACGGGCTGGTTCGCCAGCTGTGCTGAGGGTGACAGATTGACCACCTGCTTCAGCACGCAGTTCGCCTGGCTGATAAGGAAGGGTGAAGACTGCCTTGAACTCTGTGGCACGACTCACCTGCTTCGTACCCACAAGCTGGTCGTTCAGATAGAGTTTTACCTCTGGTTGCTTGGTATAGACCTCCACCTCGATGGGTTTGCCTTCCCAACCTTTCCAAGTCCAGGATTCCCAAGTGGGCCATACAGTCCAAGAGGTTTGTTTGATTTCTCCGATGTAGCCATTGGGCTCCTTCACAGCCATGTATAGAAGAGGTGAAGATGCGCTCCAGAGCATCTCGCGATAATGGCTGATGGGCTTGCGCCAACCTGTGATATCGACATCACCACAATAGGCTCCATGCCATTCGGGTTGTCCGCCTTCAATCCAAGACTCGCCCTCGCGCTCACCTGTATAATAATAACGTCCGATACCTGACTCACCCAAGTAGTCGAGACCCGTCCAAACGATGTCACCAATGACGTAGGGGAAGTCGTTCACTACTGCCCAGTTTCTAAAAGCATCACGTGGATAGCTCTCCGTCTGCCACATCACACGCTTGGGGTCGCGCTGGTGGTCTGAGGCATGCTTATGAATCATATAGTTGTAGCCACCAATGTCGAGCACCTCGAAGTGCGGGTCGTAGATTTCCCAGTCGCGATCCCACGCACAGAGCGCCTCTGTGACAGGACGGGTGTTGTCAATCTCCAGAATGGCGGCTTTCAACTGACGGGCAGTATAGACTACGCGGATGTCCTTGCGCTCGATGACCTCATTACCAATACTCCAACTGATGACGCAGGGGTGGTTCTTGTCGCGATCCACCATCGCATGAATGTCTTCACGATAGCAGGAGTCTATCATGGTCGAATAATCGTAGGGGTTCTTCTGAGTGCGCCAACCGTCGAAAGCTTCATCAATCACCAGCATACCCAAGGAGTCGCAGGCATCGAGGAAAGCACGAGTGGTAGGATTGTGCGAAGTACGGATCAGGTTAAATCCTGCCTCCTTCATCAGTCGCACCTTACGAATCTCTGCGGCATCGAAAGCCATCGCACCCAGTACACCATCGTCGTGATGCACGCAGGCACCATTGATGAGCACGTTCTTGCCATTGAGCACAAAACCATTCTCTGTATCGTAGGTGAAGGTACGAACACCATGCTTAACCGACTTGCTGTCGATGGTCGCCCCACCCTCTTTCAGTTCCACATTGGTCGTGTAAAGGTAAGGATGCTCTGGTGACCACAGTTGCGGGTTGGTAATGGTATAAGTCGTCGTGACCTCCTTGGACTCATGAGCCGGCACCGTCACCATCATCTGACGGCTGCCCACCACAACGGTTGCATTTCGCTGCTGATCTGAAGCATTCTCCACCGTCACTTTCACCTGCACCATCGCTTTTCCGTCTGCTACCTCTGGGGTGGTGACGAACACACCGTTCTCCGCAATGTGCAGAAGCGGCATGGTCTGCAACCACACGTGACGATAGATGCCAGAACCAGAGTACCAACGGCAATTGGGTTGCTCTGCATTGTTCACTTTCACCAGCACCTCGTTGGGTTGCTTGTCTTTATTTAAATAAGGTGTTACATCGACCGTGAAAGGTGTGTAACCATAACCATGTTGTCCAGCCTTCTGTCCGTTGATGAAGACTTCTGCCTTCTGATAGACTCCCTCAAAATGGAGCTTCACAATCCCAGCCTGGGGAGTGCTGAACTGTTTCCGATACTCACCCTTGCCAGCTTCATACCAGCCACCACCTGTACCAGTGGCACCCTTACCAGAATTGGGTTGGGTATAAATATCCCAATCGTGCGGGAGGTTTACACTGATCGTTTTACCATCATGAGTGAAGGTCCAACCATCGTCAAATAACGTCTGACGGCTTTGCGCAGAAAGCTCAATTGTCAGCAAAAAAGCCAAAATGGTAGTAAAAAATTTCATCATTGATTTCATTTCTTTTGAAAATAGTGGTTACAAAGTTACAAAAAATAATCAAAATTGAAAGCCCAAAGCACTACATTTGTATCTATTTTAGCCCATTTATGTTGCCAAAACGCCCTTTTAGGGCATAAAAACACATTTCTGTCAATCATGTTACACTTTCTTTCAATTTTGTTACATCTACTGAAACTTGGGGGTGGTGACATTTAAAGAAACAATTGAAACATTTGATGAAATGCACGTTGTGAAAAGTCCGTAACTTTGCACCAGAAAAAGTTAGTAAAGCATAAATAGGTTAATAATTAGTTAGTTAGTTAATTAGTCGAGAAAGCCGGGCTTCGTGAGAAGCTCGGCTTTTCTGTTACACAACCCTATAGAGCTATAGGTACTATAGATTCTGTAGAAGATTACTCCTCATGCTGTTTCACCCATTCCGACGGGGTGAGTCCATAGAGAGCCTTGAAGCTGGTGGAGAAGGCAGAAAGGGACTTGAAGCCTGTGGCGACACTGACACCGGTGATGTCGTAGTTCTTGTCTGCCAAGAGTCGTGCAGCCTCTTTCAGTCGCACGTACTTGACAAAGTCGCGTGGAGCCTGTCCTGTCAGATCCTTCATCTTACGATAGAAATGCACACGACTGATGCCCACCTTGTCTGCCACCAGTTCGACAGACAATTCTGGATTGTCCATATTCTCGTTGATGACCTTCATCACACGTTTCATCAGGTTCTCGTCGGGTGATTCCATCTCCACCTTGTCAATATGCTCTTCCTGCTGCTTATCGCCATGATACTTGCCCTGCAAGAGCTGGCGCGACTTCAGCAACTGCATGACGGTCGTACGCAGCACATCGATGTTGAACGGCTTCGACACGTATGCATCGGCACCATTGGAGATTCCTATAATGCGGTCGGCATCGCTGCCCAATGCTGTCACCAGCACCACAGGGATATGGTTGGTGTTGAAGTTGGACTTCAGTTTCTGGCACAACGTCATACCGTCCATCACTGGCATCATGATATCGCTGATGACGATATCGACCTTACCCTGATGGGTAACAATATAATCCCAGGCCTCTTGACCGTTGGCACATGTCTGCACCACCAAGTCAGAAGACAATTCTCCCTGTACATACTGGCGGATGGCCTCATCGTCTTCCACCAGCAAAGCATTCTTCCGATGCGTATCGACTGGTTTCTCGAGACTGAACAAAGATGCCGTATCTTTCTCTTCCACCTCTGGCGTTTCCTGCACCTCCTGCAAAGCCTCCTGCTTGATAACTCTCAGCGATTCATCTCCCACAGGCATATTCACCACAAACAAGGTTCCCTTTCCTTCTGCATTATCCTTGATGGTGATGGTACCCTTGTGCAAGCGCACCAGCAGAGAGGTCAGGTTCAGTCCGATACCCGTACCCATATAGCCATTCTGATGCTTGGCAGAGTAGAAGCGCTCAAACACCTTCTGCTTCTCATCATCTGGAATGCCGACACCAGAGTCTGCCACCTGCACCTCAAAATCAGCGCCCTTGTCCTTCAGCAGCAAGGTAATCTTACCACCATCAGGCGTGAACTTAAAGGCATTCGACAGCAGGTTCATCACAATCTTGTCCATATTGTCAGGATCGACATACACCTGCAAGCGATCCACATCGTGTATAAACTCGTACTGGATGTTGCGACTTTGTGCATTGGCGGCAAACACATCATAGATGCTCTGCAGGAACTCCACCAGTTCCACAGGATGATAGTCGAGCAGGAACTTGCCCTGTTCAATCTTTCGCACATCCATCATCTGATCGATCAGTCGAAGGATACGCTTCGAGTTCTCCTTCATCAGCAGATAGTTGCGTTGGCGTTCAGGATCCTTGTCATGACCAATCATCTTCTCCAGCGGAGCCAGAATCAGGGTCATAGGTGTACGAATCTCATGACTGATGTTCATGAAGAACTGCATACGAGCCTCATTCAGCTCGTGCTGCTGGCGGTTACGTGCCATGACGCGACGCAATCTGACTTGACGTCTTACATATTCATAGAAGAACCAACACAAGGCAAGGAACAAGAGGAGATAGGCCATCTTTGCCCACATAGAAGAATACCATGCAGGATGAATCGTGACAACAAACTCGCGTTCCTCACTCATGGTTCCCATTGCCAATGCACGCACCTTGATATGATAGACACCTGGAGCCAAGTTAGCAAAGACGATACGTGAGTTATTTCCACCTTGATTCTCCCATTCACCACCATCCACGCTATACTCATAGACCACATGCTGATTGTTCAATTCTATCACATCCAGTTCCAAAGTGAACTGATTGTCTGTATGACACAAATCCAGTCGTGCACAATCATCCACCACACCCTGCAACATCTCATAACTGCCCGACATATCACCCTTATGCACCGTCTTGCCATCCACCAATACATCAACCAGACGCAAATGCAACCGATGTCCACCATTTCGCCATCTCTCCATTCCTGTCGTGTCGAAATAAGTCAAGCCACTAATGCCTCCAAAGTAAATCTTTCCATCCATCGACAACACAACACCACGACAGAATTCATTGTCCTGCAAACCGTCGTCAGCATAGAAAGTGGCAAAATGCTCTGTTCCAACATCCATACAAGAAAGCCCCATAATGGTGCCAATCCACAACTGATGGCCAGCGAAGCACAACGACTCTATTCCATTGACAGGAAGTTCGCTATTTTCCTTCGTGTAGGTGTAAGTGACCTGGCTCGCTACATCCATGCGGACAAGTCCCCTATTGGTGGCAATCCAGACAGTGCTCTTATCGGCAGAGACGGCAAAATGACGCACAGCGAGACCATCCAACAAATTGGTGCTCTCCTTCTTGATGATGCCATTCTTCTCCAAATGGCAAATGGTCAATCCACCTGATGTACCCACAAACAGCTTGTCACCCAAAGGCATGACAGCATAAGTATAGGCATTTCCGATGATACGTCTTCCCTCATCGCCACTGTTCCAATCAGGAGTATAATGGATGTACTTTCCTGTTGCGTAATTGTAATAGAAGATTCCATTACCCACTGTCGCAATCCAATAGCACCCCTGCTCTTCTGCAGGCTGAATGTCGAATATCAAGCTGATGTCAGAAGTTAACAACGAGAAACGTCCTCCTGACATCTTCCACAATCCGCCCATGAATGTGCCTAACAGCACAGTGGAGGCATCCACATTGCAGGCAGATGTGAAGGAACGAGGCATCTCTGGATTGGTTTCCTTGCCCCAATGGGTGGAAGAAGTTCCGTCGGCAGACATCTGATACAAACCATCATTATCCACCACCACCCAGACTTTGTTGTTAGGAGCCTTTGCTACAGAAAAAATGGCATTAGTGCCAATGGTATTCTTGGTGATAGAATGTTGTCCAACATACTCAAACGCTGACTGGCTCACGGGCTTCATCATCACACCTTTCCAGTAAATACCCACCCACACGTTGCCATAAGAGTCGCAGATGGCATCCTTCACGTTGCTGGTTGCCAAATCAAAATCACTCACCTTAATGGTGCTCAGCGTCACCTTGCCTGTCTTTTCATCATACACACGCAAACCGCCGCCATCCGTACAAATGAACATACGTCCATCCGTCCATGCGTTGAAGCCATAGACAGCTCCGCCTAAATCAGCCCCAGTAGCCACCTGACGGAACTGGTCTGCTGCTTTATCATAATAGTACAGACCATCATCGATGCTGACAGCATATAGGTTTCCTGAGGTACTTTGGCAGATCTTTCTTACGTTCCGCGCTTCATCATAGACTTTCAGGTTGCCCTTCTGCGTCTTACGATACACCTGTCCCCTTGCATTCACCAGCCACAGGTTATGTTTCGTGTCTTCAAAGAATTGGATGGGGATGGCATTGTTGGTCTCTGCCAGACGCTTTGTCAGACGTCTGAACACCATCGAACCATCTTTTGCAACTTCCAGTTCACCATGTCCACCTGCAGTCAGACACATCATAAAACGCTTCTCACCAATATGGGCAATGCTGACAACACGGGCCGCGACGGTATCTCCCGATTCTGAAACAATGGGTATCTTGGTGAATTTATCCGTTTCATAATCGTACATCTGCACACCACTGTTGGTTCCCACAAAAAGATGATTTCGGTCATACTCCATCACGCAGGTGCTCTCGTCGTGCAACAACGAGAAAGGATTTCCATCCTCGTGGCGATAGACATTCATCTTCACGCCATCATAGCGGCTCAAACCGCTCAATGTCGTGATCCAGATATTGTGGCGGCTATCTTCATAAATATTACGGACACCAGAATTGGAGAGTCCTTTCTTTGAATCAAAGAACAAAACATTTTGGGCACTCAACCCTAGTGCGCCCCAAAAGGAGAACAGAATTGTTAGTATAAAGATTCTCATAAGCTAGTTTGTTAAGTTTAATATTCAGTATCTGTAGTACTTGTTTCAGGGGGCAAAGTTACGAATAACTGAGCACAATACAAAATAAATTAAGTTTTTTTTAACTTGGCTTAGTGAAAGCTTTTGGAATGCGAGGGGAAAGAAAAAACAGGTGGCTGTATCTGCGAGAGATACAGCCACCATGAATAATTGTATGTTCAGTATTGAACGATCGTCTTACTTCTTCAGGTACTTCTTACCGCTTGCAGTAACTACGATACCCTTGTAGTTCTCATCTACCACCTGACCAGCAACGTTGTAGAGCACTTCGCCCTCAGCAGGAGCAGCTTCCTCAACAGTCACAATCTCAGTAGCGATTTCCTCAGCCACCTTCTTAGCAGCAGCTGCGTAGTCGTAACCCTCGAGAGCGCCAGTGAAGTAGAGAGCGGCATTTCTTACCCAAGTGTTGGTATCCCAGTAGTCAGCAGGAACGTATGCACCAAGCTCGTCATCCCAAGTATGACCAGATGCCTGACCAGAAGTGTAGTGCTCAACTGCACCAATTGTGAGCTTCTGACCGTCCTTGATCTTAATGCCAGTGATGTAAGTAGCGTAACCGTTCTCGTTGTAAGAACCCACTGTGAATGGAACCATGATTGGAGTCTCGTCATCTACCTGAGCGAAGATGTACTTGTCCCAAATACCATCTGCATTCTGAGCGTTGAAGAAACCGTAGTTGCCATCAGCATCAGCATTGTTCTTGGATGCTGTACGTGTCTGGATATTGATGGTATAAACACCTGCAGGCACGTTCTCAATCACCTGATAGAACTTGTATTCAGAAGACTGACCATAACCATTGAGTGAAGCAGTAACCGCTGGGTTGCTAGCAGAAGCAGCTGTTGTCATCTTAGCAGAACCTGTGTGAACTTCTTCTTCACCTTCATCGTTAGTTGTTGTGTACTCAAGTCCTTCGAGTGTCCAACCTGGGAAGTCAACAACTGAGGCGTCTGTAGCAGTAGTATAGAAGTTTGGATTTCTAACGTAACCAGAAACTGGGATACCAGCCATGATGAGCTTGTGACCGTCTGCATCGTGCGTTGCAACAGACTCTGGATCTGTCTCGTCGAAGCCTTCCTCATCTACCTCAGAGCTATATGATTTCTCATACAGAGGATCGAGGTCAATACCACCAGCAATAGACTCATAGAGTGCAAGTGTAATCTGCTTGTTTGCTGCGTCAATATCATCTGTAGCGTCAGAAGAGAGAGCATCAAGCGCATCAATTACGTTTTCATCAACACCCAGCTTAAGACCCAGATCTGAAGCCTGAATAGCGCGGTAAGTCAGGATGTCAACAACAGACTTGATATTGCTCAGGATTGAAGGAACATCATTCACATCCTTAGATGCAGCAGCCAGTTCTTCGTCAGAGAAGTTCTTAGGATCAACACCATCGTACTTCTTGATGATTGCCTCAGCATCCTTCACCTTCTCGTTAGTCTTATACTTACCCTCAAGACCCTCGATAGAATTCTTTGCATCCTCGTAGTTCTTCACGAAGTTGTCGTAATTTTTCTTACGATCTGCGAATTTCTGACCAGCAGCATTCAGTTCCTTAACCATTTCTGTAACTTCCTGAGGATTGGTGAATGTGCCTTCCTTAGCCTTCTTGATAGTCTCAGCCAAAGCATCCTTAGCAGAACCATCATACTTCTCATCTGCATTATTATAGCTTTCCTCAGCTGCGGCAATAGCATCATTCAGTCGCTTCATATTAGCAGCACCTGAAGAAGCTGGCTTACCTGTGATTGAGAGAGAAGTGAGCAACCAGCATGACCAACCAGTATTACCCTCAAACTCGATATAGTAGTAACCTGGAGCAGGCACAGCAACCTCATATTCGCTAGTAGGAATAACGCCTTCTGCTGGGCCCTGTGCAATCGTGATTTCAGGAACAAGACCTTCCTGCAAGAAGATAGATGTACCAGCTGCATCATAGATACCCACCTTGTAGGCATTGCCAGAAGCAGCATCCCAAGATGCATTCTTATAGGTCAGAACGTAAGTACCCTCGTCCAACCAAAGAGCCTCTTCTGGAGTAATACCATCACCCAGAGTCTCGCCTGAAGCGGACAGAGCGGCATACTTACCGAATGAGAGAATACCTGTAGAACCACCACGAGCACCCCAATAGATACCGTGATTTGAGTTATCAGGAGTACCCATCATACGAGGAGCACCAGCCAAACCTGTCAATGGCTCTGCAGCAGTACTTTCACGATCGCTATTATCACTTGTACCGCTATAGCCAATTGGGAGAGTGCTTGCATCATAGTTTCCATAGTCAGAAACGTATGCAATCTCTTCATCTGCGTTGCCATTAGGCTCACCAATTTCGAATGTGATTTCAGCTGGTTCATCAGCGTACTCATCATTCTCATTCTTGAGACCATCAATCACAAATGTATAAGTACCATCCTCAAGGTTAGATACAGGAACAGTGATTGTCTTGCCATCAGCAGAGAGTGTCATCTCAGCTGTCAAGTCAGTCTTCTTAGAATCCTTGATCAATACAGCCTTTGCATTCTTATTATTTACTGGAGAAACGAATGTCACAGCGATTTCCTTCACATCCTCAGACTTCAAATTGAATGACTTGTCAACAGGAACAGAACTCTTCACAGTTGGTTTACCCCATGCTGCGAACACTGTATAAACATCCTCATCATAATATGCAATCTCGTTCTGGAAACCAAACACCTTCACATTACCTGCAGTGTCAGAACTTGGACGATCAGATGAAGAATAAAGCAAATCGTCATCACCTTCGAAGCTTACAAGCACCTTAGAATCGTCATACATTCCTGTATTAACAAGGATATAAAGGAAACCATCCTCCTTACCTTCTACATAAACGACTTCAACTTCCTCGTCATCCACTGTCACCTTTACAGATTCCTTGTTGAAAGAAACTGTACCCTTGTTTGCCTTAGCAAGAGTTGCGATGTTCGTTGCATATCCGAAGTCAACCTTGATTTGCTCATCACTGTGAGTCACTTCCCTTACAGTCGTACCTTCTTCAATCACAATGTCATCAAGATAGTAAGTAGAAGGGCAGAACATGTTAGCAATAAAGAAGTAAATCTCAGGGAGTTTTGCGTCAAAATGCTCTCTGTAAGTTTCGCCTGCACCACCAAATCTTGCAGGATATGGGTCACCACCCTGCCATGATGGAATGGTAGCGTCCATAGCCTCAGCAGTTGGGTTGTACACAACGAATGACATGTGCTGCCACTCACCCGTGAAACCTGCCACCTGATTCAAACCATAACTCAAGATAGATTTGTCATAGTACTCCATACCCTTAGAGAGCCATGAAGTGAGTTTTGTTTCCACCTCCGTACGATTTCCATCAGCATCTGTACTTGCATACGTTGGATCTGCCTTCATCCAGAAACTAACACGATAAGGAGTTTCCAGCTTCATGGGGAAAGTCATCTTGAAACCACGATCCCAAGTCTGACCCACTTCACCAGCATTAGCTGCCATAAAGCAGTACTCGCCAGTGTGTGCTTCAGTGTTGCACTTTTCAGTCCACTCATCAGTGTCCTTGTAATTCACCCAGTCGCCATAAAGACCAAGCTCGGGTGTAACAGCATACTCCGTCTTGAAAGCGCCCTCTTTTTCGCTGTCTTCAAAACCAAGAGATGCAACAACCTTCTGTGCCTGCATCGTAACAGCACACAAAAGACCAGCTGCAATCAGTAAGTAATTTTTCTTCATAACTAAAAAAAGTTTTTGGTTAAATGAAATTTGGTTATTAATTGTTTTGACTGTTTGTTGTTGATTGTTTGTTGTTGAATCTGTTTTTGGTTAAATAAATTTGGTCATGCTTTTAAAAGCAACAAATTCCGCTGCAAAGTTATAGAAATTGCAAAAAAGGGATTTTTGGGGATGTTACATGTATTTTTCGATAGGTTACAAATATGGCCAAAAGTGTCTGTACATGGCGATTTCAGGATGTTACAGGAAACAAAAAGACCCCGAAAGCTTTCCAGCCTTCGAGGTCTCATTTATTCGTATGAATTCGTATGATCCGTGTTCGTTCTATTACTTGAACAGCAATTGAGCCATCTCCTTGAGGCTACGACGCCATGTCAGGAACTCGTGTGCTGTGCCTTCAGACACGTAAGAATAAGCATTGAAACCAGCAGCCTTGAGGTCTTCCACAGACTTCTTCACGCCGTCAGGATTCTCCTTTGAACCACAAGAAGTGAAGATGAACTTTGGCTTAGCCTTACCCTCGAAGTCAGCTGGAGCGTATGTACCACCACTGAGGAGTCCGTACCAATCGAATGTCTCTGGACGAGCCAAGGTGATGTTCTTTGTCTCCATACCACCCATTGACAGACCTGCCATCGCACGGCTTTCCTTCTTGGCGATAGTGCGGAAGTGGCTGTCCACGTATGGAATCAACTCGTCAACGAGCACAGTCTCGAAGTTCTTGTAGTTGAAGCTGCCCAGTGAGCCGAAACCTGCATCGTTAGTCATACCATAAGTCATAACGATGATGAATGGCTTAGCCTTGCCGTCAGCGAGGAGGTTATCCATGATGAGACCAGCGTGACCTTGGTTGCTCCAAGCGTATTCGTTCTCACCCCAACCGTGCTGGAGATAAAGTACTGGATATTTCTTCTTAGGATTCTTTTCATACTCAGCAGGAGTATAAACGAAGGCACGACGCTCAGCGTTAGTACTTGGTGAGTGGAAGAGAATCTCTGTTACATTACCATGAGGCACATCCTTCAATGCATAGAAATCACGGTCGTGAGCTGGAATCTCGATACCGCTCTCCCAACGTGTAGAACCATAGTAGTTGTTTGTACCTGGGTCGTTCACAGTTGCACCATCGATGGTCATGTGATAGTAATGGAAACCTTCGTCCATAGGACCGTCAGTCGTACCTGTCCAAACGCCACCTTCGCCCTTCTTGAGCACAGTACCACCGTTACCACCAAGACCGAGGCTAACGATAACTGAACGAGCCTCTGGAGCCTTAATCTGGAAACGAGCATAACCCTGAGAGTTCACCTGAGGATACTGCTGACCTGGCTGGTTGAGTTCGTTAGGCTTGAAGTCCTCAAGAGGAGTCACGTTATCCAATGCAGGATCAAAGTTCTTGATAGCATAGTAAACGCTCTTTGGACGGAGATTCTCATCGAATGGCAGTGGGTGATTGTTCACACCAACCCAAGAGTCCTTATCAGATACGTTCCAGAATGTCACGTTGTCAATGAGGTCCTTATACTTACGATAGAGACGGAACAACTTGATGTAACGGTCGGTCTGCATGGTCACAAGGTGAGCAGGAGCCTGACCTTCCTGACCACGAGAGAACTGCAGCTGACCACCCATCTCCTCATTCAGACGGATGTCAAGCTCAGTGATCTGGATGTGCTTCACCAGTTCAGAGTACTTCTTGATAGCCTCTTCAACCTCAGACTCATCTGGGCCGTAAGAGTTATAGTGACCCTGCATACCAATACCTGTGATTGGCACACCTGCATCCTGCATCTTCTTCACCATGTTGTAAATGCGATCACGCTTAGCAGGCTGGAAAGCATTGTAGTCATTATAAACGAGGATAGCGTTAGGATCTGCCTCATGAGCGAACTGGAAAGCCTTAGCAATGAACTCATCACCACAGAGTCTGTAAGCACGGCTCTCACGATAAGGGTTCTGCTGACGGCCAAAACCGCCGAAACCACCGCCGCCACCGCCGCCATCAGACATGGCTTCGTTCACAACGTCCCAAGCATACACAATATCCTTATAGCGGTTCACCACAGTGTGGATGTGCTCACGAAGACGCTCGTAGAACACTTCCTTGGTCACTTCCTTACCGTTCTTGTCGGTAAACATCCAGTCGCAGAACTGAGAGTGCCAACAAAGGCAGTGACCACGCATCTTGATACCGTTCTGACGGCAGAAGTTAGCGATAGCATCAGCATTCTGCCAAGTCCACTCACCCTCTCTTGGATGAACAGAGATAGGCTTCATGTCGTTCTCAGCCGTCACACTGTTGTAATTCTTCTTAATAATCTCCACCGTCTGAGGGTCGTTGATGTTACGCATGTTCACTGCAACACCCACGGTGAAGTAACCCTGGTAAGTGTCCTTGTAACCCTTGTCTGGGTTGGTGTCTGGATTGCGGCCAAACTGAGCCGAAGCTGTCAGCGCCAAAGATGCCAGAACCACTGAAAAGATAGTTTTCTTCATCATTGATTAGTTTTTAAAAGATTTAGTAATTACTATAATAATTATATATAATTAATGTGTCAACGCTTCAATTCCAGACTCACTTGACCGCCCACTTGCTTGGTTGCATAGTAGAAAGCAGCGTAGCGAGTACCCATGAAAAGACGACGATAGTCAAAACGCATTTTGTAGTCAGCAGTTCCGATCTGCGTGAAAGTCTTTCCGTCCAAACTGTAGTAGAAGTTAGCCGTATCGCGCTTGCGGCTGAAGTCGTCGAAGTCACCGTCAATACGGAGATAGATCTTACCCACTTTGCCCTTTGGCAGCTTCACTGTCTCCACCTCTTTCACCTTCACATCGGTGATTTCCTTGGTGTTGTTCGACAAGCTCACATTCTCCTCACTCATGGTTAGACTATACTGACCACCATTTAGTTTAATCGTCAACACACCAGAATCACCATTTAATGCTGCAAAACCTGCACAATCTCCTTCTTTCATCTTACGGGCATCGATGCAGATCGTGTCTGAACAGGTGGGTCCCCATGTGCGCCAAGTGAGTGTGTTACGGGCATCGTAAATGCTCTTGCACACCTGTGAGGTCTTCAGCACCACCCCTTCCCATGAAGTAATCTGGCGATAAGTGGCTGGATCGCGCATAGGCTTTCCGAATTCAGGCTTTTCACCCTTCTGAGGCAGTGGAGCGATATCCGCCTTGATATAATTGTGGTTCCACTGATAATCTTTTTCAATCACGGCATAGGTTGGCTCCTTGTGGCACTCGCAGTCACCGTCGAGTGTCATCACCTCTGGGATGATGCCATCACCCTTGGTACCCAGCACGGGCCAACCGTCAATCCAAGAACAAGGTTCGATGGTGAGCACACGTCCCACACCATCGCGGTCCTGAAACATCACGCCATACCACTCGCCATGCTTGCCGTCCACGATGGTACCCTGACCGGCAAAGTTGAAACCGCCCAGCTTGCTCTTCAGAATCACCTTGGAGTCGTAAGGACCCTCGATGTTCTTACTGCGATAGGCAATCTCTTCTCTACCCGAACCAGGCCATGCGATGCAAAGCAGGTAGTACATGCCATCGTGCTTGACCACGCGGCTGCCCTCATGCAGACCTTGTGGCTTGCCTCTCAATTCGAGTTTCTTGCGGATGCCACCAGGTTTCTCACCTGTCAGGTCTGCATTCAGTTCCACCAGCGTGATGTCGCCACTACCTGAAAATACATACACGCGGTCGTCATCGTCGAAGAACAGCGATGAGTCGTGATAGGCGGGCAAGCGGCTGTGAAGTTTCCAGCCCTTGGCGGGATCGTCCGTCTTGAACACCATGGATTTGTGAGGGTCGTCGTTCGCCACGAAGAGCGCCCAGAACGTGCCCTTATGATAACGCAAAGTGGTTGCCCACTGTCCGCGACCATACACGGTACCTTCCTTCAGGTCATAACGGGGTGTGTCCTTAATCTCATCGAAGAGATAAGACACCGTTTCCCAATGCACCAGATCCTTACTGCGCATGATGGGAGCACCAGGGAACATGTGCATAGTCGTCGTGACCAAATAATAATAGTCACCAACACGAATGATGTCAGGGTCTGGAGCATCAGCCCAGATGAACGGATTTTTCACTTTAATCTTAGTTGATGCCGTCACCTCAGGCAAAGCATCGGGAGTTGTTGTTTGTGCTACGGCAATGGTTGCCATCAGTAAACAGACTGCGGATAGTAATTTTCTCATATGTTGATTAGTTTTGGAATAGCATTTTGTGCAAAGGTACGGAAAAACCTCCGACCTCATTTACAATAGCGTTGCATAATGTTTGGTTTTTGATACATTTATTGCATTTTTGCCGAAAAAAGGGGAGAAAAGTACTTAGTAACACCAAATAAAAAAGTTGAAACATGCGAGAAAGCCTATCTCGTAAAAAGTCCGTAACTTTGCAGCAGAAAAATTGATAATAAATAGGTTAGTAAAAAAAGTTTAGTATTCAGATGAGAGACTTCTTCTTCGTGATGAAGGGGAAGTCTTTTTTTGTGCATTGATGGAAACGATGCATAAAAAGGGGAGCAACCAGCACAGTTGCCCCCCTTTGAAGTTGTTATTCAATGATTTCACATCAGTTGATGAAGTAATTCTTGGTCTGACCTTTGTACGTAGCCTTCACGATAGCACGGCCATTAGATACTTTACCAATTTCGAAGGTGACACCTGGATCAGAGGCTGTTGCCTTGATGACAGAATTATCCTTCAATGGTGCGTATGCCTGATAGTTGTTGGCCATCATGAAACCATTGTCGTTAGTTGCAAACATAGGCGCTGTAGGCAGCTTGATTTCCTTGCCATCAACAGTGACAGTGATGGTTGGAACAACAGGAGCTGGTGCACCTACGCCCTTTGCGAAGCTGATTCCATGGAGATCGAAGAGACCCTGTGGACGCTGCTGACCCTGCTGCTGTCTGCCGCCACCAAACTGAGGACGACCCTGTGGCTGTTCTGGCTGCTTGATTTCATCGCCTTCCACCACGAGATAGATGGCGTGCTTGCCAGCAAGTCCCTCGACTGCAGGAACTACACAGTTGACCATGCCTGCTGTCTGAGGAGCTGAAGCAGGAACATCGATCACACCAATTTCCTGTCCCTTCCAAGGATCATCCAACTTAACGTGAATTTTGAAAGCACCCTTACCACTGGGTGTCAGACTGAGATTGATTGTGGTATTGTCGCCCTTCTTCGTACCTGCAAATGCCTTCACACCCTTGGTGTCCTGAGCCAGACCGCCAAAGCCGAAGTACTTGAAGCCGATGATGCCACCATTCTGAATGCCAGCGAGATCCATCGAGTTGTTCCAAACGTCGTGGTTGTCCTGCATCCACTGACCGCTGTTAGGACCATACATGAAGCAAGCCAAACCTGCAGAATAGTAAGCGTATGGAGGCAGACCGAAAATCTGGAAGCCCTCAGAAGTAACCTCTGCACCTGTGTAGGTGTTACCGTCACTTGCCTTAGCAGTCCATTCGTTGTTCTTCGCATAAGGATCGTAACCCGTAATCTTCACAACACCACCCTGAGCAACAGGCTTCTTGTCCCATTCAATCTTCACAGGAGCCACCATTGCCTGACGCGCATTGCCGAAGCCACGTGGAGGACGGTGATAGAACACATACCACTGACCATTGATTTCCTGCAAGGAACCGTGTGTGTTGTGACCTGCATTGGTCGTGATCAGCTTAGAACCATCCTCGTTCACCACGACACCACGAGAGTCAACCAACACACCACCAGAACGCCAAGGACCCAGTGGAGAGTCACCAAAGGCATAACGCAGCGCAGAGTTGGTGTTGCCCAGTCCGTATTCCTTACCGCTATAGCCAGAGAACACCATCACGTACTTGTTACCTACCTGACGGATAGAAGATGCCTCGAAGAAGTTGAAGTCGAGTGGGTTCTGACCCTTGTAGAGGGCTTTATACTCGCTACCGGCTCTGTCGAGCAGACGACCATCAGCGCTGCTGGCTGGGATGAATGGGTCAATGGGGTCAGTACCCTGGCGCTTGCTGTACATCGTGTTCTGGTCAAGTTCAACAGCTGTAGAATGCTGGAAACCGTAGAACACATACGCACGATAACCCTTGGCATAGTCAGGATCCTTCTTGTCTGTGATGTTCTCGATGAACACAGAGGGGTCAAAGTCGATGAGTGAACCCTCTACACACTGACGACCATCAGGAGTCAGGTTGACAGGGGTGAAAGGACCATTAGGACGGTCACCTTTACATACCATTGGAGTACGACGCCAGCCACGAGAGTGAGGATAGAGCCAATAAGTCTTCTTACCTGTTGCCTTGTCCTTCACCTCCACGAGGTCAGGAGCATACATCGTATCCCATCTGCCATCTACATAGTGAGAGAAGATAGGACCTTCATCACGCCACTGGCTGAGGTCTTCCACTGGGGCAGACCACATACGTACGTCATTACCGCAATAAGCAGTGTAAGTCACGTCGTGCGAACCAATGATGTAAGCACGATACTTGCCAGGATTGTCTGGGTCTTCAAAGACACGAGGTTCACCATCTGGCAAGTGCTCCCACAAAGGGAGATACGGGTTCTGTGCATTCATTGTGAGCGCACAGAACGAGAGAATTGCAAAAAAGATTTTTCTCATAAGGGGAGTTTTTAAATTGATATAGTTGTTTGGTTGATTTTGTTTAATGACTCAAAGCCACCACTTCTCCTGCTTTCACAGTGATTTCATACTCATTGATGCCGTCATGAGCAGAAACCAGAGACAAGCCCTTCGCTGCAAGCGTGTCCTTGCAACGCAAACGGAGTGTGCCGTCTTGCTGAGCCTTGATGGTTGCTGTCTTGAGTGTGCCATTTGCCCATGCCACACTCACTTCATAACCACCACGAGCACGAAGACCGCTCACGCTACCCTCATTCCATGCATCTGGAAGAGCTGGCAACAAGTGAATGGCAGGGTGTTCTGCTGTGATAGGATCACTCTGCATCAGCATCTCGGCAATACCTGCTGTGACACCAAAGTTTCCGTCAATCTGAAAAGGTGGGTGTGCATCGAAGAGGTTGGGGAAGGTACGACCGTTGGGATATTCACGTTCGCGACCCTCGTTAGGCAGGAGACGAAGCATATTGCTGATAATCGTGAAGGCATGATTGCCATCGAGCATACGTGCCCAGAAGTTGGTCTTCCAACCCAGACTCCAACCCGTTGCCTGATCACCACGTTGTTGAAGGGTCACACCTGCCGCTTTCCAAAGTTCGGGGGTCGTGTATGGAGAAATCTGATTGGATGGATAGAGTCCATAGAGATGAGAGATATGACGGTGCTGGTCGCGTGGATCATCCAGATCCTCACGCCACTCCTGCAACTGTCCATACTGACCCACCTTCATTGGAGGAATCATGGGGATAGCCCGCTGCAGTTTCTTCTGGAAATCAGCATCTTCGTTCAACACCTGAGCAGCAGCCAATGCTTGAGTGAGCACATCGCGCACAATTTGGTTGTCCATCGTACAAGCGGCACAGACAGTCGATTGCTTACCTACACCTCCATGTTCAGGAGATGCGCTGGGTACAACGAGCAGTTCACCGTCACGTTCCACCATGAAATCGAGGTAGAACTCAGCGGCACCCTTCATTACAGGATAGTATTCACGCAAGAAATCCTTATCGAGGGTGTATTGATAATGTTCCCACAGATGGGTAGTCAACCAACCACCGCCATTGGGGAACATACCCCATGTGGCACCATCAATAGGACCTGCGATACGCCAAAGGTCGGTATTGTGATGTGCCACCCAACCACGACAACCGTACATCACACGGGCAGTCTCTGCACCCGTCTCACTGAGGTCTTTTGTCATCGTGAAGAGCGGTTCAGCCGTCTCTGAGATGTTGCACACCTCTGCAGGCCAGTAGTTCATCTCAGCATTGATGTTGATGGTATATTTGCTGTCCCAAGGGGCATTGCGCTTGTCGTTCCACACACCCTGCAAGTTGGCAGCCTGACCACCTTTCTGTGAAGAAGAGATAAGCAGGTAACGGCCATAGTTGAAGAGCAGCGCCACCATACCCATATCAGTGCTGTTGTAGAATTTGTCCAAACGCTGGTCAGTAGGCAGTTTCTGGTTGTCCGATGAGGTCAACGAGAGTTTTACACGGCTGTATTGCTTCTGATATTCAGCCAGATGACGTTTCAGGAGCTGATCAAACTTCATCGTCTCTGCATTCGCAAGGAACTGCTCGTTCTTCTTGGCGGCATCACCTGAAACATCGTGGTAATTCACGAAATTGGTGGCAGCAGAGATGTAGAGCGTAGCTTCTGTCGCACCTTCCACCTTGATGGTCTCGCCATCCACTTTCACAGTACCATCAGCCTTTACATCTGTGCGGCACTGAGCAGTCAGAGCGGCAGGAATCCCTTCCTGTTCCACACCTTGAATGGTGGCAACGAGGGTCTTACCTTCAGCCTTTACCGTCAATGGGAACTGACACTTGTGCGAAGCAGTGAAACTGAGCGCACCCTTCTTGCTCGCCTTCACATTCACCACCACCACGCCATCAGCCAACGAAGCGATGACACGACGGGTGTATTTCACATTATTATATATATAGGAAGTCGTATTGATGGCTGTCTGCAAATCCAGTTCACGCACATAGTCCTTCACTTCCTTGTGCCCGAACTCCATGCAGAGGCTACCCACTGTGAGGAAACGCATACCATGAGGACCTTTGATAAACTCTTTGTTGATCAGGTTCTCAGCTTCCCTTTCCTTACCATCAAAAATCAGGCTGCGCACCTCTGTCAGGTATTGCAAAGAGGTGGTGCTGTTGTTGTTGTGAGGGCCTCCACTCCAGAACGTCTCTTCGTTCAACTGGATTTCCTCAGTTTCTGTACCTCCATAGACCATAGCACCCATGCGTGAGTTGCCCAAGGGCAGGGCTTCGAGCCATACCGTAGCAGGACGGTCATACCACAGCCGCTGGTCGTTGTCAGGTTGCACACTTGCTTTAGCGAAAAGCGAGAAACTCGCAAACAGGAGGGTCATCATGACCCATTGCCCAAAATGATTCATTTTCATGTTTATGTTATTTATATGTTATCTTCTGTACGATTTGCCCAGGGTCGCCAATGATGAACGACAAAGTGTGAAGCTTCTTGTTGCGATCAATCGGCAGTGTCACTACATAGTCCTTTCTATTTTCAATCACCTGCAACTTCCAGCTCCATCCCCACTCCTCAAACTTGTTCTCACAAACCACAGGCAGGCATCCATCCACACTCACACCAAAGCGGTTACTGCGGTCGGTGGCAATAGGCCAGAAAGGAACCACAGACACACATAACGTGATGGAATCGCCATTGGCCATATCATTCGCCAACGTCAAATCAATGTGTGACGAGGAAAGGCTGGCTGGATTCTGTACCTTGTCCAAAGGTTCGCCCAACTGCAATCCCACCCAATCCGTACCAATACCTTCAATCAGGCGGAACGGTAACTGCGCCTTCACCTTCTTCAGATTCAGTTTGTTGACAAATTCTGTTCTCTCTTGATTCTTCGGCAAACGGTATGCATTCGTAGGAGCCTTGACCAACTCGGGCATCTGGTGATACTTAGCTGTATAACCAGGTGGAATCTCCGAGATCATCTGATCCCACTTGCCTCCCAATTGCGTGTTGTATTCATGGGTCAAGGCATTGATGCTGTCAAATGCAGCTGTAGCCTCTTGCGCTGCCTCATCGCTACCCGTTTCATGGTTCTTCTGCGCCATCAAGAATTTGCGGTTCATCTGATAAGCTCCCTTCACGGAATAGCCCAACATCTCAAAGAAGGAAGGACGGTACGCCAGTGGCAATGCCTTTTGAATGGCATCCACACGGTCGCTGATGGCCTGATAGTCAGCCAAACGCTGTTGTGCCGTTCCTGTCTCGAAAGAGAAATCCGTATCATGCAATCGGCTGTTCTCGTTGTTGTCCCATTCAAACTCATAACCCATAAACTCAGGCTTGCGCTGCCAAGCCAGACGGTAGTAATGGTCAAGCACCCACTGGAAATCCTTCTCATACTGCTTGCCATAGATAGAGGCAAGCCATTGTGCCTGATATCGGTTCACATTCTGATAGGAAAATGCATTCAAGTCCCAAGCCATGTCGAAGAATTGCTGCATCTCCACCTCTATCGGTTTGATGTCACCCACATTCAAGAGCCAGTAACGGTCAGCACCTGCATCATACGCCTTCTTCAGTTCCTCGTACATCAGCATAGGTGCTGTCGTGGAAATCCATATATTGTCATGGGGCACTCCCAGATAACTCAAATGGTAATAGACACCCGAACCACCCTTGCGCTGACGTTCTGCCTCGTTCGACACACGCTTCATATACCCAAAGTTGTCATCTGGCCACACCAGCGTGATGTCCTCTGGCACCTGAAGCCCAGCATCATAGATGTCGAGCGTCTCCTTATAGGGCACAAAAATCTGTGGAATCAGTGTGGCACTCTTTTTCTTATGCGTCTCCAGAATCTGACGCTGGTCTGCCATCACCTGTTCCAACGTGCGAGCCCTCACCTTCGGGTCGGTCGAACCCTTCATCGCCTCATCGTGAAGTCCACGCATACCCATCGTGTAGATATTGTCATACTGCGCTGTCTCTCGAATACGATTGTCCAGTTTCTTCCAGATGGTCTCCTTGTTCGTCAGGTAGTTCCACTCGCCATCCCGTTCCTTATTCCATTCCGAAGGAGCGGCATTGTTGAACAACAACGGCTCACAATGACTGGTGGTAATCATGATGCCCCACTCTGCCGCCTTCACCTGACTCTCAGGATGGCTATAGAAAGCCCCTGTACAAGTGTGCATGGCAGGAGCCAACATATTGGCCTTCAGACGCAGCAGCAGTTCACACACCTTATCATAAGTCTTCGGGCCAATATCCTTCAATTCTCTTTCGAAGTTCCTCTCTGCCCATGTCTTCAAGCCCCAGTCCTCATCGTTGATGAAGACACCACGATACTTCATCGTCGGTTCCTTCGATGTATAGTTCTCCTTATAGTTCAGCGAAGCCTTCTTCTGCACAGGCACATCGGCAAACCAATACCAAGGGCTCACACCCATCCGTTCACTCACATGGAACGCACCATACGCTGCACCCCTCGCATCACTGCCCACCACATAGAGTCTCTTGCCCTTCGTCACAATCTTGAACTGTTCCCATCCACCACGAATATCCTCCACACCCACTTCGTCAGTAAGTCTCAAATGTTCCAGTCCCTTTACAGTGGCAATCACCACCAGCTGTTCGCCTGCGTAGAAGTCAAGCGCCAGATGAGGATCCGGATTCAGACACGTACTCACGGTCGGACGAACACCCGTCACCCGTTCCACATCCTCTGCGAACACATTCGCCACCTTCTTCACCAAAGCCGCATCGTCTTCCACCAACACCACACGGCACTGCTTCAAATCGACAGCAACAGCCGACACGAAACAGCAAAATATGATCAGTAAAAAGCAACAGATTCTCTTCATCTTGCCACAGGTTAGGTTTTAGTTTGCAAATTTACGCATTTTTTCACAAAACCGACCTACTTTCATGTATCATTTATTTTAGGACTTGTAACATTTAAACATCCTCTTGCTTGTCCCATCGTCAGAATCCGATTTTTCGCACCTTCTTTTGACTCAGACGTTCATTGTCACAATGGCGGATGAGCATCGGAAGCACATCTTCGTTCTGACCATGCAATATGTTGTCAATCGCATAATGACGGGCAATGTTTTCAATTTGGCCTCCACTAAAATCGTACTTCGATGCCAATGCGTGAACATCGGTATCTTTGAGATCGGGTATCATCGAATGCCAGATATGAGCACGGGCTTCCTCAGTGGGTTTCTCAAACTTTATCTTGTAGAGGAATCTGCGTTCAAAGGCAGTATCGAGATTCTGTGTCAGATTGGTGGTAGCAATCATGATGCCATCCAACGACTCCATCTCTTGCAGGATGATGTTCTGGATGCAGTTCTCCATCTTATCCACAGCACTTTGTGCTCCTTCTTTTCGGATGCCGATGATGGCATCAGCCTCATTGAAAAGTAAGATGGGCGTGATTCCCTTGCCATTGGTATAAGCTCGTTTCACCTGTTCACGATAACGGTCGAACAACGCCTTGATGTTTTTCTCACTCTCGCCCACCCACTTGCTTTTGATTTTGGGCACATCAACAACCATGATGTCCCTGCCTGTCTGGCGAGCCAGTTGATAAGCAGTCTCCGTTTTGCCCGTTCCTGGACTACCATAAAACAAACAAGCAAAACCCGTGCGGAAACCCGTCTGCTGCATCCGTTCACGTATTTCTTTGTATTTCTCAGGCGACAGCAATGATTGGAGTTCTGACACCTGCCGTTGATTCTCTTCCACGTAGAACATCTTCTTCTCCGTCAAGTCTTTGGCCTTGAGCACATCAGCCAACTTCTCCTCTGTCGCGTTGATGTTCATCTCTGCCAAAAGATTACGCTTGGCCTCTTCCGTCAGTTTATAACGCGTATTGTCTGCGATACCATCCTCGCAACGATGTTCAATCAGCTTCTTGGTTATCAACTTATGTTCACCACTGCGCAAGCTGGCTTTGGCTCTGATAAAGGAAGCCTTGTCATCGAACAGATCCTCCAACTGACCAAAACGTATATCATCATCGTCATTATTTATCAGACAATGGCAAAAGAAAGTGACAATCATCCAGTCATTGGTTGCAAAATCATATTCATTCAGTTTATGCACAAAACCCACCTGCTTGTTCTCTTCGAACAGACTTTTCAACTCGTCACGCAGTTCGTTCAGAGAAATCGCATCGTCTCGGAAATCCTCAAACCACATGTTGAGCAGTTCGAAAAGTTCACCACAGTCCAATCCTATGCGTCGAGGCAACTCATACACCTCATTGTGCTTCAGACAACGGATGACAGCTGTAGGAATGTCAAAGTCGTCCTCATCCTTCGCATCACGAAACTTCAGCAGACGACGATGCACCAACGCATCAATGTCACTGGCATAACTCAGCACACTGATTTTATTTATATCCAAGTATGAAGCTAGGTCATCATAATCCACACGGCGCGGCCCTTTCTCCATACAGATGCAGAAGAGCACCGCCTGACGCTCTGTGATGCCATAACTGTCAGCCAGCAATCCTATCTCTGGTGCAGCCTCCTGCATAAACTCATCACTCATTCTTGAGTCTCTTGCCAGTTCCACCACGCGTTCAATGGCTTGCAACAAGGTGGGCAACGACTTCTTGTTTGCCTTTTTCTTTGAAGATGTTTTCTTTTCCATATTGATGACTATTTTTTATGACACATGAATATAAAGACATAAGCAGCCCTCCAGCCCTACGCCACATGGGCGAGGGAAGGCTGGAGAGGTGAGAGATGAAGATTTTTAGTGAGTTGATGGAGAAGACTGTTCGTTTGAATGGGAGATTTGGTGATAAATGTGATGGAAAGGGGTTCTAATGATGGAAGGATGGAAACCCTTTTCTTGTTGAGGAAGTTAAGAATTTGGTTGAACTTCTTGTTGGAATTGGTGGTAATAGTTGTTGTACTCATAATGATATTGTTTTGGTGATTACGAGTACAATATAGACACCTTTTCAAAAAAATTCAAATTATTCCTGCTTTTTCTTTCAGTTTTTGACTTCGTCTTCGTTTGTTACGACTCGACATAGCTTAAACGAATTTAGCTCTGTGCTCGCTGTTCCAAACGTTCCCACACCTTCACCATTGCCCAAGTGTCGAGTTCGCAGTAGCGGAGAAGGGCTTCACGACTGGCAGCTGCCTCTTCTGGCTCCATGAACTGGATGCGAGGGAAAAGCGTCATGGCATTGCCACCATTCTGGCAACGCTCATCGAGGTTATGATAGTTCAGCTCGTCATTATCTGGGAAGAGGGCTGGCAGCACACTTTTGATGGAGAACGAGCCACCCATAGCTGGCACGTAGTAATCACCAGCACGGAACGGATCAATGAGGTCAATGATGTGGTCAGCGATGTTCAACAGATGGTCGCTCAGGTCTGGATAGAGTTTTGCCAGTTCA